>RRZT011351047.1_pt1 | contig 13871 bp, 12 predicted proteins | sample 2165551 | NCBI WGS metagenome assembly RRZT01 (sample SAMN10456910, study PRJNA506462) | wastewater metagenome | biome: wastewater; feature: sludge; material: wastewater sludge; isolation source: wastewater sludge with Escherichia coli K12::gfp cells carrying plasmid... | place: USA: Moscow, Idaho... | reverse complement strand
GCCGTGGGCAACGCTGGGCGACATGGCACGCTGCAACGGACTAATTTGGTCAGGAGGTGGTACATGGTAAACTGATTTTCATTAGAATGGACGCGATCCAGCGTCCATTCTAATGGTGCTCATATCCAACTTGTCTCTATTCCCCGAAACGCCCCTGGAGGCGTATTTTTATTGCCCTGGATGCGCTACAATAGACCTATGCAGAATACATTCTTTTTCTATGATCTCGAGACGTCGGGGTTGAGTGCGCGCAGTGATCGGATCATGCAGTTTGCGGGGCAGCGGACGGATATGGATTTGCGGCCGATTGGTGAGCCGTATAATGTGCTGATCGCGCTGAGCGATGACACGTTGCCGAGTCCCGAGGCGTTGATGGTGACGGGGATTACGCCGCAAAAGACGGTGGATGAGGGCTATACGGAGGCGCAGTTTGTGCGTATGTTGACTGAGGAGATTTGTACGCCAGGGACGATCATGACGGGGTTTAATAGTGTGCGATTTGACGATGAATTTATGCGACATCTGCTGTGGCGGAATTTTTATGATCCGTACGAATGGGCGTGGCGAGATGGGCGAAGTCGGTGGGATTTGCTTGATGTGGTGCGGATGACACGGGCGCTCAGGCCGGAGGGAATCGAGTGGCCGGTTGACGACAAGGGCGAGCCGACCAATCGTCTGGAGCTGATCACTAAGGCAAATGGCATTTCGCACGAAGCGGCGCATGATGCGCTGAGCGACGTTGAGGCATTGATCGACGTGACGCGATTGATCAAATCAAAGCAGCCGCAACTCTACGAATATTTGCTCAAAATGCGCGATAAAAAATCCGTTCAGCAATTGGTCAATCTCGACGACAAAGCGCCATTTGTCTACAGTAGCGGGCGCTACGATAAAGAGCACGATAAAACCACGGTCGCGTTGCCGATCGCGCCATCTACAAACGGTAATGTGCTCGTGTATGACCTGCGCTATGATCCGACGCCGTTTCTCGAGATGAGCGAGCGGGAGTTGGCGGCGAAGGTGTTTGCGACGTGGGAGGAGCGAACGGCTGAGGGGTTTGTGAAATTGCCCGTCAAGCCACTCCAGTACAATCGTTGCCCCGCCGTTGCGCCAGTCGGTGTGCTCGCGCAGGCGGATGGCTGGCGAAAGATCAGTCTCGAGCAGGCGACGGTCGAGAAACATATGAATTTGCTCTTCGCGCGACCTGATTTTGCAGAGAAACTGCGCAGCGTGTTTGAGCGTAAGCGTGAGTTTCCGCCAAGTGCTGACCCTGAAGCGCAATTGTATGACGGGTTTGTGCCGGACGTTGATCGGATGCGGATCGAGGCGGTGCGCAATGCGAGCGAGCGGGAATTGGCGGATTTTCATCCGGAGTTTCGCGATGAGCGATTGCCGGAATTGCTACTACACTACAAAGCGCGTAATTTCCCGAAAACATTGAGTGAGGACGAGATGCGAACGTGGGAAGCGTGGCGAGTGGCGCGGCTCAATGCGCAGCTACCGAACGTGATGCAGTCGATACATCGCCTCGCCAAGACGGAATTGACAGATGATCAGCAGTTTGTGTTGAGCGAGCTGCAATTGTGGATTGAGCGAGTGGCGCCTGACGATATGAGCGATCAAACGACGGAAGAATAGTCAGAGAAATACTTACATTTGCAGGGCGGCAAATCGACGACGGAGTGTCACGGTCTCTGGTGCACTTGTTGCGGCTGGATGTGGCGTATGCAGTAGCGTGATAACAAAGAGGTGCGTCAACGGGCTACGGCGCTTGGTGGTGATGGCGTCACGGAAGCGGCGATTGAGCTGGCGCTGGTGGATATGGCCGATTTTTTCGATAGTAAACCAGAAAATACCAACAACACTGGCGCGAAAGGCGAGCGAAATGGGAACGATGAACACCCAAAATAGCAACATGATCGTGGCCGGAATGAACACTGATGTGAACGGAATTTTGCCAGCGATCAAAAAGAAACTTAGCTCCGTAAACAAGCCGCTCATATACATCCCGACCATGCCGAGCGCCACAAGTATGATAGCCACCATTTTCCTCATGTGGTCACTATAGCAAACAGAGGTGCGAGATGCAATCATAAGCGTCGTTATGTGGTGCGGACTGGAAAAATCTCATTAAAACGTGTATACTATATCAGTTATGGCAGAGGTAATTCGAGTCAAAGGTGCCCGCGAGCACAATCTAAAAAACGTCGACGTGGAGATTCCGCGCGATAAGCTAGTGGTGATCACGGGGCTGTCTGGGTCGGGCAAGTCCAGCCTGGCGTTTGACACGATCTATGCCGAGGGGCAGCGTCGCTATGTCGAGAGTTTGTCGAGCTATGCGCGGCAATTTTTGGGCATCATGGACAAGCCGGATGTGGATAGCATCGAGGGTTTGAGTCCGGCGATTTCGATTGACCAAAAATCAACCAGCCGCAATCCTCGTTCGACTGTTGCGACCGTGACGGAAATTTATGATTATCTGCGCTTGCTATTTGCGCGCATCGGCGTGCCGCATTGTCCAGTGTGCGGGCAGGAAGTATCGCGACGCACATCGGAAGCGATCATCCAGGAAGTTTTAAAGCAATATGACGGCAAGCGGATGCTGCTGCTCGCGCCGATCGTCAGTGGTAAAAAAGGTGAATTTGCACACATTCCTGAGCAATATCGTCGTCTTGGGTATGCGCGCGTTCGGGTTGATGGCGTGGTATATGCGTTGGACGAATTTCCTGAGCTCAAAAAGAGCTTCAAGCACGACATCGAACTGGTAGTTGATCGCATCGCACTGTCCGAATCCGCCGCCTCGCGCTTGAGTCAGAGCATCGAACAGGCGCTGGAGCTCGGGCAGGGCGTGGTGCAGGTGCTTGACGCTGATACCGATGAGATCAAAACGTTTTCGCAGCGCTATGCTTGTACGGAACATCCAGAGGAAGAGATTCCGGAACTTGAGCCGCGGCTGTTTAGTTTTAATGCGCCACAAGGTGCGTGTCCAGTGTGTACGGGCTTGGGAACGCGGCTCGAAGTTGATCCTGAATTGGTGTTCAATGGCAATCTGACCATCGCCGAAGGCGCGATTCGTCCGTACAATCGCGTCAACGCCGATGCGTGGTATCTCAAGCGATTGGCGGCAGTTGCCGAGGCGCATGACTTTAGTCTTCGCACGCCAGTCAAGGAATTATCCGAGGAGGCGCGCCACAAAGTACTCTACGGCACGGGCGAGCAAAAGTATCGCGTCGAACTCGGCACTGGGCGGCACTACGATACGACCTACGAAGGCGTCATTCCAAATCTCGAACGGCGCTGGAAGGACACCGAGAGCGAATTTATGCGCAAGGATATCGAGCGTTTTATGCGCGAACGAGCCTGCTTTACGTGTAAGGGCGCGCGCCTGAAACCTGTTGTGCTGGCGGTGACGATCCAGGGGTTGAGTATCATGGATGTGTGTGATCTTGGCGTGGATGATGCGCTTGACGTATTTACGAACAAGCTGAAACTTGACGAGCAGGAGATGACGATCGCGCGGTTGATTCTCAAGGAAATTATGGCGCGACTGGGCTTTATGAGCAATGTTGGGCTGAGCTATCTCGAGCTTGGGCGGGCAGCAAATACGCTCAGTGGCGGCGAGGCGCAGCGTATTCGTTTGGCGACGCAGATCGGTTCGGGATTGCAAGGTGTGCTGTATGTGCTCGATGAGCCGTCGATTGGGCTACATCAACGCGACAATGATCGCCTGATTGCGACACTCAAACGACTGCGCGATCTGGGTAATACGGTGTTGGTGGTGGAGCATGACGAAGATACGATTCGTCAGAGTGACATGTTGATCGACATGGGTCCAGGCGCTGGTTCGCATGGCGGTGAAGTGATCGCGATCGGTACGCCGGACGAGGTGGCGAAAAATGACAAGAGCGTGACGGGGCGATTTTTGTCGGGCATTGACAAGATCGATGTGCCGAAAAAACGCCGTAAAGTCATGAAAGATCGACAACTGGTCGTTCGTGGCGCGCGTGAAAATAATCTCAAAGATATTGACGTTGCCTTTCCGCTTGGCGTAATGACGGTGGTGTCTGGCGTGTCGGGTTCTGGTAAATCAACGCTCGTCAATGATATCATCGCCAAAGAATTATCCGCTCGGCTCAATCGAGCGCAGAGCGTGCCAGGCGCGCATGACAAGATTGACGGCGTTGAGCAGCTCGATAAAGCGATCGTCATCGACCAGTCGCCGATCGTACGAACGCCACGCTCAAATCCTGCGACGTACACGGGGATTTTTACGGCGATTCGTGAATTGTTTGCGAGCACTCCAGAGGCAAATGTGCGCGGCTACAAGGCGGGGCGATTTAGTTTTAACGTCAAGGGCGGCCGTTGTGAGCACTGTCAGGGCGATGGCATGATCAAGATCGAGATGCACTTTTTGCCGGATGTGTACGTGGTGTGCGATGAGTGCAAAGGGCGACGGTACAATCGCGAAGCACTCGAAATTAAATACAAAAATAAGACGATTTCTGACGTGCTTGATATGACGGTTGAGCAAGCGGCGGAATTTTTCGACAGCGTGCCAGCGATTGCGCGAAAGCTCACTACGCTCGTAGAGGTCGGTCTCGGCTACATTCGCCTCGGACAGCCTGCTACAACGTTTTCGGGTGGTGAAGCGCAGCGTATCAAACTTGCGACGGAATTGTCCAAACGCTCGACAGGCAAAACGATGTATATTCTCGATGAGCCAACAACAGGACTGCACTCGGCGGACGTTAAGCGACTGCTCGGCATCCTTCAGCAGCTGGTCGAGGGCGGCAATACGATGATCATCATTGAGCATAATCTCGATGTTATCAAGTCTGCTGACTACATCATCGACATGGGTCCTGAGGGCGGCGCAGGTGGCGGCACGGTTGTTGCGAGCGGCACTCCGGAGCAAATCACGAAAATCGCTGACTCGTTTACGGGGAAATATCTCAAGCAGATGCTATAAAAACGGATTTTGCGAGATGTTGCATTTTTATGTGATCTGTGCTATAATGAGAGGATACGGGGCAAAAAGCCTCCGGGATGAAATCCTATGTCTCACTGTTTTTGCGAACCCACAGGGGTCGCTGGGCGAAATTTCCTAGGGCGTTCATCAGATAATGAATCCCTCAGGGAAAAGGAAATCTATGTCATACCAACGAAATGACGCGCCTCGTCGGCGTAGTTCAGGTGCTCGTGCGCCGCATAAACGCACTACTAATCGTAATCGCCGCGGTCCATCGACGATTCATCCAAGCAAATTTATCAACAAAGCGATCGCGCCGAGCGAGCAGACTGCTTACGTGCCGACGCACAAATTTGCTGATTTTGGCTTACATGCTCAGACGGCAGCGACGTTGGCGCACCTTGGGTTTGTGTTGCCGACGCCAATTCAGGATCAGTGTATCCCACTTGCGCTTGAAGGCAAAGATGTGATCGGTCTGGCAAATACCGGAACGGGCAAGACCGCAGCATTTGCATTGCCAGTGATCGAAAAAACCCGCGTGGCTCGTGGTATCGTTAGTACGCTTGTACTTGCTCCGACACGCGAGCTTGCGCAGCAGATCGATGTTGAGCTGCGGCGTTTTGCAGCGGGGCAAAAAGTCTACTCAGCACTTGTTGTGGGCGGCGCAAATATTAACAATCAGATTCGCCAAATCAAGCGTGGTCCGCACGTTATCATCGGCACGCCGGGTCGCGTCAAAGATCTCATCAATCGTCGCGTGCTGCGTCTCAGCCAAGTCACGACGTTCGTGCTCGATGAGGCAGATCGGATGTGCGATATGGGGTTTGTCAATGACATTCGCAGCATCGAGGCGGAGTTGCCAAAAGAGCGCCAGACGTTGTGTTTCAGTGCGACGATGACGCCAAATGTGCAGAGTATCGTCGAAGAATTTATGATCGATCCGACGACGGTTGCGGTGGCAAAAAATGTCACTAATGACCACATCGAGCAAAGTGTTATCGAAGCACGCGATAAGGCGCACAAAGCCGACCTGCTCGAGGAGCTATTGGTACGCGAAGACTACGACAAGGTGATCATCTTTGGTGAAACGAAGTATGGTGTGCAGCGTTTGGCGGATCGTTTGGCGAAAAATGACATGCCTGCTGTGGCGATCCATGGCAATAAATCACAGTCGCAGCGTGAGAAAGCATTGCGGATCTTTAAGAACGGCGACGTGCGCATCCTGGTAGCGACTGACGTGGCGGCGCGTGGACTCGACATCCCAAATGTATCGCACGTGATCAATTTCGATGCTCCGAAACAGTACGACGACTACGTACACCGCATCGGACGAACAGGGCGAGCGGGCAATGCTGGGCGGGCGATGACGTTTGTCGAAAATCCTCGATTGTCTAGACAATAAGCTCGATGGATAATACAAAAACCGCTACAACGAACTATGTAGCGGTTCTTTCGTGAGTTATATCATTTCTTCTTTGAGTGAAAGATCGATCGTGCTTCGGTTTTGAGACCATTCCAGAGTGCCGTACGTCGCTGTTTATCCTTAAGGATCTGGAAAGCGGGTGGCGCAACCGACAGGAGCACGATACCGATAATGATAGGCAATAATACATGATCAATATCGAGCCCAGCTGCTTCGAACGCAGCGCCTACGAAATAGCCAAGCGAAGTAATGCCAAATGTCCAGATAAATCCACCGATGATATTAAACAGCAAAAATGTACTGTAATGCATCTTGCCTACACCAGCAATAATCGGTGCAAATGTACGGACAAATGGAATGAAGCGAGCAATAATGATCGTTTTTCCGCCGTGTTTTTCGTAGAAATCCTGAGCTTTTTGCACGTGACTTTGCTTGAATAAGCGTGCATCAGGCTTTTTGAAAATATGTGGTCCTGTTTTGCGCCCAAACCAATAACCGGCAGTGTCGCCCAGTACCGCAGCGGCAAAAAGCAACAGCAGAAATGCTAGAAATGAAATAGGTACATTACCCGGCAAGATACCCGCATGATAGAGGATACCTGCGGTGAACAGTAGGCTGTCTCCAGGTAGGAAAAATCCAATGAGCAGTCCTGACTCTGCAAAAATAACAAAAATAATAGCAAAAATACCTAGTCCGATAATCACATCGACGAGGTCCAGCCCTGGAATTGCGCCAAACGATAGGGCTTGTGTGAGAAGTGTATCAATCATCGTATGCTATTGTAGCACAGCTCGCAATTGTATGTATAGTTTGTTATACTAAAGAAGCATAATAATTTACCTCCGAACAGGTATCCATGAAAGGAGAAGTATGGGAGATAAGATTACACTAAAAGTGCAGGCACGTGATGTGCATGGCAAAAAAGTTGCAGGACTCAGGCGCCAAGGGCTCGTTCCGGGCGTTGTGTACGGGGCTGCGATCGATGCGGTAAATGTCCAGGCAGTTGAAGGCGAGGTTGCAAAAGTAGTCAAAGCTGCTGGGCAGCATACGCCGGTGCAATTGGTTGGCAAAAAGAAGACGATCGCGATGATCAAAGACGTTGATCGTGATCCAGTCAAGCACACGATTCGCCACATCGCATTTCATGCGGTGCGCGCAGATGAACCAGTTGAGGCTGAAGTGCCAATTCGTCTGATCGGCGAGGGCGAATCTGTCGCCGAGCGAAATGGTTTGGTGATCTTGCAGGCGCTCGAAAAGATCGAAGTTAAGGCGTTGCCAATGGAGCTACCAGAAGCGCTTGAGGTATCGATTGTCGAACTCGCCGAGCAGGGCGACCGCGTAACAGTTGCGGATATCACCGTTCCAGCTGGCGTTGAGATCGTCGACAATGACGATGGTCGCGAGGATGACGAAGACGAAGAGCGCCAGACTGTTATGGACTTGGTGATCGCTAGCGTCTATGAGCCAAGCGCACTCCAGGCTGCAAATGATGCTGCAGGAGGCGACGCCGAAGAGGCGAGCGCCGACGCAGTGGAGGCCGAAAACGGCAGCGACGCGGCTGAAGGCGAGAAAAAAGCAGCATAATCCTGCGCGTTTTCGGACTTCTCAAGTCTACTATCACCCCGGCGAGATGTCGGGGTGATTTTGGCTATATCAGCGCAAAATACTACTCTTCGATAAACCCGCCGCTTTGGTGTGACCAAAGTTTCGCGTAGGTTCCTTTCTTTTTGAGTAATTCTTGATGCGTGCCGTCCTCGACGATCGTTCCATTGTTAAGGACGATAATACGGTCGAGTTTAGCAATGGTGGAGAGGCGATGCGCGATAACAATGCTCGTGCGACCTTTCATAAGTGTTTCGAGTGAGTGTTGGATGAGTTGCTCTGACTCGCTATCCAGTGCCGATGTCGCTTCATCAAGAATCAGAATCGGCGCATCCTTGAGAATAGCTCGTGCGATGGCGATACGCTGACGCTGACCACCAGACAGCTTGACGCCACGCTCGCCAACCATTGTATCGTAGCCATCCGCCAGGTCTTTGATAAACGTATCGGCGTGTGCTTTTTTCGCTGCCACACGGATATCTGCATCAGAGGAGCCAGGCTTGCTATACGAAATATTTTCGGCAACTGAGCGATGAAAGAGCAATGGCTCTTGCGGCACATAGGCGATCGCGTCATGGAGCGAGGCTTGGCTGACCGTTGCGATATTTGTGCCGTCGATGGTGATCGCTCCGCTCGTCGGATCTGCAAATCGCATCAATAATTTTGTTAGCGTTGTTTTTCCTGAACCGCTCACGCCGACGATGCCAACTTTTTCGCCTGCGCGCACTGCCAGATTAAAATTATCAAACAGCGGCACATCGCTATCAGCATGTGTGAATGCTATATGTTCCAGTGACATCTGACCCGCTGAAACTTGCAATTGATTTTTACTCCTGTCTATCACACTAATTGGCTTGGCGAGTGTCTCAAGCATAATTTCCGAATCCCCGGTGATCTGGTAGACGGAGCGCATGACGCGCGAAATGTTTTTAACTTCTGAGAGCAAATTGAACGTATACGTCAACATCAGATAAATCATCGCTGCGTTTGCCATGTCATGTTCGATTAGTATGACCGAAGCGAAAAGAATGGAAATATGAATAAGCGAAACGATCGTTTGGTAAATCGAGTCAACTGTCAGTATGCCGCTACGGACACGCTTTTCAGTCGAAACCACCTCATCGAGCGCAGTATCGAGCCTCTGGCGCTCATGCGTTTCGCGACTGTCGATCTTGACAGCAAACATATTTGAAATGGAATCGGAGAGCTTGGCGGATACTTCGTTGTAGGCATGCGATCGAGCTTTTTGGCGCGGTCGCATAAATCGGGTACCGAAGGAGGCGGCGATGACAAAGAGGATGATAAATATGAGGAGGGCGAGCGCGTATTGCCACATGATGAAGCTGATGCCGACGATCGTAGCGATGACAGTAATGACGAGAAAAAGGAATTCGTAGGTGGCGGACAGGAGGAATTATATAAACGCGTACGCAAGTTTATTGACGCGAGAGACGAGCGATCCAGCGAAATTATCATTATAAAAATCAAGTGACTGGCGTGTGAGTTTCGCATAGGTTTCTCAATAGATTTGCTGCATGCCTGCGATTTGTACGCCCCACATCGCCCACATGATGATACGGTATCCTATGACGTGCGCAAAGATATGTGCGCCACCGTAGCCAGCGATCAGCCACCAGCTTGAGGCGAGCGTGACGTTGCCCGATTGGATATTAAAGAGGAGCGAGGCGATGATCAGTGGTGCAACGTAGCGCTCCAGAACGATCGTGACGGGTGTGAGAATGAGGACGATAGCGACGAGCTTTGGAAACTTCTTTGCCTGCTGCCAATGGTAGCGCAGAACGTCTTTGGTTGTGATGGTGGTATCTTTTTCTTCTTGCATGGGTGCCTTTCTCATTCGTCAATAAACCCGCCGCTTTGGTGTCTCCAGAGTTTCGCGTAGGTGCCGTTTTGTTTTAACAATGCTGTGTGCGATCCGTCTTCGACAATTGTACCATTTTCGAGAACGATAATTCGATCGAGCTTAGCGATAGTGCTCAGGCGGTGTGCGATGACGATCGAGGTGCGACCTTTCATGAGCGTATCCAGACTGGCTTGGATGAGCTTTTCGCTTTCTGAGTCAAGGGCTGACGTTGCTTCATCAAGAATCAAAATTGGCGCATCCTTGAGAATAGCTCGAGCGATGGCGATGCGCTGCCGTTGCCCACCGCTAAGTTTAACGCCGCGCTCACCAACAACCGTGTCGAGACCGCGCGGTAGATGGTCGATGAATTCATCGGCACGCGCTGCTTTGATGGCTCGTGCTAGCTCCTCGTCGTTCGCATCGAGTTTGCCGTAGAGAATATTTTCGCGCAGACTGCGATGAAAGAGTAATGGCTCTTGCGGCACAAACGAGATTGCGTGGCGTAAACTTTCCTGGGTGACTTGACTAATATCTTGCCCATCGATGGTGATGATGCGGCCTGTTGTATCGTCGAGACGCATGAGCAGCTTCGTGACGGTCGTTTTGCCTGCGCCACTCGGTCCAACCAGGCCGACGCGCTGTCTGGCAGGGATGGTGAGTGAAATGCTGTCGAGTACTGTGATATCTTTCGCGTCATCATACGCATAGGAAACGTCGTGTAGTTTGATACTGGGGTTACGCACTGTGAGTTGCTGGGAATTTGGCGCGTCGGTGATTTTCTCGTCTGCGATGAGCATTTCGGTCATCGGCGCTGCCTGTAAAAATAACCTGTCGTATCCATTGACCATCTCGCCGAGTACGAACAGTTGCGAAGCAATTCGCTGCAGATACGCAACCGTAAATATCGCAATTCCGAGTTCAATCTGACCGGCAATCAACATGTTCGCCATCATGCCGATAGCGATAATTTGTACAGCCGACATAGTGAGTAGACGCATCGAACCTTCTGCGGTCATCCAGCGGAAATCTTTGCGGTAGACGTCACGGTATTTTTCGTTGACTATTCTGTTTTGCGTAAGTTCATATGACTCATTGGCGAATGTTTTGACGGTAGCGTTGTTGGAAATCGTGTCGGCTGCCATGCCATTGACGACGCCGATGAGCTCTTTGCGTTCGTTGCGGAAATTGGCGCGCAGCTTGAGTGAAAGGCGCACTTGTATGAGTAGCCCGGCGATGAGCGCCAGTACGAGCAGACCGATCGCCGGCGTACTGATAAATATCAGCACCGTGCCGACGACCATGTTAAACGCGAATGTCAATGTGCGTATGATAAGCAGGTCTTGTAGTCCAACGTGCGCATTGACAAAGTCGATAAATCGTCCGGTGAGTGCGCCGATTTTCTGGTTGGCGAAAAATCCAGCGTCTTTTTTGAGGAGCGTGTCGAGCGTGCTGATGGCGAGATTGGCGCGAACTTTACTCTCGTGGGTGATGTATGATTGAAATCCCGTAAAATTTAGCGCGACGCCAACACTCGCGACGATGCCGGCCAGTCCGAGGAGTTGCCAGAGCGTCTCTGCGTCTCGTGAAGTGAACGTATCGACGGCCTGCGAGAGCACATAGGGGAGTACCGTGTCGAGCAGTAAACTAGAAAGTGGGATGCAGACGAGCATCGCAAAGAATGAGATTTTGTAGCGCCTGATTTGTTGCCAGTACAGGCGAATGGTTTGACGGTTGATACGGGCGTTGCTTGTTTTTGGATCACCGGTTGTGCGTCGTGGCATAGAGAACCCCTTGCTTTATAGAGACATATCCTTTAATCATAGCAAATTTTGTATAAAAAGTCAAATTATCGTATACTTATAGATATGCAAAAGATCCTACTCTACTACAAATTCACCCCGCTCGCTGACCCAGAAGCGGTCAAATTATGGCAAAAGACATTGTGCGACGGACTGAACCTGCGCGGGCGGATACTCGTGAGTCGACAGGGGTTGAACGGTACGGTTGGCGGCGATATCGAAGACCTAAAAAAGTACGTGCGCGAGACGAAAAAATTGCCTGGGTTTAAGGATATTGTGTTCAAATGGTCGGACGGCTCGCGTGAGGATTTTCCACGGATGAGTGTCAAGCATCGACGTGAACTAGTTGGCTTTAAAAATTCGGATGATGAATTTGAAGTGGATGAGCATGGCGTGATCGGCGGTGGCAAACATCTCAAGCCCGAAGAAGTCAATGCGATGGTCGAGAAATATGGCGATGACGTGGTGTTTTTTGACGGACGAAATGCGCATGAGGCGAAAATTGGAAAATTTAAAAACGCTGTCGTGCCAGATACGCGCACATCGCGAGACTTCATCGCAGAACTCGAAAGCGACAAGTACGACGATATCAAAGACAAGAAAGTCATCAGCTACTGCACGGGTGGCATCCGCTGTGAAGTGATCTCGGCGATGATGAAAAAGCGTGGATTTAAAGATGTCTACCAGATCGACGGCGGCATCGTAAAGTACGGTGAGAAATACGGCGACGACGGGCTGTGGGAGGGTGCACTGCGCGTGTTCGACGACCGCATGACGGTGGAATTTTCCGATCATGCAGCGACGATCGGCGAGTGCGTACATTGCGGTGGTAAGACGAGTAATTTTGAGAATTGTGCAAATATGGCGTGCAATGAATTGGTGCTGATCTGCGAGGACTGCAAGAACGATCCGGCGAAGTTGTTTTGTGGGGAGGGGTGTCAGGTATGACAAAACTCTCATCGCACTACCGTGAAGACTCGAGTGATGGGCTTGACCCTGAGATTCGGGAATATCTCGACCGGGAGTATTTTGCGAAGCTCGAAAATGTGGATGTTGCGCATCTGAAGCTCCTCGTAGTGTTTGCCGGTGGAAATGCGATAGGGAAATCAACGCTATCTCGAAAGATCGCAAGTGAATTGGGCGGACTTTGGCTCGAGAATGATGGAGTGAAGCGCGTTCTGTTGCAAAAATATCCTGAACTTGCAAAGGTTGATGCGCTGCATCATCTCACTTGGAAATATACGATGGATCTCTACGGTCGGCTGGACACAGTCACAAAAAATGGCTTGATCGTGCGAGACGGTATCATTACGTGGTATTATGATCGTATACTACCGATCTTTAGTCGGGGGGGGTACGAGCTTTTTGTTGTCGGATATAATTTGTCCGAAGCAAAATCTCAAGAATTGATCAAACAGCGAGGCGATACTATGACAACGACTGTCGAGAGATTGCTGAAGTTACGCGAAGATCAGAGGATTCATCTGGAGCGTTTTTTGTCGGAGTATGATGCGGATATTATGCTGGATGACGAAACGGTATTTGATCATGATGCAGTTGTTGCGGCGATTCGCATGAAGATGAAAAAACTCTAACGTTTCTTTGTTGCTGCAATAATGTTACACTAAAAGCATGAAATCACTTACTCGAACTATCATCGGACTGCTGATCGTAGCGGTCGGAGCGTCATTTTTACTCACTAATCTAAATATACTGCCGTTTGATGTCGGTATCGCGCAGTGGTGGCCGCTGTTTATTGTGGCGGGCGGCGTGGTGATGTTGCTGAGTGATGTGCGGAATTATCTGTGGGCGATGCTGGTGATCGGGTTGGGTGCACTGCTGCAATTGAAGCACTTTGGCATCGTCGATGTAAATCCTTGGCAATTGTTTTGGCCGGCGATCATCATCGTGCTTGGCGTGTCGGTGATGACGAGCCGTGGGTCGTCGCGGGGAAAGATCGCAGCGAGTGACCGCGAGGACGTCATGGCGATATTGAGCGGAAGTGAAGTGCGCGTGGAGTCGAAAGATTTTAAGGGTAGTCGAGTGACGTCAATCTGTGGCGGTGCGATGATCGATCTGCGCAAGGCGGTGATCAAGAAAGAGGCGACGATCGGCGTGTTTGCATTTTGGGGTGGTATCGAAATCATCGTACCGGAACATGTGATGGTGAAAAATAACACCTCGGCGATCATGGGCGGTGTCGAGCAACAGGCGGGT
>RRZT010872397.1_pt1 | contig 13871 bp, 15 predicted proteins | sample 2165551 | NCBI WGS metagenome assembly RRZT01 (sample SAMN10456910, study PRJNA506462) | wastewater metagenome | biome: wastewater; feature: sludge; material: wastewater sludge; isolation source: wastewater sludge with Escherichia coli K12::gfp cells carrying plasmid... | place: USA: Moscow, Idaho... | reverse complement strand
TTTCTCGACCCCTCAGGGGTCTGTTCACTACCCCGCACTGTGGGGTGCACTGCGCACGCACGCCGAGCCTCGCTGCGGCGCGTGCTTTGTTGCGCCCGGATTACCGAGGCGCTTTCGCTCACCCCGCCTCTTCCATCCCTCTAACCGGTGTCCGTGCTTGAACGGCACTTCTTTCCGTCGTGACCACTCTCGGCGCCGTCTGGGACGTCTCGGCGGCCACGTCGTTGGCCAGACGCGCGCCGGACGTGGCCAGGTCACCCGACCCCTTCTCCTCACCGTCGTTTCGACACCCCTCGCGATCGAGCGGACAACACCGCCGATAGCGCACCTGTCACGTCACCGGACCGGTTCCTCGGTCTCGTCAGCGCCCCGCTCCACGGGTCGCGAAACGAAACCGAGGGGCCGCCGATGAGGTGGTCGGCACCGACACCTGCGAGTTCGAAAACGAAACCGAAGGGGCGCCGATAGCAGGACCGTTGGCACCCCGCCAGCGCGAAACAACAGAAAGGAGCTGGCTGACATGGCCGCTCGAATCCTCCCTGTACCCGTGATGACAACCCCCGACGGGTTGCTCGACCCCGAGGTCAAACTCACGGTGAATCAAGTGTGTGAGTTGGTGTCGGTACGCCGCGAGACCGTAATCCGGCGCATCAAGGCCGGGGCCATGCCCGGCGCCATCCGGCTGGGTGGTGACCACCACCGCCGGTGGCTGATTCCCATCGGTGACCTCATCACCGCCGGGTTGATTGACCCCGCTCGAGTGGCGGACCCCCAGGCCTTGCACCGCGAGGCCGAGGACGCCGACGCCCGCACCACGTTGGCGAAGCTGAGGGCCGAGGTCGACGGACTGCGTGCCACGTTGGCGGCGCGAGAGGAGGAGGTCGTCTTCCTGCGTGGACTGGTGACCGGCGAGAACAAGGCGGTGGCGTCATGAGCAGGGGTCGCCCGATGAAGGGCGCGGTCGTGCGCACCCCGACCGGTTTCCAGGCTGAGGTCCCGGTGCAGCGCGGCGCCAAGCGGCGGATGCGCCGGACTCTGTCCACCAAGGCAGAAGCTCGGGCGTGGCTGAAGCAGGTCAGGGCCGCCCACGACGCGGGCCTGCCCACTCCGGAACCGGGGGCAGTGACCGCAGAGGCTGCATCCATGGCAGCAGTCGTGGCGGTCACTGCGGCTGCGCCGGCCAGCGGCGGCATAGTTGCGAAGACGCCGGAGTCGCAGGAGTCTCAACCGCCCGTGGGCGACGTGCCCTTGGCCGGACCCGTCCGGCCTGCGAAGGCGTTTGGACCGACGGCTGAGGCGTGGGTCAAGGAGAACTACAGCGACTTCAGGCGAGCCCAACCGGACCGGCGCCGCGGGGTCGTGAGCATCATTGCCAACCACCTAGTTCCGTTCATGGAGCGCAACGGCTTCACCACGGGGTCGGACGTCACGCGGGCGGCTTACGTGGACTTCCTCGTCAGCCTGGTCAACGCGGAGACGCCGTCAATGCGCGGCGGGGTCGGCAGGGGCGGTGAGGTGTCCATCGACGACGCCGTGACGCTTACCGGTGCATCAAAGTCGACCATCCGGCGGCGACTGCACGCCGGGGAACTGCCGGGCAGTCACAAGGTCGAGGGCGTCTGGATGATTCCAGTGCGCGCTCTCAAGGCCAATCGGCTGTTGACGAAGGTGGCCTTGCGGCGCGGCCCACGGGTCGTGGACAGCGGGTACAACAGTGGGTCCATGAGAGACATCCGTCGCACCCTCGACGCCATCCTGGCCTACGGCTGCAACACCAGCGGATGGAAACTGGGGTTCAGCACTGAAGAAGTGCCGAATCCTCTGGGTCGGCGTCGCACCCCCAAACGGACGAAACTCACCGTGAGCGACTGCGTGGCGATGGCCGAGCACATGCATCCGGTATCGCAGACGGCTCTGTGGCTCATCCGGGTCCTCGGCCTTCGAGTATCCGAGGCGTACGGCATGCGCGTGGGCGACATCGTGGACGACGGCGTCCGCGGGGTTGTGCCCATCCACGCCCAGGGAGGCCGCTCCTTCCTCGTCGACGACCACGATGGGACGACTCGCAAGGTGGGCGACAAGGAGGAACTCAAGACGGAACCCAGCTACCGAGAATTGGTCTTGCCGGAGCAACTGATGCACCTCATTCGGGTGGTGATCCAGGTGTTCCACACCGACGAGGACGGTGTAGTGAACAACGATGCCCGACTCATACCGGAACTGACCGCTGGCAGTTTGGACTCCCAAGGGAGCTTCCGGACTGCCTTGAAGAGCGCTGCCAGAACTGCCGGCGTGACCCTCGGCCAAGACCCCGACACCCTCGAACCGCTACTCCCGCGTCCGCACGATGGGCGAGCAGGGCTGGTGACGGACCTAGCCTGGGACGACGTCAACGAGACCGCCCGAAGGCGGTGGGCCGGACACTCCGCTGGCGACGATGTGCACTCACGCCACTACATCCTCGATGACCCCAGCCTGAACGGCCCAGCCCGGGTGGCAGAGGCGCTGGAGGCGCTACTGGAGGCCGAGGCCCCCGACGGTCTGCTCGTGCCGACGACGATGTCGTGCACCACCGGACGGCAACCCCTGCTTCAGGCCCGAAAGGAACACCTCGACCGCGAACTGCTGGGCATCGGTTGGATGCGGGTGGCCCAAGACGCGAATGACCAGACGGTCTTGACAGCAGCGCAGACGGCCATGACTCTGCGGCAGTCGATGACGACAATTCACCGGTGGCGTCGCGACGGCAGGTTCGGGCCCACGTCGCGCAACGCCGCCGGACATCACTTGTTCCCAGTGACTGAGGTGCTTCGCATGCAGGACGAGTTGGCCTCCCAACGGGGCCTTGCGACGCTGTCCATGGAGTGGGATGTCCCGTACGAGCGGCTGCATTGGTACATCAAACGCCACCAGTTGGTAGTCGAGAAGCGTGACGACCGGGTTCTGCTTGTTCCGCCCGAGACCGAAGCTGCCCTCCACGAGATTGTCTGCGGCTACCGCACCCTCGAGGAACGGGCGATAACCATCAGCGACGCCGCGCTGCAACTGGGGCGGGCGCCGCTGGCCATCGACGGCCTCATCCGCGACGGTGTGCTGGTCCTCGACCCCATGGTCGGCCCGAACAACGCCCGCTACGTGACGCGCGCTTCGATTGAGACTTACAGGCGGCAGACAGGCTTGCCCGGGTGACGAGTCGACGGGGCGTGACATTCGACGGCCCGACGGAATGGACCCAGTTCACCGCGTTCCCCGAAGGGCGTCAGTCAGTACCTATCAGTGCCTAGACGCACCATCAGATGGGGAACCGGGGTCAAATCGCGATTGTGCACTGCTGTCCTGGGGACCGGCGTCAGAACCGGTGTCCGGGTTGCCCAGTTGCGCCGCGAGGGCTGCCCTCTTGCGGATCCAGGGCACGCCACCCCGCGGGGTCAACTACTCGGGGGCCTGCCGGCAACTACAAGTTCCTCTTTGAGGCGGCTGGTGGCAAGTTCCACCATTCGCGCGTGAGGGTCCAGTTTCTTGCGAGCCTTCCCCTGGAGGCGCTGTCGGCGTTGCAGCAATTCCTGGGACAACCGGACCCTTGCTCTGATTCCACTCACGCGGATGCCTGTGGCCTCAATGTCGGCAGTCAGCAGTGTCAGTGAGCGCCGGATTGCTCTCTCCTCGGCCCATGCCGAAACAGCCACTTCTCCTCCGGGCGCGGCGGCCACAAGTGCGAGTACTGAGTCAGTCGACACGTTCGTCGCTTGCGAGTTGGCGACTTGGGCCTTCGCGAGCCAGTCGTGTGCGCGGGCAACCGCCTTTGGCGAGCGCTGAGTCGCGATGTTGGGGGCTAGCCGTTCGGCTGCGTAGCCGATCAAATGCGACCGTTCATGACTCGTCAGGGTCAGGCACTCAGCCAATCGCACGCGCGTTTGTTGGCCCAGATGTGCAATCTCAGCGTGGGCTCGGTCACGCTGCCGCGCCGACTCTTGGTCAGCGAGGGCGACGGCGCGCGCCCACTCTCGCGACAGTCCGGAATGCTCCTGGTCGAAGCGCTCCTCGTAGTTCGCTATGGCGGCCCTGGTTCCATCGGCCGCCTGTTTGACGGCGGCGTTGTCTTCGGCTCGCGCTAGGGCTCCGGCACCCATGCCGCCTGCTCCAGCACCAATCGCTGACCCTATGACCGTGCCCATTCCCAATGTCAGGCCGAAGGTAGCTACATCCACCACAGCCCCGAGCATGCCGCCGATCACACCCCCGACTCCCACACCGGTCGCCCCATAGACCGCATCGCGGCCCACTCGTGCGGCCGCGCGCGACCGCAGTCCCGGATCTGCCAGGGCGGTGCGCCTTCGATAACCGGAGGCAGCGACTCGGATGGCACTGCCGATCCCGGGAATGAGCATGTCCGACGCCAGGTCCCCAACGTCGCCGCCGTCGAGTCCACCCGCGGCCAAGCCGGCGGCCGACTCCCAGGCGTCGTGTGCCCCCGCCAGGGTCAGTCCTTCAGCGACGATGACATCGTGGCCCTCAAGCATCGCTGGGTCGAACATCGGATCCGAAAGGTTGACGTGCACGGCGTCCTGGGGGACGTTGATCGTGTCTTCCGGCACGATCAACGGATCACCATGGACATTGTCGATGTTGCTGAAGTCTTGGTAGAACTTCACCTGGAAGTCCTGACCGCCGAACGAGATGTCACCACCTGCGAAGTTATTACTCTGAGGCATCTCCCAAGGAATCCCCACCGCGTCCAACTGCTCGGCGACCTGTTGCTCCCCGACGTGGCCACTCCATTTGCTCATGGATCCATCGGACCAGAGGTGGTACCGATGCTCGGCGAGCGCCGAGTGGAGGTCGAATGCACCGTTGATGGACTCGTGTGTTGCATGCTGAAGGGCAGTCACTGCTGCCGCGTCTGGCGACAGCCATTCGAGGGAGCCAACCGCGCCAGCCAAAGCCGCCGGAATGGCGAAGTCCGCGGCCATGGATGGCATGGTGGCTCTCCCGGAAGACCCAGTCGCCTCGCTCGTTTGCCGTCTTGCATCGTGTGGATCCAGGGGCGCGGCGCTCGAGAGAAGTGCTCCATCGTCGAGGAGTTCCGCAAACGGGTCTACGGAGGCCATTGCGGTCGAAACGATCTCCTCTGAGGACTCGGCGCTGTGAATTGCGGTCCTCCCCAGTCGCCCACCAAGCCACAGAACTGCGGTCACAAGGCTCAAGGTGCCAGCGGTGAGCAGGGTCAGACTCCAAAGCGGTGCATCTGCGGAAGTCAGAAGCCAGATCCCGCAGACCAGAGCGGCTCCGCCAACAACTAACGCGAACCAGGCTGGCCAGCGAATGGGCTCGGGTATGGCCACAGCGTCGATAGGCGATACGGGTGCTCGTGGCTCAGTGGCGGCAGCGGCAGACATATCGGGTACGCGGGGTGGCTGGGTGGGCGTCGGACCCCGTTCCTCTGCGGGCTGGGTAGTGGCCCAGTAGTGCCACTCCCCGGGCCCCATCCACGCCTTGGTCCGATCTGACCAGATCAGAGCATCGGGGGGGACTTGCTTGGCGCCAAGGCGCGCCATCACGACGCTGTCGAGGAATGGTCCATATTCATTGTTGTTCCAGCGGATCCATGTGGTCATCGACTCGCTCCGTTCCCACCGTTCTTTGGTTATCGCGACAGGGCGAAGAGGTCTGAACTCGGTTACGCCGAGTGAGGGACGGCTGGGCGGATAGACCGCCGCGACTTGGGGGGTGTCTGGCTCGTATCCCGGGGTGAGGGGTGTGGGGGCGTCTCCCGTCTCCGGAGGTGGTACTTCGCCATAGCCGAGGTGTCCGCATCCGACCCGCCCCTTGGCCCCGCGAGCCATTTGGGCGACGGTTTCACCCACGCCCAAATCAGGTTGGCTCCGCTATGAGTGGTCGGGTCCCTCGGAGGAACCTGAGGTCCGATCTCCACTGGCTCGGCCCCGACTCACGCACGAGAACACCTGATCGTCCCACCACCTCGGAGCAGCGACTCGAGGCGATGGCGATCGTCCGATAGGTCAGCGCGCTGCGCGTCTCTTCTGGACCCACACGGTGAAGCGTGCGTCGGTAGCAGAGAGAGTTGTGGTCGCCACTCTGTCCAGCAGCGACCGGCGGTAGGCGGACTGATCCAGGCCGGATGCCGAAGGAGTCGCATTCCCACTCATACTCAACCCGAGTCTTCCGTGGCGTCCAGTCCCAACAGGCCCTGATGAGCCGCTCGGGAATCACTCCGAAGGGGTTCGTTCCTGTCCCTCTTGCCCGAAGCTTCCGCGATGCGCCCATTGCGCGCCCAAATGAAGCCCATCGATCGCTGCATGTAATCGCGGTACTCATCGGCGCTGCTGGCGGGGAGGGGTGACCGCTGGAAACCGTCGAAGTCCATGAAGAACTGGACCGTTTCGTAGTCCCCGGTGACGAGATCATTGAGAAGGAAGAAGTCCACGTAGCTGGGGAAATCGCGGAACAGTTCGAAGAACGACGCATGCCATCCCAATGCATTCGCAAGCGGGCTCGGCGCTCCCCCGAAGAAGCGGCGGATGCACTCCAGCGTGAGGTCGAAACGATCACAAATCTTCGGGTGAATGCCTCGTGCTTGATTAATGGATAGCCGCCGCTTGCCATCGGCGTGCACCTGGCCAGGGAAGAGCGTATACGCACCCACCGTGCACCCCAAGTCATAGAAGGCGGCTATGTCCTCGCGGGGGATCTGTTGCATGGACTCGACGAGTCGGGCGGGGCGCGTCCAGTTGGAGTACGTATGGGTGATGGCATCGCTGGCCAACCAGAACTCCCCGAGTGCCGACGAATGGTGGAGGCGATCATCCAGGTCGAACATCGTCCCACTGGGCAGCGGCTTGCTCCACAGCAGTCGGTGGTAGGCGCGCAGTGTCGCGCTGTGGCTGTCCGGGTCTTTGCCGTTGGCGTCAGTCCGTACGTCGAAGCTGGTGTCGATCAGGATTGGCGGAGGCACATCCAAGAGGCTATCCCTGTGTGCGTCTTCATCCCTTCTGCTGCGTGACGGCGCTGGCATTCGCCAGTACGGCCCCTGCTGGGAATGCGAAAGGCATCACCGGTCGTCATCCTGGGTCCGTGCCGCGTACGGAGATTGCCTCCCCCTTGCGCGTATTGACCTGGAATCTGCACCTTGGGGCTGCGGGCTCTGACTGGGCCGGTCTCGGCCGGTCGCTGCCCCTTGATGTCTCGTTCCTTCAAGAAGCCAAGCGGCCTGCGGTGCCTGGAACATCGTTGTGGAGGTCGGTGCCAGGCCAGACTTGGGGGTCGGCTGTAGCGGTGCGGGAGGGGGCCCTGGAAGACATACAAGTGCCGGGCTACGAGGGCTGGGTTGTGGGGGCGCGATGGTTCCGACCACCGTTGAGCGAGGCCTGCCCCACATACCTGTTCAGCCTGCACACACCGAGAGGACACGGGTCCTATGAGAAGGAAACCCTGGCGATCCTCAACGTCCTGCGAGACCTGGTCCCGACCGGCGGCGAAGTCCTGATCGGTGGTGACTTCAACCTCAAGTCGTTCGGCGAGCGCACCGCGGGCGAGGCCCTGGCCACAACGCGTGCCGAGCGGCAGGTGCTCGATCTCGTGGCCGATATGAAACTGGTGTCCTGTTGGCCAGCAGCACACCCCGGCGAACCACTAGCCCAAACCCTGCGCTGGACGGGAGATCGAACGCGACCGTTCCACTGCGACGCGATCCTCGTGCCTCGGGAGTGGGCTCATGGGGTGCAGTGCGAGATCCCGTCAACGCCGGACATCGACTCCGCGAGCGACCACTCACCTGTCTTGGCCATGGTCTCGCCGCCAGTTGATTGCTGGGGCTGAACTACCCTCACCCCTCGAGTGGGAACGCCACTCCCACACCAATCCCAAAGGAGGAGCCACCGCCGCGCTCAGCTGGCACCGCTTGTCCAGGCGTCCAGTCGGCATGGACCCGCACTGAAACGACTCGCGCCGCGTCGTCGGTGGTCCACGTGACGAAGGCCTTCGCCCCGGACGCCAGGACGGCGAGAAGGTCGTCGAACCGGGCCTTCTCGCTGATACGGAAGGCGCTGTGGAATGAGTCCTCCGGCGCCCCCGGTTCGAGGATGGTCAGACTGTCTCGACCTTCACGAATGAAGATGACCAGAACCCGGTAGCTACTCTCGCCATTCATCACCGCCTCGACCCGTACAGAATCAATTCCTTCAGCCAGCGGCGCCGTGGCCGGTGGGGGCTTCCTTCGGCTCTCTTGCCATTGCCTGACCAAGGGATCCTCGTCGTCCACAATTCCCCCACACGAGCAGCAGTACTCGACGCCGGCCTCCACGTGCGTCCCGAATCGAGAGCGCCACTGGGCCCCTTGGGTGCACGGCCGATCCGGCTTGAGGCTAGCCCAGTCCTTGGGTTTCATCTGCTGGGAACCGCGGACGGGGGTGGGGGCAGGGCGGTCGTTCATGCTCCCAGTCGTACCACTGCCGCCAGTTGGTAGCCCGCCGACCGGAGGGGCTTGGAACGTCACGAAACTCGCCTTTGCGGTCACACGCACTTGGCGGATTCCGCTGGATTGTCCACGGAGACCTTTGTGTAGTGGATGACCGTCATTTCGGAAACGCAAGAGGCATACGCCTCGACCGTGGCTGGGTCCTTGCCCGATGAAAAGCCAGCAAGCGTCCGCAGTCATGACGGCGTCGGTCGCGTGAGCCGGTAGCAACCGGTGGTCGGCCAGGACTAGCCTGAATATCAACGGGGCCGACGACTGCGGGTCATCTGGCTGGTAGGGCGTCGACGGGAAGCGGGGACCTCATGAACGAGTCGATGACACCAGGGCCAGACCACGCACCTCCACCACAACCACCATCCGCGCAAGGAGGTGCGGCACCCACCACGACACCACCCCTGTCGGGTGAGTTTCTGCGCTTGTGCCGGCACTGCTCCACCCAGACGGTCACAGCTTCCGCGACGTGCCCGGTCTGCGGGGCCAGCTACGTGCATGAGTCGTGGTTCACCAAGCAACGCCTGATTGCGTTAGCGGTAGTGGGGGCGCTAATCGTCTTGCTGGGTGGTGGGGTGCTGCTTGTGCGTACCCGTCAGGCGCAGCAGGCCGAGCAGCAGCGCATCGCCGCGGAGCAGGCCGCGGCTGCAGAACAAGCCCGTCAGGTGGCGGCCGCGCAAGCGGCGCAACAGAAGAAGGCGCAGGAAGCAGCGGCGGCGGCGAAAGCTGAGGTGACGCTGCGCAAGTTGCAGGTCGCAGGCATTGAGAAGTCGGTGACCAAGATGGCCCGCGGGCACGCCAGCGACGGCATCATCGAGGGTTGGCCCAAGGCGACGACGTGCAGTCCGGAGGCCGGACAGACCATCGAGAACCTGAACAAGACGACCACGAAGTTCAGTTGCTTCGTGATCACGGAACGGTTGGGCGGTGGGCAAGCTCGTGGTCACTACTACCAAGCCCTGATGAACTGGGATACGGGACGTTACACCTACGGGTACGACCGCTGAGGGCCGACCACGACGCCCGTCGCTAGCGGCGAGGGACGGTTAAGGCGACATGAAGGTCTAGGCACATCACGGTCATGTCCAGTAGGTCTGCTCGGTGGCGCCGTCGAGGGCTGGACCCAGGTGGCGGTGGTGGCGGTCGGCCGGCCGGGTGTGGTCGTGTCCTTCGTTGTCACGAAGGACACGACCACATCTGTCGAGGCGCTGGGTCCCAGCGGGGTTAGTCGTCCGAGTACTTCTTGACCAGGGCCGTGATGGAGTCGCCGTCCGTTGCTGGGGTGCCGGGCTTAGGGTCCTGGCCCAGCACGACCCAGCCGGAGTCGATCATGGGCATCCGATTGGCGCCGGTGGCGTCCTCGGCAGGGAGCACGACTAGGCCTTTGCTTCGCCAGAGATCCTGGGCGTCCTGGTAGTTCATTCCCACTGCATTCGGGACGGTGAAGGTGCCGGAGTTGCCGGCACTGCGGTCCTCTGCCGCCTTGGTCGCCGCGGCCTTGGGTGCTGGGTCGGCGGTCACCGTGACGGTGGGAGTGGGGGCGGCTTCCGCGGTGACTGTGACGGTGGGCGCTGGAGCGGCTTGGGGGGCGGCTGCGCATCCGGCGAGGGTCAGTGCTGCCGCTACCCCTGCAAGGACGGGGACGACGGATGTGAGTCGGATGTTCATTGGCTCTGTTCTCCTCTTGTGATGGTGGCTGGGGAATACTGAGCGGATGGTCAGGCCGAGATGCCTGCGGCGTACTGGTTGGCTTGGTTGACCTGGGCGACGATGGTGGCGATCTCGGCGGTGGTCGACGGGGCGATATGGGAGACGAGCACGGTGCCGTCGGGTTGGCGAACGGTGATAGCGACGTATCCCGTGACGTGTTCGGTCCAGGAGAAGCCGAAGAACAGGAATAGGAATCCGATCACGAACCACACCAGCAGCAAGAACGCGACGAGGCTCAGGATGAATCGCCCCCAGTTGAAGGTGCGTGTGACTCGAGTGTGGTCGGTGATGCTCCATGTGGTCCCGGCGATGGGGTGGGGACATCCGTCGGCGGTCCAGTAGGTGGCAGGCGACATCGAGAATCCGCTGCCGAGGGACTGCGTGGGCTGGAGGGTCGTGGTGATGGCGTGCCACTGTCCGTCGGTGCCAAGGATGTGTCCGTTGGCAACGTCGCCGCTGGTGTAGGTGGTCATGGGACTTCACTTCTTCCATAGATCGTCTGGAGTGCTTGGGCAGTCGGGGGTGGTGTGGCAGCGAGTGGCCGACCCGCTCCGCAGGGGTGGGGCCGACCACTCACGTGCTCTGGATCAGGCCCGCAGGCCTTGGGTGTCCTCAGAGCCCGACTGAACGCACCCCGTACCTGGCCTGGCTGCTCGTGAAGCCTTCATGCTTGAGCTGACCAATCAGTCCCGCGCGCGAGAAGGCCGTGTAGTCCAAGTAGTCCTGTGCCATTTCCGCGGCCTGCTTCTTCCAGCTCACCCTGATCGAGTCGACCGCGCGCGTTGCATGCCGCGTGCTGAAGCCCTCGTACTTCAGTTGGCCGATGAGGCCCGACCGGGAGAAGGCCGTGTAGTCCAGGTACGACTTCGCCATGCGGATGGCCTGCGCCTGAGGGCCTGAGGGCACAGCCTGGGACGCGACGCTGGAACTGTTCGCTGGCGAATGGGCCGCGGCTGTGGCAGTCGCAGCGGGGGCCAGAACGATCATGCCTGCCACAACGAGGGTCGCAATCTTCTTCATATTCTCTCCTTGATTTGCTGTGCTGAATATGATCTAACTATACCGCGATACGGTTGACCGAAAACTGGGCCGTAAGGGTGAACCTACCTGCGCTATGGTTGGCCTTGCGGCTGTCAGGCCGGCTCGCCATCGCTCTTCGATCTGCCGTGTTTAGCAGCGCTGCTCGAGAACCTTTAGGACTTCGGCCACCTGGGCCTTGTCCCAGGACTGTGCGTTGGGATATCCGGCGATTAGTGCGTTTCCACGGATGGCAAGGCTTTGCATTTTCGCGACCCCTGCATCTGTGACCCTCGAGGGATCGGATGACGACTTCAATAGCTCGTCCTTGAGGTCAGCGGTATAGCAGAGCCTCTTTCGAACTGACGGGGGGGGCGTTGTCGAAGAGGTCATCAGCAATCACAGCCTGCGGGGATGGGGGTTTGGGGGAAGTCGCCGCGGACGGCGGTGTGCAGGGCTCGTAGTTGGCGCCGGTCGTGCAGGTAGGTGTGGGCGAAGAAGTGGCATCAGGGGGAGCGGAGCCACACCCAACGAGCATCGTCAAACTGACCCCTCCGCAGGCTAGGAGCACGCTGAGGCGCCGAGGACAACGTGGCACCTGGGTGCATTTGGAAACGCGATTCATCTCTTCTCCCCTCGGTTTCGACAGGTGGCCCGCCAGGGTCACTGCACTATGTCGACCTGCTTTCACCGTCTCGCTTTCCCATGGGCTAAAGCCCGGTGGTCAGCGATCAGTGGAAGGTCTGAGGGCGTGATGGAAGGACCGACGAACGCAGTTCGGTCTATCCAGTCAGTCGACCGGGCGCGGGAGTCGCTCTCCGGCTTGGCTGAAGCCACGCTCCGCAGGAGTGCGAGTGGGGCTCAGCGCCGCCGGCCAGGGCCAACCTGCCTGCGATACTGTTGTGCATGCGCTACCGAATCGTGGACAACGGATCCACCCGGGCCGGCGAGTTCCGGTTTCCCAAAGTGACCATCCACGTGATCGTTGACATGAGCGCAGGGACGATTACCCGCATGTCTTTGGAGACAGTTCGTGGCCTCGATCTGCGCGCCCTTCAACGGGATTTCAAGTGGCAGACGCCCCTGGACCTGATTAGCAGCTACAACGGCCCCTTCGGAAAGTGGGTGCGCGCTGAGGATGATGCCGTAATTCGCCCGCCCACGGAACTGACCGACGACTTCTTGGAGCAGGTGGCCCGGGGCTACCTGGAAGCAGGACGCGGCTACCCCGCAGTCCTCGGGGAGAAGTACGGTGCACCGCAACGAACCGTTGTCCGGTGGATGCAGTTGGCACGTGCCCGAGGGATCATCACCCACCCACCCAGAGTGGGGGCAGTTGGGGGCACACTCGTCCCCAAGTCACAGCGCAAAAAGCGGTAGCCGTTGACAGCGGCGCATGGATTCACCAGGTCGATGACCGCTGCGTCACTCCCGTCCCCTTCATCGGAGCCCAATCGCTTCCCAGAGGTGGCGGTGTTAGTCCCCGATGCTCAGAGGTTCACCTACCTGTCTTCGCGGACTTCACCTGACCCGAATGCCGGAGGGGGAGGAGGTCCTGTGAGTTCTGGCATCGGGATGCAAGAAACGCGAACGCCAGCAGGACGGCGGGAAGCGTCAGAATGTCGGATGGGTCCGCCACAACATCGACTACCGCCAGTTCCGGCAGTCCCCGTCCGGATGCGACGTTGATCATGGCGCTCAGCGGCCACCGGACAATGCCCAGGACGTGCCCATACAGCGTGGCGCCCAGGGGCGCCCCCTTGACGCCAATGAATCCGCACGCCACCACGATGCACACGATGGCGGCATCACGCCGGCGGTAAGCCCACGGCAAGCCTTTCAGGTTTCGCACCACCTCTAAGGCAGCGATCAAGACGACTGGCAGCAGGAACAATCCAGCCGCATCCGACGCTTTCCCTGTCACGAAGCCGGGCCAGTGACCCTTTCCCGAGGTGTCATTAGCCACCAGCAGCACAGTCGCCACCAGTGGAGCTACCGCGAGGAGCAGCCCGGCTGGGGGCCGAGCCCTGCGCACGGTCTACTTCACCGCGATTGTCACGCCATCACTAAACGGCGAATCATGTAGTTCCAGAGCGTCAACAGTGACGTTCTTGGGGACGTCGAAGACGATGTTCGCCGTCACGGAGTTGCCCGGGTTGATCTTCTCGAGGAAGGCCTCGCCGTCCTTGTTGGCGTACAGCCCCGCCTCCCCGTCCGCGTCATACTCCTTCGTGCCTGCGAGTGCGACCTGTGAGGAGTCGTCGAAGATCTGGGACTTGTCCCCGATGTTGGTGACCTTGACCTTCGCGATGCAGAACTGCCCTTGAGCCTTCGCTCCCAACATGTCAGAGCCGACAGATTTGGCCCCGCAGTCGAAAGCCTTCACATCAAACTCAAAGTCACCATCACGTACGAGTGTTCCCATCGTGGCCTCGCTGGAGTTTCCGCCACCGGAGGACGACGACGAGTCCGAGGAACTACTCCCTGACGCCAGCAGTGCTCCACTGCACGTCACCAACGCCGCTACAGCCAACACTGCCCGAAGGTTCATCGCTCTCCCCGATCCCTTGCTGCTTCTCTTTCGAGGCTGGCAGCCACGAGACGTGGGTCGCGCTCGGGCGGCACAAGAGTGGAAGGTTCGAGGGGTGGATGGAAGGAG
>RRZT012185457.1_pt1 | contig 13873 bp, 9 predicted proteins | sample 2165551 | NCBI WGS metagenome assembly RRZT01 (sample SAMN10456910, study PRJNA506462) | wastewater metagenome | biome: wastewater; feature: sludge; material: wastewater sludge; isolation source: wastewater sludge with Escherichia coli K12::gfp cells carrying plasmid... | place: USA: Moscow, Idaho ... | reverse complement strand
GGTATCGCTGGAGGCGCCCGCGAACCTGACCGGCTTCGACAAGCTGGCCTACCAGATCGTGGAGGGCGTCGGCGGTGAGGACAACATCCGCAGCTTCCTGCACTGCATCACGCGGGTGCGGTTCTACCTCAAGGATGAATCGCTGGCCCAAGACAAGGCCATCGCCGACCTGGACGGCGTCGTCGACGTCATCAAGGCGGGCGGCCAGTACCAGGTCGTCATCGGTGCCGAGGTGGTCGACGTCTACGATGCCGTGACCCGGCTCGTCGGCGACCCGTCGGGCGACGCGACCGACGCTCCCGAGGTCGAGCGTCCCACGACGGCGATCGGCTGGGTGAAGCACGGGTTCAGCTCGCTGATCGGCGTCATCACCGGGTCGATGATCCCCGTGATCGGCCTGCTGTCCGCGTCCGGCATCCTCAAGGGGATCCTGGCGATCCTCACCCAGTTCAACGTGGTCGACTCCGCGTCCTCGACCTACACCCTCATCGACGCCATGTCGTCGTCGATGTTCTTCTTCCTGCCGATCATCGTCGGGTTCACCGCCGCCAAGCGGCTCGGCTCGGACCCGATCATCGTGGCGATCATCGGCGGCGTCCTCGTCTACCCGTCGGTGGTGGCGATGGCGAACCCGGACGCCGAGGGGTACCACGTGTACGCCCAGATCGGCTCGACGATCTTCAACGCCGACTTCTTCGGCATCCCGATCGCGCTTCCCGAGAGCAACGCGTACGCCTACTCGATCTTCCCGATCATCGTGGCCGCCTGGCTGGCCGCCCGCATCGAGCCCTTCCTGAAGAAGTACATCCCCGCCGTCGTGCGCATGATCTTCGCCCCGCTGCTGGAGGTGTTCATCGTCTCGACGCTGGTGCTGGTCCTGTTCGGCCCGATCATCATGTTCCTGTCCGGCGGCATCGCCAACGGCATCAACTGGGTGCTGGGCACGAACTACACCATCGCCGGGCTGATCATCGGCGGCTTCTATCAGTGCCTGGTCATCTTCGGTCTGCACTGGGCCGTCATCCCGCTGATCGCTGCCCAGATCGCCTCCGACGGCTCCTCCCCGCTGAACGCCATCGTCTCCGCGACGATGATCGCCCAGGGCGGCGGCGCGCTCGCCATCTGGATCAAGACCCGGCAGCTGAAGATCAAGGCGCTCGCCGGACCGGCGACGATCTCCGCGTTCTGCGGCATCACCGAGCCCGCCATGTACGGCCTGAACCTGAAGTACGGCCGGGTGTTCATCACGGCGTCCATCGGCGGCGCGGTGGGCGGCCTGCTGACCGGCCTGCTCAACGTCAACATGTACGGCTTCACCGGGGCGTTCGTCGGCTTCCCGTCGTTCATCAATCCCGCCGGCCTCGATCAGAGTTTCTACGGCTTCTTGATCGCGTCGGCCGCGGCACTGGTGGTGTCGTTCGTGCTCACGTACTACTTCGGCTTCAAGGACTCCGACCTGGACGCCGAGCGCGAGGTCAAGAAGGTCCGCCTGGGACGCCGCGAACCCGCAGGCGTCTGACCCACCCCCCGAGGGGACGCGCAGTCGTCGCCCTCCCCGTGGCCGGGATCCCGCAAGGGTCCCGGCCGCGTCGGCGTCCGGCTCGACCCGTTCAGCGGTGAAGCACACCGGAGGCACTGGCGGGCAGCGGCTCGGTGGCGCATCCGATCTCCCGCCGCACAACAAGGATTGACACTCCCCTCCAGAGTGTTACTCTCTAGTGGAGAGCGAGGCCGGGAGTCGGCGCTCGCGAGAGCGTCAAGGAGCACCACATGAGCACCATCGCATCGGTCACCGTCATCGGGGCCGGCAACATCGGGGCGGCCGTGGCCGGGATCGCGCTGAAGGCCGGCGCGCCCGCTCAGGTCCTGGCCCGGGACGCCGCCAAGGCGTCCGCCATCGACCCGCGCGTCACCGCGGGCACGATCGGAGACGCCATCACCGGCGACATCGTCGTCCTGGCCCTCCCCTACCCGGCCTACGCCGACGTGCTGGCCGCCTACCCGCAGGGGCTCGCTGGGAAGGTCGTCGTCGATCCGAGCAACCCGATCGACTTCGCGACGTTCGACTCCGTCCTGGAGCCCGGATCCTCCGCCGCATCGGAACTGGCCACCCGCCTTCCCGGCGCGGCCGTCGTCAAGGCGTTCAACACCAACTTCGCCGCGACGCTGGCCAGCGGCGTCGCCGGCGACGCGCCGACCACCGTCCTGCTCGCCGGGGACGACGAGGCCAAGAGCGCACTGTCCGCGATCATCGTCGCGGCAGGCCTTCGCGCGGCGGACGCGGGAGCGTTGAAGCGCGCCGTCCAGCTGGAGGCCGTCGGTGCCCTGCAGATCGCCCTCGCCATGGGCGGCCAGACGGCGGGCGGATTCGTCGTCCTGCCGTGAGCGCCGCCGGCGTGCGGGGCCCGGCGAAGAGCCGCCCTCGCACGCCGGTAGTCTCAGCCGTGGCCGTACGCCGAGAGGAGTGACACGATGACGGACGAGGCCTTCGACCCCTACCACCGCGCCTGCCCCTCGCGTCGCCTCCTCAACGAGATCGGCGAACTGTGGACGGTGCTCGTGGTGGGCGCGCTCGCCGAGGGACCGCTGCGCTTCAAGGACGTCGCGGCGCGCGTCGACGGCATCTCTTTCAAAATGCTCACGCAGACTCTGCGGACCCTTGAGCGCGACTCCCTCGTGACGCGCACCCAGTATCCGGAGGTCCCTCCGCGGGTGGAGTACGAACTCACCGCCACCGGACGCGAACTCGTCGCCCCCCTGCGGGCGCTGGAGGACTGGGCGACCTCGCACATGGCCGACATCCTCGCGGCGCGGGAGCGGTTCGACGCCGATCCCGCCTGAAGCGCTGACGTCAGGGGCGAGGGCGGCGCGCCGGCCGGACCCGCTGTCGTACCGCCGCACCGGCGGCGAGAGCCAGCGCTAGCAGCACCCCGCCCACCAGCAGGTATCCGTCGGCGCCCTGACCCCCGGTGAGCGGCAGGACGACGGGTGGGGCGGTCGCGTTCAGCACCACCCCGACGGCGACGAGGGCTCCCGACCCCGGGGTATCCCCGGCCCCCACCGTGAACGGGATCGGGGTGCTGTTCCGCACGTAGCCGGGCGGCGCGACGGTCTCGTTCAGCGTGTAGGCCCCCCACCCCAGGCCCGTGACGGCGAAGGCCCCGACGGCCGGGTTCTGGTCGGCCCCGGTGCAGGGCGCCACGACGCAATCGGCGACGGTGAACTGCTGTCCGCCCGGCCCGTCGATCCGCCACGCCGACCCGGCCGGCAGGTCGGCGCCTCCGCCCTCGGCCCGCTTGCTCCAGGTCGCCTGGCCGCGCTGAGCCGCGTTGGCGAACGTGCAGGTCACGTCCTGCCCCGCGGTCAGCGTCAGCCTGCCCTGCGCGGTGACCGCGACCGGGGTTCCGCCGGGCAGTGCGACGCACGTCAGTGCCTGTTGGGCGTACCCGGCGACCAGGTCTTCGCTCAACTGGTAGGTGCCGGCGGTCACGTACTGCCCGACGAAGCCGCCGTTGACGTACTGGCTCGCGATCGAGGCGCCCCCCACAATCGGCGCGGCGCGGAGCTTGCCGCCCCAGGCGGACGGCTGCAGGGCATCACTGGACGTCCCGGCCGCGGTGTTGTCGACCTGCTTGGCCAACGTGAGTCGCGTGCAGACGACCCGGTTGGTCACCGTCAGGGTCTGCGCCCCGGCAGCCAGGGTCCCGGTGAAGGTCTGGCTGGTGGTGGTGCTCGTGGTCGCCACCGAGCCAGAGGTCAGGGTCGCGACCGTGGCCTCCTGCTGCCAGGAGCACTGCGCAAGCGCACCCCGGAAGGTCACCGTCTCGGTGACGCCGACCGTGTCGGACCGGAATGCCGCAAGGGCGCCTCCCCAGCCTGGACTCGTCACCCCGGCACCGTTGAGGGTGACACCGGTGATGCTCGAGGCGACGGCGTCGGCGCCGAACCCGGCCGCCTGGAGCGCCGCCCCCAGGCCCGAGTTCGGGATGGTCCCGGAGGGCATGCCGGGGCCCGCGAACACCCACTGCTTCTGCACGGTGAGGGTCGCCGCCACGGGCGTGTTCGTGACGGTGCAGGTGATCGCGCCGTTGGAGACGGAATCGGCCGGGTAGAGCAAGGTGAGGCTGGTCCCGGTACCGGTCGCCACGACGGCACCGGTGACGGCGGCGGTGCATCGCCAACTCGTGTCGTAGCGCGCCAGCCGCGTGCCGGTGTTGCCCGGGAGCTCAGACAGCGCGTACGCGTTGCCGGGGATCACGGGCGCCGGGCCGACTTGGGTGGCCGTCTGCGGCCCGAGCGTCGAGCCGATGGTGGTCGCGCTCTGGGTGCTGTTACCCGATTGGAGACGCACCGTGAACTGGTCCGCGGCCACCGCCCGGCCGGCGATGTTCTTCACGACCGTCAGCGTTCGGGGGCTGACGCAGTTGCCTAGGTCGCCGACCTTGGCCGGGATCGCCCCGCCCGGGCTGTTGAGGGTGAGCGTCGCGCCGATCTGGGCTCCCGAGGAGGGATCGATCTTCAGCAACTGCGCGTCGCCGGAGGTGCTGACCGACACGTACAGGTAGCCGTCGGAGGCGAAAGCGACGCCGTTGGCGTTCGTCTGCGCATTGACCGGGATGCCGACCAGGTCCACCAACTTCGTGGCGACCAGCGTCCGGGCGGCGATCTGTGCCGCGTCCACCCGGAACAGCGAACTCGTCGCCCCGGTCTGGGCGGAGACGAGGAACATGTTGCCCGACCGGTCGAAGTAGAGATCCCCGCCCCCGTAGAGGGCCTGGGAGGACACCGCACTGGTGATGGTGCCCAAGGGATCGTTGGACATCGTCGTCGGGTTGTAGGCGTACAGCACATTGCCGAGCGTGTAGTAGAACTTCTGGTCCAAGGAGTTCCAGCCGCCGCGATAGGAGGCGTCCCCCAGGTAGGTGAACTGCCTATTCGTCACCGTTCCCCCGGCAATGTTGACCGTCGAGAGGTTCAGCCGGTACGACGTGTCGCGCCAGGCAAGAAGCGCCAGCGTTCCGTCGGTGTTCACGTCCATGCTGTAAATCTGCGCGAAATCGGCACCACTTTGTCCCGAGGGGACAACCACTCCGGGGAATTGACTCTCGGACAGGTTGGTGAGCCGCGTCATAGTCGCAGTGGCCACATCGATCGAGACCAGATTCGCCCCCACGTTGCCGACCACCCGCCCCGCCGAGCACGCGTCCACCGCCGCTAGGGGCGTCAGGTCGCGCACCTGGCTGGACGCCTCGGGTGCCTCATCGCGGGTGGCGTCCGGCAGACCGGCCGCGCCGGACGTGCTCGCCGTGGCCGAGCTGACCCGCGCAGTCGACGTAGGTTGGCTTGCCGTGGACTGGTTGGCGTGCGCGGTCGATGTGGGTTGGCGTGCTGCGGAGGGGCTGGCCTCCGGGGTCGATGAGGACTCATCGGCCGGCGCGCTCGTCGCGTCGGGACCCGACCCACCGGAGGCGGAACTGGGGGACTCGGAGGCACCCGTAGCGGCAGCGCCTCCCCCACCGCCCTGCGCCGCGACGGTCGACGATGGCGCATCGTCCCCTTGCGCACGAGCCGAGGCGATTGGCAGCACGAGAAGACACGTCAGCGCCGCAACGGCAGCGACGAGCTTTCTCAGCATCTCAACCTCCGGCACGCCCGGAGCGCTCACAATTGCCCACAGACTCGGATTTTCATGCTGACAGACCGGACTATGGGCACCTTCCGCCTCGAGCCCGACTTCAGAAATGCGCGCACTTCTCCGCATGAAACGCGCGATACTCGCGAGCCCATTTCCACAGCGCGTCGCCACGGCACCACCCGCACTCGGGCGGCCTCGCCCACCGGGAGCCCCAGCCGCCACGGCGGGCCGGGACCACCCATGCGCGCGGGCTCCCAGTAGCCCACCTGACGTCGGGCCCCCAGGCGCCGCCCCATGAATGAAAAAGCCCCGCACCACCTTGACGGTGGTGCGGGGCACAGCTGGCGCGCTCGGAGGGATTCGAACCCCCAACCTGCTGATCCGTAGTCAGCTGCTCTATCCGTTGAGCCACGAGCGCAAGGTCGGTGACCGGTGAACCACTATAGCCACTTCTCGGCCGTACGCCAACCGGGCCGCCACCAGGGCCCTCCGCGGCGCCCCGCTGGCAGCGCCGCCCCGTCCCGCCATCCCGGGCACGGCTCCACTTTCTGGGCCTCAGCACCAATAACCGGACATCCCGGCGTGTGGGTGCGGAAGTGTACGCACATCGCACCTCGATTTGGTGGGAAATGGGCAGTTTGGCACGATGGTTGCAGCGATCAGGCAGGTCAGATCCGTCAACGAGGACGGGCGACCTGGCCCGAATGGAGAGCAGACATGACCGTCCATACCGTCCCCAACAACGCTCCGGCCAACGCCCCCGCCGACTTCGTCGCCTGGGTCGACGAGATGGCAGCACTGACCCAGCCCGACGCCATCGAGTGGGTCGACGGCTCACAGGAGCAGAAGGCACGCGTGACCCAGGCGATGGTCGACGCCGGCTCGCTCATCCCCCTCAACCCCGAGAAGCGGCCCGGGTCCTACCTCGCCCGCTCCACCGAATCCGACGTGGCCCGCGTCGAATCGCGCACCTTCATCTGCTCGGACGACCCCCAGGAGGCCGGCCCCACCAACAACTGGGCCGACCCCGCCGAGATGAAGCAGACCCTGAACGGGCTGTTCACCGGCACCATGCGCGGGCGGACGATGTACGTCATTCCGTTCTCGATGGGCCCCCTGGGAAGCGCCATCTCCCGCGTCGGCGTCGAGATCACCGACAGCCCCTACGTCCTGCTCAGCATGGACATCATGACCCGCGTCGGCGCGGACGTCGTCCAAGAAATCGCCGACGGCCAGCCGTGGGTGAAGGCCGTCCACTCCGTCGGTTACCCGCTGGTGGACACCGATGGCAACGCCCGACCCGACGTGCCCTGGCCTGCGAACGAGGACAAGTACATCACCCACTTCCCCGAGACCCGCGAGATCTGGTCCTACGGGTCGGGCTACGGCGGCAATGCCCTGCTGGGCAAGAAGTGCTTCGCGCTGCGGATCGCGTCGGTGCTCTCCCGCGAAGAGGGCACCATGGCCGAGCACATGCTGATCCTCAAGATCACCCGCGAGGCCGACGCCAAGACGTTCTACCTGGCTGCGGCGTTCCCGAGCGCCTGCGGCAAGACCAACCTCGCTATGCTGCAGCCGACCATCCCCGGCTACCGGGTGGAGACCATCGGCGACGACATCGCCTGGATGCGCCCCGGCGAGGACGGACGGCTGTACGCGATCAACCCGGAGGCAGGGTTCTTCGGTGTGGCGCCTGGCACGTCGGCGTCCACCAACCCGATCGCACTCGCCGCGCTCGACCACGACGTCATCTTCACCAACGTGGCCCTGACTGACGACGGGGACGTCTGGTGGGAGGGCCTCACCAAGGAGCCACCGGCCCACCTGATCGACTGGACGGGCCGCGACTGGACGCCGGACGCCGACCGTCCCGCCGCCCATCCGAACTCCCGGTTCACCGTCGCCGCCGATCAGGCCGCCACCATCGCCGACAACTGGGACGATCCGGCGGGCGTCCCGCTCGACATCATCTTGTTCGGCGGGCGGCGGGCGTCCAATGTGCCGCTCATCTCGGAGGCCTACGACTGGGAACACGGCGTCTTCATCGGCGCCACGGTCTCCTCCGAACAGACGGCCGCCGCCGAGGGCTCGGTCGACTCCCTGCGCCGCGACCCGTTCGCGATGCTCCCGTTCTGCGGCTACAACATGGCCGACTACTGGCAGCACTGGCTCGACATGGGGGCCACCCTGGGCGACAAGGCGCCGTCGATCTTCCAGGTGAACTGGTTCCGCAAGGGTGAGGACGGCACGTTCCTGTGGCCGGGCTTCGGCGACAACGCCCGCCCCATTGAGTGGGCCATCAAGCGGGTGCTGGGGGAGGTGGAGGCGTCCGACGGGCTGTCGGGCCACCTGCCGAAGACGGGTGACCTCAACGTCGACGGCCTCGACCTGGACGCCGCCACCCTGGAGCAGATCTTCGCCCTCGACCCCGAGGCCTGGGCCCAGGAGGCCGACCTGACCGAGGAGTACTTCGAGCAGTTCGGCGACAAGGTTCCGCAGCGCCTGCGCGACCAACTCGCCCAGCTGCGCGAGCGGATTGCCCAAGCACAGAACTAACCACCAGCGTCCAGCACCGACCTCGCTGGCACGACCGCCTGGATCCGCGCGTAAGCGTGAGTCCAGGCGGTCGTTGCTGCCGCCCACATCCCGTCGTCACTGCCGCCCACCCCGCCGAGGACTGAGGCTAAGCCCGCCGAGGACTGAGGCTGGGCCCGCCGAGGACTGAGGTTGGGACGGCCCAGGACTCGGGCACGGCCCCGGGACGCGCAGCACACCGAGGGGCGCCAGGACAACGTGCGCCCCAGTGCATCGTGCGCGCGCTAGGCGGGACGCGGGGCGTACATGATGATGCCGACGCCGACCAGGCAGATCGCGGCCCCCACCAGATCGAACCGATCGGGCTTGAAGCCGTCGAAGACCATGCCCCACAGCAACGAACCGATGATGAAGACGCCGCCATACGCGGCGAGAATGCGTCCGAAGTCCGCGTTCGGCTGGAGGGTGGCCACGAAGCCGTAGACGCCCAGAGCGAGGACGCCTGCGCCCGCCCATATCAGCCCGCGGTGCTCCCGGACGCCCTGCCACACCAGCCAGGCTCCGCCGATCTCGGCGATGGCGGCGACGGCGAAGAGCACGATCGAGCGCACTGTGTCCATGGCTCGCATTCTGACAGGCAACCCGGACTTGCCCGCCGCGGTTTCGCGTGGCCTACTGGACATAAGAAAACTTGAAGGAGCAACTAAATGAGCACCATCGCTGTCACCGGAGCCACTGGCCATCTCGGCGGCCTGATCGTCGACGCCGTCCTGGCTCGGGGCATCGCGGCCACCGACGTGGTCACCATCGTCCGCGACCCGGCCAAGGCCACCCGCCTTCCCGCGGGCGTCCGCGTCGCTCAGGCGACCTATGAGGATCAGGCTGCGCTCACGACGGCCCTGACGGGCGTCGACACGCTGCTGTTCGTGTCGGGCAGCGAGCCCGGCAAGCGCGCCGCCCAGCACCGCAACGTCATCGCCGCGGCCCAGGAGGCTGGCGTCGGCTTCATCGCCTACACGAGCCTGCTGGACGCGGACACCTCAGCCCTGTCGCTGGCGGAGGAGCACGTGATCACCGAGAAGTTGCTCGCAGATTCGGGCATTGATCACGCTCTCCTGCGCAACGGCTGGTACTGGGAGAACTACGCCTCCGCCGTCTCCGGCGCTGCGGCGTCGGGTGAGTTCCATGGGGCTGCAGGGGAGGGCCTCGTGTCGGGGGCCGCCCGCAAGGACTACGCCGCGGCGGCAGCTGTGGTCGGCACCACCCCGGGGCATGCCGGCAAGGTCTATGAACTGGCTGGGGCCCCGGCGCTCAGCTACCCGCAGATCGCGGACGGCATCGCCGAGGTGACCGGAAGCACGGTTGCCTACGTGAACCAGACCGAGTCTGAGTACGCCGCCCAACTCGCCGGCCACGGGCTCCCGGAGGCGGTCGCGCAGATGCTCGCCGGGTGGGACACCGCCATCGCCGGTGGTGCGCTGCACTCCACCAGCACGGACCTCACCGATCTCATCGGGCGTCCCACCACGTCCCTGGTGGACACCCTCCGCGCCCTGTAGGTGTGGCCATGCGTCGAGGACTGAGGGCCGACGTGTCGATCGCCCAGTCCTCGACGAAGCCAACCTCAGTCCTCGGCGACTCCAACCTCAGTCCTCGGCGACTCCAACCTCAGTCCTCGGCGACTCCAGCCCCAGTCCTCGGCGGTTAGCCGAGGTGGGCGCGGCCCGGGTCGGTCAGCCAGCCGGCGGGGCCCGGCCCCTTCGGGACGATGCCGGTCGGGTTGATCTGGTCGTGCGTGGCGTAGTAGTGCCGCTTGATGTGGTCGAAGTCGACCGTCTCGCCGAAACCGGGCTGCTGGAACAGGTCGCGGGCGTAGGCCCACAGCACCGGATCCTCGGTGAGCTTGTTCCGGTTGCACTTGAAGTGGCCGTGGTAGACGGCGTCGAACCGCACCAAGGTGGTGAACAGCCGGACGTCGACCTCGGTGATGCGCTCCCCCATCAGGAACCGGCGCGTGGCCAGCCGTTCGGAGAGGGCGTCCAGCCGGGCGAACAGCCGGTCGTAGGCCAACTCGTAGGCGGCCTGGGAGGTCGCGAACCCGGCCCGGTAGACCCCGTTGTTCACGTCGGCGAAGATCTCGTTCACGAGTTGGTCGTGCTCGGCACGTTCGGCCGGGTCGGACGGCAGCAACTGCGGCGCGCCGTCGCGATGGTAGGACGCCCACTGCGTCGACAGATCGAGGGTGATCTGCGGGTAGTCGTTGGTGACCACCTGCCCGGTGAGCGTGTCCACCAGCGCCGGGACGGTGACACGTCCGGCGTAGTCGGGGGCGGTGCGCGTGTAGGCCTCGGCGAGGAACTCGATGCCCAGCACCGGGTCGCGGTGGCCCTCATCCAGCCAGAACCGCCAGCCGCGTTCGTCGCGGATCGGGTCGACGACGCCGAGCGAGATCACATCGGTGAGCCCGAGCAGACCGCGGACGATGATCGCCCGGTGAGCCCAGGGGCAGGCCCGGGAGACGATCAGCCGGTAGCGTCCCGGCTCCACGGGCCAGCGGCCCTGCGCGTCCGGGCCCTCGCCGGGTCCGGCGTCGGAGTCGGCGCTGATGCGTCCGGAGAACCGGTTGGGCTGGCGGACGAACTCGCCGGAGGCGGCGTTCTCGGGGTGGAACTGCGCGGGCGTCATGCCGACACCCCCGCCTCGACGGCGTCGCGGACGTGGTCGAACAACTCGGTGGAGACGTAGCGCTCACCGGTGTCCGGCAGCACGGCCACGATCACCTTCCCTGCGTTCTCCGGACGGGCGGCCAGCACACGGGCGGCGGACAGCGCGGCCCCGGCCGAGATGCCGACGACGATGCCCTCGGCGCGCATCACCTCACGGGCGACGTCGATGGCCTCATCACCAGGCACGTCGATCGTCTCGTCGATGAGGTCGGTGCGCAGGACGGGCGGCAGGTCCGTTCCCCCGGTGATGCCCTGGATCTTGTGCTGCACGAACACACCGCCGTTGAGGACGGGCGCCTCGGCTGGCTCGACCGCGTAGATCTTCAGGTGCGGGTTGCGTTCGCGCAGGTAGCTGCCCGCGCCGGTGAGCGTTCCGCCGGTGCCGACGGTGGCGACGAGGATGTCGACGCGGCCCGCGGTGTCCGACCAGATCTCGGGACCGGTGCTCGCGTGGTGCGTGTTCGGGTTGGCCGCGTTGCCGCCCTGCCCGGACAGGAACGCCCCCGGAGTCGCCTCGACGATCTGTCCGGCGCGCGCGTTCGCCCCGGCCATGCCGTCGGCGCCGGGGGTGAGTTCCAAGTCGGCGCCGAGTCCGCGCAGCAAGGCGCGGCGCTCCACCGACACGTCGTCGGGCATCACGATGACGACGCGGTAGCCCAGCGCCGCGCCGATCCACGCCAGCGCGATGCCGGTATTACCGCTGGTGGCCTCGACGATGGTGCCGCCGGGGGCGAGCTGCCCGGACGCCTCAGCGTTGCGGACGATGGCGAGCGCAGTGCGGTCCTTGACGCTCCCCAGCGGGTTGAAGGATTCGAGTTTGGCGAGCACCTCCGCGTCGGGGAAGAGGCGGTGGAGCCGCAGCAGCGGCGTGTGGCCGACCAGTTCGGTCGGGCTATGGAAGATCCGTGGTTCGCTCACGGGGATTCCTCTCAAGGGGACGGTACGGGTAGGAACGGTGGGTTCACGGGCGCCGGGCCTGGCTGGCTACGACGTGGTGTGGCGGGAACGTGCGGCCGATGTCGGGCGCGACGCGGAGGATCTGACGCCGTGGGCGTCCGAGGTCCGGGTGCCGGGACACGGCGCGCCCGGCGGGCGGTGATCGGTGCGGTGGCTACCGACAACAGCGCCGGGCAGCCATCAGGGCCGGCATCGCGGGACGCGGGCTGCTGTGATGACGCACGTCGTCAACGTAGCCGCGCTCACCGCGCGCTGCCAAACCGCCGTTGCCAAGGCGGACGTCCCAGCATGCGAGATGCCCCCTCGGCGGGGCTTGTCCGCGGCTGGCACGATGGCTGCATGAGTCCGGATCAGGTGTCGCGCTTCGTTGCGCCCGCTCTGGTCTGTGGTTGTTGTCGAATGTCGCACTGACGTTCCTCCAACCCTCCTCGTCGTGCCCTGAGCGTTCTCGCCGGTGGCCGACAGCCCAATCCAAGGACTCACTGCATGACCACCCTGCTCGAGGCGTCCCCCGTACCCACGTCGTTGTTCCGGCGTCCGTTCGCCGTCCCGGCGGCACCCGCGGACGTCCCCGCCCCCGCGGTGGCGCCCGTCACGGCTCTCTCTCGGGTCCGGGGCGGGACGTTCTCCCCGACGGTCGACGTCATCCGGTTCGCCGACGGCACCACGGCTCACACGGACCTGATCCGGCTCAACCCGAACATCGACGCCTATTCCCTCGACTTCCATGGGGTCAGCCCGCGGCACCTGTCCCACTACCGGGAGGTGGGCTGGTGGGCGGCGCGACGCCCCTCCGCGATCCGCTGGCAGACCGAGATCACACGCATCCTTGCCGCCGGCTACCCATTTCGCTCCACCGCTGAGCTGACTCGCCGCCTCACCGCCGCTGGCTACGACCTGGGCGCCGCCGAGATCCGCCCCCACGAGGCGATCGCCGCCACCCAAGCGGCGATCTGACGTTTCACCAACGGCCTCGAACTCGACACCCGCCCCCTGGACGCGCCCGTGCAACTCCGCCCCGTCGGCGGGCAGGAGGCGACGGTGTCTCGCTCGGCTGTCGGCGCCGACTGGGCCGTTGACCTCCTGGCGGGCACCCCCGCCCACCTGGAGGTGGAACTGGCCGGGGCCCCGCAGGTCACCGCGTTCTCGTTCGCCGTCGAGGCCGCCTTCGACCGCGGCGTCCGGGTCCATCTGGAGCGATCCTCTGACGGCCGGACGTGGCGTCGGGTGTCGCACTCGTCGGCGCCCCTGGACGAGGCCGGGCAGGTCCACCGTCCGCTGGGCCACGGGGCGACGCTGTCCAGCGTGGACGCGTCCGGGCCGCAGGGGCACCGGTTCTACCGGCTCACCGCCATCGCGACGACGGACGTCCGACTCGACCTTCGTGGAGTCCGACTACACCTCACAGGCGGAGCGCGGTTCATCAACAACGAGCGCGTCGTGGCGCTGTACGAGTTACTGTCGAAGCAGGCGGTCGCCGAGGAGGCGATCGACCTCGTGCACGCTCACGTCCTGATCGGCGCCACGACGCCGGACGGCCCCAGCGTCTTCACGCCGCTGGTCAGCCTCGCTCCGGCGCCCCTCACCCCCGGCGCGGCCCCGCGCCACCACCTCACCTAGTCGGCACACCTTTTTCGCCACCACACACATCAGTCAGGAGCCTCACCATGTCGCACGACCAAACCGAGTCCCAGGCCCTCGGCGATCTGGCCGCACGCCAGCTCGCCAACGCCACCAAGACCGTCCCGCAGCTCTCCACGATCACCCCGCGGTGGTTGCTGCATCTGCTGCAGTGGGTGCCGGTTGAGGCGGGCATCTACCGCGTGAACCGCGTCATCAACCCCGACAAGGTCGCGGTGCAGGTGGGCGACGCGGGCGAGGAGCCGCTGCCGTCCACGTTCGTCGACTACCAGACCAACCCGCGCGAGATCACCCTGCGCTCCCTCTCGACGATCGTCGACATCCACACCCGGGTGTCCGACCTGTACTCCAGCCCGCATGACCAGGTCAGCCAGCAGTT
>RRZT011226963.1_pt1 | contig 13873 bp, 6 predicted proteins | sample 2165551 | NCBI WGS metagenome assembly RRZT01 (sample SAMN10456910, study PRJNA506462) | wastewater metagenome | biome: wastewater; feature: sludge; material: wastewater sludge; isolation source: wastewater sludge with Escherichia coli K12::gfp cells carrying plasmid... | place: USA: Moscow, Idaho ... | reverse complement strand
TCGTTCCTCTCACTCGCACGCTGCTCAATTGTGCCATTCTGTTTTCACCAGAAGTCACGTTCACACCAGCAGCTTGTCCGCTTAGAGCGTTGAGTGAATTAGTTACAAGTCCCTTGTTCATTCTGTCTTCAGTCACAATATCTACCGAACCTTGTTTTCGTTCAGGAATAAGTCGCAATATTTCCAAAGAATCCATGTCTGAATGGATATGTTTTTCTTGAGCCTGTATGCTTAAAATCGGCATTATCAACAAGGGAAGTATGAGTTTACAGCTATTCATTTTATGTGATTTTAATGGCGCAAAATTATTAAACTATATTGCAAATATAGTTAAAAATACTGTTCAAAGCAATAAAAGCTTTATTTATTTTTCTGTTTTATAAGATGAAAGTGCTTAATTACCGAGCTTATTTATGTGGCAAATTCGGCTTTAGCTCATCTTTGCAAATGTTTCATTTTATGACCACCCCAAGCTGTGTCATTCATAAATTTAAAGCCAAGTCTGCTATATAGCTGTTCTGCTTTTGGATTTCCGCAGTCAACGAGCAGTCCTGTTAATGGTATATTCAATGCTTTTGCTTTTTCTAATGTTGCTTTTAATAGGGTAGAGGCAATACCCATTTTTCTAAATCTTTCATCAACAGCCAAACTGTCAATATACAGTTCTCCTTTTTCTGTTTCATCGTCAATTCCAGAATAGTCTATGCCAAATTCTTTCAAAGCTTCTTCTATAAACGCTTTTCGCAGTGTGTGCAGATCGGCTCCATCATAGCTAACGCAAATGCCAATAACGGCTTTAGAATCTTCATCCAAAGCTACTAATGTGTTCTTATATGAATATTGAGAGTCTTCTCTTTCCACAAGTCTTTTCATCATTTTATGGAAATCCTCTAGTGTATGTTTTTCACCGGCAAAATTCTTGCAACATTCATGGTTCATTGCCAACATTATGAGTGTAGCTATTGTATCTGCCTGTTGTTTAACGGCATTCGTTATTCTTATCATGTAAAGTATTTATTACGTTATATTACAAAAATACTAATATAAAGATAAATACACAAATATATTAATTATTTTTAGTTAATGGCAGTACCTATCACAAGCACTGCCATTTCTTTATTTAAACAATACAATTTTCTCTTTTCAAAAGAGATTTAAATGGAATATCTTATTTATATGTCTTTACATACACTTTTGCTTTTCCATCTTCTGACTTCATAACTATGATACTTTTGATTTCAGATGGTTTTAAAATATCATTAATATCCTGACCTTCTGGTAGCTCCTTACCGTCTATTATATATGTATAGTTTTTCTTCCTTTCTTCTGAAGATTGTAACTTAACATTTCCTACAGGTACAGGAACAGTGAACAAAGTTCTTACGACTTTACCTTTTTTAATGCCAGGTTCCCAATTAGGCATGCTATTTATAACTTTTAAAGCTTCGCTGTCCAATTCTGGGTCAAAGCTTCGTACAACATGGGCTCCAGAAATAGAACCGTCTTTGTTAACAGTGAATGCGACTATCGTAAAACCACCCTTTGTGGAATTTTCTGGATTCTTTATGTTTTTGGCAAAGTAATCTGATAGCTTGTCACTACCACCAGGAAAACTTGGAAACTTGTCTACGGTCTCGTAAACTTTATCTTCACCGTTTGAGTCACTATTATCCTTCTTTAAAGTAATCTTTATTCCGTTAGCTGCATCTCCTGCACGGAATGTCATATCGTCAAAGCCAACATATTCCACAACAATGGTATTATCATCAGAGACCTCATTTAAAGAAAAGTTTCCTTTAGTATCAGATACTGAACCTTTTTTTATACCATTTATGATAACGAGTGCACCTTGTATCGGTTTACCGCTTTCATCAACAACAGTTCCTTTAATATTGATAATCTTTGCATCTTGAGCTTGATTCTCAACAGCATTATTAACTAGATCCGCTACAGATTGAACTTTATTTCCAGTAACTCCTGACTCAAGTAATCCTTTTGTTGCATTTGATATTTTTGCAATCTCTGGTATTTTCTCACTCAGTGAACGTGCTACTGTGTCAATATTGCTTACAAAAAGCAATGCGGCTGCAAGTGGCGCAAATAATAAATACTTAGTTTTTGCTATTTCCTTCGTTCTACGTTTGTTCATCATTTTAATTCTTTTTTTAAGAGGTAAAACATTAAAGTTATTGGCAATATCAGTTTTTGGAGAATGATATGCCAAACCAAGCAAGTGATACTGATAGGCTTTGCGCGCGTTGCCTTCAGCCAAAACACATTCATCGGCTAAAAATTCCAGATTAATACGCACATCCCGCTTCATAAGCCATGCAAAAGGATTAAACCAGCAGAATATACAAAACATTTCTGACAAGATACTGTCTAGAGAGTGCCACTGGTTTACGTGTGTGCGTTCGTGTATTATAATTTCGTTCAGTTCTTCATCGCTTAATCCTTCTTTATTTAAAAAAATCCATTTGAAAAAAGAAAACGGTCCATCTTTGCTTTTCAGTATGCGTAACATTGTTCCGTTTAAATTAACCTTTTTATGCTTGTATGCCATATATACAATTACTCCTAATTGCCAAAAAAAGTTTATTAGCAAGATCGTTGCTACGGAAATATAGACATATAAAATAAAATCTTTCCAAGTTACCGATGGGCCGTTTGCATATGTCATCATTGTGGGTAATATGCTTTTAGCATAACTATTTGCCATACTCACAGTAGTATCAGAATCTTTAATCCAATATTCTATGTTGAGAAATGGAATTGTCAATGCAATTATATATATTGCCCATAATGTAGCACGTCGCAATGCAAAGAATGTGTCTCTGTTAGTCATTAACCTGTAAAAGCCATATAGTAGCATCATGGCTAAATTTACTTTCAATAGGTATATTGCCATATTCTATTCTCCTTTCTCAATTTCTTTAATGATATCTTTCAGTTCTTCTTCAGATATTTTTTCTTCTTTTGCAAAAAAAGAGACCATTTCTTTAAATGAATTCTTGAAATAATCGTGTACAAATCCATTCATGAATCGGCGTTTGTATTCGCCCTCATTGATTGAAGGTGTGTAAACATATCCTTTTCCGTCACGTTCAGACTTAACGAAGTTCTTTCTTTTCAAGTTATTCACTATAGAAGCAACTGTTGTGTAGGGTGGTTTAGGATCAGGAATAGCATCTAGTACTTGCTTTACAGCGCAGCGACCTAACTTCCATACATATCTCATAACTTCTTCTTCTTGCTTTGTAAGTTTTTCCATTGCATTATATGTTTATATTATCAATACTGAAAATCTACGAAACTTTCGTAACAAATACAACAAAATGCAAGTTAAAGTGTGTAAATTGCTTTGTTTTTAACATTTTACGAATGTTTCGTAATAAAGAATAAGTAACTGACATTATTATATATATATTGGTTATTTCCATTTTAGCGTGAAGCTTTTCAATATATACTCTAAGTGATATTCATGTATTTCTGTGCCTAATATCTTTTGGATGTTTAATAAAAAATTTGATCATCATATCAATCTAATTTGGATAATAGCTTAGTCCTTTAATCTTTCTGCTACATAGGGCTTTCAAAAATACTAGTGTCTAAATGTCTATTTGCTGATAATCAATATGTTAGATGGTTAATTTTAAAAAACAAAGTGTCGTCAAAATGTCAAAAAGAAAATGCGTTTCTATATAGAAATGAAAACGTTTCTACATAGAAACGGAAACTTTATGTCGTAGAAATAAAAACGTTTCCACGTAAAAACGTAAACTTTATATCGTAGAAACGCAAACATTATATCGTGTAAACGCAAAATATGATAGTGAAAGTAAGTTGTTTAAAATATTGTTTAATAAATTAGCAGCAATACTTGAAATAACTTTAGAATTTCATGTATTGCTGCTTACCAAAATAATACTCTTAAAAACGTAACCTAAGCGACACTTCATTATAGCAATTTTGCAATGTAACTTACTCATAATGAATGTGTTGACGCTTAGACGCTTGGAATTTTGAAAACCCTATGTAGCCCGCGTGACAATATTCAAGAATAATTATGAATTAGAAGTAAAATGCTCTTAAATCATATATATTGTAACTTAAAGTGCCGAATAATAAGAATACTATTTATTATTCTTGTAATACTCAAGTCCTAGTTTTACGTTTTTCTTCAGTGCAGCAGAAGAATATGTAGCACCGCTTACTCCATCAACGTCCATTTTGGCAGCTTTTGACACACTTTGACCATTAAACTTATCAAGTAAAGTCTTTGCTTTCCCAAAGAATTGAGGAGTTTCACGATTAGGCATAGCCTCAATCTTTACAACTTTATTCTTGCGTATGAAAATTTTAACAGGAGTATTACCTCTGAATCCTTTTACATTCTTACCCAGTTCCTGAGTGTTTACTATTACAGTATCTTTCTCGCGTGTAATTACGTTATCGTTAGGCATAGCACTAACCATTATTGCTATCATTGCAGAAGCAGACAAAGCAGTGACAATAGCATTGAATCTTTTATTCATATTATGATAATTCTATTTTTAATTTATAATCATTTATTTACCCAATAAGTGAGTCTTTCTGCAAAAGTAAAAAATATAATCCACATGTTGATATCAACGTAGTTGAATTTTATGTTATTTTTTGATATACATAAAAGACAATGGCGCATGAAAATTATCATTCATGCGCCATTGTGTATTTAAAAAAGTATCAAACTAGTTTTTATACTAGTGTTGCGACTATCTCCTCGCGAGTGCCTGGAAGCATGTCAATAACAGGAATCTCAGGCATTGTATAACATCCTGGTTGCAAACGGAAACTAGCACGAGCTACGTTTACAAGAACCTGTGCTGTAAGAGCTGGGTTATTAATATTCATGTTGAACTCGAAACGCTGATTCTGCGTCTTTCCTGAAACACCCTTGCGCACTAAGTTTACGCCATGTCCCATATCACGTACATCATCAACAGAAGCAACAGCGAATACATGAGTTTCGTCGTGAGCAAAATATGGATCTGCTTTTATTGCTGTGGTTACGTCTTCTAACTTAGCTCCGTCTTCCAACTCCACATATACCATGCGGCGGTGAATGCCTTCACCAAGAGGAATTGTAACTGAAAGAGCATTTTTAACGCCTTCTTTACTGCGTACACATACAGAGTGTCCCATAGACATACCTGGACCAAAGTTGGTATAACTGAGTCCCTTTGGTGCAAGACTCTCCATAAGTACACGTACGATAGAGTCAGATCCTGGATCCCAACCTGCAGAGATAACACTCACAGTGTTGGTCTTCTTGTTATTCTCCATCTGCTTTGTACGGTAGTCAAGTATACTTGTGTGGATGTCAAAGCTATCAACGGTGTTGATTCCTAGAGCTGTTATCTTTTCAGCATATTCAGGACAGCTGCGTGTTGGGGTTGCAAGAATAGCAACATCAACGTCATTCAATTTAGTGATGTCGTCTACAACTTCGTAATTTGTAAGTTCAATTGGTTTAGCCTGATTAGCGTTACGACGTACGATACCTGCAATTTCAAAATCAGGAGCTGCTTCGAGTGCCTCTACTGTGAAGTGGCCAATGTTGCCGTAACCAACTACGGCTGCTCTAATCTTCTTCATATTCTTTGTTGTTGTTTAGTTTTACTTAAAATTTAACCTATTCGCAAAATTACATTTTTCTTCTGAGAAACGTGCTTTTGTGATGCTTATTTTATCTTAATTTCTACAAAAAGTTGCAGATTGTAATGATTTTATGTCTTTTTCTATAATTATATTTAGCCTTGTAGTATTAATAAATTATATCTCAACGTAAGCCACTCTTATTCGCTGAATATACAATAATATCATGCGCGTGTGCGTTATTTATAATATAAAAAACATAAATAGATAATAATATGATAGAATATATAAAAGGCGAGTTGGCAGAACTTACTCCAGCATTGGCTGTTGTTGAGGCTGCGGGAGTAGGTTATGCTCTAAATATATCACTTACAACCTATAGTGCCATTCAGGGCAAAAAAGCTGTAAAATTGTATGTGCATGAATCTCTTGTCACAGGAGGACGTGATGATAACTTTACTCTTTTCGGATTTGTCAATAAGCAAGAACGATCGTTGTACAGGCTTCTTATCACTGTATCTGGAGTTGGTGCTAATACAGCAAGAATGATGCTTTCATCAATGAGCCCAGCCGAACTTTGTAATGCCATTGCAAATGGTGATGATAAGATGATAAAGACAGTGAAGGGCATTGGACTGAAAACTGCACAACGTATTATTATTGACTTGAGAGACAAGATTGTGGCAAGCGGAATTGCTGATGAATTGCATGTGAGCAGAACTACTGGAGGTATGAATGTTAATAATAGCATAAAGGATGAGGCTGTTGCCGCATTAACTATGCTTGGATTCTCGCCTGCACCTTCGGCTAAAGTTGTTGTTGGTATCATGACAGAACATCCTGACTGGGCTGTGGAAGACGTAGTAAAGGAAGGATTAAAGAGAATAAAATAGGCAGTTTTGCTATTTTTTCAGTGTAGCTGATATTCTTTATTAATGAAAATAAGGCATGTATTTTTTTGTATGATTATAGGGGTGCTTGCACTTTTTGGTGTAAGCTATTCTCTAGCCATGCCTTATATTCAGAATGAAACAAAGACGCAAAATGATACTATTGATATAAAAAAAAATAGATTGACAGGCGTTGATGAAGACTCTGTTAAGACAAATAGAAAAGCTTTATGGAGAGTGCAACGTACTCTGCCAATAACATGGCATGACCTTGATAGCAGTAGCCTTGATTTGAAAACGCCATTTAATATCAGACAGAGCATACAGTATAATGATACGCTTGATGAATATGTCTTTGGAAAAAAAATGGGCGGTACTTATATCAATGCGCCTATTATGATGTCTAGAAATGAGTATAATGGTTGGAGCGAAAAACAACAGATGCATGCCTTCTTTAGAAAGAAAAATGATGAGATTTATGAGACCAAAGGCAAAGATAAGTTTGATTTCAGTGATATGCACTTTGACTTGGGACCTGCAGAAAAGATATTTGGCCCAGGTGGAGTGAGAATTAAGACACAGGGAACAGCCGAACTGAAATTCGGAGCAACAAAAAAGAAAGTTGATAATCCTGCTCTTACCATAAACAGAAGGAACACCACAACAATGAACTTTGACGAGAAAATTAACTTGAATGTTAATGGAAAGGTTGGAGACAAGGTGAACATGAATCTGAACTATAACACTGATGCGACTTTCAATTATGACGCTCAAAACCTGAAACTTAAATATGAAGGAAAAGAAGATGAGATTGTTAAACTTGTAGAGGCTGGCAATGTGTCTTTTCCTTCAAATTCTTCACTTGTAAGTGGGGCCACGTCATTATTTGGAGTAAGAACAGATTTGCAGTTTGGTAAACTAAAGATGCAACTTGTGGCATCTCAGAAGAAGAGTTCCTCAAAAAGTGTATCTAGTAAGGGTGGGGTTCAGCTTACTCCTTTCGACATAGATGTATCAAACTATGAGGAAAATCGTCACTTTTTTCTTTCGCAGTACTTTCGTAAAAAGTATGCTGCTGGAATGAAAACACTTCCTAATCTTACAACAGGTGTAAATATCAACCGTGTTGAAATTTGGGTTACAAATAAGACTGGAGCAACAAGCAATACTCGAAATATAGTTGCTTTGACGGATCTTGGCGAGAATATAAGTGTTTCAAATAAAGCATTATGGAGTATTACGGGAAAGAATGTCCCTGCAAATGATGCTAATACAGAGTACTCTACAATGGTAAGTTCTTTGGCATCTGCAAGAGATATTGACCAGACATCAACAGTGCTTGATGCAGGAGGACTTATAGGTGGTACAGATTACGAAAAACTTGAGAATGCGCGACTTCTGAGTTCATCAGAATATTCTGTCAACTCGGCTTTGGGATATGTGAGCCTGAATACAGGAATAAATACAGATCAGGTAGTGGCTGTGGCATATGAATATACGTATGGCGGAGTGACTTATCAGGTAGGTGAGTTTGCTGGTGACCGTACAGACGTCAATGAGGCTTTGTTTGTGAAATCGCTGAAGAATACAAGTAACAGTCCTTCTCAGGGAAACTGGGGCTTGATGATGAAGAACGTATATAAGCTTGGTGACACAGTTGAAAAAACAAAGTTCAGGCTTGACGTGAAATATCAAAGTGATACAACAGGTGTGTATCTGAGCTATATTCCTGAAAGTCAAGTGAAAAACACTCCAATTATAAAACTTATCGGCGCAGATAGGTTAGACAATAATAACAGGGCGCAAAGTAATGGATATTTTGATTATGTTCAAGGTTATACCGTAAATAATGGTAGAGTATTTTTCCCTGAACCCGAACCTTTTGGAAAAGATTTATACGACATATTGATTAGTAAGGGTGTAGCTGCAAACGTGGCGCAAAAATACGCTTTCACTGAACTTTATGATAGCACGAAGACTGTAGCTAAACAGATTGCAGAAAAAGACAAGTTCAATCTTTTAGGACAGTTCAAAGGTTCGTCGGCTAATGTGATATCTTTAGGGGCATTCAATATTCCTTCAGGGTCTGTATTGGTGACTGCTGGTGGTGTGAAACTCACTGAGGGAACAGACTACAGCGTAGACTACAGTGCAGGTGAGGTGACAATATTAAACCAAAGTATTATTGATGCAGGTACAGCTGTAAATGTGTCACTAGAGAGCAATAATGATTATGGCATGCAGCGCAAGACAATGCTTGGAATGAACTGGGAATACGATTTTTCTCATGAGTTTCAATTAAGTGGTACGTTGCAGCATCTTTCAGAACAGTCTTTGACCAATAAGGTCACTATGGGATCTGAAGCACTAAACAATACTTTATGGGGACTAAATGTGAATTGGAAGAAAGAAAGTCAGTGGCTTACAGACATGCTTGATAAGTTGCCTTTTCTTCATCTCACGCAGCCGTCACAAATATCCTTTACTGGAGAATTTGCTCAGCTTATAGCCGGAAATAATCATGGGACGCAAGACAATGCTTCTTATCTTGATGATTTTGAAAATACCACAAACAAGATAGATGTGTCTACACCAACCTCTTGGATTATATCAAGTGTGCCCTCTATGTTTCCTGAATACAACGACAAAACAACTCTTGAAAGTGGATTTAATCGATCACTCATGGCGTGGTATTACATTGATCCATTGTTTACGCGTCGAAGTAGTTCATTAACTCCTGCTCATATAAAGAGTGACTTGGAACAGTTGTCAAATCATTATGTACGTGAGATTCCAACAAGAGAGTTATATCCGAATAAAGACATAAGCAATTATAATGGAACGTTGTCTACTCTCAACGTGTTGAATTTGGCATATTATCCTAATTTGCGCGGACCTTACAACTTCAATCCCAATCTGAATTATAATGGAACATTAAACAGTCCAGAAAGACATTGGGGAGGAATGATGCGCAAATTGGATACAAACGATTTTGAACAGGCTAATATTGAGTATGTGGAGTTTTGGCTACTTGATCCTTTTATTTATTCAAATCAAAAAGCAGATGCTTCTGATTATGGAGGTGATTTTTATATAAACTTGGGTGAAGTTTCTGAAGACGTCTTGCGTGATGGAAAAAAATTCTATGAAAGTGGTATGCCCGTTGATGGTTCTGCTAGTTACACCACTACGCAATGGGGAAAGATTCCTACAAGGAATGCTGTGACCTATGCTTTTGCAACAACAAGTGGTGCACGAGCATTGCAGGATGTGGGATTCAATGGACTAAATGATGCTGAGGAACGAAGTTTTCAATCATACCAAAGCTTTCTTTCGGCTATACAGGGCAAAGTGAGCGCGGCCGTTTGGGATTCTATTTACAATGATCCGGCAAATGATGACTACCATTATTTCAGAGGAAGTGATTACGACCGTAAGGAAACAAGTATTCTTGATAGATACAAATACATAAACAATCCTCAGGGTAATTCGCCAGACAGTAATACCAGTTCTGAAAATTACGACACATCATACAAGACAACACCTGATGTGGAAGACATTAATCAGGACTATACTCTGAATGAATATGAAAAGTATTACCAATATCATGTATCAATGAGACCAGAGGATATGGTTGTTGGTAATAACTTTATTGTTGATAAGCGTGAGGCTAGTGCAAGTTTGAGGAATGGAAAAACAGAGAATGTGACGTGGTATCAGTTCCGAATTCCACTTAGTGAATATCAAAAACGTGTAGGCTCTATTTCTGGTTTCACAAGTATCAGATTTATGAGAATGTTTCTCACCGGTTTCAAACATCCTATTGTGTTACGTTTTGGAAGTTTGGATCTTGTGCGTGGAGAATGGCGACAGTATGAACAGAATCTTGATAATGTAGGTGGTTCTGGAACTGCGGCTGTAAGTTCGGTCAGCATTGAAGAAAATGGAGATAAAACTCCTGTGAACTATGTATTACCTCCAGGCATAAGCCGCGAACAGGATCCAACTCAGCCACAGCTAGTAGAAAGTAATGAACAGGCATTAAACTTGATAGTAGATAATCTATCAAATGGAGAGTCTAAAGCTGTATACAAAAATACAACGGTAGATTTGCGACAATATAAAAAGTTGCAGATGTTTGTTCATGCAAATGCATTGGAGCAGAATAATACAAACCTTACAGATGGTCAGTTGGCTGTATTTATTCGTTTGGGTTCTGATTACAAGAATAACTATTATGAATATCAAATACCGCTGAAACTAACGCCAGCTGGAATATACAAGAATAATTCAACTGCAGACCGTATTGCTGTATGGCCAGAAAGCAATATGCTTGATATACCGCTCTCAATATTTACTGATATTAAGAAAAAAAGAAATATAGCAAAGGCTGATGGTAAAGCTTATTTCAATAGAGTATTCACAGACTATGACAAAGATAAACCTGCCAATAAAATTAGTGTTATGGGAAATCCAAGTCTGGGTGAGGTGAAGACAATGATTATTGGTGTAAGAAATCTATCTGCCGACAATAAAAGCGGAGAAGTTTGGGTAAACGAATTGCGACTGAAGGATTATAACAATAAAGGCGGTTGGGCTGCAAATGGCAATCTGAATGTGCAGTTATCTGATTTGGGTAACGTGAATGTTCAGGGGAAATATGTCAGTGACGGATTTGGTGGATTGGAAGATGGGGTGATGCAGCGTTCAAAGGAAGATTTCTCTACATATAGTGTGACTACAAATGTAGAACTTGGCAAATTCTTTCCCGAAAAGGCTAAGGTGACAGCCCCTCTATATTATTCAGTAACGAAAGAGAAAAGTAAGCCAAGATATAATCCTCTTGACACCGATATGAAACTTGATGATGCATTAGAATCTGCAGCAACCAAAGCAGAAAAGGATAGCATCGAGAATATAGCGGTAAAGAAGATTATAAATACCAATTTTTCTCTCTCTAATGTACGTATTGGCATTCAAACTAAACAACATCCAATGCCTTATGATCCTGCAAACTTTTCATTCTCATATAGTCATTCTCACACTCACACGACAGGAGAAACAACTGTTTATGAAAATGAGGATAACTGGCGTGGAGCGATGAATTATAGTTGGTCTCCTGTTTATAGGGCTTGGGAACCATTCAGAGAACTTAAGAGTAAATCAAAATGGACTGATATATTCAAAAAAATGGGAATAAATTGGTTGCCGCAGAATGTAGCTTTCAACAGCGAAATGACACGCAACTATTATGAACTTCAGGAACGTGATATGGAGAGTAGTGAGAATACGTCAATTCCAGTAACCTTTAGTGAACAGTTTCTGTGGAATCGTGACTTCACACTTAGATGGGATATGACACGAAATATTCATATGACATTTCAAAGTGCAACAAGAGCGCAGATTGAAGAACCATATACACCTATAAACAAAGAACTTTATGCAGATCGTTATCAGGCATGGAAAGACTCTGTTTGGACAAGTATAAAGCACATGGGAACGCCGCTTGATTACCAACAGAACTTTACTCTATCTTATCAGCTACCACTGAATCTTATTCCGGTGTTTGACTGGATAATGTCTGATGCCCAATATTCTGCAAATTATACTTGGGTGAGAGGAACAAAACTTGATGATGGGACTAGTTTGGGAAATACGATAACAAATAATCGTAATCTTAATATAAACGGAACGTTTGATTTAGAGAAGTTATATAACCATATTCCTTTTTTAAAAAAGGCTAACGAACGTTTTGATAGAACATCTTCTAATTTAAGTAGGGTAAGCATGAAACCTCCAAGAATGAGAGCGTCGGCAGCAACAAAAAATAATGGCGACGACAAAACGAAGAAGGCATTACCCAAGAATAAGAATAGTTTTGAAAGCGAGATAACGATTCTGCCTGATACTACAGTGATAGTCACCCATGGCAAAAAGAGTAAGAGGATAGTGGTTACTGCCAGAACTCGTGATGGTCACATCTATAAGCTTAAATACAGAAAGATTGATAATAACAAGATAAGAATCATAAACAAAGTAGATTCTGCGTTGCAACTAAAGATAACTGTTGCCGCAAAAATGCCACTTGAAAACAATAATTGGTACAAGACAGCGCAAAGCATTGCAAGGGTGATGATGATGGTGAGGAATGTAAGCATCAGTTATCGAAACCAATACTCAATGTCGCTTCCTGGATTTATGCCTAATGTTGGTGATGCATTTGGACAGAATCGTGGTAACGGACTGCTTTCTCCTGGACTTGATTTTGCTTTTGGACTAACAGGAGACTCTTATGTGAATAAGTCTTTTGAACGTGGCTGGCTGTTGCAGAATGATTCTGTGGCGACACCGGCTACAAGTAATATAACTGAAGATTTGCAGTTAAGGGCAACTCTAGAACCTTTTAAAGACTTGAAGATAGATCTTAATGCAACTCGCATATCGACAAAAGCCCGCAGTATACAATATATGTATCAAGGAATGCCTACTACGCAAAGTGGAACTTTCGCAATGACGACAATATCTATTGGTAGTTCTTTTGAGGGAATAGGAAATGCTAATAATGGTTACCATAGCAAGACATTTGATAAATTCTGTGGATTGCTTGATGCCTTCAGAGATCGTGTTGAAGCTCAATATGCAAATGCTGTGTATCCCCAAAACACTTCATTGGCAGGGAAGGTATTTGATGTGAAGAATGGTACGGTGAATAAGTATAATGCCGATGTTGTGGTACCAGCTTTTATATCAGCCTATACAAGTATGGGAGGTCATAGTTTAGAACTGTTTCCTTCTTTGGCTAAACTTTTACCAAATTGGACGTTAAGGTATGGAGGATTAGTAAGACTTCCTTGGTTTAGAGATGTATTCAAAAGCTTTAATATCAATCATTCATACAAGAGTATTTATACAGTAGGTTCCTATTCTTCTTATAGCACTTTTGCGGAATATATGAACGGTCTTGGATTTATTACTGATACCCAAACAGGCAATCCGACCCCGAGCAGTATGTTTAATGTTTCTACAGTTAGCATAAACGAAGCATTCTCTCCATTGCTGGGAATAGATATGACGTTTAATAATAATCTTACAGCAAAATTAGAATATCGAACAGTAAGAAGTGTTAGTCTCAGTATGACAAGTGTTCAAATTAACGAGGCTCTTAGCAAAGACTGGGTAATAGGACTTGGATATAAGATAAGTGATTTCAGCCTTTTTGGGATGAAAACTCGTAGAGTTTATTCTGCTAAAAAAGATAATAATGCGAACATAACAAATTCAAGACGTGGTGGATTAAATCATGATTTAAATTTGCGTGTTGACCTCAGTTATCGTAATCAGGCTGC
>RRZT011878496.1_pt1 | contig 13875 bp, 16 predicted proteins | sample 2165551 | NCBI WGS metagenome assembly RRZT01 (sample SAMN10456910, study PRJNA506462) | wastewater metagenome | biome: wastewater; feature: sludge; material: wastewater sludge; isolation source: wastewater sludge with Escherichia coli K12::gfp cells carrying plasmid... | place: USA: Moscow, Idaho... | reverse complement strand
GAGATTGTGCGACGGCTCGCCCATCCCCATGAAAACCACGCGCTTGACTGGCCGCAGCCGGCGAGCGAGCACGACCTGCGCAACGATCTCGCCGCTCGACAACTGGCGCAGCAGCCCGCCCTGTCCGGTCATGCAGAATGCGCAGCCGACCGCGCAGCCAAGCTGGGTCGACACGCAAACGCCATCGCGCGGCAGCAGCACGCTCTCGACCGTCTGACCGTCGGCCAGCCCGACTAACAGCCGCGCTGAACCGTCCGTTCCCGGATGCTGCGAACGCAGCTGCGCCAGCGTAGCGAGTTCAGCGTCCAGCCCGACCAGCAGTTCGCGGACTTCGAGCGGGAAATAGTTTTCGGCGCTGCGTCGCTTCGGGCCGCTGTCGAGCTGCCGCGCGGCGAGCCACGCGCGCAGCACGCGTTCCTCGTGACAGGGCAGGGCGCCGCAGTCGCGCAGGCGTTGGCGGAGGAATTTGATACGCATGATTTTGTTAAAAGTTATTATAAATCAATGACTTGATTGTTTATCGGCGAACCGTCAAGTGCGCACAGCCGCCAGCCTGCATCGTCGTAGACGAGGTAGCCGCCGCGGCCGTCATGCCAGTCGGGCAGCACGTGGCGGATACCGTTCGCGTGCTGGTGGGTGGCTGCGCGGTGGGTGTGGCCGTGGATCAGGCGGCTGGCTCCGGCCTGGTTCAGCAGGGCTTCGACGGCTTCCGGGTTGACGTCGGTCCAGTCGGCGGGCTTGCGTCGGGTCTCGCTTTGCGAGCGCTCGCGCAACCGACGCGCTTCTTTTTCCCGGATGAAGCACGGCAAGTGCCGCCACAGCCATTGCGCCGCGCGGTGGTGAACAATCCGGCGGTAGCGCTGGTAGCTCGCATCATGCGTGCAGAGCAGATCTCCGTGCGACAGCAGCGCGGTTTCGCCTTCGATCCCGATCGTCGCCGGGTCGGGCAGGATCGTCAGTCCGCAGGCTAGCGCGAAGCGTTGGCCGCACAGGAAATCACGGTTACCCGGCATGAAATAGAGCGGAACACCGCTCGCGGCCAGCGCGACGAGTTCGCGACAGCGGGCGGCGTAGAACGGATCGGCCAGCTGGTCGTCGCCGATCCAGTATTCGAACAGGTCGCCGAGGAGGTAGAGCGCCTGCGCCTGTCGCGCCGGCCCGGCGAGGAAAGAGGCGAACGCCTGCGCCGTGGCCGGGTCGGCCGGACACAGGTGTAGGTCGGAGATGAAAAACGTGGGTTTCAAGCGAAGGTGCGGGCGGCCGGAGCCGCCCGGATACGAGATTATTCGAGCACTTCGGCCTTGTTGATCAGCACGTCCTCGACCGGAACATCCTGATGGAAACCACGACTGCCGGTCTTCACGCCCTTGATCTTGTCGACGACGTCCTGGCCTTCGACGATCTTGCCGAACACGCAATAGCCCCAGCCCTGCGGGGACTTGCTCTGGAAGTTCAGGAAATCATTGTCGGCGACGTTGATGAAGAACTGGGCGCTGGCCGAGTGCGGATCCGGGGTGCGGGCCATCGCGATCGAATAGGCGTCGTTCTTCAGGCCGTTGTCGGCCTCGTTTTTGACCGGAGCGCGGGTCGACTTCTGGGTCATTCCCGGTGCGAAACCGCCGCCCTGGACCATAAAACCGTCGATCACGCGGTGGAACACGGTCAGGTCATAGTGGCCGTCCTTTACGTACTGGACAAAATTGGCGACGGTCAGCGGTGCATGTGCTTCGTCGAGTTCAAGCACGATGTCGCCGAAAGTGGTCGAGAGTTTTACCTTGGTCATGATGCTTCCTTTCTTTGTGAATGCTTATTTGCCGGCCAGTACGCGGGCCGACTGGATCACTACCGGGCTGAGCGGTACGTCCTGATGGAAGCCGCGGTTGCCGGTCGGTACGCCCTTGATCTTGTCGACGACCTGCTGGCCCTTGACCACCTTGCCAAACACGCAATAGCCGAAGCCTTCGACGGTCGGTGAGCGGTAGTCGAGGAAATCGTTGTCCTTCACGTTGATGAAGAACTGGGCGCTGGCAGAATGCGGCTCCTGCGTGCGAGCCATGGCGACAGTATAGGTCGTGTTTTTCAGGCCGTTGGCCGCTTCATTCTTCACGGGTGCGCGGGTCGGCTTCTGCTTCATGTTGGCGTCAAAGCCGCCGCCCTGGATCATGAAGTTGCCGATCACGCGGTGGAAGATCGTGCCGTCGTAGTGCTTGTCCTTTACGTACTGCAGAAAGTTGGCGACAGTCGCCGGCGCTTTTTCCGGATAGAGCTCAATGACGATATTGCCCTGGCTGGTCGTGAATTCGACCTGCGGGTTGGCAGCCAGCGCGGACAGGCTCAGCAGACAGCCGGCGAGGGCGAGCAGGATGTTGCGCATGATAATGGCTCCCGGAGAATGGATTTTTGATGCGCGCAATCATAGCATGCAGTGCCGAAACGACGGACAGGAGACCACGATGCCCCGCTTACCCAGCCTCGACGATCTGATAACCGGCTTTGATATTGCGCTGCGCACGCTGGCCGCGCAGCCGGTCAGCGTGCGCCCGCACCCGGATGCGGCGCTGCCCGAGCAGGAATTGAGTCCGGAGCAACAACAGCATGCCGCCGGACTGATGCGGGTGAACCATTGCGGCGAAGTTTGCGCGCAGGCGCTTTATCAGGGACAGGCGCTGACCGCGCGCGATCCGGCTGCCCGCGAGGCGCTGCGCCAGGCCGCGAAGGAAGAGGTCGAGCATCTGGCCTGGACCGGGCGGCGCATCCGCGAGCTGGGCGGACGGCCCAGCGTGCTCAATCCGCTCTGGTATGGCGGCAGCCTGCTGCTGGGTGTGGCGGCCGGACTGGCGGGCGACCGATGGAACCTCGGCTTTCTGGCGGAAACCGAGCATCAGGTCGGCGCGCATCTGCGATCGCATTTGGAAAGGCTGCCGGAGGCCGATTCGAAAAGCCGCGCGATCGTGGGTCAGATGTACGGAGACGAGATCGGCCATGCGCAGCAGGCCGAGGCGTTGGGCGCAGCAAGCCTGCCGCAACCGTTGCCGCAGTTGATGCAGGTGGCATCCAAAGTCATGACCACGATCAGCTATCGCCTGTGATTGCGTGCATAACTTATTGATTATTAAGGTGTATTTGTGCGGATGATCGATATTGCCGCTGCCTTGTAAGCGGATGTCGGGAAATAGCCTTTTTTGGCAAAACCGTGCGGTTCAGTTCTATTGGGGAAAGTAAATTTGGGGTGTTGAAAGTGTGAATATTTCGGATTTCATGGGATGTTGCTTTGCAATACGAGTGCCGCATTGATGGGTGTCAAGTTTTTGCCGGTTTGTGGGTGTTAGTTTGTGCGGAATTTCACCTTTGTGATTTTTTACTTTTGTAAGTTTTTACTTTTCTCCAAGGAGATACGGATGAAAAACCGTTGGTTGATCGCCCTGGCGGCTGTGGGCGTCCATGCCTCGCTCGGCTCGGTTTACGCGTGGAGCGTATTCAAGAAGCCTTTTGTTACCCAGTTTGGCTGGTCGGAAATGGAAGCCGGCATGCCGTTTGGCCTGGCCATCTTCCTGCTTGGCACCTCGGCTGCTGTCATGGGGCACGTCGTCGAAAAGCGCGGCCCGCGGTTTTCCGGTCTGCTGTCCACCGTGTTCTGGGTGATCGGTCTGCTTGGCGCGGGTCTGGTGACTTCCTCGGCGGTTGAAAGCAATGAGTTGCGCATGTGGTTGTTGTACTTCTGCTGCGTGATCGCCGGCGTCGGTTTGGGCACCGGTTATGTGACCCCGGTTTCGACCCTGATGAAGTGGTTCCCGGACCGTCGCGGTCTGGCGACCGGGTTGGCGATCATGGGCTTCGGTTTCGGCGCTTTCTTCGGTGCGCCGGTGATGGCTAGCATGATCCAGTCGCTGGGCATTTCCAGCACCTTCTACATCCTGGGTTTGGTCTATCTCGTCGTCATGACCGCTTCCGCGCTCTACCTTGAGCCGCCGCCCAAGGGCTGGATGCCCGCTGGCATGGCTGAAGCACTGGCCTCTGGCAAGAAAAAGCCGGCCATGGATCTGATGCCGATGAATGCCAACGAAGCCGTCAGAACCAAGCCGTTTTATGGTCTGTGGATCATGATGTTCATCAACATCACCTGCGGCATTGCCGTGATCTCGGTGGCGTCTCCGCTGGCGCAGGAAGTGACCAGCATGAGCGTGCTGGCAGCGGGTGGCGTGGTCGGGATGATTGGCCTGTTCAACGGCCTGGGTCGTCTGGGCTGGGCTTCGTTCTCCGACTTCATCGGTCGTCCGAACACCTATATCATTTTCTTTGTGTCGCAGATCCTGGCTTTCTGGCTGCTGCCGAGCATGAAGGAAGTGCTGATGTTCCAGGTCGTGCTGTATTTCATCGCGACTTGCTACGGCGGCGGCTTCTCGACGTTGCCGGCTTATATCGGCGATATCTTCGGCACCAAGCAGGTCAGCGCGATCCACGGTTACGTGCTGACCGCCTGGGCTATGGCGGGCCTGGTGGGTTCCTCGCTGGCTTCGTTCCTGCGTCAGTCGACTGGCAGCTACACCGCGATGACCAAGGTGTTCATGGCAATTTTCGCTGTGGCCTTCGTGGTTTCGGTGGCCATGAAGATCTTCGTGAATCGCGAGCTGGCCAAGAAGCATCTTGGTTACAAGGAAGTCGAGACCGATGCAATGGGCGTTGCTGCGGCGGAAGAAGAGGCAGCCTGATTCCTGTTTGATGTTAAACAAAAAAGGCCGGTTTTCCGGCCTTTTTGTTTGTGGTGTGAGAATTCTTTACGTGCGATGCCAGCCCGATAGCCGGTATAAAGGCAGCCTTGGTCTTAATGTATTTTGGATGATTCATGGCTCAGATTCTTACCCCGTCCTACCTGGTTGACTACATCAATGATGCCGCCGTGAGCAAGGCGGTGTTAAATCCTCCGCGCCTGCTGGTGATGGCAATGCTTGGGGGGATTTATATCTCCCTTGGCGGCTTGCTGGCGCTGGTGGTCGCCGGTGGCGCGACCCGGTTGCTTGCAGAAAATCCGGGTCTGGACAAGCTGCTGTTCGGCGCCATGTTTCCGGTCGGGTTTATCGCGGTGGTGCTGACCGGCGCTGATCTGTTCACTTCGAATTGTGCGACGCAGATGGTACCGTTGTTCCGGCGCCAGATCCGTTTTGTTGAGGTTTTGAAGGTCTGGGGCTTGTCCTATCTGGGCAACGTGGTTGGCGCGTTGTTTGCCGCGCTGGTTTTTGCCTATATGACCGGCTTGTTGTCGATGCAGCAACCGTGGACGCCATTCGTGTTCAAGCTGGCCGAGCACAAGCTCGATGCGCCGTTCCTGGTGGTGTTCGTGAAGGGGATTCTGGCCAACATGCTGGTCTGTCTAGCGACATGGCAAGGCTACTCTGCCAAGGATACGCTTGGCCGCATGGTCGGGATCTGGGCGCCGGTGATGACGTTTGTTGCGCTTGGTATGGAACACAGCATCGCGAATCTGTTCTTCATCCCGGCGGCGATGCTGGCTGGAATGCACGCCACAGTCGGTGAGTTCGTGTTCAACAACCTGATTCCGGCGACGCTTGGCAATATTGTCGGCGGTGCGCTGTGTGTCGGCTTGCCATATGCATGGCTGTACAGCGAAACCGATGGTAAGGTATCTGAGCCGTCCAGTACGGACTTGCCCTGACTTGCAGCAGGATGGAAGGTGGATGCCGTTTGTCGCGTCGCAACATGAAACGCCTTGTGGTGCGAAATGCCGTTGCACACAATGCAATCAGCATCAGGATTCTGCTGATCTTGATGTTGTCTCCTCCTTCCTCCTCCTCTGGTGGAGTTCGCGCAATCCTTGCCGGATTGCGTTTTTTTTGGCCCCATATGTCGGCTTGTCTGAAATAATGGTTTGACATCGCGTTGGGTGTCCCGTTAAAATGCCCGACTTTCTTAAAATCAGAATCGTGGAAGAGCAGTCATGAAAACCTTTTCTGCCAAGCCGCACGAAGTAAAGCGCGAGTGGTTCGTCGTTGACGCCACTGATCTGGTGCTCGGCCGTGTTGCGGCTGAAGTTGCCAAGCGCCTGCGCGGCAAGCACAAAGCCGAATACACTCCGCACGTGGATTGCGGTGACTACATCGTTGTGGTGAACGCAGACAAGCTGCGCGTGACCGGCGACAAGGCCGAGTCCAAGAAGTACTACCGCCACTCCACCTACCCGGGCGGTATCTACGAGCGTACCTTCAAGGAAATGCAAACCAAGTTCCCGGGCCGTGTGCTCGAGAAGGCCGTCAAGGGCATGCTGCCCAAGGGGCCGCTGGGCTACGCAATGATCAAGAAGATGAAGGTCTATGCCGGTAGCGAACATCCGCACGCCGCGCAACAGCCGAAAACTCTGGAACTCTGAGGCCGCGCCTCGTCTAACCTGGGAATGACATCATGGTAGGCAAGTACAATTACGGGACTGGGCGTCGCAAGAGCGCCGTGGCCCGTGTGTTCCTCGCAAAGGGAACCGGAAACATCGTCGTCAACGGCAAGCCGCTCGACCAATATTTTGCACGTGAAACTGGCCGCATGATCGTGCGTCAGCCGCTGGTCCTGACCAGCAACCTCGAAGCGTTCGACATCATGGTCAACGTCGTCGGTGGCGGCGAAACCGGCCAGGCCGGTGCTGTTCGTCACGGCATCACCCGTGCGTTGATCGACTTCGACGCCGCGCTGAAGGGTGCCCTGAAGGCCGCCGGCCTCGTGACTCGCGATGCTCGCGAAGTCGAACGTAAGAAGGTCGGTCTGCACAAGGCCCGTCGTCGCAAGCAGTTCTCCAAGCGTTAATCGCTTCGGCTGCCGGACCACGCAAAGCCACCCCTCGGGGTGGCTTTTGCATTTTTTGCATCCGGTTTTTTGCGGTAAGATCGATGGATTCCGATGGAGGGCAATATGGTCAAGGTGGGGATTGTTGGCGGGACCGGATATACCGGCGTGGAACTGTTGCGTCTGCTGGCGCGGCACGAGGGTGTGCAGTTGCATGCGGTGACTTCGCGCAAGGAAGCCGGCATGAAGGTGGCCGAGATGTTTCCAAGCCTGCGTGGCCGGGTAGATCTCGCATTCTCGACGCCGGAAGAAGCGAATCTCGCCGGTTGCGATGTGGTTTTTTTTGCCACGCCGAACGGCATCGCGATGGGGCAGGCGCGCGAACTGCTCGCGACCGGTGTCAAGATCATCGACCTTGCCGCCGACTTCCGCATCAAGGATGTCGCTGAGTGGGAAAAGTGGTACGGCATGAGTCACGCCTCTCCCGAACTTGTCGCCGAGGCGGTTTACGGCCTGCCGGAAGCGAATCGGGAGCAGATTCGCTCGGCTCGCCTTGTTGCGAATCCGGGCTGCTACCCGACCGCGGTCCAGCTCGGTTTCCTGCCGCTGATCGAAGCTGGTGTTATTGATGCTTCGCGACTGATCGCCGACTGCAAGTCCGGCGTGTCCGGTGCGGGACGCAAGGCCGAGGTCAGTTCGCTGTTCGCCGAGGCCGGCGACAACTTCAAGGCTTACGGCGTCAAGGGCCATCGCCACTTGCCAGAAATCCGCCAGGGGCTGGCGCGTGCCGCCGGTCACGAGATCGGCCTGACTTTCGTGCCTCATCTGACCCCGCTGATCCGTGGCATTCACGCGACGCTGTATGCGAAGCTGAACAAGGATCTCGACGTACAGGCGCTTTATGAAGCGCGCTATGCGGACGAGCCGTTCGTTGATGTGCTGCCGGCCGGTTCGCATCCGGAAACCCGCTCGGTGCGTGGCGCCAACGTCTGCCGTATCGCCGTACACCGGCCGCAAGGCGGTGACACCGTCGTCGTGCTGTCGGTGATCGATAACCTGGTCAAGGGGGCTGCAGGTCAGGCGGTGCAGAACATGAACCTGTTGTTCGGCCTGCCGGAAAACCAGGGGCTCGACATCATTCCGCTGTTGCCCTGATCCATGCTGATCAAGCGCTACTATCGCCAGCAACGCGCGCGCCTGAGTGTCGCGCCGCTGGCGTTGCGGCCGGAGGTGAGCCGCAAGCGCCGGCTGTTGCGCGGGATGCTGTTGCTTGCGCTGGCTGCCGCCCTGCTGGGGTTGGGCGGCTGGCTGGGCTGGAGTCATGGTGGCGAGGTGTTGCAACACAGTCTGGATCATCAGTCCGGGCGTGTCGTGCAGCTGGAAAATCAGGTCGCTTCCGAGATGGCTGCGCGCCGTTTGGCGGAGCAGCAGTTGACAGTCGAGCGTGCGACGCGCGAAACGCTGGCGCGGGATCTGGCCAGTGCCCAGGCACAGGCCGTCGCGCAGAAAGAGGCGCTGGCCTTTTTCGATTCACTGCTGACGGCCAACGACCGCGGTCGCCAGATCCGTGTCGTGGCCTGCGAGTTGCAAGCGATCGGTGGGCAGAAGTTCCGCTATCGCGCGCTGTTCGCGCAGGGTGTCGACAATGCGGCCGAGTTCACCGGCCAGCTGGTGGTCGGTGTCGATTACCTGCAACGAGGTCAGCGCGGGCGTTTCGTTGTGGGCGAGGAGAAGCCGCAATCCTTGCGGGTTCGCCATTATGAGCGCACTGAAGGCGAGCTGACCCTGCCGGCGAATGCCGTTCCGCAGGCGCTCGATATCCGTGTCCTGGCGCCGGAAGGCCGCCGGGTCGTTGCCCAGTGTCACAGAAAGACCGGAGAATTTTGATGTTCAAAAAACAGAAGCATGTGCCCAACGATCGCATCGACAGTTTGATCGGGCAGGCAAGTTCGGTCACGGGCGACCTGCATTTCAGCGGCGGGCTGCGCATCGACGGCACGGTGGCCGGCAATGTGCTGGCGCAGGATGAAAAATCCGGCATGCTCGTGGTGAGTGAAAATGCACGTATTGAAGGCAAGGTCAGTTGTACCCACCTGATCCTCAACGGCGAGATCGTCGGTCCGATTGAGGTCAGCCAGTACGTCGAGCTGCAGCCCAAGGCGCGTGTGCACGGCGATCTTCACTACAAGACGCTCGAAATGCATCCGGGCGCGCGGGTCGATGGCCGGCTGGTCTATGCTGGGGAAGCGTGCTCGGCAGTGGAGAATGCTCCGATCGCGGATTGACCGGGGAGCGCTGTCGACGGATAATCCTAGTTTATTAGTCAACTATTTTGGAGCAAGCCATGAGCACGGCGACCGATATGCCCAGCCCGTTCATCTTCACCGATGCGGCCGCGGCCAAAGTCAACGAATTGATTCAGGAAGAGGGCAATCCGGCGCTGAAGCTGCGCGTATTTGTGACCGGCGGCGGTTGTTCCGGTTTCCAGTACGGCTTCACTTTCGACGAGATCGTCAACGATGACGATACCCAGGTCGAAAAGAACGGCGTGACCCTGCTGGTTGATCCGATGAGCTACCAGTATCTGGTCGGCGCCGAGATCGACTATGTTGAAAGCCTGGAAGGATCGCAGTTCACGATCAAGAATCCGAATGCGGTATCGACCTGCGGTTGTGGATCATCGTTCTCGGTCTGATCGGTTCCGGTGTTGCAAAAAAGGAAGCTAAGTGCTTCCTTTTTGTTTATGGAGGGATTAATGGCAGAAATCCTGTTTTTGTACGCGACGCGAGAAGGTCAGACCCGGCGTGTTTGCGAGGCGATTGCTCAGGTTGCACGCGAGGCGGGCCGACAGGTGCGCCTCCTTGATCTCGGTGATCCTGCCGCTGCGCAGGCGCTTGCGCAGTCTGCGCAGGTGATCATCGGTGCTTCGATCCATTACGGCCGGCTACCCGCGGCCATGTACCGGTTTATTCAATCCAATCAGGCCGCGCTCGAGGCGCGCCCGAACGCGTTTTTCTGTCTGAATCTGACCGCACGCAAGCCAGGCAAGGATACGCCGCAAGGTTCGGTGTACATGCGGACCTTCCTGAAAAAAACGCCATGGCGACCGCAGCGACTTGCAGTGTTCGCTGGCGCGCTGTTCTATACCCGTTATGGCTGGCTGGATCGCCTGATGGTCCGTCTGATCATGAAGATCACAGCAGGGCCAACCGACCCGACCCGCGACGTCGAGTTTACCGACTGGCAGAAGGTGCGCGCGGTCGCGCAAGCCTGGCTTGACCAATAAGGAGTAAACGCATGTTCGAATCCGCCGAGCTGGGGCACAAGGTCGACAAGAAAACCTTCAAGTCCGAGGAGGCTGTCCTGCGGCAGGCGCTGCTCGCCGCGCAGTATCGGATGGGCGAGCGCGCCGACTTTCCGGTCGTGATCCTGCTGTGCGGCGTCCCCAGCGCAGGCAAGGGCGAGATGGCCAACCTGCTGATGGAGTGGATGGATCCGCGCCATATTGCAAGCCACGCGTTCGACGCGCCCAGCGACGAGGAGCGCAATCGTCCGCCGATGTGGCGTTACTGGCGCACGCTGCCGCCCAAGGGCAAGATCGCGATCCTGTTCGGTGGCTGGTATACCGGTCCGCTATGGGAGTATCTGAGCGGCCGGCATGAGCTTGAGTTCACGAAGGAAATCGACCGTATCGCGCACTTCGAGAAAATGCTGGCCGACGAAGGTGTGTTGCTGTTGAAATTCTGGTTGCACCTCTCGGAAGCTGCGCTGGAAAAACGGCTGAAGAAGCTGGCCTCGGCGAAGTCCACCGCGTGGCGCGTGACGGATGAGGATCGCTGGTATGCGGGCCATTATCGGCAAGTCATCGAGGCCAGCCGGGAAATGCTGATGCGCACCAGCACGGCAGACGCGCCGTGGCGCGTGGTCGAAGGCAGCGATCCCGATTACCGTGCCCTCGAGATCGGCAAGCAGGTGCTCGGTGCGATCGAGCAGCACCTTGCGCGCCACTCGGTGCGGCAAGCTCGCGTCGAAGCCGCGCAGTTGCTGCCGCCCGTCGATGGTGTGCGCCTGCTCGACCGGCTGCAGCTCGATCATGAGCTTGAACGAGACGATTACACGGCCCGGCTCGAGGTGCTGCAGGGGCGACTGAATCTGCTGACGCGACAGCCGAAATTTGCCGACATGGCGGTTGTCGTTGTGTTCGAGGGCATGGACGCGGCCGGCAAGGGTGGTGCGATCCGGCGCATCACCGCCGCGCTCGACGCACGCCAGTACCGGATCGTGCCAATTGCTTCGCCGACTGAAGAGGAACGGGCCCAACCCTATCTGTGGCGCTTCTGGCGTCATTTGCCCGGGCGCGGGCGGTTCACGATTTTCGACCGCTCCTGGTATGGCCGGGTGCTGGTCGAGCGGATCGAGGGCTTTGCTCCGCGCGCCGAGTGGATGCGAGCTTATGGCGAAATCAACGAATTCGAAGCGCAGCTTGCCGACGCGAATACCATCGTAGTCAAGTTTTGGCTGGCGATCAGCAAGGACGAGCAGCTCAAGCGCTTCGAGGAGCGCGAACAGACCGAGTGGAAGCGTTTCAAGATCACCGAAGAGGATTGGCGCAACCGCGAGAAATGGGACGATTATATTGCTGCTGCGAGCGACATGGTCGACCGTACCAGCACCCGCCATGCGCCGTGGCACCTGATTGGCGCCAACAACAAGAACGCTGCACGCCTGCAGATTCTGAAAGCCTTGTGCGATGCGATCGAGATCAGGCTCAAGGGAAAGAAAACGAAGAGGTGATGATTTGGTAACTATTTGATTTATATGGTATTTTGTGTTTGTGCTCGATGATTTTACTGTGGCGGGCGCAAGCCGCTGTCTGCCGTGCTTTTGCGTATCGGGCCAGTCGAGTAAGATCCGTCTCCGGGAGGGGTGGCGATAAACATGGCAGACTGGAGTATCTGGAAGGCGCTGGAGGAATGGCGAAATCGCTGGCACGAGCTCGCCCCGATCTTTGCCTGTACTGGCATCGCGCCGGAAGTCGAATCCGCGGTAAACCTCGTCTGCGTGAATCTGAAGCGGCAACCTCCGACCCCGCCGCTGTTGACCGGCGACAAAATGCGCGACGACGAAGAGTTTGGTCGTTATTACGCCGGCGTCTACCGCCATTTCGACGACAGCTTCCAGCGCGCAGAAAACCTGCTTCGCCTGCCGTGGGTGCCGGAAGCAGCGCCAGCTGCCGAGAAAGTGCGGACGGAAATCCAGCGGCTGCGTCAGGTGTTGCATGCGCACCCGGGGAAGAATCCCGGCTGTGACGAGCTGGAAAACCTGCTGCGCCAGTATGTCGACCTCAATCTGCCGGAACAGCCGCAACTTGCCAGCCTGATTGCCGAGCGGCGCAAGCAGATGGTCGAGGTGGCGGGCTATCCGCTGCTGGTTCAGCATGCCCTGTCCGATCCGTACAATGATGTCGTGGCGCCACTCGCCAGCACGGAATTTCGTGAGGAACTGTTCCGGCGCATGCAGGTTTACCGTGACACGGGTTGGCTGCACAGCCGCGTGATCACTCAGGCTTATGTGTCGCTGGCGCTCGATGCTGCGCATGCCTGCCTCAAGCTCCAGGGGGTCGATGATCGCCATCTTGCGCGCCAGATCGGCTTTCGCTGGCCGTCGCTTTCCGTCGCATTACCCGGCTTCGAGCAGGCCGACCAGCTCTGGTACTTGCTGCTGACCGTCGTGGCGACCGCCATGATCCTGATGGAGGTCTGGTGGTTGGCGTTGCCGCTGATACTCTGGCTTAACTTGTCGATCGGCGCGCACCGGCGTGAAAAGCGGAAAATTGAAGTAAAACGCGAGCAGGTCATCGCCGGCGTGCGCGCAATGAAGCGCACGCGCGACCGCTTTGCCTGCGGCCAGGTTTCACTGGAAAAGCTGGCTTTCCAGCTGCGCCAACTCGATGGGGGGGGCGAATATTTCCAAGACATCGTCTACGAACTGGCCGGATTGCACCAGCACGAGGCCTGATGTCTGCGGATGCAACAACGCCCGGCATGACCGGGCGTTTCTTTTGACTGGGGCTGAGGAAAATCAGCCTTCCATCGTACCTGCGCCGATGTTGAAACCCCCATCGACGTGCATGATTTCGCCAGTCATGCCTGAGGCGAGCGGCGAGAGCAGGAAGGCCGTGGCATTGCCGACTTCTTCAATCGTTACATTGCGGCGCAACGGCGTGCCGGCAGCCGCGGCGGTCAGCAGCTTCGAGAAATTGCTGATGCCGGAAGCGGCCAGGGTCTTGATCGGGCCGGCGGAAACGCCGTTTACACGGATGTTCTGCACGCCAAGCGCAGCAGCCATATAACGTACGTTGGCTTCGAGGCTGGCCTTGGCCAGACCCATCACGTTGTAGTTCGGCACAGCGCGTTCTGCGCCGAGGTAGGTCAATGTAACCAGGCCGGAGCCATCGTTCAGCATCGGACGCGCGGCTTTGGCCATCGCGGCGAAGCTGTACGAGCTGATGTCGTGTGCGATCTTGAATGCGTCGCGGCTGACGGCATCCAGATAGTCGCCCTTCAGGGCATCGCGCGGCGCGAAACCGATCGAGTGTACAAAACCGTCGAATTTATCCCAGTGCTTGCCGAGTTCGGCGAACATCGTGTCGATCTGTTCATCGCTCGAAACGTCGCACGGCAGCAGAATTTCGGAGTCGAACTCCTTGGCCAGATCGGCCACGCGCTGGCGCATGTCTTCGTTGACATAGGTAAAGGCGAGCTCGGCGCCTTCGCGCTTACAGGCCTGGGCAATGCCGTAGGCGATCGAACGATTCGACAGCATGCCGGTGATCAGGATCTTCTTGTTGGCGAGAAAGCCCATGAATCTATCCTTGGTGTGAGCAAAACAAGCCGGGATTATAACGGTTTTGTTCCGGTTCTGCTGTGCGGGTCATTCGACGATATAAGGCAGGGGCAGCAGCTCCAGCGCGGGACCGTCGGCCGCAGTCAGGTGCAGTCCATGCTCGACGCTCGATAGTTGCACGGCGGCCAGTATTTCGCAGCCCCCCGCCCCGTCCGGTGCGGCTTGCAGCACCTTGCCCGAAGG
>RRZT010445142.1_pt1 | contig 13877 bp, 11 predicted proteins | sample 2165551 | NCBI WGS metagenome assembly RRZT01 (sample SAMN10456910, study PRJNA506462) | wastewater metagenome | biome: wastewater; feature: sludge; material: wastewater sludge; isolation source: wastewater sludge with Escherichia coli K12::gfp cells carrying plasmid... | place: USA: Moscow, Idaho... | reverse complement strand
TTGGAGTACAGCGAGTGGATCATCAGGTGAAGCAGTTGCTTCACTTCGGCCTGGAAGTTCAGGGTTTGCGCGGCGGCTTGCTCGACGGTCATGAAACGGACTCCAAGGAAACGAAAGACAGTCACCCATATGGGTACGCCCCGCCCCGTTTCAAGAGCCCGCCATCACGCAACTCACTCGTAGCGGATTTCCACCACTTCGATCTCGCGCAGCCCGGCCGGGCTGGCAAAGCGGATCACGTCGCCCTCGCGGGCCTTGAGCAGCGCCCGCGACAGCGGCGCAATCCAGCTGATACGCCCCTCGGAGGCATTGGCCTCGTCGACACCGACGATCTGGTAGGTCTGCTCGTTCTCGCCGTCGCCGTCGCAGACGGTGACGGTCGCGCCAAAGAACACCTGCTCGGTGTTCTCCTGCTCGGAGGGCGTCACCACGATCGCGGTCTCGAGGCGCTTGATGAGGAAGCGGATGCGCCGGTCGATCTCGCGCAGGCGCTTCTTGCCGTAGATGTAGTCGCCGTTCTCGGAACGGTCGCCGTTGGAGGCGGCCCAGCGGATGGTCTCGACGAGGCGCGGGCGCTCGTCGCGGACCAGCTGGTCGAGCTCGGCCTTGAGGATCTCGAAGCCCCGGCGGGTCATGTAGTTACGTGTGCCGGGCGGCAGGCTCGGCGCGCCGGGTGGGGCGTCGTCGTCGTCCTGGTCGCTTTCCTTGACGAAAGCCTTGTTCACCTTCGAAAACTCCGGGGCATGGGCGGGTTGCCATCTTAGAAGCCCCCCGCCGCCTTGACAAGCGAGGCCTCAGGCCCGCGATCGACGGAGGGCGCGCAGCTCACCCGCCAGCGGGTGGCGGAGGGCGAACAGCAGCGCGCCCCAGGTCACCATCGCGGTCGCTCCGCCCACCAGCAGATTGACGGACGGCTGCACGCTCCCGATGAGGCTCAGCACTCCGAACGAGACCAGCACCGTCCCTGCCGCGACATACACGGCCGGCAGCAGCCCCAGGGTGAGATCGCCCCACGACGCACCGGCCACTTCGTTAGCCTTGGCGATGCTGTAGGTGGCGAGGCCCACGTCAGCCAGCGCCACCGCCCAGGCGACCCACGACAGGCCCCACGAGGAGACCGCAAACACCATGGCCACCTTGAGCGGTTGAAAGATGGCGTTCATGCGTAGGTTGGTGCCGATCTGCCCGGACCCGACCAGCACCGCGCCGGAGATGTTGGCCAGCGCGATGCAGCCGAAACCGACTGCCATGATCTGCATGGGCGGCGCCGCGGACTCCCACTGGACACCGTAAAGCACGAGGATCAGCGGCTTGGCCAGCAGCACCAGCATCGCAAAGGCCGGCAGCGCCACCACCGCCAGGTAGGAGATGGCCGTCAGGTAGGGCTCGCGGATCGAGGCATCCTCCCGCGCCTTCTTGGCGTAGTAGGCGTTGGCGACCGGCACGATGCCATCCACCAGTGCCCGCAGCAGCATCGAGGCGGCGCCGAAGCCGCGGCTGAAGAAGGCCACCGCCTCGAACCCGAGGGTGCGGCCGCAGATCAGCTCCGGCCCACCCTGGCCAATGTCGTACAGGAAAGTGCTGCTGCTCAGCTTGAAGCCGGCCGAAAAGACATGCCGCCATTCCCGCAGCCCCGGCAACCACGACTGCCCGGGGAAACGGAACCACAGCAGCACGACCGACGACAGCAGCGTGCTGGCCACCGCGCCCCAGGCCAGGCTGATGAAGCCGAAGCCGGCCCACGCCAGCCCGATGGCCGTGGCGTTCTGGACCACGCAGCACGCCAGGTTGATCTGGAGCGTCTTCGCAAAATCCATGTTGCGCACGAGCAGCGCCATTGTCACGGAGCCGAAGGGGATGATGACGAAGTTGAGTGCCAGCACCTGCATCGTGAGGGTCACGCCGGGCTCGGCGTAGAACCGCCCGGCCCAGTCGGCGAACACGGCCAGCACGGTGGCGATCGACAGGCTGGCGATCCAGACGATGGCCTGGGCGCTGCGCAGCCGATCGCGGGTGAGGTCTTTTTCCTGGACGATGTAGTTGGCCACGCCGAAGTCGCGCACCACGTGCGAGAAGGCGACGATCACGCTGCCGATCGAGAAGATCCCGATCTCATGGGGCGTCAGCAGGCGCGCGATGAGCAGCGAGGACATGAACTGGATCAGCAGCGTGCCGTTGCGCTGGGCGAAGGACAGGAACAGGGATTTTCTTACACTCACGATGGGTCACCTGGAGCTGGGCGGACGCCACCGTCACCCGCTCGGGCAACGGTGGGCATGGCGGACGCGGACGCCCGACGCAGAGCGCTCATCGCGCCGCGCGGCGGCCGCGGGCCAGGACCTCGGCCGCCTCGCGCGCGATATCGGACCACTCGTGGGCGTCGGCGAAGCGGGCGGCGGCGGCGGCGACCCGCGCCGGGTCGGCGTCGGCGGCGTCACGCATGCGCTGCGGCAGCTGGCGTGCGCCGTCGGCCGGGTCGTAGGAGAACACGAAAGGCTGGTCGGCCATGTCCTGGAACACCCCGAGCCGCGGCACGATCATGGGCTTCCCGAAGGTGGCCGTCAGGTGCAGCGTGCCCGAGGTGTAGATGTCGGAGTAAGGCGTGACGATGGCGTTGCTTGCCGCCATCCAGAGCAGCACCTCGTCGTCGGGGATGTCCAGCGCGCCGATCCGCAGCTGCACGCGCGGGTCGTCCCCGGCGAGGGATCGCAGGCGCTCGGCGTATTCCTGCGACGGGCATTGCCCGAGCACCACCAGCAGCGCGTCCCGCCCCTCGACCTTCCTGACCGCCTCGATCGCGTCGTGGGCGCCCTTGTAGGGCGAGATACCGCCGAACAGCAGGTAGATGAAGGCATCGGGCGGCAGGCCCAGCGCAGCCCGGGCTGCCGCCGCGGTGGGGATCTGCGGATAGACCGGCCGGTAGTTGCCGTGGGGCACGACGAACACGCCATTCTGGCGATGGAACACCCGCCGTATGTCGTCCACCGCCCGCGGGAAGTTCACGAACACGATGTTCACCGAGTTGACGAACAGCAGCCGGGCCAGCCGGGCCTTCCAGTCGCGCTTCCGGTTGTGGGGGTAAAGGTTGTGAGCCGTCCAGATGACCTGATAGCCGAGGGCGCGGGCCAGCCAGATCTTCAGCACGAAAACCGCCAGCCGCGCAAGGGAGACCGTGCCGTCAGGCTTTTCGTAGAGCCCGCCGACCCAATGGAAATGCAGGAAATCGATTTTCCCGCGCTGCTCCCTCAGCCACTCCTGCCCGAAGTGACCGGAGCGGACGTAGCGCACCCCCGCCGCCTCCAGGTGGGAGTACAGCAGGCCCAGGTAGGGGTTGCCATCGAACGGGTTCGGGAAGGAGCTGATGCTGAGCGGTCTCGCTTGATCGTTATTCATGCTGGTCGTGCTTCGCGAAAGTCCGGGCGGCCGTCGTTGGCGCGGTCGGTGGCCGCCTCTGTTGTCATGACGCCCGCGGAGCGAAGCAGGCCTTCGCCGCGTGCACGAGGTGCGCTCCGGCGGAGGACCATTGCCAGGCCTTCAGGTAAGCGCCAACCGACTTCGCCCTCTCGCGGCGACGGCGATAGAGCCAGCCGAGGTCGGAGTAATAGTGGGCGATCCGCGCCTTGAGGGCGTCCTGATCCGCCTGCCCCATGCGCGGCTGAACCCGCTCGAAGGCCTGGGTCATGTAGATCAGCATGTCTTCCTGCACCTTGACCTGGTTGCGGGTGATGTTGGTGCCGTGCTGACGATAAAAGGACAGGATGCGGTCGACATAGATCATCCGGCCCTCCAGCCCGAGGCGCACCCACAGGTCGTTGTCGTCGCAGACCTGGTAACGGGTGTCGAAATACAGGCAGTCCCGAGGCACGCGGTCGACGGCGATCATCACCGAGATCGTGTGGATCGCGGCGTAATGCACCACCTGAAAGGCAAAGAAGTTCTCGTCGCAGCGATAGACGTCGGGCTCGAGCAGCGTTTGATGCGCCGCCGCCTCGCTGACGAAGCGCTCGAGGTAGCAGTTGAGGGGCGCGCCGCCCTCATCGACCAACTGCACCTCATGGAAGGCGGCGACGCAGTCCGGATTGGCCTCGAGCAGCTTCACCTGGGTCGCGAGCTTGTCCAGGTGGTAGTAGTCGTCGTGATCGAGGAAGCACAGATAGCGGCCCCGCACGTGCTCAAGGCCGGTGTTCTTGGTAACCGCCGGCCGGCCGCCCCGGGTTTCCCGGCGGATCAGCCGGACGCGAGCGTCGTCCCTGGCGTAGCCCTCGATGATCGCGACCGTATCGTCGGTGGAGCAATCGTCCACCAGGATCAGTTCGAGGTTGCGGTAAGTCTGCTGGAGCACCGACTCGATCGCTGGCCTCAGAAAGCGGGCGCTGTTGTAGCAGGCAACGATCACGCTGACGAGCGGCCCCTGGTCCGGGAGCGTACTCGCGGTCATTTGTAGAGCGCCCCCTGGCGGTTGGCGCTGTCCATCATCAGCGCGTCGGCATAGAACTTGGTCGCCCAGTTGGGGTACTGCCACGGATGGTAGCCGCCGTTGATCGGATGGGAGCCCTTGATGCCGCCGATCCTGGCCTCCTCCTTGTCCGCAAGCAGCTGGGTTTTCTTGACGAAACCGAGGATCCGGGCGGTGGCGTCGCGATAGCGCGCATCGCCGGTGATCTGGAACAGGCGGCCCCAGTTGATGCCAAGCTGGCAATCACCGGTGAGGCAGGACCACTTGACGGTGGGTTTCCAGTCGGCGTCGAAGCGGCCCGGCAGGAAGCCATCGGCCGGCAGGGCCGCGACCATCGCGTCGCCGATCTTGCGGGCGGCCAGCACGAAGTCTTCGCGGCCGGCGTAATCGCCGATCTCGAGGAGGCCGCGCATGGCATAGGCGATGGTGTGGGTGAAGGGCTGGGAGCTGTCCTGCAGGCAGTTGGTGTCGAGCCAGCCGTTGGCCCGCGCCTGGGTGAGGGCCCATTCGCAGTTGCGCACGGCGGCGTCGAGGAAGCGCTTGTCGCCGGTGATCTGGTGGGTGCGGGCCAGGCTCCAGGCCGAGCGGGTGTTGTAGGTGTTGATGTCCTTGCCGGTCATCGGGGAGCCGAACTTACGCCAGCAGCCGTCGTCGTCCATGATGTCGCACAGCCAGGTCGAGGCACGCACGGCGGCGTCGCGGTAGCGCTCGTCCTGCTCTTCCTCGAAGGCGCGGACCCAGCCGAAGATCACCTGCCCGGTGTTGAACACCGTCGGCTTGTCGGAGTCGCCGAGGGCACCGGCCAGCACGCCACCGCCGGGCAGCTGGATGTCGATCTCCCAGTCGGCCATGCGACGGGCGCGGGCGCGGCAGTCCTGGTCACCGGTGATGGCCGCATAGCGGTAGAGGGTCGGGATGATGTAGCCGGTGGTCTCCGGGTAGGAGGGCGCCCAGCGGCGGGAACGCACCAGCCAGGTCTGGGCCACGCCGCCGTTGCCGGTAACGTCCTGGGCACGCTTGAGCCAGGCGATGGCTGCGTCCAGGTGAATGCGGTTGTCGGCCGGGGCGGTCAGGCCGAGCCCGAGGGTGTCCTTAAGGATGAGACGCTTCTGGCGAAGGGTTTCACTGATGCTCATGATGATTTCCAGGATTGATTCAGGGTGTTCTTGATCTTCAGGCGACGGCTGCCTGCGGGGTGTCGAAGAAATGCTTGCCGCTGGCCACGAAGCGGGCCGACTCGCTGCTGTGGTCGGCTGCGCGGATCCAGGTGAGGACGGTACGGCCGATGCGCTCGGCGTGCAGCACGCCGCGCTTCTCCAGGTGCTCGACGAGCCGGGCCTCACGGCGCAGGCGGTTGGCCTCGGCGGCCAGCACGCGGACGGCGCAGTCGAAGGGCTGCCCGTTGCGATCGATCACCACACCAGCCACCGGCTGCGGCTCGTAGAGGGGGAAGGGCAAGGTGTCCGCCAGCTGATCCTCGACGAAATGGGTGTAGGTGAAGGTGGCGAACGGCGCATCGAAGCCGAGGATCAGCGCGTCCCGGGCCAGCAGGCGGGCAAACGGCGAGGCATCACCGAAGGAGCGCTCCGCGCGCTCGTGGCCCTCGACGAAGGCCGCCGCATCACGCCCCCAGGCCAGCAGGGGGTGGCTGAGGCTGAGGCTGCGCTGGACGCCCTCGCTGCGCCGGAAGACCTCGGACACCAGCCCCATCATCGACGGGCTGCGCAGCACGTTCATCGGCTTGCCCTTGGCGAGCCACTGGGCCGAACTCATGTTGTGATAAGGCATGGAGGGCATCACCAGCAGGCCGCCCTCCCCCACCGCGGCCTTGAGGGCGCGCACCACATCGGCGGGCTTGCCCTGAAAACCGTTATGCGGCCGCCAGGACGAATGAAACATCAGCGTCGAGCCGGGTGTGACGCCGATCTTGCGCAGGCGGGTGACCAGCTCGTCGGGCCCGTAGGCCCAGATGGTGCGCGCCGCCTGGGCCTTGGCCCAGTCCTTGAGGGTCGAGAGTTTCATCGCACGGGCGCTCCGTTACGGCCGCCGACGACCTCATCGAGCAGCTTGGCGAGCCGCGCGGTGATCGCCTTGCGGTCGAACTGGGCGAGGTAGGCGTCGTCGGAATCGACCTTCTCGGGCACCGGCCTGACCAGCCACTCGCGGAGCATCGCCTCGCAGGCCTCGGCCGATTCGGCCGGCACCGCGCGGCCGAGGCGCGCCCGCTCGATGATCTGCTGGGTGGCACCCGGGTCGCACAGGGCGAAGATCGGGCGCCGCACCGAGACATATTCGAAGAGCTTGCCGGGGATCACGCCGTCGGAGGTCTCGCCGGTGTCGACGATGAGCAGCAGGTAGTCGCAATTGACCTGGGCGTCCATCGCTTCGGCGTAGGACACCTCACCGGCGAAATCGTAGAGGTGGGCGATGCCGTACTCGGCGATGATCTGGTCGTAACGCTTGCGGATCGCCGGCTCGACACCACCGAAGATGCGCACCCGCGCCCGGGCGGCCAGCGCCGGGTCACTGCGGTGGATGCGCCCGAGGGCCTCGGCAAAGGCGTAGCCACGGCGGTTCTTGAAGAGCCGGCCGGTGTACACGAACTCGACGGTCTCGCCGGTGAACGGGCGGGTGCGCTGGCGCTCACCGTAGAGTTCGGTGTCGTAGCCGTTGGTGAGGGTCTCCCAGCGGGCCTTGAGCTGGGGGTGCAGGCGCTGCATGTAGGCGGTCTTGGGCTCGGAGACGGTGACGATCACGTCGGCCTCCCGCAGCAGGCGGCGCTCCATGCGCAGCTCGATCTTCTTGCGCCACTCGGGCACCCACTCGCGCAGCACATCGCCATACCACAGGTCGCGGTAGTCGGCGATCCACGGCAGGCCGGTCTCGCGGCGCAGCGCGTGGCCGACGAACATGCTCGAGAAGGGCGGGAGGGTCGTGTAGACCGCGTCGATGCGCCGCTCGGCGCACAGCTTGCGGGCCACCTTGAGGGCTTCGTCGGCCCACAGACGGAAGTCGTCGGGCACATCCACGAAGCTGCGCAGCACCCAGCGCGTCATCGCGTGGGCGTGGTCCATGAGCCCGCCGGAGGGCGCCGTGGCCACCGGAGCCGCCACCGCCACCGCAGCGCCGGACGCGGTGGCAGCGCTGACTGACGGCGCTGCCGGCTTGCGCCCGAGCAGGCGCTTGACCGCGTTGGCGATCTCGTCCTCGCGGTTGCGGATGGGCACCCGGACGACTTCGACGCCGTCGACGATCTCGGCCATCAGGGACGGATCGTAGTTGGGCTCGGTGCCGGAGGGCTTGAGGGTAATGACGATCGAGCGCCAGCCATGCTGGCGGAGCTGATCGACAAACTTTACGGTGCGGATGCGCCCAATCGTCTTGAGCGGCGGAAACTCGCCCGCGATCACCAGCAGGGTGCGCGGTTCAGACATTTTTTTCTCCCGTTTGCTGCAACTTCCGGCAAAGGTCCTGGAACAACCGGACCCGGTTTTCCCAGCTGTTGGCCTGGGCGTGCCGGAGGGCGCCGGCTTCGAGCCGGCCGCGCAAGGCATCGTCGCCGAGCACGCGCTTGATCGCCTCGGCGATCTCAGCAACATTTTCGCCATTCACCAGCAGGCCGCTCTCACCATCACGCACCGCCTCGACGGCGCCGCCTGCCCGCCCACCGATGACCGCCCGACCGCAGGCGTTGGCTTCGAGGAAGACCAGCCCGAAACCTTCGGTATCCCCATCGGGCATGGTCCGGTTGGGCATCACGAACAGGCTGGCGCTGCGGTAGGCCGCGAGGAGCTCGGCATCGTCGAGCGCCCCCGCGAGGGTGATCGAAGCGGCGGCGGGCGAGGCATCCGCCATCGCCTGCAACTCCGCCCGCTGCGGACCGTCACCGATGATCAGCAGGTGCGCGTCGGGGTGGGCTTGATGCACCTGCGCCCAGCCGGCGATGGTTTTGTCGAAGCCCTTGCGGGGCACCAGCCGGCCGACGGCGACCACCAGCCGCTTGCCGACCAGGCCCAGACGCGCCCGCAGCGCCCCGTCGTCGGGGCCCGGCGAGAAGCGCCAGGTATCGACGCCGTTCTCGATGAGGCAGATCCGCTCGGGACGCACCCCCATCTGCTCGATGAGCGCCTGCCGGGTGAAGCGGCTGACCGCGACCACGGCGTCGGCTCCCCGCAGGTGCTCGCCGCGGCGGCGCCCGAAGGAGCCTGCGCCCAGGCGCTGGGTGATCTCTTCACCGTGCACGTAGAGCACCATCCGCACGCCGAAGAAGCGCCGGCAGAACTCACCCAGCCAGGCGGTCGAGACCAGCTCGCCGATGCAGATCACGCCGATCCCGTGCTCGCGGATGAGCCGACGTACCGTGGCGACGATCTTCAGGCGGAGCGGAATATCGATCGTCAGGTAGCGCCAGGCCGAGACCAGCTTGTTCGCCGGCGGCGGCGCCATCTCGGGGCGCAGCAGGTCAAGCCGGTGGATCGGAAAGCCGCAGCGCGCGTCGTGCTCCTTCCAGCCGGGGATCTCAATGCCGTCCTGGTAGTGGCGCCGGGTCGCCAGCGCGACCATCTTGCCGGGCGGCGCGAAGCGGCAGAGGTTGGCGTAAACGGTGGCGGAACCGCCCTGGATGGGGGTGAAGATGCTCGCCACCATCAGGCATCCCTTGTCACCCGCGGTATCGGTGGTCGTGGCTGCGCTCACTTGCCGCCCTCCGCCGTGCGCTGGAGATCCGCCAGCACGCCGTCAAGGCGTTCGGCGGCGAAGGCTTCAGTCTTCAGACGCGCCGCCTCGAGATTGTCCTGGCTGTACATGGTCAGGATGATCGCGGCCGAATCGTCACCACGACCCCGCAGGCGAGACAGCGCCTCGTTCAGCTTGGCGACCGCATCGCTGGGTGTCGTGGTGCCATTGACCCAGTAGACCTGATAAACAGCCGCGTGGCGCCCGCCCTTGACATAGCCCTCGAGGCGCGCCTGCGGCACGGTGGCGCTGTCGCGCCGGACCGTGCTGGAGGTGGACCAGCTCCAGTCGTGGCTGGGCTCCACCATGTTGCTCACGTTGATCAGCTCGGCGCCCTGCTCCTGCTGGCGGAAGTAGGCGATGAAGACATCGACCGTCTCGCCGTTACGGGTCTTGTAACGCGCCTGATGGACGGCCCGCGCGCCGGGGAAGCTGGGGCGAATGCCGTCGGCGTCCGAGCTGTCCCGCTCCAGATCGGAGAGGGAGTCGAAACGCAGCTGGGGCGTCTCGGTACTGCTCGTCCTGGCCGTGAGGGCCTCTGCCGAACGCGCGATGCCCGGTGGAATCGCAGCCGCGAGCACACTCGCCGCAAGCATCACGGCGAGCGAACTCCCCGCCATCGCCGGGCCACCGCGGGGCACCTCCGGCTGGGGATCACGCCAGCGGGCACCTACCGCGAAGCCGACGAAGACCGCGATCCCGAAGATGATCCAGCCAAGGGCCAGGTGGCTGACACCCATGCCCCACTCGTTGTTGGAGTGGTGAGCCACCATCACGATCACGTAGGCGCGCAGCCAGTTGGCCAGCAGTGGCATGACCACCGACCAGACCATGAACAGCACCCGCTTGTGGGTCTGCGTGAAGGTGAGGTAAGCGAACACTGCACCAATGAAGATCGAGCTGAGAAGATAACGGATGCCGCCACAGGCCTCGACCACCGACCAGCGCCCGCTCGGGATCACGAAGTTTCGCCCCTCCTGGAATACCGGCACCCCCGAGTGGCGCAAGGCGACCACCGTGGCATCGGCCGTCCAGTTCATCAGGACCGGCAGCGCCTCCTGCCCGAACGGCACCGCAAACACCAGGAAGCTGATGGGGCCTGCCGAAACCCGGGCCGCCCTGTCGCCACCAACCGCCCAGACCGTGCAGAAGATCAGGAAGACCACGGAAAACTGCACCACCGCCGCAACGGAGGTCAGCTCACCGACCATCGCCACCAGCGAGCCCAGCACGAGCGCGGCAAAGCCCCTGGCGGACGGCCGGTAGGCGATCGCCGCAAGATGCGGCCACTTGGTCCAGAAGAGGTAGGCGACGACCGCCAGCACGATGTAACCGTGGGCGTGGCTCGGCAGGGTCTCCCAGGCCACCAGGACCATCTCGACGTAAGGGCGGAAGACCAGCAGGAGCAGGGTCCACACCACGAGGATCAGGCCCCAGGCGAGCCCTCGGCTCACTCCACGGCGGCCCCCTGCCGCATGATCTTCCATGCCGGGCATCACAGATTTCGATTGGCGATCCAGAGATGTCATCAGTTCCGTTTCCATTACGGTGAGGCTTTCAGCCGGCCCGAAGCCTTCAGGCTCATGGCCTCTGCCGAAGCTGCGGCCGATTGCTCACCCAGGGTGGCCTTGACCCATTTTTCAGTCACGACCGCGATCAGCATGAGGTAATAGGGCATGTCCCAGAAAGCCAGGTTGAGGAAGGCACCGCCCACCGCGAACCCCACCAGACTGACTTTCATCATCGACCCCAGGTCGGCGGCCCAGGCGAGCTCGGGGTGCCCGCGCCCCAGCTTCATCAGGCGCCCGGCCGTGCGATAGGTCAGAATCCAGAAGGTCAGGAACAAGGCAAGCCCGATGTAGCCATGCTGGCCCAGAACCTGGAAGTAAATACTGTGTGCGACCAGCACCTCGTTCGGGTTGGGTGCATACATCCGATACACGAGCGCGCTGTCGGTGGCGAAACCCGCCCCCAGGATGCGGCTGTTGGCGATGTTGATCGCCATCGTCCAGGCGTTGATCCGCCCCATCGCCGAGGCGTCGGACTCATAGGTCTTGATCGTGCCCATCCGCTCGCCCCACTCGTCGGGCATGAACATCACCAGCGCCGGCGCCAGGATCAGCAGCACGATGCCGATCGTGAGCTTCGACTTGCTGCGCCACCACAGCACGATGGCCATCGACGACATTGCCAGCAGCGCGCCACGGGAATGGCTGCCGAGGACTGAAACGGCGCACAGCCCGATGCTGAGCAGCAAGCCCCGCCTGATCCATTTCGGGCTCAGACGGGTGAGCGTCGGCAGTTTCACGAGGTCTTCCGCCCGCATGTACAGGTAGTACAGCAACGGGATCGAGACGATCAGCGCGACCGCCAGCTCGTTATTGTCGGCGATCGCGCTACCCGGCGGGCCCCACACCCGAAAGGCACCGCCGGTGACGAGGGTGAAGAAGCCCCCCTTGATGCCGAAGAACGCCACCGACAAGGCGGTGACGACGATGAAGCCGAGGATCTCTTCGCGGGTCCGGACCACGCAGCCGATGAGGAGCGCCACGCCCAACACCTTGGAAACGTTCACGTAGATCGCGCTGCTTTCGTCGAAGTGGATGGCCGCCACCGTGGTGAGCCCCATCCAGACGACGAACAGCGCCAGCACCGTCACCGGCCCACTCGAGGGCCAGCGCACCTGCTTGGGATGCGTCATCATGCCGACGACGAGCAGCGCCACGGCGATCATCGCGAAAGGCAGGCTGTAGGCGAAACCCCAGCCCAGCCGGTGGGGGTTCATCAGGCCGATCCACGCCCACAGCAAGGCTGCGATATAGGGATACTTGAGGGCCCTGATCGCACCGTATACAAAAATGAGCGTTATCAGTAGATCACGCACTCACATCGCTCCATACATTCATCAGGTCCACCAACCAATGGGCCACAAAAATCAGGCTGCGACGCGACTGACCACGTACCTGAACTTGCCGGACGCCTCGGCCGGCACCACGTCGACGAGCTTCACGTCGATCGTCACGGACGCCCCCAGCCTGCGCTTGAGGCCCTCCTGGATGCGCCCGACATCACCGGCCTCGAAGAGCGGCCCCGGCACCACGAACACCGTGGTGAGGGCGGTCGTCTCCTGGACGATCTTGAAGGACGCCACCCCCGGAATATCCCGAAGAACATAAATCAGCGCAAGGCCATGCATCACGGTGCCATCTGCGGAGATGACGAAATCGGTGCTGCGACCCTGGATCTCGCGGAGAATCGGCAGCCCGCGGCCACAGGGGCAGCGATCTTCGCTCAGGACACCGACATCGCCCGTGCGATAACGCACGAACGGGTAATCACGCGTGGCGAGGTGGGTCACGACGATCTCGCCCGACACCCCGGGCGGCTGGACCCGCCCTTCCCCGTCGATGATCTCGACGATGATGTCCTCGGCGGTGATGTGCATCGAGCCCGACGGGCAGGCATGGGCGATGAAACCCGCATCGCGCCCGCCGTAGCCGTTGGCCACCGGGCAGGCGAAGAGCCGGCTGATGATCTCGCGCTGGTGGTCGTAGAGCCGCTCGGAGGTCACGAAGACGACCTTCACGCCCAGGTCGTCGAGGCGGATGCCTTTTTTCTCGGCGTAGCCCGCGATGTGGCTGATCGCCGAGGGGTAGCCGAACACCATGCGCGGGCGCACCTCGCGGATGCGCGCGATGAAGCCCTCGACCTTCGCGTCGGACATCTCGAAGGCCGGCAGCAGCTCGGTGCGCATCAGCCGGTCGCGGATCAGGCGGACCTTGTCCTGGGAGCCGAGCTCGATCGGCGAACCCCACACGACGATCTCCGGGTCGCCGATATCCACGTCCCACCAGCGGGTGGCGCGCCACTTGGCGGCCACGTCATGGGTCACGCGCTCGGTGCCGATGAAGAAGATCAACGGTTCGCCGCTGGAGCCGCCGGTGTTGAAGCGCGCCAGCCCCTGGGCGTCGTCGGCGCGCAGCGTGTCCTTGTTCTCGCGGATCACCGACTTGGTGAGGAAGGGCAGCGCCTGCAAGTCGGCCGGCCCGGTCACCTTCTGCGGGTCGAAGCCCTCCCGGGCGAACAGGTCGCGGTAAAAGGGAACGTGGCTGCCGATGTCGGCAAGGAAATCACGCAGGCGCGCCGCCTGCTGCTCGAGGATGCGCTGCTGCGGCCACCACTGGGACTCTTCCATGGCCTGCCGCACCTTCACGGTGTCGTGCTTCTTGAGGCGTTCCTGGAGCGGGAACAGCGCGTTCGCCACGAGGCGGGTATAGATGTCAGACATGATCGTTCGATTCCTGGATCCGGGCGGCGCCGGACGGTAAGTGCCCACGCAGGGCATCCTCATAGGCCGCCAGCAGCTCGTTCCTGACGGCAGACCAGGCGTAGCGGCGCACCTCTTCCAGCCCCGCCTGACGCAGCACCGCCGCGAGGGGCGCGTCGTCCAGCACGCGCAGCGCAGCGTCGGCCATCGCCTGGGGTGCATCGGCAGGCACCAGCAAGGCGGTGCGTTCGTGGCTGACCAGGAAGGGGATTCCCCCCACGTCGGTCGTCACGACGGGCACCCCGCAGGCCATGGCCTCGAGCACCGACACCGGCATGTTGTCGACCCGGCTCGGATTGAGCGTGAGGTCGGCGTCCCGGTAGAGGGCGGCCATCTGGTCGCGGTCGAGACGGCCCGTGA
>RRZT010633107.1_pt1 | contig 13878 bp, 11 predicted proteins | sample 2165551 | NCBI WGS metagenome assembly RRZT01 (sample SAMN10456910, study PRJNA506462) | wastewater metagenome | biome: wastewater; feature: sludge; material: wastewater sludge; isolation source: wastewater sludge with Escherichia coli K12::gfp cells carrying plasmid... | place: USA: Moscow, Idaho... | reverse complement strand
CCTTGTAGGGCCAAATGGATCTTTGACACAGCAAATTGCAAAAGGAATTATCCCATCCTTAATTTTTTGGGGACCACCTGGAACTGGAAAAACCACGTTGGCCCAAATTATTGCACAAGAATCGAAACGACCTTTTTACATCTTGAGCGCCATCAATTCTGGTGTCAAGGATATTCGTGACGTAATTGAAAAAGCAAAGCAAAGCGGCGGCTTGTTTACGACAAGAAATCCTATTCTATTCATCGATGAGATTCACCGTTTTAGCAAATCGCAACAAGATTCCTTATTAGCCGCGGTAGAAAAAGGCTGGATTACCCTTATTGGTGCTACAACTGAAAACCCGAGTTTTGAAGTCATACCGGCTTTATTATCCCGTTGCCAAGTTTATGTTTTGAATGCTTTTACCAAAAAAGATTTAGAGTCATTGCTGGAACGTGCATTGAAAACAGACCACTATTTATCTACAAAAAATATTATTTTAAGCGAAACAGAAGCGCTACTGCGACTTTCAGGCGGAGACGGACGCAAGCTGTTGAATATTTTCGAGCTTGTTGTAAACGCCTCTAATGAAGACGAAATTACAATCACAAATGATCGTGTTTTCGCTTTAGTGCAGCAAAACACCGTTTTGTATGACAAAACCGGCGAACAACATTATGACATTGTTTCTGCTTTTATAAAATCAATTCGCGGGAGTGATCCTAATGCAGCTGTATATTGGCTTGCACGAATGATTGAAGGCGGCGAAGATGTAAAGTTTATAGCTCGAAGAATGCTGATTTTAAGTAGTGAAGATATCGGAAATGCAAATCCAACGGCATTTATTATGGCAAACAATACTTTTCAGGCTGTTAGTACAATTGGATATCCTGAAAGTAGAATTATTTTGAGTCAATGCGCCGTTTATCTGGCGACTTCTCCTAAGAGTAACGCTTCTTATTTAGCCATCGGAACGGCACAACAATTAGTTAAACAAACGGGAGACTTACCTGTTCCTATTCACCTGCGCAACGCCCCTACAAAATTAATGAAAGAATTAGGTTATGGTGAAGAATACAAATATTCGCACGATTACAGCAATAATTTTGCGGAACAAGAATTTTTACCAGAAGAAATAAGCAAGACTCTAATTTATATTCCTGGAAACAACTCCAGAGAAAACAGCCTCAGAGAATTTCTTAAAAACCGCTGGAAAGACAAATACGGATATTAAACACAAAAAAATCTTGATTTCTCAAGATTTTTTTTTAAAGGTAATAAGTATCAATAAGAAACATAAAAGGTCTAAAACTTAACTGCTACTTTTTCAGACATTAGTTTATCGTTTTGATAATATTCAAAATACCATTGATTGTCCTTTAAAACTAATGATCCTTGAACCATATCTTTTATGGCAATAAAAAAATTAGGTTGAGAAGTTTTCAACAACTTCATTACTACTTTTGGAGAATTATCAATCAACTGATATCCTGTTGTAGTTGTTTGAGCATAAAGTAAATTTGAATCATCACTCCCCGCATTTGATTGCGGTTTCTCAGTTGATTTTTGAACAATTGCGGGAGTAAGAGCCATTTGTTGCACCACTGATGGTTGGCTTTTAGCAACTGCCCCACTGTATTTGTATTGTAACTTATATACGGATTGAAACGCTTCATTCAAAGCTTCAGCATATGCAACTTGATAGTCCTTTTCTTTGCTTTTTCCAACTTCGGATTTAAAGATAACTTTATCATTACAATCCTTTAAAACTATATACAGCTTTGTTATCAAAAAACCATTTTCTTTTTCAACATCAGCACGCAACAAGCTACAACGATTGTTGTACTCTTCCGGAATCGTTTCTTTAGTATAAAAAGCAACAAAACCAGCTTTAGTGAAATTGAACTTAGTAAGTGTATTAAGACGATATTGGTTTTCCTGTCTTAGAAAATCATATTTTATAGGAATAATTACTGCGCTGTAATCATTGACAGATTGGGCGTAAGAATGGCTAATTAGGAGTAGTAGCATAACTAAAAATGACTTTTTCATAATTTATAAATATTTTTTAAGTTCTAATAAATGACTAATATGTTTAATATTATTCTCGACTTCAATATTTTTTTCATTGAAGTAAATGGCATCTAAGCCTGCATCAAGAGCGCCTTGAACATCGGCATCTAAACTATCTCCTATCATGATGCTATTTTCTTTTTTGGCTTTGGCCAGATCTAAAGCGAAGTCAAAAATAGTAGGGTTAGGCTTTTTTACTCCGGCCATTTCAGAATTAGTAACCGTATGAAAAAAATTGGCAATTTTCGAATTATTTATTTTTTTGAATTGAACATCGGCAAAGCCATTAGTTATAATATGCAAATTATAATTTGGCTTTAAATACTCTAACAGCTCAATTGCGCCATCAAATAAATGGTTATTTTCAGGTAAAAACCGAATGTAATCAATTGAAATTTCGTCTATTTCCTCATCTGAAATCGCATAATTTATAGCGTCAAAGGAGTTCTTTAATCTTTTATAACGCAATTCCTCGTGCGTAATTTTATCGTATTGGTATAATTTCCAACAAACTTGATTGATTGGAACGTATTTTTCAATAAATTGTTTAGTTATAATTTCTGGATGAATTCTATTAAATATCCCATCAAATGTTAACTCTGAGTTTTTATCAAAATCCCATAGTGTATGATCTAAATCAAAAAAAACATCTTTTATATGTGTGTGTTTCATTTTATAATTTTAAAATATCCCTTCGTCTGCGAAGCTAAAATAACTAGTTTCGGTGACAATGAGATGATCCAATACTTTTATTTCTAAACTATCGCCTGCTAACTTCAATTTTCTTGTAATTTGCCTATCAGCATCACTAGGAATCAAAGTTCCCGAAGGATGATTGTGACATAGAATTAATGCCGTTGCTCCCATTTCGAGTGCTGTCTTGAAGACTATTCGTATATCAACTAAAGTACCCGTAATTCCACCTTTACTCAACTGAGATTTCGAAATTACTTTGTTCGAGCTATTCAAATAAATAATCCAAAATTCCTCGTGAGGTAATTCCCCAATAATAGGCTGCATGATCTCAAAAATAACTTTACTAGAAGTTACTTTCTTTAATTCTACTACCTCTTCCGCTCTTCTTCGTCTACCTAATTCAAGAGCGGCAATAATTGAAATCGCCTTAGCCTCTCCTATTCCTTTGAAATTCATTAATTGCGAAATAGATACTTTTCCTAAAGCATTCAGGTTATTATCAACACTGGCTAATATTTTTTTACTCAAATCAACCGCTGATTCATTCCTGCTTCCTGAACCAATCAAAATGGCAATCAGTTCTGCATCACTCAAAACGCTTTTGCCTTTCAGCATTAACTTTTCTCGTGGCTTATCGTCTTCAGACCAATTGGTAATCGGGAAAAAGGAATTTTCAGCCATAATATGGATTTTAAATTAGTTCATTTCAGCATATTTTAATCCAAAATTAACCCTTTTACCTCATCAAAATTTAGTCCGCCATAATTACCTGAACTCATCAATAATAGAGCCGAATTATCGAAATCTTGTTTGAATAAAAAATCTTTGAACTCTATTGGATTGGTATAAATAATTAAATCTTTACGATTAAAAGCAGCAGCAATTTGGTCATAGCTCACTTCATCTAGTTTCTTTATTTTGACTGCATCAGGCGAATAAAAGACAACTGCTTTATCTGCATATTCTAATGCACCTTCATATTCTTTTAAAAAGGCTGCGTTCAAACTGCTGTAGGTATGCAACTCTAAACAAGCAATTAAAGTTCGGTTTGGATATTGTTCTTTGACCGCTTTTGTAGTTGCTGCTACTTTACTAGGTGAATGTGCAAAATCTTTATACGCCACTTTAGTTTTGCTTTCTGCAATCTTTTCTAAACGTTTAGATGCCCCTTTAAAACTAGCAATTGCCTCGTAAAATTCCGCCTCATCAACGCCCATGTTTTGGCAAATCCATTTGGCTCCAGCCAAATTATTCAAATTATGTGCTCCAAAAACTTCAATAGGCATGTCGCCTTCAGGTGTTTCTAGTAGCGTCACGCCATTACTGACTGTATATTTTGGAGTGTGATAAGGCAGTTTACGTATTGGGTTTGTAGCCTCTTTGGACACCCGTTTTACTTCAGCATCCTCTTCATTGTAAACGAGAATTCCACCATTAGTAATTTTACCAATAAAAATTTCAAACTGCTCAACATAATTCTCATACGTTGGAAAAACATTAATATGATCCCACGCAATCCCAGAAATCAATGCGATATTGGGTTGATATAAATGAAATTTTGGTCGGCGGTCAATTGGCGAAGACAAATATTCATCTCCTTCTAAAACGATAAAATCATTCTCTTCCGTTAGATGCACCATCGTATCAAACCCTTCTAGTTGTGCGCCAACCATGTAATCTACCGCAACGTCATGATACTGCATTACGTGCAAAATCATCGAGGTTATTGTTGTTTTGCCATGAGAACCACCTATAACTACACGGGTTTTGTTTTTAGATTGTTCGAATAAAAATTCAGGATAAGAATAAATCTTTACTCCTAACTCCTGCGCTTTCAATAGTTCTGGATTATCCGCTTTTGCATGCATGCCAAGGATAACTGCTTCAATAGCTGACGTTATTTTTTCAGGAAACCAGCCTAATTCTTGGGGCAAAATCCCTTTTTTATCTAATCTTGATTTTGATGGCTCAAAAATGGCATCATCACTTCCCGTAACTTGATATCCTTTGTTGTGCAAAGCAAGTGCAAGATTGTGCATGGCGCTACCGCCAATAGCTATAAAATGTGTACGCATTCTAATTATTTTGATTTATGATTCAATATCGAAATAGATCTCATCTATCTTGATTTATTTTTATTGTTGTAAGCCTCTAAAACAGACTTTGCTCTTTCAGGTTCTTTCATTTTATTTTTATACAAACTGGCTAATTTATTGTAGCTTGTTTTAGAATCACTAACCGCAATGGCTTTTTTATATTGTTTTTCAGCAGATTCATATCTTTTAAAATATTCCTCGATATGACCTCTCGACAAATAACCATCAACAACCGAAAGTTGTAACAATTCATTAGAATATTGTATTGCTTTAGATTCGCTTCCGCCAACAATTCCAGGTAACTGAATGTATAATTCTATCAAAGCCCAACGCGATTCAATATGTTTTGGGTTCAAACTTATGGCTTTTTCAAAAGAATCTTTGATTTCATCAATCATTCCAAGCGCCTTAAATTTGTTCGATTCTTTAGCTTTCATGCCTAAAGCACCACCATATTTATAATAATAATTAGCCTCTGAAGGATTCAAATTTTTTAGTTTTTTATAATAGCTCAAGGCTTTACCCCATAATTTGCTTTGCCCAGCAATATCGCCTAGGTATTCAATCGTTTTTAAATCAGTCGGATTTGTTTTTAAAAAAGATTCAAACACATCTTGTGCTGCCTGATATTTTTCTTCCTTAAAAAGTTTTTCTCCTTGTTTAAAATTAGATTGAGACCACATGATTATAGGTAAAAATACAATTAAAAAAAGAATATGTTTCATTTTCCAAAAATAGCGAAATTTATTATTCAATTTTAAATTCAACTCAAAAGCTTTTAATATAAAAAAAGCCTCTTACTTGTTGCATGTACAAGTTAAGAGGCTTTCATAAAATAAAATAGCCGTTTATTTTACAATGGTCATTTCATCAATAATATGCTTAGCACCTGCATACTTATCAATAATCCATAACACGTAACGAATATCAACGTTAATTGTTCGTTGTAATTTTGCATCAAAGATAACATCGCCAGCCATTGCTTCAATATTTCCATCAAATGCAATACCAGTAAGCTCTCCTTTACCGTTTAAAACTGGTGAACCTGAATTCCCTCCAGTAATATCATTATCTGTTAAGAAGTTTACTGGCATATACCCATTTTTATCTGCATATTGACCAAAATCTTTCGCTGCATTTAACTCCAACAAACGAGCTGGTAAATCAAATTCTTGATCTCCTGCTTTATACTTTTTAACCATTCCGGTCATAGTTGTATAGTTGTTTATTTTTGCGTCATTACGCTTGTCAGCTGGTAATGCACGTACTTTTCCGTAAGTCAATCTCAAAGTAGAGTTTGCATCTGGATACTTAATAGAATTCATTTTAGATTCGCGTAAACCTGCTACAAGATTGCGAAAAGCTATTTCGAAATCATCGGCTGCTTTTACTTGCTCAGCAGACCTTGCTCTCATTTTAACCAATAATTCATTCGAAACGACATACAAAGGATCGTTTACAATATTTTCTGGTTTTGGATCTCTCATGAAAGCTAACACGCTTTCTTTAGTAGCAAAAATACTTTTTGCTACGGCATTATTTATATAAGAAGTAAAATCACCTTTATTCTCTTCTTTTAATCTTGCAACACCTTCAGGAAGTCCGTAAGCAGCCCCTTTAGAAGTGTATAAATTTAGTTGTGCTGCAAAAACATCTTTCTCTAATGGAGCATGAAATTTGCCATATACATTTTCAATAAGCCCATTCAATCTAGGAAGAATTTCTTTTCTTTTCGCTTCATTTTCTTTGTAATAAGCGATTAATGAATTTCCTATATTAGCTGGAACACCTCCATAAGCAGAAGTTCTCATTAATTGGGATAAGTAATTATCATGGCTAGTCTTTAAATTTGTTTGAGCGTAATAATCATTAATCGTGGTGATTACTTTACCATATTTTGCTTTATTCGCTTTTTTGTTAGCCCAAGCATTAAATTTAGCTTCTTCTTTTTCTTTAGTTTTTGCCGTTCCTGCTTTAGTCAACGCATCAATCATTCCTTGACGGTTTTTCCAGTAATTAGCAGTTGAAGCATATTTCGAAGCATATTCTAATTTAACCGTTTCATCTTTATCCATATAACGTTTCATCACATCCATTCCGGTTTTCGCACCTTCAACCCAAGCTGGATAAGCAAACTTTACGTTTTGCTCTATTCCGCCTGCTGGCATCCAACGATTCGTACGCCCTGGATAACCTAAAATCATAGCAAAATCATTTTCTTCTACCCCTTTAATACTTACAGGTAAAAAATGCTTTGGCTGCAAAGGGACGTTATCTTTAGAATATTCAGCTGGATTTCCATTAGCATCAGCATAAACTCTGAACATAGAAAAATCAGCTGTATGTCTTGGCCATTCCCAGTTATCTGTATCGCCACCAAATTTCCCAAGGCTTTCAGGAGGAGTGCCTACTAAACGGACGTCCTTGTAGTCTTGATAAACGAAATAGTAGTATTCATTTCCTTGAAAGAAAGGACGAACAGAAACCGTATATTTCCCGCCCTCGTTGTTTTCTTTTTCAATCAAAGCCATTTCTTGTTGAATCGCTTTGTTTCTTTCTGACTCGGTCATTTTATCATTTACTTTAGATAAAATTCTTTTAGAAACGTCGTCCATACGAACGAAGAAACGAACGAATAATGATTTTGGTTTCATTTCGGCGCTTTTATCTTTAGCCCAAAAACCATTTTTTAAATAATTTTGCTCTTCAGACGAAAGCTCTGCAATAGCATCGTAACCACAGTGGTGATTGGTAAGCACTAGTCCTTCTTTTGAAACCATTTCAGCAGTACAACCTCCGTTGAACTGAACTACGGCATCTTTCAAACTATGGTTATTGATGCTGTAAATTTCTTCGGCCGTAAGTTGTAAACCCATTTTTTCCATATCTCTATGGTTCAATCTTTCGATAAACATCAAAAACCACATCCCTTCATCTGCTTTCGCTGGAAAAGCGACGAGGCACATGGTAAAGAATAAAATTATTTTTTTCATAATATAACTATTTTTTTTGTTAAGCGAATATAAATCATTTTGACAATTTCAGCATCTCTTTCCCCAACAAACATCAACAAACTACCACTTTTTAATATAATTTTATGAATTCGGCAATTTTGCATAAAAAAAAGCATCCTATTTCTAGAACACCTTATTTATGAAAACTTTATTGTTTACTCATTCAACATTTTCCATAGTTTATCCTTCAATTCTGTCAAACCTTGTTGCGCAACAGATGAGATAAACATATATGGAATATCCTTGAAAGCAATGTCTAATTCAGCTTTTAACTCAGCTTTTAACTCATCATCAAGCATATCGCATTTTGAGATCACTAACAAACGCTCTTTATCCAACATTTCAGGATTATACTTAGTTAGTTCGTTTACTAAAATATCATATTCTGCTTTAATGTCTGGTGTGTCAACGGGAACAAGAAAAAGCAAGGTTGAATTACGCTCGATATGACGCAGGAAATAATGCCCCAGTCCTTTTCCTTCCGCAGCTCCTTCAATAATCCCAGGGATATCAGCGATTACGAACGATTGAAAATCTCTGTAGGCTACAATTCCAAGATTTGGTTTTAAAGTGGTAAAAGGGTAATCCGCAATTTTTGGCTTCGCCGATGTCAATACGGATAGCAAGGTAGATTTCCCAGCATTAGGAAAACCTACTAATCCAACATCAGCAAGCACTTTTAGTTCTAGAATTACATCCATCTCTACACCAGGCAAACCGGGTTGAGAATATCTAGGCGTTTGATTGGTTGAACTTCTAAAATGCCAGTTTCCAAGACCACCTTTACCGCCACGAGAAAGTATTTGCTTCTCACCATCTTCAGTGATTTCAAATAATATTTCACCTGTTTCTTTATCTTTTACAACCGTACCTAATGGCACTTCGATGAATTTATCGTCTCCATCAGCACCGGTACTTCTGTCGCCACTACCATCACCTCCATTTCCTGCTTTGATATGTCGCGCAAATTTAAGGTGAAACAATGTCCATAAACCTTTGTTTCCCACTAAATATACGTGACCTCCTCGACCACCATCGCCACCATCAGGACCTCCTTTTTCAATGAATTTTTCTCTGTGCAAGTGCGTAGATCCCTTTCCTCCTTTACCGGAAGAAACATATATTTTAACATAATCTACAAAATTCCCTTCTGTCATTTTTTTTTTTTTTAAAGTTTAAAGTTTAGCTGAATACGCACTAACTTAAAAATGGGAAACTTTAAACCAAATTTTAACCTTTAATAGCTTTCACCATCACTTTATCAATCTTCACGCCATCCATATCGATAACTTCTAACTCAAATTTTTGCCAAATCAACTTCTCTCCTTGTTTTGGAATATGAGAGAGCTCTGTCATTATTAATCCGCTCACGGTAGTCACTTCATAATCATTGATTAATTCATCTAATTCAAAGTAGGTCAAGAAATCATGCAACGAATAATGACCGTCAACTAACCAGGTCCCATCTTCTCTTTCTACTAACTGAAAATCATCTTTATAGAAGTCTGAAGCATCACCAACCAAGGCTTCCAGAATATCATTCAACGTTATGATTCCTTGAAAAACGCCATATTCATCCGATACAAATGCATAATGTATTCCTGTTTTTTTGAAGTTTTCCAAAGCTATGTAAGCCGTGGTCTGTTCCATCATGAAAGGAGCTTCGGTCATGATAGCAGGCAAGCTGAAATTTTCATCTTCAAAATGGGCGAAAATGTTTTTTAGATTAACAACACCTACAATATCATCATAATTCTCATTATAAACCGGATAGATTGAATGCAACTCCCTAAGCATAAACTCCCTCACTTGTTCTTTATTTGAATGCAAAGGCAAAAAAACCACAGACTTCCTATGCGTCATCAATGAATTTATTTTTCGGTCTCCAATATGAAAAACGCGCTCCACAATATCTTTTTCTATTTCCTGAACTTCGCCCCCCTCTGTTCCTTCTTTTATAATTGCTTTTATTTCCTCTTCGGTTACTTTGCCGTCAGCGGTGGGTTTTATTTGTAATATATTTAATAAAAAATCTGTCGAATGTGTCAATAACCAAATAAATGGCGCAGTAATTATCGAAACCGTTTTCATGGGCAATGCCACTGCTTTTGCTATTGCTTCGGGATGGTTCAAACCAATTCTTTTTGGCAATAATTCTCCTAAAACAAGGGAGAAAAAAGTTAAGATCACGACCACTAAACCTACAGCTACCAGATGTGCATACGGTTTTAAAAATTGAAATCCGCTTACAAAGGTTTCAACATCTTGAGTAATTTTATCTCCACTATAAATACCTGTAAGAATTCCTATTAAGGTGATTCCTATTTGTACCGTTGATAAAAACTTATTGGGTGAATTCGCTAAGTCTAAAGCAATTTTCGCGCTTTTATTCCCTTTTTTTGCTGCAGTTTCTAGTCTATTTTTTCGCGCTGAAATCAATGCGATTTCGGACATGGAGAAAACTCCATTTAGCAGTATCAGAAAAAATATTATTACTATTTCCAATTAATTAATTCGTTTATGTGTTAAAAAGTGATTTCTAAGTTTTACTTTTTGAAACCAGTTGTTTTGCACCTCAGCTATTTTAGCCCAGATGGCAATGAAAAGCCCGCAGGTAAAAAAGCTGTTTTTTCTTGTCAAAAAAGAGCGACCGTAGGAAGCTCCTTTTATGACTTAGAAAAATAGTTTTTTTTATCGAGAACTTGCAACGTACAGCAGGAATTGCTCCTATAAATTATCAATAACGTCACTTACTCTTTGGGTAATTTCAGCAATGGAACCCATTCCATTTACTGCAAAAAATTTCCCTTGTACCTGATAATAATCCATTAATGGTGCTGTTTTTTCATTGTATTCTTGGTAGCGATTTCTGATTTTTTCTTCATCTTGATCGTCAATTCTACCGCTTGTTTTTCCTCTTTCTAACAACCGTTGTACTAGTACTTCATCATCAGCTTCCAGTGCAATTGTTGCCGCAACTTTGGAACCTATTGAAGTAAGAAATGCGTCTAAAGCTTCGGCTTGTGCGATTGTTCTTGGATATCCGTCAAACAAAATTCCGTTTGTATGTGGATGTTTGTTTACCTCATCAATCAGCATTTTTGTAGTCAATTCATCTGGCACTAAATCGCCGGCATCCATGTATACTCTTGCTTGTTTACCAAGTTCTGTATCGTTTTTTAAATTAAAACGAAATACATCCCCAGTAGAAATATGTGTTAATTTATATTTTTCTTTCAAAAACTCTGCTTGAGTTCCTTTACCAGCTCCTGGTTTTCCAAATAAAACAATGTTAGTCATGTTGTTGTGTAGTTATTCTTTTAGTTGATATACTTCTGGCAAATTCCTCCCTAAACCATTGTAGTCTAAGCCATACCCAACAATAAATTTGTTTGGAATTCGAATTCCAATGTAGTCTATTTTGATGTCTTTCGTGTAGGCTTCTGGTTTAAAAAAAAGTGTTGCTATCTTAAAATGCTTTACGTTTTGTTTTTTGAATAATTCTTTCAGCTCTACCAATGTGTTTCCTGTATCCACAATATCTTCAATTATAACAACAGAACGTCCAGTCAAATCCTGGTTCAATCCTATTAACTGTTTCACTTCGTTTGTGGTAGAAGTCCCTTCATACGAAGCCATTTTGATAAAAGACACTTCACACGATTTTTTGTATAACTTCATAAAATCAGAAACCACCATAAAAGCACCGTTCAAAACACCTACAAATACTGGAGTTTCATCAGCAAAATCATCTTCTATTTGGGCTACCATTTTTGTCAAGGCAAACTCTATTTCTTTAGCAGAAATAAATGGAACAAATTGTTTATCGTGAAGTTGTATCATTATTCTCATGTTTAAAATAATGTGCAAAGATAGGTATTTCACTTTTGACAATTAACAATTGATTTCTACTTTTAAAGAAAAATTAAAAAAATGGAAATAACCTAATTAAAAAAAAATTAGAATATGTTACTGGTTATCGAGAGAATAGGCAAAAATACGCAAATGAAATTCTTGACAATCCCAACAACTATCCTGAATTGATTCGGCTCTGCTTTCAAGTTACGGATAAAAATGCCTCTAAAACATTTTGGATTCTAGAACTTATTTACTATCAAAAACTGGAATGGATAAAGACTTATTTGATTTTTTTTGTTCGAATATCAAACATCGTAAAGATATAAGTGCGATACGCCCTGCGGCTAAAATTTGACAGCTTTTAGTCGTTTCACATTACAAGAAACAAGAGGGAATTATACTTTCTGAAAAAAATTTAGAAGAAATCTTAGAAAGTTCTTTTGACTGGCTGATTAACAATACCAAAGTAGCCTCAAAGGCATATTCTATGCGCACTTTGTATATTTTAGGAAAACATTACGACTGGATTTATCCTGAATTGAAGACCATACTTAATAAAGATTTTCCCAATCATAGTGCAGCTTATAAGGCTGTCGCCAAAGAAGTTTTAAAGAAAATAAAATAGCGTTTTCGGATTCAATCATTATAAAGTATCTTTGCTCAAACATACAACAACACAATGAAACGAGCGGAGCGACTGCATTTGACCGTTAATAAACAATAGCTAAAACAAATGAATTATTTTTCTTCAGATTTTAAACTAGGAATTCTCGGAGGCGGACAACTGGGCAAAATGCTGTTGTTTGACACCCGAAAATTCGACATACAAACTTACGTTTTGGATCCAAGTGATGAAGCACCATGCAAAATAGCCTGTGATCAATTCTTCAAAGGAGATCTAATGGACTTCGAAACGGTTTATAACTTTGGCAAAAAAGTAGATGTTTTGACATTCGAAATTGAGCTGGTAAACCTGGACGCTTTGGTCAAACTCGAAGACGAAGGATTAAAGGTATATCCTTCGCCAAAAACTTTAAAACTCATTCAAAACAAAGGAATTCAGAAAGATTTTTATACACAACACACAATTCCAACTGCAAATTACAAACGATTTGACAATCTAAAAAGTCTTATTGTTGACATTTTAGATTCTAAAACAAAACTACCTTTTGTATGGAAATGTACGGAATTTGGCTATGACGGAAACGGTGTTAAGGTGATTCGACAAATTTCAGATTTAGACAATTTAGCCAATGTAGAATGTATTGCTGAAGAAATGGTTCCGTTCAAAAATGAATTGGCCGTTATCGTTTGTCGCAACCCATCGGGTGAAATAAGAACCTATCCTGTGGTAGAAATGGAGTTTCATCCTGAAGCCAACCAAGTAGAATACGTGATTTGTCCGGCTAGAATTGATGATGCCGTAGCCGAAAAAGCAAGAGCCATCGCATTGAATATTTCTAAAGAATTCAACCATGTTGGATTATTGGCTGTAGAAATGTTTCAAACAGAGGATGATGAAATCATCGTGAATGAAGTGGCTCCTCGCCCACATAATTCAGGACATTACTCTATTGAAGCTAGTTACACTTCGCAATTTGAAAATCATTTACGCGCTATTCTTGATTTACCTTTAGGAAACACGGAAAGCAAAGTAGCTGGAATTATGGTAAATCTCGTAGGGGAAGAAGGTTTTTCTGGAAATGTACTATATGAAAATATCGAAAAAATATTACGTTGGACTGGTGTTACACCACACATTTACGGAAAGAAACAAACACGTCCGTTTCGCAAAATGGGACATGTTACTATTGTAAATGAAGACATTAATGAAGCCCGAAGAATTGCTGAAAACGTGAAAAATACGATACGAGTAATCAGTGGCCAGTAAATAGTATTCAGTCGTAGTTTGCAGCTTTAATCCTTAAACTTGAAACAAAATTAAAAATAATGAAAGTAGCCGTAATAATGGGAAGCATCTCAGATATGCCCATCATGCAAGAAGCAATAGACATCTTAAAAACATTTGATATAGAGATTGAAGTCGATATCGTTTCGGCACATAGAACACCTGAAAAATTATTTGATTTCAGTCAGAACGCACATACTCGTGGTATTTCGGTAGTTATTGCAGGTGCTGGTGGCGCTGCACATTTGCCTGG
>RRZT011554271.1_pt1 | contig 13880 bp, 18 predicted proteins | sample 2165551 | NCBI WGS metagenome assembly RRZT01 (sample SAMN10456910, study PRJNA506462) | wastewater metagenome | biome: wastewater; feature: sludge; material: wastewater sludge; isolation source: wastewater sludge with Escherichia coli K12::gfp cells carrying plasmid... | place: USA: Moscow, Idaho... | reverse complement strand
TTTATTAGGTGTAAGTTGATCCATCTTAGGTAGTCTATTTATTGAGTTACACAGTCTGTAACACGGATTGTTACAATCGTTGGTAAAAAAAATCATGATGTTACTCTATCAATTGATGATATTCCTGGAACGAATAAGCGTTTACGGCTTCATGATCTGTCAGGAGGCATAACCTGCCGGAAGTCGGCTAGCAACTGCGGCCCAACATCGCTTAATTTCTGTTATGACACTCTTTGTTCCCTGAATGCTCTTGCCCCTGTTTGATACCTTTATGTGTTCAAGCAGCCATTCATCAGACCAACCTGCCCACTCGCCTGCCACTGACCTTAGGTTGCTCTCTAATATCGGGTATACTTCCCCCCACAGAATTTGCTGCATTTCTTCAGGTGTATAACCTGTTTCAATGACAGTCCTCGCGATATAATCAAATGTGAAATCAGTAGTTTCTGTATCAAGAAACAGATCAGATAAAGCACGCCATATTTTCAGTCTTCTTTCATCAAGTTGAGACACAGATTCTCCTAAAACTGAGCAAAAAAAACAGGTGCGTTCGACAATAATATGGGTGTTATGTCATTCCCAGATGACATTACTCACTTCGGGGATCAATGGCACAAGTTCAGCAAGATAAGCTTCAAGATTTTTAAGCGCCTCTCGCGTATCACCCCGCTTGAAGAGGGACTGAAACAAGGATGGTTCAACCACAGAAAACACTGACCATTTACTTGTACTGCCCTCGGAATTGCCGCAGCCTAGCCAAAGCATAAATGGTTTGCGTGACACCAAAACTACCCAACCAAAATCATCAGGGATGATGCCCTTGACAGCCACCCCATGCTCATTTAGTCGGTCGGCGAGCCACTGAGCCAAGGCCTTACCAAAGCGTCCGGGGTTGGTGTCTTCCTCTTCGCCCGCAACTGGTTTAAAATAAGTTGTTGTAAATGTAACCTGTTGCCCCATGCCCATGTTTTCCAACTCCATATTAAGACCGCAAAAAGGGAAATGGCGATTGTTCGAATAGATGTGAAGTTACTGTGCAATTACTGGATATATCCAGACTCGGCGAGCAATTGCTCTGCTTTTCCCAGGCAAATTGCAAGGGCAGCGTCACGACTTTCCCAAGGGCCATCAACAATGCCAAGCATGATGACCTCCCGGGCATCATCTTCAGGATCGTCAGGAGATATGGGTCTTGACCATGAAAGAAATGCCTGCTTGGGCGTTGGGACGCCATCGTCGAACTCTATTAAAAATTTGCCGCCATGTCGTTTTTCAGTGTGATCTTGCCAGGTTTCCATAATCAATTTTGCGCCTTTTAACTGATGCGATTCTGTTTGTATTGTTCCTGGGACGGAAATCAGAGGTGCTGTTGGTAAAAGAATCAATTGTAAGATTAAGAAAATTGCTGAGTTTATAATCAATTTCATTGTTTATTTTGCAATCAATTTGAGTATATAACCAGCAGGCCGGAGCAAATTGCTTAGCAACTTTTTATTTTTCTGCCAGCTCAGCTGCTCACCATAGAGATATGGTCGGTATATTAGATGCCGTCATGAGAAAGAGGGCAAGAGCAACTACACAAGTGAGCATTCCCATTATGGCGCCGACAATTAGATTAACGCCATTTCCCCTTTTTCCTTTGCCAATAGCAATAACTCCAATAACAACGGGTGGTATCAACCCCAGAAGGTAGCCGTGCTTACCAAAGCCGTAATGTCCAATTAGAACTAAGAACGGTTTCAATGGCGTCGTGAGTGCAAACACCCAGATTGCAGTCCACCCAAACGACCAGCCAATACCTTTCAAAAATGAGGTGAACATTGGGCGTGAAAAAATTGTCATGAGGCGCCTAACGCTTTGTTGCAATAGCTAAAAGCTAAATATCAACATCAAGATTAATACCCTGGTATTCGGCGCAATTCCCGATGCCAGGGGCAAAGATACATACCGTAAAAATGAATAAATATAGTTTTCGTTTCACGATAAAGCCCCATTTTATTAGAATAGAGTAGTAATTAAAACGGCGTGGCATTTTAAGCGGAATTGTTCAAAATCAGTCAAGATTTCGAACAACTCGGCATGGATTGCCAGCTGCAAACACTCCAGATGGGAGGCTTTTTGTTACTACGCTTCCAGCGCCAATAACCGTCTGATTCCCGATGTGCACCCCGGGGCAAATAACGGATGCGCCACCAATCCAAACATCTTGACCGATCTGTACTGGCATCCCAATTTCTTTACCTGTTCTGCGAAGTGCTGCATCCATCGGATGGTTGACTGTGTAAATGTGAACGCTCGGACCTAACAGGGTACCCTTTCCTATAGATATGCGGCAAATGTCCAGGAGCACACAGTTGGCATTGAAGTACACATTATCTTCAAGATCGATGTTATAGCCGTAGTCGCAAAAGAAGGGAGGCGTGATGGTCAGACCTTGCGGTACTCGGACAAGGAGCTGCTGAAGAAGTGTTTGCAGATTCTCTTCAGGGCCCTGGCTTAGCCTGCGGCAAAGTGAATGGGCAAAACCCCGATCTTCCATAAGTTCTTGGTCTGCTGGGTTATACCACTCTCCGGCAAGCATTTTCAACTTTTCGCTAGTCATGCAATACAAATCTACTGTTCTAGATAGAATTTAGGAAAGTCTCATTGGGCTTATCACGAGCGATGGCGCAAATGTACTCTCTCCTACTCAGGTTTCCCTGGTGGACGATGGCAAAGCTGTAGAAACCAGAAGCTTACTCAGGTTTATCCTTAGAATTTGAGTTGGCGTGACTGAAGTTCCCGTTGCGAGTTAAATGTCAATCGTCAGCATCGCCTACACAGGCAGGTAAATACATTATGAGCCTGCATGGCGCATAACTAAAATCAGGCCAATACCAAGGATAATAAGCATGGCCAGCCCCAGGAGCTGAAGCGATTCTGTGCACAGGAAGCGACTGCCTGATTTCTCGTAAGTCAACCCACGCCATTTCCATGGTGGCATGGCCTTCTGCTTCTCCAACGGTTCTATGCCAATGTGCGGTAGAAAGATAATTGCCATCATCTTTCCAACCCCATAGCATGCAACCTCGAATACTCCTTGAAAGATAATTTCTCCGATCATGCTTACTCTGCAATTTCATGCTGTAATGCGGCCCAACCACGTTGCTGCCACCTAATTCATTGATTTATTTATGTTTATTTTACTAAAACAAGATCTTTAAGCTGCTTGATATCATTTTTCGTTGTAAAAGCCTTTTTTGGGATAACACAAATCCCTTTTGGGCCAAAATATAATTCAATTCTTTCATCATTTTCAGAAAACTGAACAAGGTTATTTGTCTCAAATGAAATGTTTATATTTAAAAAATTACACTCAACCTTCATCTCTGTAATGTTGTAGGTAGTTGTTGCTGTAAATTCTTCTTTTAATTCTCTTTTTACATGTCGCTTAATCTGCTTGCTCACACTATCAGGATAGACAAAAGCACAATTATTTTGAAAGCTAAATTTACCGTTCCCTTTTCTTGGTAAAATAAAAATCTATTACAATAAAAATCAGCCACAGAGTTAAAATAACGGGCCAAACATTGTATGGATCACCCATGCCACTATCGTTTCGTGGCGGAAAACCGAACTGGAAAAACGATAGAAAGCCCATTACAAGTCCAACAAGTAGCCTCCCTATAGTATTGCCAACAATACCTTCGCAGCCCTTACAAATAAAAATACCAAAGACAATACCACCTAACAAATACGAAATAAAACCGTAAACAATCATCCTGACAGGTAAATTCATAAGCCTAGCGTGTCTAATATTGAGCATATAGTGCAAAGTTATTTTCTGCGTTCATACGAAGAAGAAGATGTCTCGCGACCTACAGTTAAATGAATTATTAGTATTTTTATTTATTCTTCTCCATTTGCTATTAGCAATATAAGGATAAACAGTTATTTTCACACTTGCGTTAAACTCTGATATTTTTTTGATTACAGATGTCAGCAAATCAAAGGAATAACTATTGTTTGGTATTCCAGACTCATAACCAATGTCAAATATTCAGTAAAACGTATTATTCCATAATATTTTGTCACCTTTTTCTAGTCCTTCGATTAGCGAGCAAAAATACTGAATATCTTCATTGGACCAGCTTAGTTACCGGCAATTTTAAAATATACATAATAAAATTCATCTACTTTTCCGTTAGAAAATACAGCAACATCCTCTCCAAATACCCTAACAATTGATGTCAAATCATCTCTTGGTTTAACTAGTAAATCAACTTTAAGGTATCGAATATCTTCCAAATATAAACTGAGAATTTTGGGGTCAGATGGGTGCCGCTTATGACGCACATAATGGCACAGTGAATGGGTCTGGCATTGCTGTCCAGTTTAAATAAAATTCCCCCCTTGTTCCCTGGCTATATCGATAACCGCCAAAAAAAATACAAATTGAAGCGAAAGATTGATTTTTAATGAACACCAACAGTTTCACCTAAGTTATCGCCGCGCCAGCAATACACGCAAGTAAATTATTGATATTATTTAAAATAATTTAACCAATCCCCAGGTATTCCTTCCAGTGTGTGATAGCGGCAAGGGCTGCCTGGGCACGAATTTGGCCTCGTTCCTTTTTAGGAACACGTCCAGGGACAGGAGCAAATAATCCGAAATTAATATTTGAAGGTTGAAAGTGGGTTGGCTCACTTTCTAGAAGATGGCGCATCATGGCGGCGCAAGCGCTTTCCCGTGGTGGCGCGGAAAACTCCAGCTCTAGCATTCTTTTTGTGGCGTGAATCCCGGCCAATATGCCGGTGGCAGCCGATTCAACATAACCTTCCACACCTGAGATCTGCCCGGCCAGCATTATATGTGGGGCATTTTGCAAAGAAAGATCCTCCTTAAGCACCGCCGGAGCGCAGACAAAGGTATTTCTGTGCATGGAACCAAGTCGCAGAAAATTTGCCTGATCAAGACCAGGAACGCTGCGAAAAAGGCGTTTTTGTTCGCCATAGGTGAGTTTTGTTTGAAAACCCACCATGTTGTAGGCAGTACGGGCCTCGTTTTCCGCCCGCAGTTGCACCACAGCATAAAAGCGCTCGCCTGTTTGCGGATGGGCCAGACCAATCGGTTTCATGGGGCCAAAACGCAGAGTATTCATACCGCGAGCGGCCATAACCTCAATGGGCAGGCAACCTTCAAAATATTTTGCCTCTTCAAAACTGTGCAATGGTGCGTGTTCTGCGGCAAGGAGCTCACCTACAAAGGCTTCGTACTGCTCTTTTGTTAAAGGACAGTTGAGGTAATCGCCGGGTCCCTCATCATCCCATCTTGATTTCCTATAAATAATATTCATATCAAGGCTTTCCGCATCCAGAATGGGCGCAATGGCATCGTAAAAGGAAAGATGCTGCGCCCCGGTTATGCTGGCAAGCTCCGCTGTTAGGGCCTCAGTAGCAAGCGGACCTGCCGCTATTATAACCGGGCTTGTAAAAGTCCCTGCAGGTATATGTTGTACTTCCTCACGGCATACTTGTATCAGGGGATGGGTGGAAATTTTTTCTGTGATGTACGCGGCAAAGTGACTTCTATCAACGGCCAGTGCAGCACCGGCGGGAAGTGCGGTAGCATCGGCAGCCTGCATCACAAGGGAGCCCAAAAGACGCATTTCCTCCTTCAAAAGCCCCACAGCAGAATCAACACGACTGGCCCTGAGCGAATTGGAGCAGACCAGTTCGGCCAAATCAGCACTTTCATGGGCAGGGCTAAAACGCCTGGGCTTCATTTCATACAAAATGACGTTAAGACCCGCCTGGGCAGCCTGCCAGGCCGCTTCACAGCCGGCAAGGCCAGCGCCGACAACAATTAAGGCATTATCTTGAGCACACATGGCGAAAGTTAGTTTTTATATTTAATTGAGTATTTTTCTTAAAAACAAGAAAGCAGTTGTCACATGGGGGGAGCCGCTTTATCGTTTCACGCGGTGAATGCCGAAAAATACCACAAAGCCATCGGCTTCTTGTAGATTAAAATGCCAATATTACTTACTAAGAGGGAAAAATGGGAATTATTTTGTGGATTGTCATGGGATTGATTGTTGGTGCACTGGCCAAATGGATTATGCCTGGTGATGATCCAGGTGGCTGCAATGTTACCACCCTTTTGGGTATTGCTGGTGCCTTTGTGGGCGGATTTCTTGGCACAAAACTGTTCAATTTAGGGCCGATCGACGGTTTCAACGTGGGTAGCATTGTTATTGCTACGAGTGGCGCCATCCTACTTCTTTTTGCCTATCGGCTCATCAAGAAAAAACGCTAAGCTCTATGCCCTCTTTCCGGAAAAATAATTCATTGTTAAAAGTCATTTCATGAAGACTACCTGCCAGAAAACAGATCTGCGCTCGCTGACGCAAGAGCAGCTCATTGCCTTTGTCGAAGGGCTGGGTCAACCGGCCTTTCGCGGCAAGCAGCTCCTTCCCTGGGTATACAAGCCGGGCCTGCCAGATTTTGACAGCATGACCGATCTGGCCAAAAATTTCCGCCACTTGCTCATTGAAAAGGCTGAAATCAGCTATTTAATTCCTTCCCAGGTTGAAATTTCCCGGGATGGGGCCGTTAAATTCGCCTTTCAACTGGCAGGTGGCCACATTATTGAATCAGTGCTTATCCCCGAACCCGATCGCAATACTCTGTGCGTCTCCACCCAGGTTGGTTGTGCCATGGGCTGTAGTTTTTGTCTGACCGGAAAAATGGGGCTAGCCCGTAATCTGAGCGTGGCAGAGATTATCAATCAGGTTTGTGCCGTGCGCGATTGGGCGCTTATGGAAAATAAAGGTGCCCTCACCAATATTGTTTTCATGGGCATGGGCGAACCGTTAGCTAATCTGGATAATCTTTTGGCGGCAATATCGCTTCTTACCGAACAACGAGGGCTTGATTTTTCCAACCGCCGCATCACAGTTTCCACCTGCGGCCTCGTACCGCAAATGCTGCGACTGGGAGAGGAAACCGACGTAAATTTGGCTATTTCCCTGCATGCAGCAGACGATGCCACCCGCAGTGCGCTTATGCCCATCAACCGCACCTATCCAGTGGCAAAATTGATTGACGCCTGTAAAATCTACCGGCAGAAGAGAAGAAAAAGGATGATGTTCGAATACACCTTACTGGCCGGGATAAACGATTCAGATGCCGATGCCCGCAAATTGGCCCAACTGCTGCATGGTGTCCGCTGTAAAATAAATCTGCTCTCGGTAAATGCCGCTGAAAGCCTGGATTATTGCAGCCCGGGCCTGGAACGTATCCTGGCCTTTCAGCAGATTTTACGGGAACGCGGCTTTACTGTTTTTATTCGCCAGAGCAGAGGCAGCGATATCTCTGCTGCCTGTGGCCAATTGGCTGGAGAAATACAACAAAAAGGGCAGGCAGAAGCAGTTCCGCATACCCTGGAATAAAAAGAATCTTACCTCTCAATCCTTACTCATCAGCCAACCCAGAAACAGTCCGGCAACAAAAGAAATGCCCACGGCCTGGTATGGCTTATTTTGCACAAAATCCTGCGCCTGGCAGGCCCTGCTCCGCACCTTATTTTCCAATTCAGCGGCCTTCCAGCGCGTCTCCTCCAGTCCCTCTAATAGCGATATCCGAGCAGACTGAATCCCATCATCAAGTTTATCAGCAGTGGCATCCACAAGTTGCTGTGCCTGATCTATAACTTGTTGCAATGTCTCACAGCCTTGGCAATGACAGGTATCTTTCTCTTGCATTTTTTCCTCCCAGGTTCACATATCGAAAAGCAGTGGCAAACATTTTTTTGTGCACACGAGCACAAGCAGCAAAATAAGCATTCCCATTCATTTAACAAACATAGTACCTTCTCTTCGCCATTACAAATACAAATAATCTATCGACCTTTCTACTGCCAATTTTTTATGTAAAAACAGAATTATGGAAGCAAAGCTAACTATTGAAAAGCTGGTGCATGGGGGCTTGGGCTTAGGAAGGCTGCCAAGTGGTATGGTCGCTTTTGTGGAAAATGCACTGCCTGGTGAAGAGGTGCGCGCGCAGATTGTGGATGAGTGCAAGGGATATGTGCTGGCACGGGCAGAGGCAATTTTGTCTACCTCCCCTTTCCGTACAGAACCGCCCTGCCCGCACTATGCCCTTTGTGGTGGCTGCAATCTGCAACATGCGAGTTACCCAGCCCAGCTGGCATGGAAAAGAGATATTGTTCTTGATGGCCTAAGACGCGCCGGGGTCTTTCATACAGAGCAAGCTGTTAACGAGACACTTCCCTCCCCGCAGTTTTTTTCGTACCGCTATCGCCTGCGCTTGCACCTGGACAAAAAGGGCAATCTGGGCTTTTATCAACGAAGGAGTAAAACGGTTGAACCCGTCAAGCGTTGCCTCCTGGCCACGGATGCAATAAATGGGCTTCTTGGTACGGTGCAAACCTCTTTAGATTTAGTGCGTCTTGCCCGGCACCTTAAAGGCCTTGAGATTGCCGAATGCCCGGAAACTGCTCAGCTTTTTCTTTTACTGCACCTGCAAAAAGATGTCTTGCCATCCCAAAAAACATTTCAAATATTACTTGCCGATTTCAGTACTGTCATAAATATAAACATCTCGACCCAACATAATGGCAAAACAACCCCATTGCATGGCCCTGGGGAGTTGCTTTTAGGACAGAAGTTTATCCTCAATGAACAGGGGCTTAGCTACACGCTGCACTGGCCCGTGGGATCGTTTTTCCAGACAAACATTGCCCAGAATGCCCAGATGGTCGCCATGGCAACAGAGGCAGCTGATTCACCGCACAATGTCCTTGATCTCTTTTGCGGCGCGGGAAACTTTTCCGTGCCCCTGGGACTTTGCGGTTGCGCCATAACAGGCATTGAGCAGGATAAGACAAGCATTGCCTGTGCTCAAAAAAACAGTCAGGCTGCCGGAGTGCAAACGTATAATTTCAAAGCGGCTGATGTGCACAAGGAACTGGCCCAGCTGACAAAAAACAAAAAAACCTTTGATTGCCTGCTCATGGACCCGCCCCGACAGGGCCTAGGCAAAGCTGTTTCTCACATTCCGGCCCTTAAACCAGAACGGATTATTTCCATCTCCTGTGACCCGGCAACCCACGCCAGAGATCTGGGCTTTCTCAGCCAAAATGGATACCAACTCAAAAACCTGTATCCGATAGACCTCTTTCCGCAAACGCACCACATAGAGACGCTGGCAATAAAGAAAAAAAATTGACAGCCCTAGCCGTGCACACTATGTTGCAAAGTTTGCTGCAGATAGTTCAAAATCGACCGTTCTTTCTGACCGAGAGCAAGACCCATGACTTCTGCCCACCTGGAAACATACTGGGAGCTACGACTTAGTCGCTGTGCCAAGGCCTTGGAGGCAAACAATTTTGCCGTGTACAGGGCCGAAAACCCGGCAGAGGCACAGGATCTTATTTTGAAGACGATCTTGCCAGAGACCAGGCCCCAGAGCGTCTCCTGGGGCGATTCAGAAACCCTGCATGCCACTGGCGTTTTAGAATTGATCCGCCAAGATCCGTCCATAAAGCTTATTGAAACATTTATTCCCGGAGTACCGCGGGAAGAGCTCATTGAAAAAAGGCGGCAGGCACTTTTGACTGATCTTTTTTTCACGGGCTCAAATGCCATCAGCGAATGTGGCAAACTTGTCAACCTGGACATGATTGGCAATCGTACCGCCGGCATTACCTTTGGCCCCAGAAATGTGGTGATCTGTGTGGGCCGCAACAAGGTGGTACCAAACCTGGAGGCAGGTATGGAGCGGGTGAGACACTATGCAGCCCCGCTGAACGCCATCAGGCATGAAGGTCTGAAAACTCCCTGCAGGAAAACAGGCCTTTGTATGGATTGCAAGAGCCCGGATAGAATTTGCAATGTCTGGACCATCAGCCAGAAATCGTACCCCAAACATCGCATCAAAGTTATTTTAATTAATCAGGATCTGGGCCTGTAGTTTACTTGCCTTTGCCCTGGTTTTATTTGCCATATCAACATATTCTTTCTGCAATTTCGTATCGTTATGGAAAATTTAAACAACCTTTTATCCCAACGGCGTGAAAAGGCCGAGTCTTTAGTCGAAGCTGGTGTCCCGCTTTTTCGCAACAGCTTCCCCCAGCCCCAGCCCATTTTAGACCTGCTTCCTTTTGGAAGCGAACTGGGAGCAGAAGAACACGACCAGAGCGGCACTGTTTTTCGGGTGGCTGGCCGCATCATGTCCATGCGTAAATTCGGTAAAGCAGCCTTTTTCCACCTGCGTGACAGCAACGGCAGCATGCAGGTGTATGCCCGCCGCGACCTTTTGGGTGAAGAGGCGTATAACCAGTTCAAAAAATGGGATGTGGGTGATATTGCCGGAGTGGAGGGTAAACTTTTTAAGACAAAGACCGGGGAGCTCTCCCTGGAGGCCTCGCTTCTGGTGCTGGTAACCAAATCCCTACGCCCTCTGCCGGAAAAATTCCATGGCCTCACCGATGTGGAAACCCGCTATCGCCAGCGTTACCTGGATATGATTGTCAACCCCGAGGTGGGAGAGGTCTTTCGCAAACGTGTGGAGATTATCCGCCTGGTGCGTGAATTTTTAAGTAACCGGGGCTTTCTGGAGGTGGAAACACCCATGATGCAGCCGGTTCCCGGTGGGGCCACAGCCAAACCCTTTCTCACTCACCACAATGCGCTTGATATGGACCTGTACCTGCGTATTGCCCCGGAACTCTATTTAAAACGACTTTTAGTGGGCGGCTTTGACAAGGTCTTTGAGATTAACCGAAATTTCCGCAATGAGGGTCTTTCCACCCGGCATAATCCTGAATTCACCATGCTTGAGTTTTACCAGGCCTATGCCACCTACCACGATCTGATGGATCTGACCGAAGAACTCATCTCCTGGCTTGCTGAAATGATCACCGGCTCCATGGATATTATGTATCAGGGAACTGAGGTGAATCTGGCCCCGCCCTGGAGACGACTCACCATGGAAGAAGCCCTGGTGCAGGTAGGCGGTATTGATGTGGGTCTTTTAAAAGATGATGCAGCTGTCCTTGCCCTGGCCAAAGAAAAGGGCATTGCGCTTTCCGATGAGGCGGGCCCTGGCAAGGCCAAGACAGAGCTCTTTGAGCTTTTAGTGGAAGATAAACTCATTGACCCGACCTTCATCACCTCCTATCCCACCGAGGTATCGCCGCTTGCCAGGCGTAACGAGGATAATCCGACAATTACAGATCGTTTTGAACTGTTTATTACCGGTCGGGAAATTGCTAATGCCTTTTCCGAGCTAAATGACCCTGTTGATCAGCAGCAACGTTTCCAGAAACAGATTGATGAACGAGGTTCGGATGAAGAGATTCATCCGGTGCTGGATAGGGACTATATCCGTGCCCTTGAATACGGTATGCCCCCAGCTGCCGGCGAAGGCATTGGTATAGACCGTTTGGTGATGCTGTTGACCGACTCGGCCTCTATCCGCGACGTTATTCTCTTTCCCCTGCTCAGACCTGAGCGGGCCGAATAACAGGCTCGGTATAGACTAATGGCCTCCTTCGAATGGTTTGTCAGCCTGCGCTATCTGCGGGCTAAACGTAAACAAAAATTCATCTCACTCATCACAATTATCTCCATCCTGGGTGTGGCAGTGGGGGTGATGGCCCTTATTGTAGTACTGGCTGTGTATACTGGCTTTACCGAGGGCCTACGCGATCAGATAATTGGCATCAACTCGCATGTGCTAGTACAGAACTTCGGTGGCCCGATTGATGACCCTGAGAAGCTGATGCAGAAGGTAGGCACAGCTGAGGGAGTTGCAGCGCAGACACCTCTTGTTTATGGGCAGGCCCTCATCTCCTCATCCAGTGATTCAAGTGGTATTGTCCTACGGGGCATAGATCCTGTCACTGCCCGCAAGGTCATTGACATCGAAAAAAAGATGAAAAGCGGCTCTCTTAAGTCCCTGACCACAGAGGAGGAACTCCCTGCCATTGTGCTGGGTCAGGATCTGGCGCGACAACTCCAGGTTCGACTCGGTGATCGGGTGCGCCTGATGGCCCCAGACGGCCCGCTTTCCCCCATGGGCGTGCTGCCACGTATCCGGGTCTGCCAGGTAGGCGGTATCTTCGCCACCGGCATGTATGAGTATGACTCCACCATGGGATACCTTAATCTGCCACTTGCCCGCAGTCTGGCTGGATTGGATACGGGTGTGCATGCGATTGAGGTTAAAGTACAGGATGTGGAAAAGGCAGGGGAAGTGGCCAAGGCTATTGCGACAAAATTGGGTCCGGGCTATGCCGTACGTGACTGGATGCAGTTGAATCAAAACCTTTTTGCCGCTCTTAAACTGGAAAAAACAGGCATTTTCATTGCCCTAGATTTAATTATCCTGGTGGCGGCACTCAATATCATCAGCGCCCTTATAATGGTTGTAATGGAAAAAACCCGTGACATTGCCATACTCAAATCAATGGGGGCAACCACCAAATCGATCATGCATATTTTTTTCTACCAGGGCCTGGTGATTGGCGTACTTGGCACCATTCTCGGTCTTGGCGGCGGCCTCGGCCTCTGTGCCATCCTTAAGCGCTACAAGTTTATTGAACTGCCCAGTAACGTCTACCCCATGTCCACCCTGCCCATTAAGGTGGTGCCCACGGATGTGTGCATTATCGCTCTTTCCGCTTTGATCATTACCCTTTTAGCGACGTTGTATCCGTCCTGGAAAGCGGCCCAAGTCCGCCCGGCCGAGGCCCTGAGCTATGAATAACAACTCTGTGCCGCTTCTTCTGGCTGCTGATCTGAAAAAAAGTTATCCAAGCGGTAACAAAACCATAACCGTGCTTGATCAGACTGATCTGCAGATCAATACCCGGGAAATGTGCGCCATAGTGGGAAGCTCCGGCTCTGGCAAAACCACCCTCCTGCAGATTCTCGGCACCTTGGATAGGCCCAACAGCGGCACGATTCTTTTTCAAGGCAAAAATCTCCTAACCGAGTCTGATGCCGCCCTTGCCCAGCATAGAAACCGTAATCTTGGCTTCATCTTCCAATTTCATCATCTCTTGCCAGAATTCAGTGCCCTAGAAAACGTCATGATGCCGGGATTTGTAGCAAAAGAGCCACCTGCAGCACTCACAAAAAGGGCCACAGCATTGCTCAAACAGGTGGGGCTAGGTGAACGACTTCATCACCGTAGTGGAGAACTATCAGGCGGGGAGCAGCAACGGGTAGCCCTGGCCAGGGCGCTTGTGATGAAACCTGCCCTGCTCCTGGCGGATGAACCTACGGGAAATCTCGATGCTGAAAGCGGCAAGCTGGTGTTTTCGCTCTTACATGAACTGTGCCAGGACTATGGCCTGGCCGTGGCTATGGTAACCCACAACCTGGAACTGGCTGCTGCCATGGATAGATGCCTTACCCTAAAGTCAGGGAAATTGGTTCCTGCCAGCACAACAGTGGCATAGAGGCAGGAACCCTGATTTTCATAAATCTTTTTTTAACCGTTTAATTCAAATATGCGAGCACGATGCGTAGCATGCGTCGTACTGGCTCTGCAGCCCCCCACAAGAGCTGATCGCCCACGGTAAAGGCGCTGACATATTCAGGTCCCATGAGCATTTTGCGCACCCTGCCCACCGGCACATCAAGGGTGCCAGTAACCCGGGCCGGGCTCAATTCTTTCAGGGTCGCCTCTTTGTTGTTTTCCACCAGATAAACCCAGTCGTTATGAGCGGCAATCGCCGATTCAATCTCAGCTAAGGGGATATCTTTTGTCAGTTTAATGATCAGGGCCTGAAGGTGGCAGCGCAGCGCAGCAATAGGCACGCAACAGCCAACAACTCGCACCTGAATACCCTCATAACCCAGAATC
>RRZT011004077.1_pt1 | contig 13886 bp, 17 predicted proteins | sample 2165551 | NCBI WGS metagenome assembly RRZT01 (sample SAMN10456910, study PRJNA506462) | wastewater metagenome | biome: wastewater; feature: sludge; material: wastewater sludge; isolation source: wastewater sludge with Escherichia coli K12::gfp cells carrying plasmid... | place: USA: Moscow, Idaho... | reverse complement strand
GGGCACGGTGAGATGGTCGTAAGAGCATTGGCTCGATAAGCTCTCCCGTTGCCTGGCGAGCCCTTGGCTCCGGATGCTCCCTCGTGGTTGAGGGGCGATGAACTTACTTTCCAGTGGTGAATGAAATGAAAATGATTGGCTCGCGCTCTCTTTTTGTCGCCGGTATGGCTCTCGCCTTGGCGGCTTGTGGCGGCGGAGGCGGTGGTGGCTCGGAGCAAGATAGCGTCACCTACCCGCCGACTGGTCCCCTGGGTAAGTATGTTGGGGCTTACTCCTTTTGCAAGGATTACACCGAATACAAGATTGAATTCTCGGCTACCCAGGACAACGACCTGAGTGCAGACGTCCGCGAGATGACCTACGAGAACCAGGACTGCACCGGTCCCATGGTTGTGATGTTCGGCTGGGACGCCCCTGCAAACGTGGCCTTCCTCTCGAGCGGTATTTCCACCGTCCAGGGCGGCGCCGGCCTCCCTGCCAGCCTTGCGCTCGACAAGGTGATGCTCTCGGTCCAGGATGTCCGCGTGCAGCTTTCCGGGCCGGGCGTGAAGGGTAACTGTGCAACCTCTGCCAAGGGCACCTGGTGCTACGACCTGACCAAGCCTCAGTCCAGCGAGCAAGCGGGTGCGATGTACCTCGCCGGCAACAAGCTGTATGAGCTCGACCTGAACAATGGGGTGTATTCGGTGACCAACGTGTACACCAAGCGCTAACACGCGCCTGCCATAGAAAAGCCCAGGCAGAACTCCCCGAAGGAGCTCTGCCTGGGCTTTATCCGTTTACGCTGAGCCTAAAGACTCAGCGTATGAGTGGTTTAGCGATGCAACGTGCCGTAAAAGTCCTTCTGATAGCGGCCGTCGGCCCGCAAGGCCTTGAGCGTTGCTTTAAAGATGGTCGCGGGTAGCACGACTTCCTGGTTCTGGGAGCCACTATCCGGCTTCGTAAAGTCCAGCCGAAGGTAGAAGCGCGCCCACTGAAACACGAAATAGTCGATGAGCACGTCACGCGGAGTCACCGCGACGATTTCTTCTGGCATAGCACCGCCCCAGAAGTGGCCGACCAACGGCAGCTCCGGAGCCATCCACAACGTAGTCAATGGCTTCAGTTGGCTGTAGTCCCGAGCGGGGGCAGCATAGCGCAGGATTCGCTTTCGTTGCTCGAATGCGGACAACCCCGCGTGTTGCTCGCCGAACAAGCGCTCAAACTTCTGATATTCGGCAGGGAATCCTTCCAGCCAGCTATCCAACTGCTTGGCGATGAAGTCCCGGAGCTTGGTCCTGGTTTTTTCCTGGTAGTAGCCCACCATTCGGTTGCCGAACTCCGTCACCAATGCCTGGTAGGCACTTTGGTGCATAAGCAGATTGCCGCGGCTGGCGAACAGGCCTTCCTTTTGGATAGCGCTGTAGGCGGCCCATGCCCGGTCTTTGCCGAACACATCCTCAAAAATAGAGAAGAGCTGGTCCAGGGCTTCTGCTTGCGAAGCGCTGAAGGTCGCATCCCTGAGACGCAGGCCCAGCTGTTCCAGGGCCGCTTCTGCCCGCTTGAACGCCTGAGTGGTCTTTTCCCGAGCAGCTTCATCGTAGGAGCTGACGTCCGACGGCCGAATGCAGAGCTCACTGTAATAGGTTGGCTTGATGCAGTCGGTGAGCGACCACAGCGTATCAGGGTGCGCGGCGAGCAGCCAGGATTCCTTGGCCCCGTACTCCAGGGTCAGCTCTACCTTGCGGAAAAAGCCGGAGTTCAGGAAGGCAGCTTCGTGCAGCGCGTGAAGCTCCGGATTGGTCAAGTTCTCGACACCACCGTAATCGTCATAGGTGCCCTCAAAAGGCAACCCAAACAGCAAGTCCGTCTTTAGGGCGGCGCCTTCCGTTGATTTGTAGCGCGGGCCATAGACCGTGTTCAGGGCAACGACCGGCGAGCCCGCAGGGATAGGCAGGCGCGTCAGCACACAGGTTTCGTTCCAGCATCCCATGAAAGGGCTCCCTGGGTTAAGCCGAGGCCAGCGGCGCGCCGCTGACGTCGATAGCAAACACAAAAACGGGGTCAGCACCAAACAGCGGATGCTGAATAGAGCATTCCCGGTATCCCTTCCACGGCAGCACCAGCCGACGGGCGTGGTCATCGCTCTTGGGGTAGCCCAGCGTAAGGATGACCCGGTCAAAGGTCTTCCCAACCAGGCGCTTTTGCCAGAAGGCGTTGCGCAGCCGGAATTCTTCTTTCTTGGTACCCGCCTTGATTTGCTCGAAATACTCCCGCTTCAAGGGCAGGACCAGGTCCGCAGGCTTAGCCATTGGCCAACTCCGCCTGAGCCGCCAACACGCGAGCTTTCAGCTCGGCCGGAGTGCTGACCAGCACAAAAGCACGCTGAGCCTCGGCTGAGTCAAAACTTTCCTTGAAGTGCCGCATCAGCTCGCCAAGTTCTTTGCCTTGCAATCCGGTCAGCTCAGCAACCCAGGCGCCGTTGAACTTGGCCTTGACTTCACGCAGCTCAGCGAGGTCAGCCAGGGCCTGGTCGTATTCGCCTTGGAAGTGAGGAAAATGCTCGGCAATACGGGGCAGCCAGGCCAACTTGTCTTGCGGATACTGAAACGCAGGCAGCTCGGGGTGCTCTTCGCAAAACTTCAGGTATTCCATGTAGGTCCGACGTTTCCGGTCGCGAATGCGCGACTTTGCGTTGCGGTTTTCCAGGAGGAAGATGTCCCGGTTGAAGAACTTTGACGTGGAGACATACCAGAAGATGTCTTCCAACGTCTTGAAGCCTTGCTTGTAACGCTCGGGGGCATAGCCCAGGAAAGAGAGCGCTTCGAGGTAGTCCCGCGTCAGTAGGATTTCCCTGAATTTGTAGTCGCCGTCCCGAACGAAAAACCAAAGACCGTTGTGCTTATGGGACAGGCCGGCCGAGTGTGCGGTGCGCCCGACGAGGTTCCCGAGGTCGTTGAAAGAAAAATAGCCGGCGCTGAAGTCGAAAGACGGCGCGTCGATAGAAATCAGGTCTACCTGGAACACGTTGCCTTCCAGCTCCTGCACTTCCGGACAAGCGCGCACACCGATGGACGTCACCGGACCGTTGCGCACCACCTCCAGAGCCCCCAGGGCCTCTGCCGCCTTGAGCGGGTCGTAACCCTCGGCAGAAATGAGGAGGTCCAGGTCGCCGAAGTCTGCCTTGTCCTGGTAGGCTTCGATAGCCAGAGCGCGACCTTCCGGGTAAAGCACTTTCAGCTTGGCCAGGCAGTCCGCCGCAACGCGGTCATAGTTGTTTTTTGTCAGGCGAACCGACGTATACGACAAGGCATTCCCACCCATTTTGTTCTCCGATAGTTGCCGTCCGCGCATGGCGCGCCAACGTTTTCTCACCTGACAACTATACCAGGAAAGCTGCTAATCCTCAAGCTAAAACTTGCCAGAAGTAGCGTTGCGACGTATAATGAACACAACAAAGGATTGCCTGTGATAACGCTAAATCAAATTAAGTGGGCTGCCGCAGGGCTTGCGCTGCTGACATGTGCAGGTGTCGCGCTGACGGTTCCCCAGACGACCAAAGAACTGGCGGCCGTTCCCTTGCAGGACCGCCTGGCCACGGTTGCCCGTGAGCTAGGTATCCCGGGTTGTGTGCTCGTCGAGCGAAGGGCAAAAGTGCTGGCCCGGTACGATGTGCTAACAGACTGCATCTTGGTTAGCGCACAAGCCTCCGCCTTCGGAGAACCTGAGCTGCGGTTTATCCTGGCACATGAGCACGCACACCGCGTATTGGGCCATGCTGAAGAAACACACAACGCTCAGGTGGCCTTGGTGTCGTTGTACAGGCGTCCGTTGTCGGAGCTCAGCGATGTGGAGGGGCTGCTGGCGCCGGCGCGGCGAAGCCTTGAGTTCGCCGCGGATGCTGAAGCACAGCGCGTGCTGGTGGCCCGTGGCGAGTACAGCCAGGAAGCGGTTGCCCGCCTGTTGCTCAATCAAACAGAAGAGACGGCTACCCACCCGGCAGGTCCGGCTCGCTTGGCCGAGTTGGCCCATTCGTTGAGGTAGCGGCCGAACTGCGGGAGTAGCGTCAACAGCATGCTGACGTAGCGCTCAGCAGGACCATTCGAGTTTCTGGGCTGACGGTTTACCCGTAAGTTCCGATTGGCCATCCCGTTTAGTCGGCGGGACACGCCGAAAGTCAACGCAGTTCGCTATACAGCGCTTCTGAATAAGAGGTGCCCCATGCGTGAAGATGTCTTGAACTACGTCCGTGAGCTTTCCCTGCTCGACCAGAAAACCTTGGGCCAGAAAGTTCTGAAGCTCATGGAAGAGACCGGGGAGCTTGCCAAAGCGGCGCTCCCCTTCGAAAACGCGTTCTGCACAACCCACCGGTTCGTCACCCCTGAGAAGATTCTCGAAGAGGTGGCAGACACCATTCTTGTGGCGCTATCGATTGCCTACACCTTGGGCTACACCCACGAAGACATCACTCAGGATATGGTTCGCAAAGCGGATTACTGGGCTGAGCTGCAGTCCCGGGAGTCCCGAGTTACGGACAAGACTCCGTATGAAATCCATGTCACTGTCGCCTCTGCCCAAGACGTGGAGAGCTTTCGCCAGGCTTGCCGGGCCCTTGGGGTAAAGCCCATTATTCTCGACCTGCAGCAGCACAGCGCCGGCGTTATCAAGGACGTCATGACCAGTTCGGTGTTCTTTGGCCGGAATAGTGAAGCCTATGCCGAGCTGCAACGCATTGCTGAAGGCCTTGCTGCCGCGGGCTTTACGGTGGTGCGGCGGAAGATTGAAACGGTGCCTTGGCACCCAGCAGCCCCGTCACGACGTCACGCTAACCCGGTCATGCCGGCCAGCTGTTACTTTGAATGCCATTTTTCCGTACGGCTGACCAACTCTGAGCAGCAATATCAGCTCAGCACGCTGGCAGCAGAGTGCCAGTGTCACTTGAGTCGTAATGTGTTCAAGCGTCACGAAGACGGTAGCGCGACGGTCATGCTAACGTACCGGTCGTATGTCGACCTCTATGAGACGGTTCAAGAATCAGTGGCAAACATCAAGTCGCGTCTGCTCGATGCCGGCTTTGCCTTAGACAAGGACCTCATCGAGTTTTCGCTGTTCGACTCGAAAGTTAGTCACGACGCAGCCTGGTTGACCGGAAGAAATTAGAACTTCGCACAAAGGTGTCTATACATCCAAATAATCTTTGGAGAATCTTTATGCCCCCTTTTAAGCTTCGTTTCCGCCGCGCAGCAATCGCAACCCTGGTAGCCGCAGGCGCCATCACAGCTGCTCCTGTGATGGCTGGCACTTATCAGCTTCGGCAGTTTGTGCCTGGACTTGTGGCGGCCCCGTCAGTGCCGGCTGCGCCCGTCGTGGTGCAGGGCAGCACTGCAGCGCTTACGCTGGCGCCTGCCACGCTACCCGCAGCTAAGCTGGACACCGCCTATAGCTATGACTTCACGCCCTTGCTGACCGCAACGGGCGACCCTGCCTATGCGGCCAACCAGGTCGTATGGTCAGCCACTGGTCTTCCTGCTGGGCTGAACTTCAGTAACGGCGTGCTGACTGGAACGCCCAGCACGGTGGGGGGCTCAAGTGTGGTTGTGACCGCGGCTTTCAAGGATAAGTCGGTTAGCCAGACTTACTCAATGGAGGTTAGCCTTTACACAAGCTGCAAGACTTACTTGGATGCACATCCGGGTGCCGCGTCGGGCAACTACACCCTGGACGCTGACGGTGCAGGTGCCGGCCTGGCTATGAGCTACTACTGTGACATGACGAGCAATGGAGGAGGTTGGACCAAGATTGTCCAGCAATATTCAACTACTCCTGTAACTACCTGGGCGGGGGGCACCAACGGTAGCTCATTCACCCTAGCGCAAGCCAAGATTCCGGCGCACACGCAGGTAGCCTTCGGTAAGGATAACGTCGCAACGTTTATCGACTATGTGAACTTCACTTACACGACTGGTGATATTCCGACCAAAACGTTGGCCGGCCTGAAGAACGTAGGCACGTCCTACCAGATTAACCGTGCCGCGGGTTCCTTTTTCAATGACCACGACCCGGAAAAAACGTATGGCGGAAACAGCGCTTACTGGGTGAACACCTTGACGTTCGATAAAGTCGGCGGAACATTTACCTGGGCATATGCTCCGACCGCAAGCGCAGCCGGGGGGTATGGCGTAAATGCCCCGGGCTTCGCGATGAACGGAACGTTGACCTACCAAGCAAGTGTGTCATACGCTTGGACTGTCTGGGTTCGCTAAGCTAACGCACAAAAAAGGGGAAGCCTTAAGTAGGCTTCCCCTTTTTCTTTTAGGCTTGAACTGAAGCGGTCCGAACCGAGAAACACTCCGGTCAGGCTGCTGCTGCTGTAATGACCGGAATGCCCTTAAGCATGGGCGCCGGCCACTCTTTAACTTCCAAGCCGTTCAGGTCGCAGGCCTCCTTGTAGGGGTGGCCACCCCGCTGCTTGTAGAAAAACGCGACGCCCTGCTCGAGGCACTGCCGACGGAGGTCTTCAACCCAGGCCAGCTCCATGGGGCGGGCGCCCTCTCCGGACTCACCGCCCACGATTACCCAGTGGATACCCCGAAGGTCAAGCGGGCCCAGGAACTCCAGAAGCGGCTCGATGGACAGGAACCGGACTTTAGCCGGGATGTTCCGCAAAGTGTCGATGCGCGGAATCCCGTGTTTGCGGTCCTCAACAGTCACTCCCAGCCAAACGTTATCGTAACCCTGGTCGCCCCAGTCAGCCGGGAGATACTTGCGAATATTGGGGGCACGTTTGGTCAGAAGCTGCCAGTCCAGGTCGGGGGTTTGCTGAATCAAGGCCCACAGCCGGTCCCGTTGCCCTTCGGGGGCGTTCTTATCGGCCCAGTCACACATGCTGCCAGAGAAGACCTTGCGACGGACGCCCGTTGCAGCGGCTTCCTTTTGCCATTGGCGCGGCAGTCGCCAGTTACCGCGGGACATGGTCCGCGGCGTCTTTCGAGGCCCCCAGTGGTCACCACCTGTGCTCGTGTCCAGGGTCTCTGCATAGCAGTGGTCGCAACCCGGGCCAACCTTAGAGCAACCCCACCAGGGGTTGAACGTCGAATTGGTCCACTTGATGCCAGTTGTCTCAGCCATAAGGCCTCCGTGATTGATTTAATTAATCATACAGCAGCCTATAAATTTAGGCAAGTCATTTGCGCGGTCTTCTGTGCTAGAATCGAACTAGTTAGCAGCTTCGGGTGGATGTGCAATGGATACAACGATGTTTTGGGTGCGCCAACAAATAGGGCGGGTCGAGGCGGCAGCTGGTTCCGCCCAATCCCAGTTGCTGAGAGCTCGAACTATGGCCGAGGTAATCCGAATTGCACATGTCAGCGTGCCGGCCCCTTTGCATGCGCTACGCCATCAAATTCAAGGGCTAAAAGCGCTGCACCTTGCGGTGGAGCGCCGGCTTGAAGCATTGCTAGCAGAGCAGCTGGCCGCTCTCGAGTCGCTCGGCTTGGATGAGGCGAGACAGCACGTAGCGGGGCTGCAGCGACGAGAGTGGCAGGTCCTCCGCGGGGAGTGGGCTTCCGTATATCGAAAAGCAGAAGCCGACGCACAGCGCTGCCTTGCGAAAAAGTCTAAGACCGTGTAGCCGTGCCTATACCTACCTCTAGGTCCCTTTTGAGGTATTGATATGCAACACTACGTTCTGACCCTGGCTATTTCCGAAGACTGCAGCAAAGTTGCCATCATCAAGAAGACCCGAGGCCCCAAGGGCGTCGCAGGACGGTTCAACTTCCCTGGCGGCCATGTTGAAGCGGGGGAGTCGCCGGCTGAAGCAGCTGCGCGCGAACTGGCTGAAGAGACTGGTTTGGTCGCTGAGCCGTGGACGCTGATTCCGCTCGCCAAGAAAACCGTTCCCGAGGTTTGCGTCGTGTTCTCTTACGTGGTTGTGGTTCCGGATATCCAACAGGCTCAGTCGCTCACCGATGAAGTTGTCACGGTCGTCGAAATGGCTGAGCTCATGCAGGACTGTGTGCTTAACCGTCAGGCGTACAGTGCGGACTTCCTGGTGCTGCTGGCCCTGGTTGTTGACTACAGCCGACCGGTTCAGTTTGTGGAGCTCGTAGGAAACTAATAGTTGTAGGCTTACGCCCACCTTTCGCCCTCAGTGCATCACACTGAGGGCTTTTTTATGCCTGAGCGGAACACTGCCCACCGTCAGCTCAGCGTATCGACTGTGGCAGCGGTAGGCTCCAAAGCATCGCGTAGCGCCTTCACCTTTGGCGTCAGCCACCCGGAGCCATTGCACCAGTCGCACGCCCCCTCACAGCCACAGGGCTGTGTTAGCGCGACACACGGGCCTACCGCAAACTCGCCACCACGCGCGGTATCCCGCCACAGGGACTGCGCGAGCTGCATGAGCCGGCCGTAACCAATGCGGTCGCCCAGTGCTTTTACGTCAGCCTCCTCGGAGGGCCGCTGGCCCGAAAAAGTTGGTGTCATATTGATTTCGTCGCCGGATACCCCTCGGCTTTAGCCGGGGGAGGAAGGCGATGCTCCTTTGAGGTTAAGGGTTTAATTGCAGCTAACCAGCCATAGCCGTAACCATCGCCACGCTGGATGCGACGGCAGTGGCGCCAGCCGACACCCTGCACCATGCCCGTCGCGGTTTGGATGTTGAAGCTACCCGTCCGACGGATAGCCACCCGACCAACGTGTATGCCGGCCTTCTTGCCCGCGGGAACGGTGGCCACCACGTGGTCGCCAGTTTGAAAGCCCTTGACCGACTTCTCCCGTAGCAAGTAGCCGCGCGGAAAGCCGGTTGAGCACGGCCTGTTCAGTTCGGGCTTCGCGCACCAGCGCGAGGCCGGTGGCTTTGCTGCCGGGGTCAATCTTCAGGCGCAAGGCCTGAAAGTCAGAAGCTTCGGCCTTACGGTCGACGAGCCGGATGACGAAAGGCAGGATGCGATGGACGCGTGCCCGGCCGCGGTCGAGGAGTAACCTCGCCCGCTTCTCCGAGCACGGCATCAGCGGCCGGCCTTGCTTATCCAGTACGAAAACTGCCAATTCAAGCTCCTGTTGATTTATGCCGAGGCTTCCGGCGGGTGTTGCGGTTTCGGCGCTTCGCAGCGTTGTTGCCCTTACGGGCCTGGTGACGCACCCTCACGGGTGTCTCCCTTCGGCAATGTTGTGTCGCAGCTTCTGGGCTTGCGCCCATCGCAGCAGACCGTTTCGAGGCACCCAAGCCGGGTCTGCATCTGCCGCTTTCAGCGCCCGACGCTAAGGAAGCACGCCGGGGTGAGTCTTGTACTTCGACACAACGTAGTTCGCTCACGCGAACTTAGCCTGGTAAGGCAAGGCATTCAGCAGAAAACCGAATGCCCATCCCCTTCAGGGGATTGGGTTCCTTACTTCACAGACTGCCTGGGCAATCAGGTAGCTGACTTCACTGGTGCGGAGGGGGGGCATGAGGTGCTCCTGTTGGTTGCTTAACGCTGAGTATAGCGAAAAAACAAAGATAACAGGGGAACTAAATTCTTGGCAGGAAAGTGTGAGGTGGTGGCTATACCACGTAGGACAAATCTATTTGGAGCTTTACCATGAACAACGCTTTTCTCGAACTCGGTCTCAATTTTGAAGAATCTGCTGCTGGCATCACTTTGACGCCCGCAATGGACCTTTTCCAATTTCCGGCAGGTACTCCTGTTCGGATTACCCTCAGCCCTGAAGCTGATGGTGTACTGGTCACTCGTTTCCATTCGGAGGACTACTCCGTTGGTGAAGTGGTTGCTAACGCATCGCTCGACGATGCCCTGGCTGTACTCCTGGTCGAACTGACTGACTTGTTTGACCTTGACCGTTACACCCGCCTGGCTGCCTAACAGTTTTGGTTTTCTTTTTTCAGCACCTCCCAGAGGTGCTTTTTTACGACTGTTCGCCAAGATTTGCTCAATTCGCTAAAGGATGCATGAAGAATTGAATGAGCTTGGCAATGCCATGTCTTTGATGGAGAAAATCATGACAAGTTTGATTAGCGACAGGCCTAGGCTCGCCGTGTTTCCGCTGCATACAATCCGCAGTGGTAACGGTGCGCCTCGGATTCAAGGGTTGCGGGACGATGGTGCGCCGGCGATGAAGGTTACCGCCCAGCATGGACTGCTCCGTATGGCTGAAGAGCCTAGCACTACGGACATCTCCGAGTTGGGGCAGCTGATGCTCGAGGTGGCTACCTTGAGCGATACGGCCCAGGCAGCGCTGGAAGGTGTTAATTCGGACATGCCGGATGCTGAGGTTCGCCAACGCATTCGTCAGCTGATTGACGCCTACTTACAAGCGGAAGCTCGAATGGCAGCCCACCTAACTCATTTGGTGGCCCAGTCGCGCGACGCAGAAACCGGGTTATATCAGCCGGGAAGTAGGGTAGCTAACGATGCTGAAGTTGCGCCCTCAAACTTGCGGGACGCTGCCTTGCAGCTTGCGACTCCGGATTCGTTGGCCGATGGCACGCTGGCGCTGGAACTCTCGCGGTTTGCAAATGCGTTCCAAGAGATGTGTGACTGGGGCATGGAGGCAACGACCTTCACGGGTCGTGTGCGTCGGTTGAGTGAAGTATCGACAAGCCTTAAGGCAGGTATGTCCGTGTTACGGCAAACGCTGTCGGAACAACGTTCCGATTAGCGACTTGCCCGAGCGTTATTTTTGAGTATAGCCGCCGCGCATCCGCTGACTACAGCGCGTAGCGCTTAGTCGCGGGAGTATTATTCACGGTTTAGTTTAGCCAGGCACTCCTTGAGATGCCTGGCTTTTTGTCGACAAAGGCTACGCCGCACGAGGGGTCGTGCAGCACCCCTGCGCCGTCCTTCAGCTCCATGGGGAGGTCTAGCTAGCTTACCAAAGTCCTGCGTTATAGCCTGCCGGAACTGCGAACTGAAAGTTGGATTGTCCGAAATTTGCTTTAATGCGGTTGCTGCCTCCGCCTGCGCCGAATACCGGATAAACCGCTTCTGCAGCCGTAACGTTAGAACACGTGAAGACGAGGCTGCCGTTCTTATAAAACGTAACCGAATGGGCCGTCGCATCGAGTGCAACGCCTACAACATCCCCCGCAGTCGCAAGCTGGCTACCTCCTTGCCAGTCCCCGCATACTTTTGCATTGCCAGGGTTCGGATTAAGATACCAGCTCCACGTAGGAGGTACCGCAGTGAACGGGTTAGCCAAAGACAAGGACTTAGTGCCTACGCCAATTAGCGGTGCAGCGGTGGCCGCTTCGGCTAACAACGTAATTTCCCAGTACCACTTGTCCGAGGTCTTTCCTATGGCTCCTCGAGTTGCGCCCATCGAAGTGCCTTGGACAGCCAGCAAGTCTGAGGCCACGATGATGCCTGCAGGTACCCCTGTTACACTCCAAGTGGCACATCCGGAAGCAGCCCCACTAGCGCAGGCGCCCGCAGTGCTTACACCGTCACCGACACTAGACTTCACGACGGGAGTGGGTTCTGCGGGTGCGCGAGCCTCAGAAAGACCTTGAGCAGGGAGCCGAAAATGATAGGCAGGAGCTGCGCTTGTGGCTGCGCCTGCCAGGACGAATAGCGCGCCAACGATTAACCGGAGGTGTGTTGATTTCATTGAATATTTCCTTTTCAAGTAAATGTATTTGTTTGTATAGGCACAGTAGGCTTAGGGGAGGGTGTGTTGGGGTGTGTTGCACAAATAAATCATCAGGGCGCGGCTCCCCCTGACCCCCATGCCTTCAGCCAGCGGTGGACGCAATGAGGCTGTTCAGGAACTTAGCCCGAAGCACGCCCTCCACCTTCAGCCGGGTGAGCGTGCGCGACAGCGCGCGTTCTCCTGTCACCCACTTCCAGTGGTGCATTGCCGACATCAACGCGCTGCGGCGGTGATACTTCACCCATTTCTTCCAGGCCGGTCGCCGCATCGGTCAGCAAATGCACCTTCACCCACGTCCGGCGGCCTTGGACCCCGTGCTGGCGGGTACTCCACTCGCCGTAACCCGCTACCTTGAGACCGGTGGAGTCGGCCAGCAGACAGGTGTGCTCGCCGGGCCGAAAGGCCGGGAGGGCCTGGGCACACGGACGTGGGAGTGCCTCTGCGGGGCATCTCATGACCGGGACGTGAACGCGGCCATCAACATCGCGATGGCAGGGTTAGTGGGCGTGGAGGAACGAGTTACCGCTGCAAGACTCCTGCGCGAGGCGAAAGCTGCCAAAGCGCAGGAGCGTAAAACCAAGCTTGCAGTGAATAAGGCCGCGAAAGCGGCTGCGGCCGGGCATGGTCGTCCTGTTGAGGGAAGCCTCACCGCGTAAGGGGTGGGAATCCCATCCCCTTTAGGGGATTGGGAGGATGTCAATTCAGTAGCGCCCAAAAAAAAGCCCAACTCGCGAGGAGTTGGGCTGAAACACTAAGCCTAAGCTTAGCTGCTAACAGAAATGTCGGTCACCACGCCATTGACGACGTTGACAACAAACTTCACCAAGCGAGAAGGTTCATCAGGGGCCTGCAGGTCTTCCAGGAAAACCTTCTTGGTCAGGATGGAATCGCCAGAACACCATTCCCAGCCTTCGTGGTCGACAACGGTCAGGTTTTCCCCAAAGTCGTAGGCCTCGAAAGCAGCGTCTGCGACTTGGCAAGTAGCTTGAACATCAGCCCGGCTGATTTCCAGGGAGCCTTCGGGGGTAAGCCCGTTGTGCACCCGATAGCTGTGGAGCCAGTCAATACGTTGGTCCAGGGGGGCCGCGGCAAAGTCTTTGCGGAAGTGCCGAGAAACCCAGAACTGGGCGTCAGCCAGGTTAATCCCCAGCGAGGCGGCCTCATCCTGCAGGTCGTCTTCAGCCTCTTCACGGTCGGCGCAATCGCCGCACTTGCCATCCCAGCTTTCACCGTCCAACGGTTTGCCGCAATCCGAGCAATGCTCTTCGTCGCCGCCGTTCCGTTCGATGGACTGCTGCACCCACATCCAATAGCTCAGGTGAGTGATGCCCCGGGTGACGTCTTCGCGCCATTCGTCACGGCCATACCAGCCATGCTCGTGGCCCCAACGCAACTCGAGAGGAGTCATGGTCGGCTCAGGTGCTTGCGCAACACTAACCGAATGCTCTTCCACCGGTACCGAAGGGTAGACTTCCATCACGGCCGCCATTTGCTGCGGCAACGTCATGGCATCCCAAGCGGCATCTGACAGCATGCGCGCATCCTTCGTCGTGCGAACTACCGTAGCCCAGGCGTCAGCCCATGCAGCGATGTCGTGCTCGAAGTCGGTTGAGCCTTCATCCGCGTACGTCCAATACGGTTTTCCGAAGTCGGACTCACATACCGAGAAGCCCAGGGAGGTCATCAGCCGGATAGCCTGTCCGAAGTAGGCGGGCACCGTGTCATCGCGTTCCTGAACCTTGGGGTCAGCCTTGGTCTTGGACTTGAGTGACTTGATGAACTGGTGTTCGTTCATTCCTTGGCGCTCAGCCAGGACACGGATAGCTTGTGAGGCCACCATTTCCTTGCCGTTCTTGCGAAAGCCGAGGCGGTTAATCGAAGCTGCGAGGCCCTTGGCAACTTGGTCGAGGTTGTCGCGGGTGATTTCGATGACTTGTTTCATGGTCTGTCCTTTAACAGTCGGCAAAGCCGAAGAGTTAGATGCCTGCGTTACCAACAGCTTTGCCTTCGATTGAAAGACAAAAAGTAGGTGGCCTTACAAAAAGGACGCTCCATCCCCGGGTGGGGGCAGGCAGAGTTTCCTGGGAGGTATAGCGAGTCGGTTACGCCGCAACCTGGGGTGTGTTGCACAAATAAATCAGCAGGTGTAGCTCCCCCTGACCCCCATGCGGTCAGCGGGCGGTGGACGCAATGAGGCTGTTCAGGAACTTTGCCCGAAGCACGCCCTCCACCTTCAACCGGTTCAACGTGCGCGACAG
>RRZT011527523.1_pt1 | contig 13889 bp, 15 predicted proteins | sample 2165551 | NCBI WGS metagenome assembly RRZT01 (sample SAMN10456910, study PRJNA506462) | wastewater metagenome | biome: wastewater; feature: sludge; material: wastewater sludge; isolation source: wastewater sludge with Escherichia coli K12::gfp cells carrying plasmid... | place: USA: Moscow, Idaho... | reverse complement strand
GAATTTTTAAAAAACTTTTAGCTAAACAACTATTTACATACGTATAAATACGTGGTATAATTATTTTAGAAAGGAGTTGAACAGATGAAGCCACAAGAACTTATTAAGTTACTTAAAAAGCAAGGCTGGAGAGTTAAGAGAACCCAAGGCTCTCACCACATACTCGAAAGTCCTGATGGCAAAACGGAAGTAATACCAGTACACAATACTGATATGAAACCTGGACTGCTCAATGCCATTCTTAAAAGGACAGGGCTTAAATAGCCTTGTCCCCAATTTAAATAAGGGGGTTTTATTATGAATAAATTTATTTATCCTGCAATTTTTATTACTGAAGAAGAAGGATACTCTGTAATTTTTCCAGACTTAGAAGGATGTCACACTCAAGGAGACACATTAGAGGAAGCTCTTGATATGGCAAAGGATGCACTTTCTCTTTATATTTTTGATATGATTGAAGATAAAAAAGAAATTCCAAAAGCGTCCAATCCAAAAGATGTAAAGTTTGATGATAATAGCTTTATTTCAATAATTGAATTTGATTTATTAGAGTATCAAAAAAAATATGACAGTAAAGCTGTTAAAAAAACTTTGTCAATTCCAAATTGGCTAAACTTAAGAGCAGAGGAAGCTCATATAAACTTTTCTCAATTATTACAAAGTGCATTAAAAAAAGAATTAAATGTTTAATATTAAATTTTTTAAAGAGCCTCTTTTGGCTCTTTTTTCATATAGATGCAATAGTTAAAATAGAGCATATTAAATAATAATACTGAGAATTTGACTGTAACTTTTAACAAGTTGTGTTGTTTTGAAAAAAAAGTGGTTAATTTATATGAATTATTAAAAATGAACTTTTAGCCAGAATAAATGTATATGAACTATTAACATTGAGATTTGTAGCAGAACTATGAATAACATTCATTCTATTAAGTTGCATGAAATAATAATGAATAGATTTTTTTGAAACTAGGAATAATTTTCTGTTCTTAACAGATTTAAATTATGTTTATTAAAAACTTAAAAATGTTATAAAATTTGAAGTAGCCTGTATGGGCTATTTTTATTTAACAAATTTTTTAAAGATTATTAGATTTTTTTATAAATGCAAGCATTTTGTAACACTTATGTTAAACTTCTTTTATTATTTACATAAATTTATATGAACTATTAACATTAAAATTGAGATTTCTAGCATAACTATGAATAACATTAACAGTAATGCTATTAAATTAAATTGTATGAAAACAAAATAATAATGAATAGATTCTTTTGAAATATAAAAGAGTATTGAAATACCTTCTATACTCATAGAATTATTCAATATTTAATATAAGTAATATGTTTTTTTTAAAATACTTGAATATGTTACAGTTTTGTAACATAGTCATGTTATTGTATTAATACAGTTTTATAATAATCTAAGTTAAGGAGGTATAATGGTTAATCTATCAAAAGGACAAAGGATAAGTCTTGAAAAGTCCAACGGGTCAAGATTAGAGAAGTTTTGCGTTGGAGTAAACTGGGGGGCAATTGAAACAAAAGGTTTTCTCGGATTTAAAAAAATGGTTGATGTAGATTTGGATTTAAGTTGTATAGTTTTGGATGAAGATAAAAAAATGATTGATTATATTTATTCACCATATTATAGAACTGATGTATTAAGTAAGTTTGGTTTGCAGCCGGGTAAATTGCAAACAAATGATTCTGCACTTAAACATTCTGGAGATGATCGTCAAGGAGATGATTCTATTGATGATACGGATAACGAAATTATTTCTGTGGAATTAAAGAAGGTTAATAGTAAAGCAAAAGAGTTGTATTTCTTTTTAAACAATGTTGGAAAAGAAGACTTTTCTCAGATTCCATATGCGAAGTTAAGAATGTTTGAAGGAACACCTGAAAAAGCAACAGATGTATTTGCATCCTATAATGTTTCAGCCGAATCGAGATATAATAATAGGAGGGCTCTAATTTTGGGGAAACTAGTAAAAAATGATAATAATTGGAATTTTGTTGCTATTGGAGACCCTACAGAGGATAGCTTCATAGGACAAACAATAGTAAGAATTTTAGAAAAATACTAAAAATGAGAGGAGAATTTTAAATGGGTGTAAGTTTACAAAAAGGTCAAAAAGTTGATTTAACTAAGGGAAATCCTGGGCTTTCAAAAATTGTTATTGGTTTGGGATGGGATACAAATAAATATGATGGGGGATCAGATTTCGATTTAGATGCTTCAGCATTTTTATTAAATGCTAATGGAAAAGTAAGTTCAGATGCTGACTTTATTTTTTATAATAATTTAACTGGAGGGAATAATTCCGTTACTCATACAGGGGACAATAGAACAGGAGAAGGAGATGGAGATGATGAACAAATTAAAGTTGATTTATCTAAAGTTCCAACTTCTATAGATAAAATTGCCTTTACTTGTACAATACATGATGCGGAAAGTAGAAAACAGTCATTTGGGCAAGTATCTAATGCTTTCATTAGAATTGTTGACGAAGTAACGAATCAAGAAGTAATGAAATTTGATTTGGGAGAAGATTTTAGTATAGAAACAGCTGTTGTATTTGGTGAAATTTATAGAAATGGAGCAGAGTGGAAATTTAATGCAATTGGACGTGGGTACCAAGGTGGACTTAAAGCACTATGTAATTCATTCGGAATAAACGTTTAAAGAAACTACTATCATTTTAGGAGGAAAATTAATGGCAATAACACTAGAAAAAGGGCAAAAAATTGACTTAACAAAAACTAATCCAGGTTTAAGAAAATTACATGTAGGACTTGGATGGGATACTAATAAGTATGATGGTGGAGCAGATTTTGATTTAGATGCAGCAGCTTTCATACTTAATAGTGAAGGAAAAGCAGGTGGAGAACAAGACTTTGTTTTTTATAATAATGCAAATGGCGCAGGTGGATCAGTTGTTCATAAAGGAGATAACAAAACTGGAGTAGGTGAAGGTGATGATGAAGTAATCTCTATTGATTTATCATTATTACCTCCGCACGTTGATAAAGTTGTGTTTACAGTTACGATACATGATGCAGAAACTAGAAAACAAAATTTTGGACAGGTATCTAATGCGTATATTAGAGTATTAAACGAAGAAAAAAATGAAGAAATTTTGAAATTTGATTTAGGAGAAGACTTTAGTATAGAAACAGCCGTTGTATTTGGTGAAGTTTATAAAAATGGTAATGAGTGGAAATTTTCTGCAATAGGTAAAGGATACCAAGGTGGACTAAAAGCATTGTGCAACTCATTTGGTTTATCCGTTTAAAAAAAGCCCTTTGATAAGGGCTTTTATAATAATTACAATAAAAAAATTATGGAGGAAGTAACGTGGGAATTAATTTACAAAAAGGGCAAAAAATTGATTTAACAAAAGGAAACTCAACAATAAAAAAACTGTTAGTAGGATTAGGATGGGATCCAACAGTAAGTGGAAATTTTGATTGCGATGCTTCAGTTATTGTTTTAGATAATGAAAGCAAACTGGAAGAAACTATCTATTTTGGTAATAAAAAATCTAAAAATAACTCAATCATACATAATGGAGATAATTTAACTGGGTTTGGTGATGGAGATGATGAGGTAATAACGGTTGATATTAAAAATCTATCTGCAGCAACAAATAAGTTAATTTTTGTGGTAAATATATATAAATCTGAGGAGAGAAACCAACACTTTGGTATGGTTAAAAATGCTTATATAAGAATCATTAACGAAGAATCAAAAGATGAATTAGCTAAGTTTAACTTAAGTGATGATTTTTCGGGAAAAACAGCTTTAATTGTTGGTGAAATTTATAAATATAATAATGAATGGAAATTTAATGCTATAGGAAATGGAACTAATGATAAATCAATTAAGGAATTAGCGTCAAATATACAGGGGAGAATTTAATTATGAGTTTTAATTATGATATTGAAGGAGAACTAACTTGCAAAGTTAATGGAAGTGGAAGCTTTATTGCTAAAAAAGGTAGCATGGTAGCATATAAAGGAGATTTTAAGTTTGATAAAATGCTTATGGGGCCCAATAATGGAAATGGTATTTTGGGTGGTTTGTTAGGTCAAGCGGCTAGAAAGTTGACTAAAGAAAATATTGAATTAATGAAAGTTACAGGAAATGGAATACTATATCTAGCAGAAAACGCAGCTCACATTTTAGTTATCAATTTAGATAATGATGAATTGTGTATAGAAAGCGAGAACTTGTTAGGCTTTGATGAACAATTAAAATATGAAGTTAGATTTATCGGGGTAGGAGCCATATCACAAAAAGGATTAGCAACGTCTTGTTTAAAAGGAACGGGAAGAGTTATTATAAAAACACAAGGAAATCCTATTGTATTGGAATCACCTTGTGTTGTAGACCCTGATGCAGTTGTTGCTTGGACAGGAGATAGAGATCCTAGAATTAAAACAGATGTCTCATGGAAAACATTTATAGGGCAAACTTCAGGAGAAAGTTATCAATTGGATTTTAACTGGAATGGAGCAACAGTAATTGTGCAACCTTGTGAAAGATATGGAAATTCATTAACCATTTTGGATTAGGAGAATAGAGGTGTAGTGTGAACTTTTTAGGAAACAATTTACTATTTGTTACAGTTAGATTAGAAGAACTTCATGGAGATAAGGCAGGAGTCGGAACAGGTTTTTTTTATCATCATGATGGGATGTTATTTATTGTAACAAATAAACATGTAGTTGAAAATGTTGAAGATGGTAGCTTCTTAATGTTGAAAAGTTCACATCGAAAATGGGAACCAATTTTGGGAAGAGGAGTTGAGTTAAGTTTTTCTGAAAAAGATTTTATAGGACATCCAGACCCAGAAATAGATATTGCTGTAGCTAATATATCTACAGCAATAAATTATTTAAAAGAAAAGGGGAATTCACCATTTTGGATGCACATTGATTGTAGTTTAATTCCTGATGAAGAAGAAATTGAAAATTTCTTTTCTCCTGTAGAAGAGGTTTATTTTGTAGGATACCCAAATGGAATTTGGGATGAAAGTAATTTATTACCAATAATTAGAAAAGGGATTACTGCTACACCCTATTATGTAGATTTTAAAAACAAGAAAAAATTCCTAATAGACGCTTCTGTATTTCCTGGTTCTAGCGGAAGTCCAGTATTTATATATTATAAAGGGTCTTATAGCGACAAATATGGAAATTCATATGTTGGAAACAAAATTAAATTTATAGGTGTTATATCTAAAACTTATATACACTATTCTGAAAGCATAAATTCAAATAATATACATAGTCAAATGATTGACTTAGGAGAAGTTTATAAAGCAAATACAGTTCAGGAAACTATCGAGCATTATATTAAAATAACAAAAATTAATAATGGGGGATAAGGTCATGTTTTTAAAAAAAGGACAAAAGATAGATTTAGATAAATTGAGTAACATAGAAGAGTTAGATTTGGAAATTGGATGGAAGAATTCTCAAAATGTAGAAGTTGATATTTCAGCTTTTGTACTAGAAGGAAGTAATAAAGTAAAAAATGATGGGGATTTTATTTTTTATAATAATAATAGCTGGGAGAATGGAATAATTCAATTAAAAGAAAGTAACGATAGCACTATAAACTCTACTTTTAAATTCTATTTAAAAAGAATACCTAATAACATAAGTAAAATAGCGATAACTGCAACTATATATGATTATAAATCAAAAAATCAAAATTTCTCTTTAGTGAAAAACATGTTTATTAGAGGAAGAGAGAAAGGAACTAATACAGATATATTTCATTTTGATTTAGATGATTTTTTATCTCTTGAAACTGGTTTAATAATTGGAGAAATTTATAAATATAATGGATATTGGAAGTTTAATGCAGTGGCTTCAGGTTATACAGGAGGTTTAGATGCATTATGTAAAGACTTTGGTGTAACGGTAGATGAAAATACTAACTCCAAGACTTCGAACGCTCAAAGTGGAAAATTAAAAGAAGATATGAGTAAAATTGCTAATATTAGTAACATTAATGAAAAAAGTAATATTAATTTAAGCAAGATAGAACTTAAGAAAAAAGGGGATAAAATTGATTTAACTAAAAAAAATAATAGTTTAGGAAAAGTTATTGTGAATCTTAATTGGACTAGGGGAGAGAAAAAAACAGGTTTCTTTGGCAGTATACTAGGAAATAATGGAATTGATTTGGATTTAGGATGTATGTATGAATTAAAGAATGGAGAAAAAGGAGTTATACAGGCTTTAGGAGGGAACTTTGGAAATTACAATGACTCACCTTACATAAATCTACTTGGAGATGATAGAACAGGAGATTCTACAGAGGGAGAATTTCTCTGGATAAATGGTGATAGGATTAATGAAATTAAAAGAATTTTAATATATTCATTTATTTATGAAGGAGTATCTAATTGGTCACAAGCAGATGGAATAATAAGAGTGCTTCAGTTAAACGGGCCAGAAGTTGTCATTAAATTATCAGAGCCGAGAAATGGATTTGGAATGTGTGGGGCAGTTTTAATAGAAAATGTTAACAATGAATTTATTGTAGAAAAAATAGAGGATTATTATAGAGGGCATGAAGAGCTCGATAAAAAATATGGATTTGGATTCAGATGGGTGGCAGGTAAAAAATAGTGAGAAAAGATAAAATAAGAATCTGGTTTAATCGTTGGTTTAGCACAGGGGCAGAATTTATAAGTTTAATTAAAGAAATGGATTATGAGAAAAAATTTGAAGTATATGTTACTCATCATGATAAACGAAAAGAGTTTATAAATTTAGCAGACTATTTTGAGTTAGAAAAAAGAACACATGGGAGAGAGTATATAGATTATTGTATAAAATTTTGTATAGAGCATAAAATAGATATTTTCTTTCCAAAATACAGACTTAAAGATATATCAAAGTATAGAAAAGAATTTGAAAAGATAGGAGTAAAGGTCTTACTTGCAGCTTCAGATGAAATAATCAACCTAGTTGAGAACAAGGGAAGTTTTTATGAAGCTTGTGGAGAACATAAAATTATTGATATTCCACAATACAAGATAGTAAAGGGTTTAGATGAATTTGAAACACATTATTATAAAATGAAAGAAAATAGTAATTGCTTGTGTTTCAAGCCAGTAATTTCTGAAGGTGGTTTAGATTTTAGAGTAATAAATGATAATGAGCTAATTCATCCAAATATATCTTTAAGTAAAGCAAAATTGTTGATTGATAATCATTATAAAGAAAGAGAAATCATGCTTATGGAATATTTGGATGGCATAGAATATAGCATAGATTGCTTAGCATATAAAGGAGAGTTATTGGTTGCAATTCCCAGAAAAAAAATAGGATGGAAGAGAATATTAGAAAACAATATAACCTTAATCGAAATAGCAAAAAGAATAACAAGAGCATTTGATTTTTCCTATGTATTTAATATTCAAGTTATATACAAAAATGGGGTACCTATGTTATTAGAAGTTAACCCTAGGATGTCTGGTGGATTAGGAACATCGTGTCTATCAGGAGTAAATTTTCCTTACTGTGCATTGGAGCTTTTGTTAGAGGGGAAAACAAATTTTCCAGAAGTTAAATACGGAGTAATTGTTGATACAAATGAAAAAATTCAAAAAAGTATATTAGGAACGCCAGAAAAAGAGATTATATCTATACAAGATGGAGGACATAATTGAGACACTATGAGTATATAAATAATGATGAGATGAAAAGAATATTTTATATAGAACCTAAAAGGTTTGATAGGAATTCTTCTAAAGAAATCATTTCACATTCTTTGGGAACAACGCTTTATATGCCGGCAACTAGGGAAAAGATAGCAGAAGACATAATAAATAATAAAAATAAAGGATTAAAATCAATTGCAATATGTTTGGAAGATGCTATAGGAGATAAAGAAATTAGTATAGCAGAAACCTCATTAATTAGTACATTTGAAGAATTATGGGAAGCTGTAAAGAATGGAGTAGTTTCAATGAATAATATTCCTTTCATATTTATTAGAGTTAGGACTCCAGAACAAATGTTAAAAATAGCAGAAAATCTAGGATGCTCGTTAGAATTGCTAACAGGATTTATATTTCCTAAATTTTCTATAAAAAATGCAGGGATATATTTGGAAGAGTTAAAGAATATAAATAGCAAATATAAAAAAAGAATATTTGCAATGCCAATTTTAGAAACATCAGATGTAATTTATATTGAAAAAAGAGTAGAAACATTAAATGCATTAAAAGAAATTACAGATAATTTCTATGACTTAGTTTTGAATATAAGAATTGGAGCGACAGATTTTTCAAATATTTATGGAATTAGGAGAGGTTTTGATATAAATATTTATAATATAGGAATTTTAAGAGATTGTATTAGTGATATTATAAATAAGTTTGGAAGAATTGATAAACCGTATGTTATATCAGGGCCAGTGTGGGAATACTTTTCATCGGGCGAAAGAATAATGAAACCTCAATTAAGGTCTACTCCATTTTCCGATAGTTATGGAAAAGAAGGTTCAGATATAAGAAAAAAAATTATAGATTCATATGTTGATGGATTGATGTACGAAGTTATATTAGACAAAGCAAATGGTTTGTGGGGAAAAACAATAATTCATCCAAGCCATATTATACCAGTTCAATCATTATACGCAGTAACCTATGAAGAATATATAGATGCACAAAGTATAATAGATAATTCTAATGGTGATATTGGTGTAATTAAGAGTAGTAGTAACAACAAAATGAATGAAATAAAAACCCATATAAATTGGGCTAATAAAATTATGTTAAGAACAGAAATATACGGGGTGTTAAATGAAGGAAAATCTTTTACAGACCTATTCTACTCAAGATAATAAAATCATTTTTAAAGACAGAGTTAATTTAGATGTCCATATAGAATCAATAAAATTTAACATCAACAAAACATCTCTATTTAAGTTAGCAGCAAGAAAGAATAAGAAAAGAGGATTCTTGTTTGTTAGTACAGTATTAGGGAAGCATATACCTGTATCGCCAAATATTTCATTACTATTTGGTAGATTGCTAGCTTTAGTGTATTCAAATTGCATACTTAAAAAAGAAAACCTAATTTGCGATGAGATTAAATATCTTACCAATGAATATGCAAAATTAAATATACTAGAAAACAGCTGTAATATTACCAATGATAAGTATTTGTTAATTAATAAAAAATTAGGCGAACTATATAAAAGGGAAGTAGAAGATAAAATAACTGTAGATGAAAAGACTCTATTTATAGGTTTTGCAGAAACAGCGACAGGGTTAGGACACTCGGTATATGAAAACTTCTCAGGCAAAGTTTCATATATTCATACAACAAGAGAAAGTCTTAAAGATATAAATTTAGCTCTTGACTTTCAAGAAGAACACTCTCATGCTACAGAACATTTTTTATTTGGAGATATTAGAAACTTTGAAAAAATTGTATTGATTGATGATGAGTTTACTACGGGGAATACTACTTTAAATTTTATTAAAGAAATTAAAGAAAAATTTGGAATTGAAAAATATACTTTATTGTCTATTTTGGATTGGAGAACTGAAAAACATTTAAGTAATATGCGTGAATTTTGCATTGCGAATAGCTTAGAAATCACATATGAATCCATTCTTAAAGGAACTATAGAGATAACAGGTGATAGTAAAGACATAAAAGAAAATATTGAAGTGGATAAAAAACATAATATTGATGTCCAGGATTTTAAGGTAGAAAAGATAAAAATAAGTCATTTAAATTGGAATAGAATAGAAGTTTATAATACTGATATAGATAGAAAAGTAAATTACTTAAAAAACACAGGAAGATTTTTGTTAGATATTCAAAAAGATGATAATGATTTTTTTGATTATTCAGTATCCATCATAAAGAGTTTTTTAGAAGAAAAAAAGATATTAAATGAACGATTACTTTTTTTAGGAACAGAGGAATTTATTTATATACCTATGAAAATAGCAAGTTGTTTTGATAACGCATATTTTCAATCAACAACAAGAAGTCCAATTTATCAATCAAATGAGCTTAATTATGGAGTTAAAAATTCAATCGAATTTACGAATCCTTATAAGAAAAATATAAAAAATTTTTTATATAATTTAAAGGATAATTTTTACGATGTAGCTATATTATTTTTTGAAAAATCTCTTGAAGAAAACGATGTAAAAGATTTGATTTCTGGATTAGAAGGTTATGGGATTAAGAATATTTATATTGTAGATTTTGAATAATTATGAAAGTTGGAGATGGATATGTATAAGAATTATAAACCAATAAAAATAGGGAGTTACTCGCTAGAGGATGTAGTTTTTTTGTTAAAGGATGTGAGTAACTTAATAGTTGAACAAGGAACCGAAGAAAGAGAAGAAGTTATTCAAGGGGGAGGGCATTATTCCGAAATGTTGCCTATTGAATATAATCCTTCAGAAAAATATATAGAATTATTTCACAGTTCTTTAAGATTTAATTCTTTAAAAATAGCTGAAGCTGTCGCCCTTGTTTCAGAAAAGATTATTGCAAAAAATGGAACTAATGTAGTTCTAGTCTCATTAGCCAGAGCAGGAACACCTTTTGGAATTCTAATAAAAAGATATATAAAATACAAGTTTAATAAAGATATTCCTCACTATAGCATAAGCATAATTAGAGGAAAAGGAATTGATGAGAATGCTCTAAAATATATTTTAAATAAACATGGAAATACTATACAATTTATCGACGGCTGGACAGGTAAAGGAGCGATTAATAATGTATTAAAAAATGCATGTATCGAATTTGAAAAAAAGAATGGACTAAAAATTAATGATACTTTGGCAGTTATTGCTGACCCAGGATATTGTTGCGAAATATATGGAACGAGAGAGGACTTTCTATTACCTAGTGCTTGCCTTAATTCTACAGTCTCAGGCTTAATCTCAAGAACTGTATTGAGAAAAGATTTGATTAGTGCAGATGATTTTCATGGGGTCAAAGTCTATGATGATTTAATAGAACAAGATTTTTCTAATTATTATCTAGACTATATATCTAAGGAATATTCAAGTATTAATAACATATTTGAACTTAAAATGAATTCACCTAGTTTTCTGGGGAGTGAAGATGTAAATAATATAAAGAAAGAATATAACATAGAAGATATAAACATGGTAAAACCTGGAATAGGTGAAACAACAAGAGTTTTATTAAGACGAATTCCTTGGAAAATTCTTGTTAAAAATATGGAGTCTCCTTCAATAGAACATATTTTACTATTAGCAAAAGAAAAGAATGTAGAAGTCGTAGAATATCCTTTTTTATCTTATGAGTGCTGTGGGATAGTAAAATCGGTGAAGGAGTAAATAAAAATGAAAAGAGTATTTGCAAGTGATTTAGATCAAACCTTAATATATTCAAATAAATTTTTAGATCAGCTATGTGATAAATCTAAAGAGGAGTTAGAAGTTATTGAAATTCTAGAAGGTAGAGAAATCTCTTATATAACTAAATTTACTAAAAAAAAACTGAATGAACTAATAATAGAGAATAAATTTATACCTGTAACAACGAGAACTATGAGTCAATATAATCGTATAATTTTTGACTCTAAACCATTATATGCAATAACCTCTAATGGTGGAAATATTTTGTACTGTGGAGAAATACTTGAAGAGTGGAGCCAGTTTATAAGTGAAGAAATGACTAATTTAAGTCTTTCGATGAATCAAGTGATAAATGAAGTAGAAAAATATTCAGGAGAGGAATGGTTAAAGGAATGGAAGGTAGCGGATAACTTATTTTTGTACTTAATTATTGACAAAGAAAAAATTCCTTTACCAATAATAAACAAATTTAGTAAGTGGCTATATTCTAATGGCTGGAACTTTTCTATACAAGGAAGAAAAGTATATATGATACCAAATTGTATAGATAAATGGAAGGCTTTGGATTATATTGGACAGCGCGAAAAAATAAAAGACTTTATTACAGCTGGAGATTCAAAATTAGATTTATCTTTGGTAAACAATGGAAAATATAGCATAGTTCCCAAGCATGGTAGAGAATTAATAGACAATGCTCGAAATGAGAAAATAAATGTAACAAAATCAGATGGGATTTTTGCTTCAAATGAAATTATAGAGTTTTCAATAGAGAATATGGATAAAATAGGAGAAAAATTATGAAGAAAATGGCAATAGGAGAAAGAGTTAAACTAAGTGATTTTTTAGATCAATCAGCATTAAGTAAAAAACTATTTGTTGAAGTTATTGGAGAAGAAGAGTTGGATATAACATGTTTTGGATTAGATAGCGAAGAGAAATTATCAGATGACAGATACATGATATTTTTTAATCAATTAATAAGCCCCAATAATGAGATTTTAGCAAATTTATCTAATCCTAAAAAAAGTGTCTTTGAGATAGAATTAAGTAAATTACCTTCTAACATTAAAAAATTAGTTTTTACATTAACATTAGATTCTAATAAAGAAATTAGAAACATAAAACCAATAAAACTAAATATAGGAAACGGGATAGAAACATCAATCCAGCTTGAAGTAAAAGGTGAAGATTTTAGAAATGAAAAAGCGATTATATTAGCTGAAGTATACTTCAAAGACTTTTGGAGATTAAATGCGGTAGCAAAGGGATTTGATGGAGGTTTAAGCGCTCTATTAAGACATTTTGGTGGAGAAGAGATTGTAGAAGAAATGGATGAAAAAAAAGTAAAATTAGAAAAGAAAATGAGAGAAAAGGCTCCAGTATTAGTAGATTTGACTAAAAAAGCATCAATATCATTAGAGAAAGTAGGTTTAAAAGCTCATAGAGCAAAGGTTGCATTATGCCTAGATATATCTGGTTCTATGGATTCTTTATATAAAAAAGGATTAGTAAAGAAACTTTCAGAGAAAATTTTAGCTTTGGGATGTAATTTTGATGATGACGGAGAAATAGATGTTTTCTTATTTGGAGTTAATGCTCATATCCCAGAACCTTATTCGATTGACAATTGTGGGAATTATTTAAATGATATCTTAAAAGAATACCCCCTCGAAGGAGGAACTGATTATGGAAAAGTAATAAAAAAAATTAGGGAATATTATGAAGATAATACAGAGGGATTACCTATATATGTGATGTTTGTTACCGACGGGGAAACATCATCAGAAGATCAAGCTAGAGATCAAATAAGAAAGGCATCCTATGAGCCAATCTTTTGGCAATTTATGGCAATAGGAGAAGGAAGATTTAGATTTTTAGAAGAACTAGATACTCTAGCAGGAAGATTAATTGATAATGCTGGATTTTTTAAAGTTTCGTCACCAGATTCAATATCAGATGAGGAGTTATACGACCAACTAATGAGTGAGTATCCTGATTGGATAAAACATGCAAAAAATAATAAATTGATATTTTAAAATAAAATATGATATATCAATGAATGATGTATTGTGTAAATGTAAATTTCATATATAATATAAAATTTGTATGCAAAATGTAAGGGTTTTGTAACACTTGCGTGTTATTATTAAATAATCTGGTTCAAAGTTAGAAAAACAGAATAGTTATACTTTTTAGTAACATAAATATAATAAGGGAGGAAGTAATGAATTTTACAACTGAGTTTAAAGGTCTTACTGAAGAAGAAGTTATAAAAAATAGGAAAGAATATGGAGAGAATGTTGTGCCTCCACCAGAAAGAGATCCTTGGTGGAAAATGTATTTGGAAACATATGAAGATCCAATTATTAGAATTTTATTAATTGCAATAGTTTTATCTTTGATAATTTCAGGTTACAAATTTTATAGCACAGGACATTTCGAATGGTATGAACCAGTAGGAGTTATTGTTGCTGTATTGTTGGCTACGTATATTGG
>RRZT011375537.1_pt1 | contig 13892 bp, 13 predicted proteins | sample 2165551 | NCBI WGS metagenome assembly RRZT01 (sample SAMN10456910, study PRJNA506462) | wastewater metagenome | biome: wastewater; feature: sludge; material: wastewater sludge; isolation source: wastewater sludge with Escherichia coli K12::gfp cells carrying plasmid... | place: USA: Moscow, Idaho... | reverse complement strand
GGCGGGGGTTTTTTCTTGAAGCCCGCACCGCACTGGGGTAAGAGCAGTGTGTTGCACAACGCTGATTTGAGTGGAGGATATCATGGCGGAAGCACCGGAGAAAAATCTGGCCCTGGACATTGTTCGCATTACCGAGGCTGCGGCCCTTGCATCGGCCCGCTGGCTCGGACGGGGAGACAAGGAAGCCGGAGACGGCGCTGCCGTTGACGCCATGCGCGTCAGCTTCGCCACCCTCAGCATTGACGGCTTGGTCATCATTGGCGAGGGCGAAAAAGACAATGCCCCCATGCTCTTTAACGGCGAAAAGGTGGGCAAGGGCGCTGGCCCCAGCCTTGACGTGGCCGTTGACCCCGTGGAAGGCACAAACCTGCTGGCCTATGGCCGCCCCAACGCCATTTCGGTGGTGGGCGTTGCCCCGCGTGGCAGCATGTTCAATCCTGGCCCCAGCTACTACATGCAAAAGCTCGTAGTGGCCCGCGAGGCCCGCGATGTGATTGACCTCGACGCGCCGGTAAAGGACAATCTGTTCAATGTGGCAAAGGCCATGGGCAAAAAAGTTCAGGATCTTGTGGTCTTTGTGCTCGACAAGCCCCGCCACGAAAAGCTTATTTCAGAAATTCGGCAGGCCGGGGCACGCATCCAGTTGCAAACCGACGGCGATGTTGCAGGTTCGCTGATGGCTGTTGATCCCCGCTCTGAAGTGGATGTCATGATAGGCACGGGCGGCACGCCCGAAGGCGTACTGGCCGCTTGCGCCATCAAGGGCATGGGCGGGCAGATTCTGGCCCGTCTTGATCCGCAGTCGTATGTGGAAAAAGAGGCCATCACCGAGGCGGGCATTGATGTTCGCGAGGTGCTCACGGTTCACGATCTGGTGCGTAGCGACGATTGCTTCTTCGCGGCCACGGGTATTTCTGGCGGCGACTTTTTGAGGGGCGTGCGCTACAGCGCCAAACACGCAGTAACCCATTCGCTGGTTTTGCGCGGCAAAACCGGCACCCTGCGGTATGTTGAGTCTTACCATAATATGGACAGACTCGCTAAAATCAGCGCGGTTCGGTATTGAATGAAGAATTTTTTATCTCACGCTGGCGTCATTGCGGCGCTTTTATTGGCCCTGCCGCTGGTGGCCGTTGGCCCTAGCATTGCTGAGGCCGCACAGGCTACCGCTGCCAAGAAAAAAGCGGAACAACCCGCTGCTGCAAGCACCGCAAGCAGCACTGTGAATGTGTACGAAAAGCAGCCGCCGGTGACGGACAAGGAGCTGCTGGACTTTCTCGAACTGTTGCCCCAGTTCCGTTCATGGGCCAAGAGCAACAACGAAGAAGCTCACCCCATACTGCGCAACGGCAAGGCAGATTTTCTGTATTCGCCCGCTGCCGCTGCCTGGGTGCAGGAGCACAAATGGAACCCGGTGCGTTTTTTTTGCGTCATGGGCCGCATGGCCGCCGCCCTTTCCATTGTTGAAGAAGGCAACGACATGACGGGCGCACGTTCCAAAGATATGCCCGCTGTATCAGAAGGCGAGCTTGCCTTGGCGCGGCGTCACCTTGGAACCATGCTCAAGGCTGGCGGCGATGTGCCGCCCATAAACAAGTAGGCATCTGGCAGCTTGCGCCCATGTTATGTAGGCGCGGGTTTGCGGATGACAGGTCTGACTTCAGAGGCTCCGGAATATTCCGGGGCCTTTTTGTTTTGGGCATGGCAGGGGGCAGGGCCGATGAACCGTGGGGCATGTCAGGCATTTGACGTCTGGGGGGGACACACTGCGGGGACATGCCGCAAACACCATGGCGCAAGCAGGCCCCGAAACGTGGGGCAAACAGGTTGAACAAGCGGCGGCATTCAGACTGGCTAAGGCTGCTTGAACCCGTAGAAAGCAGCAAGGCCCCATAACTGGGGCCTTGCGTGGTCAACCCGACATCGGGTTGGTATATTCAGTGAGGTGCGTGATCAGTTGGCCGGAGCCGGGGCCGCAGCAGGAGCCTGAGCGGGTGCGGCCGGGGCCTGTTCTGCCGGAGCGGGGGCAGCTTCCTTAACCACTTCCTTGGCCAGTTCCTTGGCTGCGTCTGTGGCGGTGGGGACAGCAGCGGGTGCTTCAGCCGGGGCTGGCGCGGCAGCTGTGCCTTGGGCTGCGGCTTCGGGCTGGGCAGCGGCAGGGGCCGCAACGGGTTCCTGCACAGGGGCGGCGGGTTTTTCAACAGGGGCCGCAGGAGCCGTTTCGGGCGCGGTGGCCGGGGCTGCCTTGGGGGCTTCAGCCGGGGCCGCAACCGGAGTTTCGGGGGCCGCCGCCGGGGCGGGAGCAACTTCGGCGGGAGCCGCCGGGGCCGTCGGGGTCGCTGCTGGCGCAGGAGCAAGAATGACGCTCAGGCTTTTCACCTGTGCTTCGGGGGTCTTTTCCAGCTGGGGCATAAGCATGAGTGAGGCGGGCTGGGCCAGCACAATGGCAATGGCCGTGCAAAGCACCAGCGAACCGCTGGTTCCGCCGTGCGCGCCACGGCGCACAAGGCGGGCAAGCAGTACCGCCGCCACAATACCTATGCCGCCAAGCACGGGCAGGGCCTTGAGGCCAAGCACAGCAGCACGCTGGCCTTCGCTGAGAGTAATGTGGAGGAACTTGCCAAGCCAATCGAGGCTGAAGCCAAATCCAGCCGCCACCAGAGCCATGCTGGCGTGCAGCAGAAGCAGGGCCGCGATGATGTAGAACAGTTTAGCTCCAGTGGGCGAGAGGCGCAGCAGGGCTTTGCCAAGCAGCAGAGCCGCCAGGCAGCCAGCGCAAACGGCAGCTCCCACCATGTCGGCGGCAGGAATGCAGAGCAGGCAGGCAATGACAAGGGCAATCCACAAAAAGGCCATGCCAGCATTTTCTTTGCGTGAGGCGGCCAGATCGGCCGGGGCGGTACGCAGCACACGCGCCCACGAAACGCCGCAAATCACGGCCAGCCAGGGCAGCAGGCCAAGGCCCGCAAAGGCCAGAGGCTTCCACCATGTGGCCTTGCTGATGGGCCAGGTAACAAGGTGTTCGCCAAGATTCTTAAGGTAGCCCTGCGGCTGTTGCCACAGCATGACCACGGCAAGCCAGCAGCCCACCACGATCAGCAGCAGGGCAAAGCCCAGCAGGCCGTCGGGCTTCTGCGCACGGCGGAATCCGCAGCGCCAGAACAAAAAGATAAGGCTGGTCAGTACGTGCAGCAGTACATAAAAGAGCCCGCCGGTAAGCCCGGCCAGAGCCGCCAGCACAAAGCCAAGGGGAACCGTAAGGGTCGTGCCGGGCTTTTGCCAGCCGTGGCACAGGCAGGCCAGCGACAGCAGTGTGAGGGCCGTTGCCAGGGCCTCTGGCCCCACAAAGGTAGAGAGCGGCGCAAAAATGGGCGCGCAGAGCAGCAGCATGCCGCCAGCCAGTGCGGCCTTGCGGTCAAGCCCGGCAACCCGGCCCAGCACCCAAACGGCCACAAGGCTCAGCAGGCAGCCCGCCATGGCTGCAAGGGGAAAGAGCAGATGGGCAAACTGCGGGGCAAACTTGGCAAGCAGGGTGTCCATGCCGCGCAAAAACCAGAAAAACACGGGCCACTGGGCAAGGCCATCACCGGCAGGCGCAAGCCACATGCCGCTTTGCGCGGTTTGCATAAAGGCCATGATGCCCGCTGCCTCGCGGGGGCAGTAAACGCTGTGTCCCATGAGGGCAGGCCATGCCTGTGCCAGCATGATGAGCAGCAGGGCCAGGGGGCCTGCAAGACTTGCAGCATCAAAAATATTGTCGGCAAAGCCGGGGCCGCTGGCCACTACATTCGATGGGGCAGTCGGCTGCGCAGCGGATTGAGCGGGCTGGCCTGCGGGCTTGTCAGAAGAAGCGGCTTTGCCAGATTTGCCAATATTGCCAAACACACCCCTGAAACCCTTGGCCGCAATGGTTACCGGGCGGGACGCGCCTGCGCTGGAACCAGCTGTTGTGGAGCTTTCTTGGGGGGAATTTCCCGGGCCAGTGCTTTCAGGGCTGGGGGCCGCCTGGGCTGCTGGTTCGGCAGCTGGGGCCGTGGGTTGGGAGGCGGCAGCGGCTTGCGCGGCGGCGTGTTCCCCTTCCGCGCCGGGCTGCTGGCCCCCCGGCTGACAGGCAGTCTGGCCTTCGGGATTCTGGGCGCTGTTCTGGGTCATGGCATCGCTCCTTCATGCGTTTTCGGCTCACCAAGCAGCACGTGCCGTGCCTGGCGGGCTTCGAGGTCAATTTCCACGGCGCGTCCGGCCTTTGAGATGCTCTGGCCGCTTTGCACATCGCGTGCGGGGCCTTGGGCGTCTGCGGGCAGGGGGCAGACTATGTGTTGCTTTTTATCAGAAAAATTTGCTGCAAGCAGCCAGTATCCGCCGCCGGGCAGAGCGCTCAAGGTTGCCACGCAGCCAGAGGCCCCGCCTGTAACCTGCACCAGTCGGCCGCCTGCCAGCCCTGCTGTCTTTCTGCCTTGCAGGATGCGGGCAATCTGGCGGGCAAAACTTGATTCGCGGCTCCACTGCGCTTCCAGAGGGCCAAAGGCCAGCGGTGTCTGACTGCCTGCCAGCCCGCCTAGTTGACCCGCAGCGCCCCAAAGCGCCACGCCGCCAGCTTCAGATGCGCCCTTGCCAGACCCCTGGGGCAGACCAAGCGCCCCTGTTATATCCTGCGGGCTCAAAAATGTCAGTCCCGGCAAACCCATGCGCCAGCCGAGCAGCAGCATACAGGCCGATTCCATGGCAGCGGCATTTTCGGGTCGGGTAGCTCTTGTGTGGTCAAGGCCCAGAGCCCGCGCTGCCAGCTCCGCCTGTGTGGCGGGCAGACCAAAAGCCTCGGGCGAACCCTTGGCGAGTTGCTGCGCACGGCGCACCAGAGCTTTGCCATCGGGCAGATCAAGCAGGGGCCGCCAGTCTACATACTGCCTGTCGCGCAGACCACGCGCAAGGCGGCTGTGGTCAACGCCCGCCGCCAGCGATGCCTTGAGCAGGGCGGTCAGCGGGGCGGCATCGCCGCTCAGCAGTGCGTAGTCAGCCGCTGCCGGGGTGATGCTGTCGCGGCTGAAATCCACAGCAGTGGCAAGCACGGTGCGCGTCAGCGATGGGGGCAGTATGTCATCCTGCACGGCCCAGCCACCATAGCGGTGCACCTCGCCCGCCAGCGATTCCAAAGCCTCGATGCCGGGCACAAGCGCCGCCGCATCGGCCCTGCCGACTGGCTGGCCGTCTGCCTGTGCATCAAGCCCCATGAGGGGCTCAAGCCGTATGCCCGCAAGGGTTTGCTGTTGCAGCCCCGTGTGCTGGATAACAGCAGCAGAAAATACCCGCCGCGCCTGACCAGACGGATCCTGCCACAGCAATACGGGCCGCAGGGCATTGCCGCTGTAGCGGTACACCCAGCGCCGCACCTGACCATCTGACCCGCGGATTTCGCCGGTAACGGCCCAGCCGCCGGGGGTGGCCCAGTCTACACTGTCGCGCCGTAACGCTTCGGGAATAATGCCGCGTTTGCGCAGTTCGGCAAGGGCCGTTTCGCGCAGGGGCAAACAATCCCACTCGCCCGCCGTGGTAGGCAGAATACTCCAGTCTTTTTGCGGCACTGACATCATGGCATACAGACCGTCAAAGCGCGAGGCCCGCCGGGCCTGAAGAATGAAATCCGGCCCAAGCCCCGTGGCAGCCGGGGGCAGCTCGCCGCCCATCTGCATGTGTGCCTGATCCAGCTTTTCCGCAAGTTTGTTGAAGTCGTCGCCAGCGCCCAGTGTGGGATCAGGCCGCAGCGAAGTGACATTGTCGCCCGCTTCAGAGGCGGCATCGGGTTGCGCCGAGGCCGCGTGGGCGCTCCAGATGTCGCCTTTTTCTCCGGTGGGGGCCAAAAACAGCCCGCCAAAGCCCGCTTGCGTCAGCAGCGTGTCCAGCCCCGGCTGCGCCAGAGCCCGCAGGGCAGGCTGCCCGCCAGCGAGGCTGTGGGGGTTGACGTCAAACCAGTTGGGGGCGGCGGTGAGCAGAAGAGGCACGCGGCGTGCCGAGGCACTGTTGCGCCAGATAAGGTCCGTGCCGGAAACCTGGCTCGTGAGCTCCTGGGTGGAGCCGAGCATGGACTGCCGTTCAAGCCACTGCAGATAGCCCGGATCAGCACGCGGCAGCAGGGCAGTGCTGCCGGATTGCTGCTCGCGCCGTTGCGCCGCATCGTGTCCGGCGCGCCCACTGCGCGGGGTACAGGCGGTCAGCACCAAGCACAGGGTAATGCACAGGGCATAGCCCAAGGCCATGCCCCGAGCCATGCACTGGCCCATGTGCTGGGCCATGTACTGGGCAAAACGCACCACAGGTGGCAACAAGGCTGCCAGCTTGCAGCGCAAGCGCTGATCAAACCGTGGGCAATAAGAACGCTGCATAGGTATGGCCGCTAGGATTTGGCCGTTTGTTCCTCGGCCTTGGCCGTGTTCCACAGCTCGTCTTTTTCATCAATGCTCAAGGCTGCAAAATCAAGGTTCTGCTCGCGGGCCAGTTCTTCCATGCGGGCAAAGCGTTTGAGAAAACGGCGGTTGGCGTAGTCCAGCGCCTCGTTGGCCTTGATGCCCTTGCGGCGGCCCAGTTCGGCAATGCTGAACAGCAGGTCGCCCAGTTCGTGTTTTTGGGCATCCTGATCGCCGCTGGCCGAGGCATCGAGCCATTCCAGCCATTCGGCTTCCACCTGCTGTTCAACTTCTTCATCTTCCTGCCAGGTAAAGCCAACGCGGGCCGCCTTGGAGTTGATGCGGTATGCCTTGGACAAAGGGGGCAGGCCTTCGGGCAGGGTATCAAACATGCCCTTGGGCTTGCCTTCGTCATCGGTGTGCTCGGCGCGCTTGATTTTTTCCCAGGCCTTGAGCTGTTCGTCCAGGCTGTCAAAAACCGTGTTGCTGAACACATGCGGGTGGCGGCGAATCATCTTGGCGCGGTTGTTGTTGAGGGCATCGTTAAGGGTAAACTTGCCCTGCTTTTCATACATGCGCGCCACAAAAAGCAGCAAAAAGGCCACGTCGCCCAGTTCTTCGCAAATTTCGGCCACATCGCCAGAGCGAATGGCGCTCACCAGTTCGTGGCTTTCTTCAATAATATATTCCGTAAGGCTTTCGGGAGTTTGTTCTTTGTCCCATGGGCAGCCGTCGGGGGCGGTAAGCTTGTCGATGATCAGCTGAAGCTCTTCAAGGGCGGTCTTTTCCATGATGCAGATTTCCTTGGTAATGCGGCAGTTAGATGCCCAGGCGGGCGGTGAGGTCGGGCGGCAGCCAGCCGTGTACCTGGGTCATGAGCGCGTTAAAGTAGGGCAGTGCGCGTGAGTGCTGCATAAAGGGAGCACCCGCGAAAAATTTTTGCAAAAACAGCAGGCCCAGCGAGCACAGCAGTACGCCCTTGGCCAGGCCAAGCATGCCGCCAGCCAGTTTGTCGGCCCACGAAACAAAGGAAAAGGAGAGAATTTTTTGCAGAATGCGGGCAAGTATGGCCACAGAGATGATCACGCCCAAAAAGATGAGCACATAGGCGGCAATGACCCGCCACGAAGGATCAACAATGAGGGTCAGGCGAGGCGCAAGCAGGGCATGGTAGTGGTGCGCGGCCCAAAAACCGCCCAGCAGTGAAATAAGGCCGGCCACCTCGCCCACGAAGCCAGAAATAAAGCCCCGTGTGCCAAAAAAAACCAGAATAAGCACTATGATGAGGTCGAAAATGTCCTGACCCATGCGTTCTCCGTTGCGACTGTGGGTATCCTTGGTGCGGTTCGCTGCGTGAAGGCTTTTGCAACAGCGTTTTGACCTGCGGCGGGGCAGATCATAGCAGATGCGCGCACGCGGCACAATGCGCTCTGCGGGCCGATCAGCCGCAAGTTACTCAACAATGTGCCGCGCAAACGGTGCAATCCGGCGAAAGGCAGACCTGATCATAGCGTGGCTGCCCCGTCTACCGGGCGAGGCCCTGCGGCAACCGGGGCAAGACCCGATCCAGCGTATGCAGGGCCTGCGGGGTATGGGGTGACAGCAGCAGCGCCACCACACCGGGGTCAGGTTCGGCAAAAATATGGGGATAATCCACCTCGCCGCACTGAGGGTGCACGGCAAAGGCCAGCTGCTCTGGCCCGTGGGGCAGAAACTGCGCGTCCACACCGGGCTTGTTGCCCCTGGCATCCACGCGATGCCAGCGCTGACGGTCTGCAAGCCATACGGCGTTGAGGCCATGCAGCACCCGCTGCGGGTCGTGCTTGTCTGCCAGCCCCAGCAGCTGGTAGCAAAAGCCTGTGGCAATGCCGTTGGCGCGCAGCAGGGCCGCCAAAAGGTGGGCCTTGGCGTAGCACAGGCCGTGCCCCACGAGCAGCACGTCCGAGGCGCGGCAGGTAACGGCCGTACCCCCACAGTCTATGGAGTGGGCGATGTCGTCGCGCACAAAGGCATAGGTTTTTTCTATAAGCTCCAGTTCCGAAACGCATTCTGCGGCAAGACCGGCGGCCTTGGTGCGCACTGCGGGGCTATGGAAATCAATGATTTCCGACTTGCCCAGGCAGGCTTGCGGTGCGGGGTGGATTTGGTGCATCATTGTAAAATTATATCATAGCCTCTGGGTATGCGCAAAAGCCGGGGCGCGCCCGTGGCAGGAGACAGAATGGAACATTTGCAGGGCAGCGTGGCTGGTGTTGTGCTGGCGGGGGGGCTTTCTACCCGCATGGGGCACGACAAAGCCCTGCTGCGTGTGCACGGGGCTGACAAGCCCGACCTTTTGGCGCGCAGCCATGCCCTGTTGGCTGATCTGCTGCCCCGGTGCTGGGTTTCGTGCCGGTCAGATACCCCGCGCAGCGGCTACGACTGCCTGTTTGATGCCAAGCCCGATCAAGGCCCGGCTGCGGGCATACTGGCGGCCTTAAAAGCGGCACAGGCCCTAGGCTTTGCGGCGGTGCTGGCACTCTCGTGCGACATGCCTCTTATGGACGCCCCCACCCTGCGCAGTCTTTTGGCAGCGCGTGCGGCTGCTCCGGCGGGCACCCTGGCCACGCTCTATGAGGATGCGGCCAGCGGCAGGCCAGAGGCCCTTGCCGCCGTGTACGAAACAGCGTCCCTGCCCCTGTTTGAAAACTGGCTTGCCATGCCCGGCGGCCGCCTTAACTGTATTGTGCCGCAGCAAAACCAGTGTCGTCTGCCCTACAGCGCGGAAGATTCACGACCCTTTGTAAACCTGAACCGCCCGGAAGACGTAAAAAGGGTGCTGGATATTCTTGGCGCATCTCTTTAAGGTTTTTGCTGCTCACGGTATTTTACACAAACGTGATAGTATGCGGCCTCAAACTGGCCGTCTGCAATATTTGCTGCCCGGCGCGGTTGCGCGTCTGCCCGGAAAGCGGAACGAACAGCGCGCGAACAACTTTGCCAATGGCGCCCCCATGGGCGCCAGCGGCGTTCTGGAGCAGACATGGATATTGGGGCATACACGTTTAAGGAAGTTCATCAGCTAGCAGAAAATTTTCATGGGTATGCCGCCCCCGGTCTGCTTGTGGGCGGCTATATGGTTGAGCTGGCCAAGCGGCATCTGCCCGAGGGCACGCTGTTTGAAGCCGTGGTAGAATCTGGCAAGTGCCTGCCCGACGCCGTGCAGCTGCTGACCCTGTGCAGCATCGGCAACAACTGGATGAAGATTCACAATCTGGGGCGCTACGCGGTTTCGCTGTTTGACAAGCACACGGGCGAGGGCGTGCGCGTGAGCCTCGACCCGGTGAAAATGGCCGCCTATCCCGAGCTCAAGGCCTGGTTCTTTAAGGAAAAAGCCAAAAAAGATCAGGATATAGCCCTGCTGGAATCAGAAATTGAAGCCGCTGGCGACACCATCTGCAAGGTGGAACCCATTACGGTAAAGCGCCGTTTTATGGGCCACAAGCACATGACGCGCATACTCTGCTGCCCCGTGTGCGGCGAGGCTTACCCCGTGGAAGACGGCCCCGTGTGCCGTGGTTGTCAGGGCGAGGCCCCCTATGTTTCTGCACGGCGCGAGCTCAAGGAAGACTGTCAGGCTCTTGCCGCCGAGCACCACAAGGCCGCTGCGGGCGTGCGAGTTGTGCCAGTGGAACAAGCCGTGGGCAAAACCGTGGCCCACGACATGACGCGCATTGATCCCGGCCAGTTCAAGGGGCCGGAATTCAAGGCCGGACAGCGCATTTCGGTAGGCGACATCTGCCGTTTGCAGCAGATGGGCCGCTTCAACGTGGCTATTGTGGACGATACTGCCGGGCAGCCCCATTCCAACGACCCACAGGCTCAGGTTCACGAAAACGAAGCCGCAGAGGCTTTTGCCCGCCGCATGGCTGGCGAGGGCGTGACCTACGAGCTGCCGCCCCACGAGGGCAAGATAGATTTTAAGGCTGCCTGTAACGGCCTGTTTTGCGTGGATGTGGAGCGCATGACGCGCTTCAACCTTGTGCCCGAGGTCATGGTTGCCTCGCGCCAGGACGGCACGCTGGTCAAGGAGGGCGGCCCGCTGTGCGGCACGCGCGCCATTCCGCTGTACATCACCCGCGAGCGCATGTCGCAGGCTCTGGAAGCACTGGAAGGCGGGCCGCTGTTCCGCGTGCTGCCCCTGCGCAAGGCCCGCGTAGGCATTCTGGTGACCGGCACCGAGGTGTTTCAGGGTATTATTGAAGACAAGTTTATTCCCGTCATTACTGCCAAGGTCAGCATGCTCGACTGCACCGTGGTGCGCACCGACATCGTGCCCGATGACAAGGCCATGATGCGCGCCTCTGTGGCCGCCATGCGCGAGGCCGGGGCAGACCTGTTGATCACCACCGGCGGTCTTTCGGTTGACCCCGATGACGTGACCCGTCAGGCCCTGGTTGAGGCGGGCCTTACCGATGTGCTGCACGGCGTGCCCGTGCTGCCCGGAACCATGAGTCTTATGGGCCGCATTCCTGGCCCGCAGGGCGACATGCAGGTGCTGGGCGTGCCCGCCTGCGCCCTGTACTACAAAACCACCTTCCTCGATCTTGTGCTGCCGCGCATGCTGGCGGGCCGTGGATTTAACCGTGCCGAGGCTGCCCGCCTGGGCGAGGGCGGCTACTGCCTGTCGTGCCATACCTGCACCTATCCCAAGTGCTGGTTTGGCAAATAATTACTGCGCCTTGTGCAAAGGCGGACATGTGAAATCAGGAGGCTCCGAAATTTTTTCGGGGCCTCTTTTTATGTAACGCTCCAGGGTGCTGACAGTTGTGGGGAGGAGCGTGTCTGTTGACGCGAGAAGCATTGCCCGCTAGATATAGACCGACCGTCGGTCTATAAGGGGGGGGCGCATGCGTATCATCAAGGGGCACGGCGAGCGCAAGGCCGAGATACTTGCCGCTGCCGAAGTTCTGTTTACGACAAAGGGCTATGCCAGCAGTACTGTCAACGAAATTCTTATGATGCTGAATATCGCCAAAGGAACATTCTATCACTACTTTGCGTCCAAAGAAGCGCTGATGGATGCTGTAATTGCAAGGTATATTGATGCAGAAATTGCTGCGGCGCTTGACGTTGCAGAAATGCCACAGCTCACTGCGCACGAAAAACTGTTCCGTATTCTTTCTGGTGCAGGGCGAGACAGGGAATTTTGTGACCGCCTGGAAAGGGAAACCCAAGCCTTGGGCAATGCCGATATGCAGCAAAGAACAATGGCCCCTATTGTTCTGCGGCTTTCGCCCATTCTGGCAAACATAGTGCGGCAGGGAATACGAGAAGGCACGTTCAACACAGAATATCCGCAGGAATGCATGGAAATTTTGCTTGCCGCGTCAGAATTTTTGCTGCACGGGTCGGCCTTTGTCTGGAACAGCCAACAGCGGTTGCAAAAAGCCCGGGCTCTTGCCTGTGTGGCAGAAAAAGCCCTGGGTGTTGCAAAAGGCCAGCTCAGTTATCTTTATGAAAGGTATGAAAAAAAGGGGGCAAACGGTGATTAATGCAGACGCATGGATGGCCGAGCTTTTGCCGCAACTGCAACAGACCTTTGGCGAACGGCTGTGTTATCTTGGGCTTCAGGGAAGTTATCGGCGGGGCGAGGCCACAGAAAGCAGTGACATTGATGTGGTCGTGCTGCTGGAGAGTGTTGCGCTGGATGATCTTGATGTCTACCGTGCTATTGTACGCACGATGCCAGAAGGACAAAAAGCCTGTGGCTTTTTTGGCAGCGTGGCAGATATGTTTAACTGGCCAAGGCACGAACTCTTTGCATTTCAAAAGGATACTGCTGATTATTTTGGAAAACTGAAAAATTTTCTTCCTGCCGTATCTATAAATGATGCGGCAGAATCTGCCAGAATTGGTGCATCGGGGCTTTTGCATATGCTCACACACTCGTATCTGTACGCAGCAGCAGACGACAGAACAATGATTTTGCAACAAGCTTACAAGGCAGCATTTTTCGTTATGCAGGTGCAGCATTGCGTTGTAACTGGTGTGTACTGTGGTAGTAAAAGTCAATTGCTTACGCGTCTTGAAGGCGCAGATAAAGAGATTATCTTGGCCGGGCTTGATGTTTCACTGTGGTTGGCTAGTCATTCGCAAAGCGAGGCCTTTACCACATTGCTGCATTGGTGCAGCACTATTGTGCAAACCGCCAGCAAGTATCATGGTGCAGAGCAGGGGAGCTATGCAACCAGGAATAATCATTGTTGATTGTTCAACAAAAGTTTGAATCAGCTTTTTGGGGTACAGGCCAATCCCTGCCGGCACAAATACCCCCGGAGCCGTTACGTTAAAGGACCAACAGGTTTCTTTTGCGGCAAATACTTTTAGACCGTCTGCCTGTACAGATGGTCTTTTTTTGCGCAATAGAAAGACAAATAGCCCCGCTGCAAGTTAATTTTAAAGAAAAAAGTATAATTATTTCAGCAATCACAATGGCAAAAGTATGCATTCATATGTGCTGTTTGTGTGCGCAATTTTCTATATCATATGCTGCATCACGCTGAAATGGCATGCAAAGTTGGTTAATTGAGAAAAAGCTCACAAATTTGACCAGTTCCGCTCAAAAAAATGTAACTATCTTGCGACATCACGTTTTTTTGAGTATGGTGATAACAAATCTCCATCATTGTTTATGACGCAACCTGACAGGTGTCGGTAAGAGCTGAATCTAGGCTTTTGCGCGGTGCGGCAGGCTAAAAAAAGGAGTACCATTATGAAAAGCACCCGGAGGAGTTTCCTCAAGGGCGTCGGTGCAGGGGTTCTCTGCCTCTCATTGGGGCAGCTGGGCTTCGACCTGGGCGAGGCCCAGGCTTACGCCGTTAAACTCAAAATAGAAGGCGCCAAGGAAGTTATCAGCGTCTGTCCGTTCTGCTCGGTATGCTGCCAGGTCATCGCCTATGTGCGTGACGGCAAGCTTGTTTCGACAGAAGGCGACCCAGACTTTCCTGTCAACGAAGGCGCACTTTGCGCCAAGGGCGCGGCTCTTTTCAGCATGTACACCAATGATCACCGCCTGAAAAAGCCGCTTTACCGCGCGCCCAACAGCGATCATTGGGTGGAAAAAGACTGGGATTGGACACTCGCCCAGATCGCCCGCCGGGTAAAAGACACCCGCGACAAAGATTTTATTCTCAAGAATGCCAAGGGGCAGACGGTCAACCGTCTTGATACCATATTCTGGATGGGAACCTCGCACGCCTCCAACGAGGAATGCGCCGTTATCCACCAAGCATTGCGCGGCCTGGGTGTTGTCCATATGGACCACCAGGCACGGGTCTGACACAGCCCCACTGTTGCGGCTCTGGCAGAGTCGTTCGGACGCGGTGCAATGACGAACCACTGGATCGATATCAAGAATAGCGATGCAGTGCTTATTATCGGCAGTAATGCCGCTGAACATCATCCTGTCGCCTTTAAGTGGGTTATGCGGGCCAAGGACAACGGGGCCGTGCT
>RRZT010801812.1_pt1 | contig 13892 bp, 10 predicted proteins | sample 2165551 | NCBI WGS metagenome assembly RRZT01 (sample SAMN10456910, study PRJNA506462) | wastewater metagenome | biome: wastewater; feature: sludge; material: wastewater sludge; isolation source: wastewater sludge with Escherichia coli K12::gfp cells carrying plasmid... | place: USA: Moscow, Idaho... | reverse complement strand
GCCGACCAGCACCTTGCCGGCGCAATAGCCCAGCTTGAGTACGAAATCCGGAGTGATCGGCGGTTGCCCCACTTCTCCACGCACGCCATCGGTGCCGAAATACTTGCGTTGTGCCATCAGGTTCCCCTCAGGCTGGCTGGCGGCCAGCTCGTTGAATACAGTCGGTCAGTTGCGGGCGAGGCCGGCATCCTTCAGCGCCTGCCAGACGGCCAAACCCTCACGGGTTGCGGCCACATCATGCACACGCACCACGGCAGCACCACGCTCGGCAGCCAGCACGGCGGCCACAACGCTTGATACCGTCCGGGCGGCAGGCTCGGTCACTCCGGTCATCGCCCCCAGCATGGACTTGCGCGACATGCCGACCAGCACCGGCGCCAGCGTGCCAAGGCGTGGCAGATCGTCCAGCAGCTGGTAGTTGTGCATCACGGTCTTGCCAAAGCCAAAGCCGGGATCGACCAGCAGGCGCTCTGCGGCAATGCCGGCGGCAAGACAGGCGGCAACGCGAGCCGACAGATAGGCATGAACCTCGTCCTGCACCCGGGCATACCGGGGCTGCTGCTGCATGGTGGCCGGATCCCCCTGCTTGTGCATCAGGCAGATGGCGGCTGGGCAAGCCGCCAGCAGGGCCAGCGCCCCGTCGTCTTCCAGCGCAGCGATATCGTTGATCAGGTCCACTCCCAGCGCCAGCCCGGCCTGCATCACTGCCGTTTTCCGGGTATCAAGCGACAGCGGCACACCGCATCCCTGCAAGGCTTCCAGCACCGGCAGCACCCGGTCGGTTTCTTCGCTGACACTGACGACCGGCGCATTCGGGCGGGTCGATTCACCACCGATGTCCAGCAGGTCAGCACCTTCGGCCATCAGCCGGTCCGCCTGCGCCAGCGCGGCATCACGCCCCTGAAACCTGCCGCCATCCGAAAAGGAATCCGGTGTGACATTCAGGATGCCCATGACCAATGGTCGGTCAAGGGAAAGCCGGTAACGGCCGCAAGCAAGGTGGGTCATGGCGGGAAAAGGAAAATCCGGTCAACAAAAAAAGCGGCAGGCCAAGCCTGCCGCGTGATTATCGCACTCCCGCCGAACCGGCGGGCAAGATCAGTGTTCCTGTGCCGGTGTAATGGTCGGCGCCGGAGCCGGACCGCTAGGAGCCGGCGGCACGCTGCCACCACCCACGCTGGCATTGGGCTTCGGCGGACGAGGCGGACGGCCTTCCATGATGTCGTCGATCTGTTCGGCATCAATGGTTTCCCATTCCAGCAGCGTCCTGGCCATGACTTCAACCTTGTCGCGGTTTTCATCCAGCAGACGACGGGCCAAAGCGTACTGCTCGTCGATGATGCGGCGGATTTCCGCATCCACCTGCTGCATGGTGGCTTCGGACAGGTTCTTGTGCGTGGTGATGGAACGGCCGAGGAAGACTTCGCCCTCGTTCTCGCCGTAGACCATCGGACCGAGCCTGTCGCTCATGCCGTAACGGGTCACCATGTCACGCGCCATCTGGGTAGCACGCTCGAAGTCGTTGCTGGCTCCGGTGGTCATCTGGTTCATGAACAGCTCTTCGGCGATACGGCCACCGAACAGGATGGCGATGCGGTCCAGCAGATAGCCACGGTCGTAGGCAAAACGGTCCTGTTCCGGCAACTGCATGGTCACGCCCAGCGCACGGCCGCGCGGGATGATGGTGACCTTGTGCACCGGGTCGGATTTCGGCAGCAGCTTGGCAACCACGGCATGACCGGATTCGTGATAGGCGGTGTTCTTCTTTTCGTCCTCGGTCATGACCATGCTGCGGCGCTCGGCACCCATCATGATCTTGTCCTTGGCCGACTCAAAGTCATCCATGTCGACCAGACGCTTGTTGCGGCGGGCGGCAAAGAGGGCAGCCTCGTTGACAAGGTTGGCCAGGTCCGCACCCGAGAATCCCGGTGTACCGCGGGCGATCACCGACGGATCGACATCGTTGGAAATCGGTACCTTCTTCATGTGCACGCCGAGAATCTGCTCGCGCCCACGGATGTCCGGCAGCGGCACCACGACCTGACGGTCGAAACGGCCCGGGCGTTGCAGGGCCGGGTCCAGCACGTCCGGCCGGTTGGTGGCAGCGATGACGATCACCGTGCTATTGGTATCAAAGCCGTCCATCTCGACCAGCAGCTGGTTGAGGGTCTGTTCGCGCTCGTCGTTGCCACCGCCGAGGCCGGCTCCGCGCTGGCGGCCGACTGCGTCGATTTCATCGATGAAGATGATGCAGGGAGAATTCTTCTTGGCGTTCTCGAACATGTCGCGCACACGGGCTGCGCCGACGCCGACGAACATTTCCACGAAATCCGAACCGGAGATCGAGAAGAACGGCACCTTGGCTTCGCCGGCGATGGCTTTGGCCAAGAGGGTCTTGCCGGTACCCGGCGAGCCGGCCAGCAGGATGCCGCGCGGTACGTGACCGCCCAGGCTCTGGTAGCGGGTCGGGTCGCGCAGGTAATCCACGATTTCCCGCACTTCCTCCTTGGCTTCGTCACAACCGGCCACGTCGGCAAAGGTGACCGTGTTGGTTTCCTGGTCCAGCATCTTGGCGCGGCTCTTGCCAAAGCTGAAGGCACCACCACGACCGCCACCCTGCATCTGGCGCATGAAGAACACCCAGACACCAATCAGCAACAGCATCGGGAACCAGCTGATGAAGATGTTCATCAGCATCGAGGGCTCTTCTTCAGGTTTGGCAGCGAAGCGCACGTCATGCTTGAGCAGGTCGTTGACCAGCTGCGGGTCGTACGGTGCGTAGGTCGTGAAGCTGCCGCCGCTGGACAGCTTGCCCTTGAGCCACTGGCCACGCAGAGGATGACCTTCGATGGTGACGCTTTGCACGCGCCCGGCATCAAGGTCGGAGATGAATTGCGAGTAGTCGATCAGGTTCTGTGTGTCCTGGCGACGGCTGAACTGGTTGAATACGGTCATCAGCACCAGACCGATGATCACCCAGATCGCGATGTTCTTGCCGATGTTGTTCAAGAGGAGGCTCCTTTACGCCCTGCGAGGCACACAGTGGTCCCTGAATAATCCATTGTAATCAGCCCTTCCGGCACTGTCAGCGCAAACCCTTGCCGAGCAGGTATATTTCGGCTGAACGATCGCGTGATGCCTTGGGTTTGCGAGAGAGCACCTGCGTAAAACCGGACCGCATGGCGGCAAGGTAGTCATTGAATTCACTGCCCTGGAAAACCTTGACCAGAAACGCGCCGCCGGGCTTGAGATGGCTGCGCGCAAAATCCAGCGCCAGCTCGCACAGATAAGCCGCCCGCGCCTGGTCGATACTGGCCATTCCGGAGAGATTGGGGGCCATGTCCGAAATCACAAGGTCCAGCGGACGCCCCGCCAGCAGGGTTTCGAACTGGTCCAGCACGGCATCCTCGCGAAAATCGCCCTGGATGAAATCCACGCCGGGGATGGCCGCCATTTCGAGAAGGTCGAGGGCAAACACCCGGCCGCTGTCGCCGACGATGCCGGCAGCCACCTGCGACCAGCTGCCGGGTGCCGAGCCGAGGTCGGCCACGGTCATGCCCGGACGCAGCAACTTGTCCTTGTCGTGGATTTCCAGCAGCTTGTAGGCTGCCCGCGAACGGTAGCCCTCTTTCTGGGCCATGTGCACCCAGTGGTCGTGAACATGTTCGTTAAGCCAGGCCGCGCTGGTCTTGGATCGGGCCATACAGTAAAATCGCCTTTTGAAACCGATATTTGCAGATTAGACAATGAGAATCGAACTGACCCCGGAACAACGACAGTATCTCAAGGGACTGGCCCATGCGCTGAATCCGGTGGTAATGATTGGCAACAATGGCTTGAGCGACTCGGTCATCCGCGAAATTGCCGTCAATCTGGATGCCCATGAGCTGATCAAGGTGCGCGTACACGGCGACGACCGCGAAGTACGCGCGGCATTGTACGGGCAAATCTGCGATGACCTGGATGCCGCACCGGTCCAGATGATCGGCAAGCTGCTCGTCATTTACCGGCCGTCCGACAAACAGCGCATCAGCCTGCCTTCCGGTCGGAAAAAACCTGCCGCCTGATGCCCTGGTCATCAGCCTGACAGCAAAGGCGCAGCCTACCGGCCGCGCCTTTTGCTTTGCTTAGCATCGTCAGTCAATCCGTACGGGTGACATACACCAGCCCGCACAGGCTTTGTACCAGCAGCAACAGGCTGGAAATGGCCTGCCAGGTGGCAAAGCCGCCGCCAAACACCCCGGTCGCCGCCTGTGCCGCGCTGGCTTTCAGCCCGACCAGCATCGGCGCGATGGCAAAGTGATTGACCAGCGTGCAAGCCAGCATCAGCAACAGCAGCCAGAATCCGCCTTCACGCATGCCGGCCAGACCATGCCGCCACAGCCAGTCAACCAGCAGGACCGCGGCACAAACCAGCCCGACCCAGCCCATGGTACCCAGCAGCCGCCATGTCAGGCCGCTGGCAACATCCCGGCTCAGGGCGGAAAACAGCAAGGGCGCCACGATCAGCCCGATCGTCCAGACGCCTCCGATCCAGATCGTCTGCGCCACGCGCCGCGACCAGTCCAGCACTCCGTCCATCGCCCCCTCCGGCAGCCTGCGGGCCGCGAGTCAATCAGATGTATTTGACGTCGAGCACTTCGTATTCACGGATACCACCCGGCGCCATCACCTCTACGGTGTCACCGGCTTCCTTGCCGATCAACGCCCGGGCGATCGGCGAATTGACCGATACCTTGCCCAGCTTGATGTCGGCTTCGTCGTCACCGACGATCTGGTAACCCACTTCGTCTTCGGTTTCCAGATCCAGCAGTTCGACCGTGGCACCAAACACGATGCGGCCGTCGGCATCCAGATCGGCCGGATCAATCACCTGGGCATTGGAAAGCTTGCCTTCCAGTTCGGCAATCCGGCCCTCGATAAATCCTTGGCGCTCCTTAGCGGCATCGTATTCGGCGTTTTCGGACAGGTCGCCATGGCTGCGTGCCTCGGCGATGGCAGCAATCACTTCCGGACGCGCCACTGATTTGAGCTGCTGCAATTCAGCCTTGAGTTGTTCGGCACCAAACCTGGTCAGCGGGACTTTGATCATGACGGATATTCTCCACGGCGCAACGGCCGGAATCCCCGGCCGTCTGCGACAAAAATGCAAGCCGCCGTCACGCGGACGGCGGCTTTGGACTGTTCAACAATTGGTTTGATTCTAACGGCAAACGCCCGGAATTTCCAAGCGTTGCCCCGTCCGGTCAGGCCAGTTCGGCGTGCAGCCCTTGCAGCGGGTATACCCCCAGTGCTTCGGTGGCGGCAATCCCGTGGGCCACCGCGCGGGCGCCAGCCAGCGTGGTGTATTGTGGCACCCGGTTTTGCAGTGCGCTGCTGCGGATCGACTGGCTGTCGGTAATCGACTGGCGTTTTTCTGCCACGGTATTGATCACCATGGCGATCTCGCCGTTCTTGATCATGTCGACAATGTTCGGCCGGTGCTCGGTCACCTTGTTGACGATCTGCACACCGACACCGGCCTCGGACAGCACCTTGGCCGTACCGCGCGTGGCGCACAGGCCGAAACCGGCCCGTTGCAGCTCGCGCGCCACGTCGACAATGCCGGACTTGTCGGCGTCGCGCACGCTGATGAACACCTTGCCGCCTTGCGGCAGGCGGTCGCCGGCACCCAGCTGGGCCTTGACGAAGGCTTCGGCAAAATTGCGCCCCACGCCCATCACTTCGCCGGTCGACTTCATCTCCGGCCCGAGGATGGTGTCCACGCCCGGGAACTTGATGAACGGGAATACGGCTTCCTTGACGGCCACGTACGGCGGAATCACCTCGGCCGTCACGCCCTGCCCGGCCAGCGACTGGCCGGCCATGCAGCGGGCCGCGATCTTGGCCAGGCTCTGGCCGGTCACCTTGGAGACGAACGGCACCGTACGCGAGGCACGCGGGTTCACTTCCAGCACGTAGATGGTGTCGCCCTGCACGGCAAACTGCACGCTCATCAGGCCGACCACATTCAGCGCCCGGGCCATGGCAACGGTCTGGCGGCGGATTTCGTCCTGGATGGCCGGGAACAGGCTGTACGGCGGCAGCGAGCAGGCCGAATCACCCGAGTGCACCCCGGCCTGTTCCACGTGCTGCATGATGCCGCCGATCACCACGTCCGTGCCGTCGCTGATGGCGTCGACATCGACTTCGATGGCGTCGTTCAGGAAGCGGTCGAGCAGCACCGGACTGTCGTTGGACACCTTGACCGCCTCGCGCATGTAGCGCTCGAGATCAGCGCGCTCATGCACGATTTCCATCGCCCGCCCGCCCAGCACGTAGCTGGGACGCACCACCAGCGGATAGCCGATTTCCTCGGCCAGCTGCAAGGCTTCCTGCGGCGCGCGCGCCGTACGGTTGGGCGGCTGCTTCAGGCCCAGTTCGTTGAGCAACTTCTGGAAACGCTCACGGTCTTCGGCAGCATCGATCATGTCCGGCGTGGTGCCGATGATCGGCACGCCGTTGGCCTCCAGCGCCCGTGCCAGCTTCAGCGGTGTCTGGCCGCCATACTGCACGATCACGCCCCACGGCTTTTCCACCGCGCACACTTCCAGCACGTCCTCCAGCGTCAGCGGCTCGAAGTACAGACGGTCGGAGGTGTCGTAGTCGGTCGACACGGTCTCCGGGTTGCAGTTGACCATGATGGTCTCGAAGCCGGATTCGCGCATCGCCAGCGCCGCATGCACGCAGCAGTAGTCGAATTCGATGCCCTGGCCGATGCGGTTCGGGCCACCGCCCAGCACCATCACCTTGCGGTTGCCGCTCGGACGGGCTTCGCACTCTTCCTCATAGGACGAGTACATGTAGGCCGTGCTGGTGGCGAATTCGGCTGCGCAGGTATCCACCCGCTTGTAGACCGGCCGCACGTCCAGCGCCCAGCGCCTGTCGCGCACGTCATCCTCGCTGACGCCCAGGAGCTGCGCGAGGCGCCGGTCGGAGAAGCCCTTGCGCTTGAGCTGCCACAGGCGGTCACGCCCGAGGTCGGCCAGCGCCTGGCCTGCCAGCGCCTGTTCGTCCCGCACCAGGTCTTCGATCTGCACGAGGAACCACGGATCGATGGCCGAAATCGCCTGGACTTCCTCCACCGACAGGCCGGCGCGGAAGGCATCGGCCACGTACAGGATGCGTTCCGGCCCCGGTGCGCCCAGTTCGGCGCGGATGGTATCCAGACTGTCCGTCAGCGGATCAAAGCCTGACAGGCCGGTTTCCAGCCCGCGCAGGGCCTTCTGCATCGACTCCTGGATACTGCGGCCGATCGCCATCACTTCACCGACCGACTTCATCTGGGTGGTCAGGCGGTCGTTGGCCTGCGGGAACTTCTCAAAGGCAAAACGCGGAATCTTGGTGACGACGTAGTCGATCGACGGCTCGAACGAAGCCGGCGTGGCACCACCGGTGATGTCGTTCTTGAGCTCGTCCAGCGTGTAGCCGACGGCCAGCTTGGCCGCCACCTTGGCGATCGGGAAACCGGTAGCCTTCGAAGCCAGCGCCGAGCTGCGCGACACGCGCGGGTTCATTTCGATCACGATCAGGCGACCGGTGTCCGGCTGCACGGCAAACTGCACGTTGGAACCGCCGGTATCGACCCCGATCTCGCGCAGCACCGCCAGCGAGGCATTGCGCATGATCTGGTATTCCTTGTCGGTCAGCGTCTGGGCCGGCGCCACGGTGATCGAGTCACCGGTATGCACGCCCATCGGGTCGAAGTTCTCGATCGAGCAGATGATGATGCAGTTGTCGTTGCGGTCACGCACCACTTCCATCTCGTACTCTTTCCAGCCGAGCATGGATTCTTCGATCAGGAGTTCGTGCGTCGGACTGGCCTCGAAACCACGCTCGCAGATGGCGAGGAATTCCTCGCGGTTGTAGGCGATGCCGCCGCCCGAGCCGCCCATGGTGAAGGACGGACGGATGATGGTCGGGAAACCCACCTCGGCCTGGATCGTCAGGGCCTCTTCCATGCTGTGCGCCACCTTCGAGCGCGAGCACTCGAGGCCGATCTTCTGCATGGCGAGCTTGAACTTGTCGCGGTCTTCGGCCTTGTCGATCGCCTCGACCGAGGCACCGATCAGTTCGACGCCGAACTGGTCCAGCACGCCGTGGCGCGCAAGGTCGAGCGCGCAGTTGAGCGCGGTCTGGCCACCCATGGTCGGCAGCACGGCGTCCGGGCGTTCCTTCTCGATGATCTTGGCCACCATCTGCCAGGTGATCGGCTCGATGTAGGTCACGTCGGCCATGTTGGGGTCGGTCATGATCGTGGCCGGATTCGAGTTGACCAGAATGACCTTGTAACCCTCCTCGCGCAGCGCCTTGCAGGCCTGCGCGCCGGAGTAGTCGAATTCACATGCCTGACCGATCACGATCGGACCGGCGCCGATGATCAGGATGCTCTTGATGTCTGTACGTTTGGGCATGGCTGCTTCCCGAAGATTCCGAATGTTGTACTAGAGACTCGCCGTGGCGAGCTTGACGCCGAAACCGATAAAGAGCGCTCCGACTCCGCCGGACAGGCCGGCCGACAGGCGGCGGCGCTGGCGAAAGGAGTCGGCCACACGGCTGCCGATCAGGATCACGGCCGTGAGGTAGGTCATGCTGCACACTTGCAGGATGAGGCCAAGCGCAAGAAAGGTCAGCGCCGGACGGGGATAGGCCGGGTCGACGAACTGGATGAAGAACGAGATGAAAAACAGGATGGCCTTGGGGTTGAGCAGACTGATGGTCAGGGCCTTGCGGAACGGATTGCCGAAGCTGACCTGGGTCGCCGGCACGACGGCCGCCGCCGCCCGCATTGAGCCACCGGCAACCCGCCAGCTGCGCCAGGCTGACAGCAGCATGTGGATGCCGACCCAGCCCAGATACGCCGCCCCGGCCGCCTTCAGTCCCCAGAAGAGCGCCGGGTAGACCTTGAGCATCGCTGCCATGCCGGTGGCTGACAGCACCATCAGCACCGTGTCACCGACAAACACGCCGGCAGCCCCCTGATAGCCGGCCTTGACCCCGCGTCCGGCCGCAACCGACAGGACATACAGCGAATTGGGGCCGGGCAGCAGCACGATGAAGATGGTGCCGATCAGGTAGGTGGCGAGGTCGGTGATGCCAAACATGATTTCATCCTTCTTTCCGAGTTCGCCGCCGGCCGGGCCGGCGGCAGGTGCGCAATCGTCAGCGGGTCCGCCAGCAGGCGGCCCGGCTCACGACTTTAGCGCACGCGCTCGTCCAAAAGGGCAATAAACTTGTCAAACAAATACGCCACGTCATGCGGCCCCGGACTGGCTTCCGGGTGCCCCTGGAAACTGAATGCCGGGCGGTCCGTCAGGGCAATGCCCTGCACCGTGCCGTCAAACAGCGAGCGGTGGGTCACGCGCACATTGGCCGGCAGGCTGGTTTCGTCTACCTGGAAGCCGTGGTTCTGGCTGGTGATCATCACGTGGCGACTGTCGAGGTCCTGCACCGGGTGGTTGGCACCGTGGTGGCCGAACTTCATCTTGCTGGTGCGGCCGCCGGCGGCCAGGCCCAGCAGCTGGTGGCCAAGACAGATGCCGAACAGCGGCAATCCGGTCTGCAGCAGGCTGCGGATGGCGCTGATGGCGTAATCGCACGGCTCCGGATCCCCTGGGCCGTTGGACAGGAACACGCCGTCCGGATTCAGCGCCAGCACTTCTTCGGCCGGCGTGGTGGCCGGCACCACGGTCATGCGGCAACCGCGTTCGGCCAGCATGCGCAGGATGTTGTACTTGACACCGAAGTCGTAGGCCACGACGTGGTACTTCGGCTCACTCTGGTCAACGTAACCGCCCTTGAGCCGCCATTCGGCCTGTTGCCACGGATAGGCTGCGTCGCAGCTCACCACGCGGGCCAGGTCTTGGCCAGCCATGCTGCCAAAACCGCGGGCCAGCTCGACCGCGCGGGCTTCGTCAATCTCGCCAGCCATGATGCAGCCGGCCTGGGCACCGCCTTCACGCAGGATGCGGGTAAGCTTGCGGGTGTCGATATCGGCGATGGCCACTGTCCCGGTGCGGGTCAGGTAGTCACCCAGCGACTCGGCCGCACGGAAACTGGAATGGGTCAGCGGCAGGTCACGGATGATCAGGCCGGCGGCAAACACGCCGCGCGACTCGACGTCTTCGGCGTTGGCGCCGACGTTGCCGATATGGGGATAGGTCAGCGTCACCAGCTGACGGGTATACGACGGATCGGTCAGGATTTCCTGATAGCCGGTCATCGCGGTGTTGAACACGACTTCGCCAACGGTCAGGCCGGTGGCGCCAATCGCCCGGCCCCGGAAAACGGTACCGTCAGCAAGGGCGAGGATAGCTGGAGTGTCAGACACGGGCGGCTCCTGTGGGTAATGCAAATTCGTGTTGCAGACGCAACAAACGGGGCCTTCGTGCCGTAGCACTCGCCCCGTCCGGATAAACTTTTAGAGTCTATCTCAATGCCATATTTGCCTGCAAGCGACATGATTGTTTGAAAACACAAATAAGCCATTGCCAATATTTCGGTATTGAACACGTCATCAAGTCAATCCTGTCCGGTTGACGGTGGATGCAGGGCTGCATGGCGCACCCGCCAGTCCGCCAGAGCCATCCCGGCCCGTGCGCGCAAGCCGGCAGCCTCCAGCTCCGGCACGGGTTCCGACGCGGGTTGCAGCCGGCCGTCGCGCCAGAGCAGGTGCCTTGGCCGCTCAAATCCCCAGACAGCACCGGTCTGGTCCAGCATCAGCCCCCGCCCGCCTTCGCCGGCGACAAAGCTGGTCGCCATTGACGGCCCGTCTGGTGCATAGAGATTGCGCCCGGCAAGGCGCGACGGTTCAATCCCCAGCGCCAGCGCCTGCAATGTCGGAAAGATGTCCCGGTGACTGGCCCAGGCCCCGACCTCCGGATCGGCCGGGCGCAAGGCTGCCGGCACCCGGAACAGGATCGGCACGCCGTAGGCCAGATCCAGCCGGCTGGCATCGGGATACTCGAAAATGGAGCGTGTATTGTGGTCACCGGTTGCTGCCACGATGGTCCGCTGCCCCCACGGTGCCGCAACCAGCCGCTCCAGAAAACCGCCCAGACTGTCATTGGCATACTGGTAGGTTTCCAGAATGCTGCGGGCCAGGGCGGTATCCGGCGTACGGTGTGCCGGCAGGGCCGTCAGATCGACCGGCCGGAGCGCATATCCGGCCGGAGTATGGTACGGCGGGTGATTGGTGGTCGACAGCATGAACAGCAGCAGGTGCTCGCCCCTGCGGTCGGCTTCGGCCAGCAGTTCGCTGGCATAGCGCATCATGTAGTCGTCCGGCACTCCCCAGGTACCGGCCTCGGCTTCGGGAAAACGCTGCCGGATCGACTGCTGGTCCAGTACCTCGTCAAACCCCTGCCGGAGCAGGTTGTGGTCCAGATGCCGCCAGCTGCCGCTGCCGGACGTCAGGAACACCACCCGGTAGCCGGCCGCCTTGAAAGGCCGGGTGACCGCAAAACTGAACGGCTGCTGCCCGTAGCGGCTTTGCGTCAGCGGCGTCACCGGCGTATCAAACAACAGCCCCTCCAGACTCGGGAACGTGCCGTGCTCCACCGATATCGCATGCGGGAAATAATCATCACGCTGCAAGAACGGCGCCAGACGCCCGAGGGTATCGTTGCGCCCAGGCTCATGGGCATCGATCAGCTCCCGCCCCCAGGCCTCCATCAGGGCAAACACGACATGCGGACGCGGCGCCTGCGGAGCTGGCTGCGGGGCGGCCAGCAATGTCCGCAGCAGTTCATCCTGCGAGCCCTGCCAGCCCAACACCCGGGCCGCCTCCAGCGGCGAAGCAAACCCGAGCCTCCGGACACCGGAAAACTCGTCCCGCCCCAGATCGGTTGCAAGGCGGTCAAGCCAGGCGGAATAGAGTGCCTGCACCCCGTTGGGAACCGCCGCATTGACAAAGGCATCGCGCCCCACTGCCGCATCGGTATCCCGTAACGGGAAAGTCCCCAGGCTGCCGCGTGCCAGACCGGCCAGCAGCAGGGTCATCACGACAAGCCCCGCCTTGTGCCAGGCCGGCAGCATATGCGGCCGTTTCCGGCCCACCCTGGCGGCGCCATACAGGATGCCGGCCACCAGCCCCAGCCAGGCCAGCACCCCCGGGATGACCGGATAGTCGTGCCAGACCGTTTGCAAGACGGCCACGGTATCGTCTTCAAACAGACCGAAAACGATGGCATTGATCGGCGACTGGTAAAAGCCGAAATAAAAATAATTGACCAGTCCCAATAGCGGCAGGGCAGCAATGCCGACCGGCACCCAGCACCGGATGACAAAGCGGTCAACCCATCCGGCCGGGACCTTTGGCAGCCACGTCGCCAGCACCAGCGCCAGCCATGCCGGCAACAGCCAGATCGCCAGCCACTTTGCATCAAAGCGCCCACCGGTCCAGAACGCCTGCCCCCACTCGTACCATGACGCAGAACTGGCCGGCGGAAGATAGCTGAGAACCAGCACCAGCCGTATCCCCTCCAGCACCAGCCAGGCCATCGCAAACACCATCCCGCCCTGCCAGGCCCGAAGCCACAGCCACTCTGCACGTCTGATCATGACAAAAACGCAAACACACAAAACATCAAGACCAAGGACATTATCGTCAGTCCCGCCTTTCGTCTACAAACAACAAACCCCGCCGGAGCGGGGTCGGACATGCAGCGGAAGCCGGATCAGAACGCGTCGTCCGCCAGCGCCAGCACACTTTCGCCACCCTGAATGATGGCAGCAGCCAGCCCGGATGTCTGCGCCAGGATGTGCTCGCCATAGAAACGGGCCGTTACCAGCTTGGCTTCGTAGAACGCCACGTCCGCGGCCGGATCGGCGCGACGCTCGGCTGCCACCAGGGCGGCACGCGCCATCTGCCAGCCGCCCAGCAGGATGCCCATCAGCTTCAGGAACGGCACCGAACCGGCAGCAGGCAGCTGCGGCTCGCTGGCAAACCGGGCCAGGATGAAATCAACGCACTGGCCGGCCTGGACGATACCGGCTTCCAGATTGGCCTTGAACACGGCAAAGTCGCTGCCCAGACCTGCCAGCTTGCCGGCAACCGCTTTGGTTTCCTCAAGCAGCGCCTTGGCCGTGGCACCGTTTTCCATGGCAAGCTTGCGGCCGATCAGGTCCATGGCCTGAATGCCGGTGGTGCCTTCGTAGATCGACGTGATGCGGGCATCACGGAAATGCTGGGCAGCACCGGTTTCCTCGATAAAGCCCATGCCGCCATGCACCTGCACGCCCAGCGAGGTGATCTCGACGGACTGCTCGGTGTTCCAGCCCTTGACGATCGGGATCAGGAAATTGATCAGCGCCTGCTGACGAGCCTTTTCTTCCGGTACCGGATGGCGGGCAGCACGATCCAGCGCAGCACCTGCCGCGTAGGTCAAGAGACGCTGGGCCTCGATCTGGGCACGCATGGTCATCAGCATGCGGCGCACGTCCGGGTGGCGGATGATCGCCACGCTGGCCGGGTCGCGGCTACCCAGTTCACGGCACTGGATGCGGTCACGCGCGTATTCCACCGCCTGCTGGTAGGCGCGTTCGCTGATGGCCATGCCCTGAACCGCCACACCCATGCGGGCGTTGTTCATCATCACGAACATGTGGGCCAGGCCTTTGTTGAGCTCGCCGACCAGATAGCCGACTGCTCCCCCCTGGTCACCGAAGCTCATAACAGCCGTCGGGCTGCCATGGATGCCGAGCTTGTGCTCGATCGACACGCAGCGGACATCGTTGCGGGCACCGAGGCTGCCGTCGGCATTGACGAGGAACTCGGGCACCACGAACAGGGAAATGCCTTTGACACCGGCCGGAGCATCCGGCAAACGGGCCAGCACCAGATGGACGATGTT
>RRZT010447551.1_pt1 | contig 13896 bp, 13 predicted proteins | sample 2165551 | NCBI WGS metagenome assembly RRZT01 (sample SAMN10456910, study PRJNA506462) | wastewater metagenome | biome: wastewater; feature: sludge; material: wastewater sludge; isolation source: wastewater sludge with Escherichia coli K12::gfp cells carrying plasmid... | place: USA: Moscow, Idaho... | reverse complement strand
ATGGTGTTGAAAAGAATATTGGCAAGACTTCTGGTTTTGCCATCAAGGATTTGAACAAGGCTATCAAGGGCTTTACTGGTGGTGCAACCGATGTTGAATCCAAGGCAATCACAGTTGGCACCTTCCAACTTGCTGATTACCCTGAATTCACCGATGACAAGAAGGAAGGTACTGAATTCACATGGGAAATGAACGGTGTGAAGTACGGTCCTAGCTGGAAGCAACGGTTCATCAATCACCTTGTTGGCAAGGACAGTAAAGCCGATACTTTCGGTGGTGTTGATGCACTGGAAAAGCTCTTGCCTAAGCTGGATGCAGGCTTCTTGGCATGGTTGGAAGTTTCCAAGGAAGGTTCTGGTCCTGCCAAGGGCAAGCAAATCTTTGAAAACAAGCGAGCTTTCTTCAAACTGTTTGGCTTGAACGAAAACAAGCAACCACTGAAAAATGTGAAGTTTGCAGAAGTGAAGCCTGAAGAAGTCAAGCCTTCTAAGGCAGCAGCCAAGAAGTAATCACCCTTCTTCAACAGATAATGATGGCTCCCGAAGGAGCCATTATTTTTGATCGGTACGGAACATGAATACAGACTTTTCTTTTGAACCCGTTCAAATCCAAATCAAGAATCTTCACAAGAAAGTTTATGAAGGACTTTTGAAGGATGGAGAGTATTACTTTTCCAAGGATGGATTGCTTGAAGTTTTCTCTCTTGCACTGGACAAGGAAGACTACAAAAATGCAGTTAGAAACATCCTTTCCTTCAATAAGGACATGAACAAGAAGAAGATGGAAATCTTCAAAATGGGATTTGTCAGACTTGACCCTTCCCAAGTGAGTCCTGAACTGAAAGAACACACAGCCAGCCAACGAAGATTTGAGCGAGTTCAATTGATGATGAACGGCATCATCAAGGCACCAGAAGAGCAAGAAGAAGAGTTCTATCTTGGCTTCACCTACACGGTACAGAGCAAGAGACACGAGAACCAACCGCTTTTTGTTGTTGAGCAATTCGCACTGGACTACCCACTTCTAGCACTGGCAAGCTACACAGCAAGCATTTGGAACATGGCTTATGGGAAGATACCCATGACAGACATTGACCAGGTAGCCAAGGGCTTCTAAACATCACAGCCATAGGGAGCAATCTCTATGGCTTTTTCCGTCTACAAGGAACCATCATGATAGTTGGAACATTTCACTTCAAAGACTATGGATTTGAAGACAAAAGAGCAGTTGATGAAAAAGGCAATCCCATCACTTCACTTGAACTGAACATTTCAAAAGCTCAAGCTCCTTATTCATGGCAAAGAAAGTTTACAAATACAATCTTTACCAATGGAATTAATAAAGCTAGGCACTTAATTAGCAATGAAGATAAAGCCAAAGCAATTGATAAAGCTTTGAGTTTTGCAAGTCCTGAGTTTATGGAGTGGTTAGAAACATCAGAAGAAGGTCAGAGAAGTAAGAAGGGAATGGTTCTCTACAATAACAAGAAAAGGTTCTATAAGTTCTTTGGAATTGATGAAATTGAATACGAGAAGAACAAACAAAACAGAAAATAGAACCAACAAAGAAGGCTCCACATGGGAGCCTTTTTTCTTTCCTACTGTTGGATCTTCCTACCCTTGCAACATTTTTCAGAAGGCACGACGAGCCGGCCACCCTACCAGGAACGAGCTACAGCATGGAGACAACCGCCCTACCCTGATGGAATGGCATCAACTGGATAGCACCAAGGGAGTTCATCATCGAGCAGGACGAACCTGTTAAGGAGAAGGCTTGACCTTCTTCCAGGAAACCACCAAGGACAAAATGAACATCACAAACAAGAAAGGCTCCACATGGGAGCCTTTTTGTTATCAAGGAGAAATGATGAAGTTTATTTACTGGAAAACACCTTCAGCTTCTCTTGCCTTGTTGTAGCTCTTGAAAGCGAAGTAGCTACCAACCAAACCAACGAAGCCAATAGCCAAGGCACCAAGATAAAGGTTAAGGTTAGCGAAGAAGGGAGTCCCTTCACTCAACATACCGAAGAAGCCCATAACACCGCCAAGGGTGAAAGGCAAAAGCATGATAAGAGCAAGGGTAGTTTTGGTACGAGCCATTTTCAATTTGTTGTTCATTTCATTTCTCCTTTAAAAACAATTTGATAGGCTTACTATGGCGTACTTCTCGGACAATGTCAAGTAGGTAAAGATATCGAATTACATTTAGACGCAATAAATAAATAAAAAAGGACTCATTAAGAGTCCTTTTATTTTTAGTCGCTGATTATTCTTTATCTTCATCATCTTTTGGAGCTTCATCTTTTGGCTCTTCTTTCTTCATTGGAGTTGTATCAATCTCTTGATTTGAATTCAAATTAAGATTTCTATTGATTGATTCACCCATGAATTGATTAAGATTCTTTCCATCTTCTTTGTGTTTGATAGAGCCTTTATCATTGATGAAGTTGTCTTTTGCTTCAGCAGTTGCATTACTCATTACTTTCAAGAAGTCGTTTTCTTTGGCATAAGGTGAAGCAGATTGGAAGTCAGACTTAGCTTGTTTGAACATGGTAGCTACTTCTTTTGCACCTTCACTGTCATAAGAGCCACCACCAGCAGATTTAATCATTGCACCCGCACCAGCACCATATTCATTGTTCAATGCTTGTTTGAATGCAGTATCCATGTGTTGTTCATCAGTGAATCCTTCATTTGTATTGATGGACTCAACCATAGCTTCTTGGAATTTAATTTGAGAGTCTTTATCCAAGAAAGAATTCATTCCTTCCATTCTTGAACTCAAAGCAGTTTGTCTTTGTGTAGGAATACCGTTCACATTGCCACTCATTACCTTAGCCAAGTCAGAACCTTGCATTTTTTCAGGATTTATTTTTTCAGCAATATTTGAAGCACCACCCAAAGCACCTAAGCCTTTCAATTTAGCATCAGCACCAGCATTCCCACCTTTTTCATTGAATGAAGCCATTTGAGCTTGTTGATTTCTAGTTGCAATAGCACCAGCAATAGCACCACCGATTGAACTATTAGCAGCAACAGAACCAGCACCACCCATAGATTCAGCATGACCACCAAGACCAGGAGAACCATTCAATAACCAAGTAATCATTTGGTCAGGTATCACATGACATAAAGCGGTACTCTTCATTGCAACAACTAAGGAGATAGCACCATATAACAATGGGAAAGCAACAACTGAACCGAATATGAATATAATGAATGAACTATCAGCTTGAGAAATCAAGAAGATTTGAGCAAACACTGTATTGATTATTTTACCTACAACATCAATCATCATTATTGAACCAATTAAACCTAGAACCATTAATAAAGGTCTTAACAATAATTGAAGCAATAATTTATATCCCTGAGCAGAGCTTGCAACAAATGAACCGCCTGAAGGGTCTAGGAATGTTATACACACCCAGGCAGGTACAATGAATATCGCTTCAATACAAGAAACAAAGAAACCGAATATCGCACCAAACCAAATCAAGAATGGAATCATTGGAAGCAAGTAAGATAAAAAGAATCCTACTGCCAAAATGTATTGCATCAATGTTTTGATAGTGTCAGCAATGTATGGACCAACCAAAGGAATTGCAGAGATACCACTACCAGCAAGCCAAGAAGCACCAGCAATAGTTAAAGCCCAATTGCCAATTCTCTTGTCTTGAAGAAGGATGTTTTGATCACCAACAATAACCATATCAGTCACGGAAGAGAAAGCTTTCTTAGCAAGAACATTAATGTCCATACCTTTCTTCCAGAATGAAGTGAAACTATCAGACCAAGATTCACTACTTCCACCTTCTGTTTCTGAGACACCCCAATTCACTTGAGCAGCAGCAGAATTAGCAATCAAATTTTCAAGAACTTCTCTCACTCTCTTAACCTGGTCAGACATTTTTCCATTTGTGATTCCAGTTGGACCACTCGCAGAAGGAAGGTTAGCTACGGTTCTAGCAGTGTGTTCTTGATAAGAATATATGGTGATTGGCCATGCACCAGCCATGATGAAACCATCCTTCTTAGCACTCTCTTGCAATGGCTTGAAGGCATCATCACTGATTACATAACTTGAAGCAGTATCGTAGATTGCATCTCTATATGTTTTAGCAGCAGCTTCTAATTCAGTATTGATAGCTGGAATATCTACAGCTTTGTTGTATCTAACATTGTCAGCCACTTTATTTGCAGAAGCTTGAAGAGTAGAAATCAATGTGTTTACTTGTGTCCAATGTTGATTGGAAATTTCAAGCATTCTTTGAGTTGAACTAGCAACATTAGGAATATAAGCAGTGTAGTTGATTGCATTGCCAACAGCAGGAGTGTCAGGGAATTGAACTTTTCTAACTTCAACTCTTCCACAAGCATCTTTTGCTATTGAACTTCCTGATTTATCACCAAACATGATTATTTTGTTGATAACACCATCTTCAACGGTAATTCCAAACTGTTCTTGCTTTGTAGCAGTCACGGAATTACTACCACCATTCTCATCATAAGCAGACTGAAAAGCAGCAACACATAATTGAGAAGCATAGATTTTGTAAGTCAAATCACGAACATTAGGAACATCAATATTGACTTTGGCAATCTGTTTTAAATTATCTGAACTAACAAATGAAGACCAAGCTTGATCAGCAGCACCGATACCAGTTTTAATCAAATTAGCGACAATCTGTTGACCAACACACCATTGATTGATTGGAAGTATTAAAGCAACACCCAAAGCATATTTGATTGGAACCCATAATGAAGAATAAGGTTTACCCATCATTTCTCCATGATGAGCAGTCATCAATATAGAACTCAATAACGTATAACAGGCTATGATTCCACCAACAATCAAAACATAGCCAAGATATGTTTCATTGACTGAACCCAAGGCATCAGTCATTCCACCAAACAACTTTCCAAAAATTGCTTGAAGGGCAACTATTGCTTTATCACCGGCTACAGGCTCAGGTAATGTCTGAGCGGAAGCAATGCCAGGAACTAGCATCATTAAATATTTGAATAATTTTTTCATTTTTCTTCTTCTCCTTTTTTATTATTCTTATTTGATATTGATTGTTCTTGGTAAGAATTCACCTGAATACAAGAATTCTTTAACGGAACAAAGTTTTTTATTTTTAATTTGGAACACTCTGAATGAGTATTTAAAAGCTACTAAACTAAAAAATACCGTGAAGACTGAACCAGGTAAAGCCTTAGTGATTGAATGAGCAAAAAACAGAAAGTAGATTGCTTGAACAAAACAAACCATTCCAAAGAAAACAAACATCCATGCGATGATTGAGTAATTCTTTTGAACGGCTTTAATGTCTGAGTCAGAAACACCTAATCTTGCTTTGGCTTGTTCAAATGTCTCTTCCCTTACTTCTTTCTTTGCAAAAGCAGACTTAATGTCTTCTATTTTCCCTATTGCAGACTGAATACTTTCTTCAGTTGATTTTGGATAGAATGCTCTTCCAAACTTCTTCCAGAATCCTATCTTTTGTTTTTCTTCTTTCATTGAACTCTCCTATTATTATTTTAGTTATATATTTCTTATATCAAATCAAATTTGAAAAGCAAGAGAGAAGAAGAAATATTATTTAATAGTGGATATCGTATTTGTTTATTCAGTCTTCTTTGATTTCCCGAAAGAAGGTCAAGCCTTCTCTCTACGAGACAAACACAAACGGGAAGAAACAACATCAGGTTGCACAACTGGACTCAACCAGGTCAGCACAAGGAAGGTTCAGCACCAAGCAACGATGAGCCTGTAAGGAGAAGGCTACGACCTTCTTCCAGGACGACCACCGCACCAGAACGAACGACACCAATAAGAAAGGCTCCCATGTGGAGCCTTTTTGTTTTGTCTTTCACAAGCCATTGATAAGAAAAATACAGTACCAATTCACCAAGTCTTTCTTATCAATCGGAGTCAATTTGTATTTCTCATTGTGAACCTTGACTATTTCATCTTTACTTGAATTTTTTAAGTCAATATTCAATGTTTTCAATCTATTATTAAGAGCTATTGATTTAACACTTTCATACTCTTCACCAGAGCCACATTTTAAAAGTATTTGTCTCATCTTTGAGATAGACAACTCAACACCACCCAATTCTTTATAAAGATGAACAATTTGAGAGATTGAATACAATGAGCAGTCAATATCATTCTTCTTTATAAAATCACTGAACTCAGAAACCATCTTTTGTAATAATTCTTCATTCTTAGTGATTTTTGTTTTCTGATTTCTAATTCTCTTGTATTTGATATTTCTTGCATAGCAATAAACAGAGAATGACCAATAATTGAAATCTTTAGATTGACTTGGATATGTTTTCAAGAATTCCAAAAATAATTCTTCTAATGTAAATTCTTCAACATTAACAGACTTCAAGAACAACTTTAAAACACCATGCTTTGACTCTTTGAAAATCTTGTTTTTATAAAATACATAAGAACGAATAAAATCTTTTGGCAATGAACGATTGAATTTCTTATATAAGTCTTCAAGTGAAAATTCTTTCACATCACTATCAACCAGAATCTTCAATTTCTGAAATTCATTACTCTTTAATAAATCCCTTGTTGGAACATCCAACTTGTATATATCAATGATTTGTCTTGCTCTTTCTCTTGAGACTGAAATAGCCTGAGCAAAATGAGCTTTGCAAAATTTCTTACCATTCAACTTCTCAATGATTTCATTGATGGCTTCCTGATACTTTGTTTTTTTAAGATACCATTCCTTTTTTTCCATAATTTTCTCCTTTATAGTTCTTATGAATTCTTATGTTTTACAATATTCTTATATATAACCAAATCTAAAAGTCAATACATATCATTACTACCTGATGTAGAAAAATGTGTATAGCCTAAAATTTGAGCAACTTTTCCACTAGGCTGATGACTGGTAAAATGGCTTGTTTTCAACCTTAAAGGACAATCCATGTTCAAAATTACTTGTCTTGTTGCCAAGCAAGAAAATATTTTTTATCTCTCTAATGTCAATCAAGATGATGTTGAGCAAGTTGCCAGTGTTATTGCCAACAATCTATCTTTTGACAAACAAAATACAACTCCAATAGTTTCACTCATTGAAAAGGTAGAACAAGTAGAAACACCAATATTTGAATATATTGGAATTCAAACCATTAAGAATGATGAGTATTAATCACAGTCTTTAGCAAATCCCTTTCTCTCAAAAAAGCATTATCAACATCTTCTTTTTTTACATAGTCATTTTTATCAGTATTCAATTTATTCTCCTTTATCAATACTTATACATTTCTTATATCAAATTAAATTCAATTGTCAATCAAGAAGTAATGATTATTTCTTGATGCAACATTCTTCAGAAGGCACGAACGAGTCGGCCAAAACACCACCCTACAGGAACGAGCTACAGCAGGATCAAGCCCACTGGCACAACTGGATTCAACCAGGTCAAGCACAAGGAAGGTTCAGCACTCGCAACGATGAACCCGCAAGGGAGAAGGCTACGACCTTCTTCCAGGACAACCCAAGAAGACAGCATGAACACCACCAACAAGAAAGGCTCCACATGGGAGCCTTTTTCTTTTCCTACTCATAGAGCTTAGAAGACGATTGAAGGGAAATGCTTGGCAACGATGGCGAACAACCAGACACCCGCAAATGCACAGCCAGCATAGTAAAGAGCATTCTTCCAAGTGTTAGCAGTCTTCTTCTTCAAAGACTCAATGAATTCATCAGCAATCTTGTCAGATGATGCACCAAGAACATCTTCTATATTTTGCTTCACATTTTTCAAGACTGATTTCTTCGCACTATCCAAATCGGCTTTTGATGAAGCTTCAATCTCATTGATTTTCTGAACAAGTCTATCTACTTCAGCCTTTAATTCATTGACACGACCTTTTGAAGAATGAACTTCTCTTTCAATGATTTTATCTAAATAGACTTGAATTTTTTCAATCTCATTTTTTCCAGAGAGCTTGATTGATTCCAATGATGCTTTCTCAGCACCATTCATGGCATTAATGACTTTACTTAACTGATTGAAGTTATTGACAAGCAAAGTCTTTGTTTCAGAGCCATAGCCCTTGATGCTCTTTTCAACACCCAAAACAATATTATTAGAGATAGCTTTCAATCTATATAAATAGAATGGAGTTGAATATCTCATGATGAATTCATATTGCATGGACTCATTATTTCTAATGTTGTCTTTTGTTATACGATTGATGATTTGCTTTTTCTCTTCATCTTCAATTTGCATCAAGAAAACAATAAAGTCATCAAACCAATCTAATTCTTTAATAAGGTCAGAGAAGTAAGACTTTATTTGTTCAACAAAAGCTTCATCTTCAAGTTGCTTTCCCTTGCTTCCATAAAAAACAGTATCCACTACCAAGGAAGTCTTTGGAGCCTGAACAGTTGGAGAAGTCTTCACAACCACAGGAACAGGTTCAGGAACCACTTCTTCATGCTCTTCTTCACTGACACCAGGAAGAGCTTCTACATCGTCATCAATTTGAATTTCATTAAGAGATTCACTTTTATTTGTTTGCAATTCTATTGTAGTTGTATCAGCAAACATTTCATCCATATTATTATATTCATTCATGTCTATTCTCCTATTTTATTATTTATTTAGATAAATATTACTTTATCTATTGACATTTCAATTGAATTATATTAAATATTTATTGAATGTCAATATAAAGGAGAATTAAATATGACCGAAAAGACAAACCTAAATAAAGATGAATCTAACGATGAAGTCTTTCAAAAGAAAGAAGATTCATATAGAGAACAGAAGAAACAAGAACGATACGAACAAAAGAGCAAAAGCAAGTTATCTCAAATAAAAGAAAAAGCTTTAGATAAAATCTTTTTGTTTCAAGACAAGATGTTTCAAGAAAGAAGAAATGAAATTGGCGTTCAATCTGAGTTATTAGTTTCCATTGGGAAGTTCTTTAATAACCCTTCTTCTTGGAAATGGCACAAGGTAGATAACGACTACGAACAACATATAAGCCCTGAAGAGTTTTATGCAGAAGTCCATGATCGTCATTTAGCAACATGGCAACCATCAAGATTCTTATCAAGAAACATTACAAAGCATCATCCAGAAGTTTTAAAAACAAACATCATGGTTAGCAAGGTAAGAATGAAGCAATATGAATTCAATGGTTATACATCAGCATTGCTTGCTTTCATTATGTTATTTGGAGCAGCAACACTATCAGCAGGAATTCACATAACAAAGAGTGCTGGAAGCAAAGCTTACGAAACAATTGAACAAAGAATAACTACCGAGCCTTTATCTGATTACTTTGAATCAATGAAGCCATTAAACAGAGAGCAACTTAAAGAAGAAGCAAACAAAGTAGCAAGAAATTCAAGCAATCTATTTAAGATAACAGTTATTGAATATCTTCAATTGAAATTAGACAAGAAAGAGTTTGAACAAAAATACCCAGAAGGCTCACAAGTTCCAGATGTTGAAAAATATAAATATCAAGGAATTGTTTCTCAAATCAATCAGAAGCTTGAATTCATAAAGCAAAATGAAAAAGAGAGAGTTCCAGCAAGTGAGAAAGAAAAAGAAGTTAAAAACAATAAACAAGGAGAATAATAATGAATAGCACAAAATCAAAAATCATCAACACTTTAGTTTCATTGGTATGTTTACCATTGAAATTCACTGTTCCTATCTTCAAAAGATTTGACAGTGAAAAGGCAATCAACCAAGCAAGAAAGCAAGTTGATTCTTATGGTATGAGACATGAAGTACCAGGACGAGACTATCCAGAAATCGGACACAAAATCAAAGACCACTTACTAGATACAAAGGGAGATTGGTTAGTTGGTCCAGATGGTCAGTCTTTAACAACAAAAATTCATGAGAATGAACTTTTCACTGGATATGTTTCACCAGCGATTCCTTTAGTCTATTTTGTTGGAATATTCATTATTGCAATGAACATGATTGCCACTGCAATCTATCCACCATTAGCTGTACCTATTATTGCTGTATTAATTGCCTATCTTTATAGTCTTTATAAAATTGAAGGCTTGGGTTCAGCATTTGGATTTGCATTCTTTACATTTCCTGTTTTCGCAATTGCTCAAATACAAGAAATTTTTGCAAAATTTTCACCTACAGTTTCTTCTCAAATTGGAGCATTGAACTCAGGAATTGTTTCAGGACCATTCATTTTCTCTTTTGCAATCTCTTTATTGCCAGCATTATTTATTTACATTAAAACAAGAAATACAGTAAAGAAATATTATTCAACATTGGCAAACAATGCTTTCATAAACAATAGCTCAATTAAATTTACTCTTAATCCAGAGAGAGAGCTTCAAGCAATTAATTCAGCAGCAGATGACTCAGAACTTTTTGATCTAGGTGAATCATTAGGCGTCACAGCAAGAAAAGGTGATGCTTTCGGACCAGACAAAGGACAACGCTTCAAATTATCTCATCTTGATTTAAGAGTTAACCTTATATCAGAAGGAAAAACAAGAACAGGTAAAACAGCTTGTGTTTTAAAACCTTTGGCAATGTTCCTTAGAGATGCTTTCTATCCAAACGAAGGCAAAGACTTCATTATTGTTGCTTGCGGAAAAAACACATTAACAAAAGACTTTGTAGCAGCAAACATCGTTAAAACAAGAATTCATCCAAATTACATGAATTTGAATTGGATTCATGAATTCTCAGTTAAGCCAGAGTTCATATCAAACGAGATTGTTAAAGCAGTTCAAGGAAAAGCACAGAAGAATGACCATTGGACTCTTTCAGGCAAGATTGCTTTTGAATGCGGATTAACCATTCATAGAGCATTGATTGACATGAAATATGGCAACCCTTCACAGAACAGCTACTTCCAAACAATCAAAGATATTCAATTATTTATGTCAGAAGATGTTGCTGAATTTGACCAACAAAATCCAGAATATTTGAGACAAATTGAAGGCAAGACAGAAGAAGAAATTGCTTCAATCAAGAAAGAACTTACCAAGAAATTTGCAAACTCTCAAAAATCTTCAATCATCAATAAATTGATTGGACACCCTGATTTAGTAAATGAAGAGTCAATGTTATACAGAGCTATCTCTAACTATGAAATGATTTTTGCTAAAACACCAGAAGAAAGAAGTGGAGTGTTCTCAACATTAGCATCATGGATTGATATGTTCACATCAAATACCATGTTGAATAAATGGAGTTTTGTTGAAGAATCAGACAATGGATTTACATTCAAAAAATTAACTGAACAAGGCGACAATGTAAGTATTGAGTTAGCAGAAGATGAACTTGGTTTAGCTGGCCCAATCTTGACTAAATTGTTCTTTAAATTTATGTCTTCATACATGATTTTAAATCGTCAAGACAACAATCCAACAGACCCATACTTTCATTTCTTCTTAGATGAAGCTCACTTGATTGCTGATGAAAACTTAGCAGATATTATGTCTGTATGCTTGGCTAAACGTTTCTCTTATAAATTAGCCTTCCAAATGGATGAAAGTATCTTATCAAGATTCAATGAGTCATATTTAGCAACATTGAAAGAAAATTGCTTGATTCAGATGACTTTCAATTCTTCAGCAGCAACATTGAAATCATTCTCTGAGAACAATGGCTATGCTTATATCTACACTTCACAAAACAAAACTCAAAATATTGATTTAGTTGGAACCGTACAAAACAAAGCAAATATTGAATGGTTCAATGTCAATTCAGAGAAGAGAGAGTATTTAAGAAAATGGTTTAGAAGTTCTCATTACAAATTCTCAAAAGGAGAGATTAAAGAGATTGGTCCAATGTCATTTACCGACAAAGGAGTGAATAACGACCCACTTCAATCAACTTCAAATAAATATCAAGCAGTTCGTTCACAAGAACCAATGCCAATATTTAGCAAAACAGATTTCACAAATTATTTCTCTGAGCCTTTTGTTATGGCAGTTAATGCAAAAGTTGCAGGTGTTCCAAGAAGAGACTTTGTAAGAAGTCAGCCAATGAATAACAAAGGTGAAAGAATTGATGTTGCAAAAAATGCTCTACAAAAACTTATTGAGCAAAAAGAAAAACTTAACCCAAATGAAAAAATAACCAAAGGAGAATAAATAATGAAAAAGGCAATTACAACAACAATGACAATGATTGCCTTTTCTTTAATGATTACTGGATGTAATGAAAAAGGAAAAGGCATTAATGAAGAACAAGAAAAAGTATTGGATTATTCAAAAGAAAAAGCTGATAGCCGTTTTGCAGTAAATGATAAGAAAGAAGAGCAAGCTCAAAACCCAATCTCTTCCATAATCAATCCAAGCCAAAAAGCTGAAAGCAATACTTCAAAAGGAATTGTGAGAGTTGTTAAAACTACTACTTCTCAAATCGCCTTGAAGCAATACGAAGAGAAAGACTTTTTCGGTACCATCGTTGCAACCGTAGAAGGCTACAGACCAAACTTCTACAGAGACAACATCAATCCAGCTATCGGCTTTGGCTGGAACTTTGCACCTACCACCAAGGCAACCAATCGCCGTTTAGCTACTGGTGCAGGACTTGATAAAGGATTGACTGAGCAACTTCTAGCAGTCTCTTCTTCAGCTAGATTGAGTCCAGACGAAGCCATGAGAGCAGCCCATGAGTTCAATAAGCAACTCATTGAGAAACCAGCAATCAACTTCTTTGGAGCTTCAAACTGGAATAAGCTTTCAGCCAATCAGAAGGCAGTCTTGGAATACCATTTTTACAAAACAGGTACAGCCGGTGGAAGCAAGTATGTTGGATTGAAAAAAGCAGTTGAGAAGTATGCTTCTAACAAGACACAAGCCAACTCTGATGAAGTTGTCTCTCACATCACCTACAACTACAAAATCAAAGTTGCTGATGGCTGGAAACAAATGACTGATAAGAGAAGTCAGCTTTACATGGGAACCCTTTGGAATTCACCAGAAGCCTACGCAAACTTGATTGGTAAAGGCAAGTTCCAACCAGCTACTTTGAGCCAGTTCAACCAGGTAGCCAAGATTGCCAAAGTCTCAGTCAACCCATCATCTACTACACCAATAGCAGACCAGGTAGACAGCCAGGACGAACTTGTTCAGATGAAAGAGCAAGCAGCACATAACGGCTTAGATTTACAGGTTGAGCAAGTCATTGACGGTAAGACAGTTCCTTACTCTGTTGAACCTATCAAGACTGAAGAGCCAGTAAAACCAAAACAAAAGCCACAGCCACAAATTCAGGCTCAAGCACCAGTCATCAACACAGCACCACCAAAAGCTGAACCAGTTGATCCAACAGTTCCAGCAGGTTGCAAGAAAATGATGGATGGAAATATCACTTACTTGTCTTGTTCAGCAGAAGCATTAGCAAGAATGAATAAATGAAGCAATAAAAAATAAAGGACTCTTCGGAGTCCTTTATTATTATCTAACTATTTACCAAACAAAGATATCGAACTGTTTAATATTCATTGTTATACCATTGACAATTCATTTTAATTTGATATAAATATTATATGATAGATTAAATGATAGGAGAAAAAATCATGAATGCACAAATTAAATTAAGACCACAAGCTAAAGTTGAAGCAGTTAAATTCTTCCCTGAATTCAATGCAACAGTTGGATTAAATGCCAAGGACAGAAATCAATTTGGTAAAGAGATTGGATTTGAGCAAGTATTTGTTGAATTAATGAAAAGAAACTTCAATTTTGCTGACACCAAAACAAAAGAACAATTACTTTCATTCAAAGAAGCAAGAATTGATTTTCGTGGCAACTTATACATGTTCAACTAAGGAGACAGAATGAAATATCAAGACAAAAACGACTTGATAAGAACAAAGGAAAGAATTGAGCAAACCAATTCTTCTTTTGACT
>RRZT012303674.1_pt1 | contig 13897 bp, 11 predicted proteins | sample 2165551 | NCBI WGS metagenome assembly RRZT01 (sample SAMN10456910, study PRJNA506462) | wastewater metagenome | biome: wastewater; feature: sludge; material: wastewater sludge; isolation source: wastewater sludge with Escherichia coli K12::gfp cells carrying plasmid... | place: USA: Moscow, Idaho... | reverse complement strand
TTATTTAGTTTAACAATATTATTGTAAATGGAGCGGAGCTCGCTCTTTTTGTGAGCGTCAAAAGGAGAAGCACTTTTTGGCGCATAAGATGTCAGGAAATGATTGTAAACAGAATTTAATGCATATGTATTAGCCATGATTGCCCCTCCTTTCGTCCGTGAAATATACATACAGCAAAATCAGTTTTACTGTTGGAGTATCGTAGAAAGTATGTTATGATATAAGTGCTTTCAAAGATTAACTCCTGTATGGGCATAAAAAACCTATTTTTATACGCTAATCATAGCACTATCATAGGGTAATGACAAGTAGAAAGCGAGAGTTTTCCTATATAAATGCAAAAAAAAGGCAAAAAACATGTAAAGATTCAGTTGACGGAGATTTTAGAGTGTGATATATTTACTAGGCGAGATGAGATTTAGGTCTTTTTTTTATGCTCAAAAATTGTGAAAACTTAGAGTCTGATCAAACGAATCAAGATAGAATAAATGCACGTGGAGGTGGAATTATGCGTACAAAGATTACTTTAGCATGTACAGAATGCAAACAGCGTAACTACAATATGACAAAGGATAAAAAAGCTCATCCAGACAGAATGGAAACAAAAAAATATTGTAGATTCTGCAAAACTCACACATTACACAAAGAAACCAAATAATAATTGTTTTTTATTCGTGTTTGAAAGGAGCAAATAATGGGAGAGACAACCAAGACAGAAAAGGCACCAAAGAAAAGCTTTTTTAAGGGCGTGAAGACTGAATTCAAAAAGATTTCATGGCCTGACAAACAAACGCTTACGAAACAAACAGTTGCAGTTGTTTGCATTTCGGTTGTAGTAGGACTTATCATTACCTTTATTGACACAATTATTCAATTTGGTATTAAGTTCTTAGCGATGTAAGAGTGAGGGTGGTCATATGGCAGAAACAAATTGGTATGTAGTACATACCTACTCAGGGTATGAGAATAAGGTGAAAGCCAATATTGATAAAGCAATAGAAAACAGACATCTGGAAGAAGAAATTCTGGAAGTAAGAGTTCCTATGCAGGAAGTTGTTGAAGTTAAGAACGGCGCAAAAAAAGTTGTTCAGAAAAAACTCTTTCCTGGCTACGTGCTGATTAATATGGTTATGAATGATGACACTTGGTATGTAGTTCGTAATACAAGGGGTGTAACCGGTTTTGTAGGCCCTGGAAGCAAACCTGTTCCGTTAACAGAAGCTGAAATGAAGCCTCTGGGAATCAAAGCTGACAACGTAAGCATTGACTTTAAAGAAGGCGATGCCATTGCTGTTGTTGCAGGGGTTTGGAAGGATACCATTGGAGTCGTTCAAAGGATTGATTTTGGTAAACAGACTGCCACAATTAATGTTGAGTTGTTCGGTAGGGAAACACCTGTCGAAATTAGCTTTGAAGAAGTTCGTCGTATGTAATCAGTGGCGGTGCTTGAAAGCGAAAGAAACTATTGTTGAATTCATTGGAGAAATCCGTTGAAGAAGTGGGAGCATTTGTATCACGGTACCCAACTGCTTAAGTTTGCAGGAGGAGATGCAGTGCGCCATACCACATTTATATTTAGGAGGTGCCTAAAAATGGCAAAAAAAGTATTAGGTTATATTAAGTTACAGATTCCTGCTGCAAAGGCAACACCGGCTCCACCGGTTGGACCTGCTCTTGGACAGAAGGGTGTCAACATTGTACAGTTTACAAAGGAGTTTAACGCAAGAACTGCTGATCAGGCTGGTATGATCATTCCGGTTATCATCACTGTATACGCAGACAGAAGCTTTACCTTCGTTTGCAAGACTCCGCCAGCTGCTATTCTTATTAAGAAGGCATGCAATATTCAGACTGCTTCTGCAGTACCAAATAAGACTAAGGTTGCAACTCTTTCCAAGGCTGATCTTCAGAAGATCGCTGAGACAAAGATGCCAGATCTGAATGCAGCAAGCCTTGAGGCTGCTATGAGCATGATCGCAGGTACTGCTCGCAGTATGGGTGTTAAGGTAGAAGAGTAAGAATATCAACATTAAGTGGGAGGGATATTCCCGCAAATACCACCAGGAGGTTTTTCGATGAAAAGAGGAAAAAAGTATGTAGAGGCTGCCAAGTTGGTAGACCGCGCTACTCTTTATGATGTAAACGAAGCCGTATCTATCGTAAAGAAGGCTTCTAGTGCAAAGTTTGATGAGACAGTTGAAGCTCATATCAGAACAGGTTGTGATGGACGTCACGCAGATCAGCAGATCCGTGGTGCAGTAGTTCTTCCTCATGGAACAGGTAAGAATGTTCGCGTTCTTGTATTCGCTAAGAATGACAAGGCTGATATCGCAAAAGAGGCAGGAGCTGATTACGTTGGAGCTGAGGAGCTGATTCCGAAGATCCAGAACGAAGGATGGCTTGATTTCGACGTTGTAGTAGCTACTCCGGATATGATGGGTGTTGTTGGTCGTCTGGGTCGTGTACTTGGACCGAAGGGCTTAATGCCAAACCCGAAGGCTGGTACCGTAACTATGGACGTTGCAAAGGCTATTAAGGAAATTAAAGCTGGTAAGATTGAGTACAGACTGGATAAGAGCAACATTATTCATGTTCCGGTTGGTAAGGTTTCCTTCACCGAGGAGCAGTTAGCAGACAACTTCCAGGCGCTGATGGGCGCAGTAATCAAGGCTAGACCGAGCACTCTGAAGGGTACCTTCTTAAAGAGTGTTACCATGGCTTCTACCATGGGACCTGGCGTTAAGTTAAATACCGTTAAATTTGGTCAGTAAAAAGTACTTGACAAGTGATTGTCAGTATGATATTATTGCAATGTTTGAGGCCGCAAGGCTTTCATATATTTGCCGAAGACAGCAGGTGCCGCAAGGCATAAGGAGAAAACGCCTGCCGAGGAGAGATCTATATTAAAGATTATCTTTGCCTCTCTGTCTTTGCAGAGAGGCATTTTTCGGCCTTTTCTTAAAATTTTCAAGAAGGAGGGCACATATCATGGCTAAAGTTGAGCTGAAGCAGCCGATTGTTGAGGAAATCAAAGCATCCTTAGACGGCGCAAAGGGTGTAGTTCTGGTTGACCATCGTGGTCTTACCGTTGAGCAGGATACCGTACTGCGTAAGAGTCTGAGAGAAGCTGGTGTTACTTATAAGGTATATAAGAACACACTGGTTAAGCGTGCAATCGAGGGCACTGAGTTCGAGAGCTTAAAGGATCTGTTAGAGGGTCCATCCGCAATTGCAATCAGCAAGAGCGAGGCAACCACACCGGCAAGCATTATCTGCAAGTTTGCTAAGACAAACGATAAGCTTGAGGTTAAGGGTGGTGTTGTAGAAGGAGCCTTCTACGATGCTAAGGGTGTTGAGGTTCTGTCCACAATCCCGTCCAGAGAAGAACTTCTTGCAAAGTTCCTGGGAAGCATCCAGTCTCCGATCACCAATTTTGCTCGTGTTATCAAGCAGATCGCAGAGAAGCAGGAAGCATAATCTGGTTTATGATTGGAATTTGGCAGCTGCGTAAAACAGCTGCATGAGATGATTCAAAATGGATCATCATTCGTAAAAGCCGTAAGGCATAGTTAATAATTCTTATATTAGGAGGAAAATTATCATGACAGCAGCAGAGATTATCGAAGCTATTAAGGGTATGAGCGTTTTAGAGTTAAATGACCTTGTAAAGGCATGTGAGGAAGAGTTTGGCGTATCTGCAGCAGCAGGTGTTGTTGTAGCAGCAGCAGGCGCTGGCGCAGCAGCTGAGGAAGAGAAGACTGAGTTCGACGTAGAGCTGACTGAGGTTCCAGCAGCTTCTAAGATCAAGGTTATCAAGGTTGTTCGTGAAGTAACCGGTCTGGGTCTGAAGGAAGCTAAGGAATTAGTTGAGGCAGCTCCGAAGGTAGTTAAGGAAGCAGCAGCTAAGGCTGACGCTGAAGAGCTGAAGAAGAAGTTAGAGGAAGTTGGAGCAAAGGTTACCTTAAAGTAATTTGTGCTTAACATTAGGTTCTGGAATCCTTGAAAAACAAGGGTTTCAGAACCTTTTTTTGTTTATCTGACGGATATTTGATAGATATTTGTTTCAAAAGAGCAGGCAATTGACTTTAGAAAGACAGCTGCACATGTAAAGTGCAATAAAAAAAGACCGGTTTTTCCGGTCTGATAAAAGATAAGGTCAGATAAAATTAAATAAAATCGGGGCGACAAGACTTGAACTTGCGGCCTCATGAACCCCATTCATGCGCGCTACCAAACTGCGCTACGCCCCGACGCTCACAAGTAAAAACAATTATATCAAATAAGCAGAAGTTTGTAAAGAAAAAAGTTAAAAAGATCAAGAAAACGGCAAAAAAATAGTTGACAGTCTGCCTATGCTATGCTATAGTGATATGTGCACTATCATGGACAAAATCGCTTTCTATGCTTTCCGTATAGAAGACAATGGTGTCTGCCAATAGACTTTGAGGCAGCATGCCGCGCAGATATGGATCGGATAGAGGCACAAAATATATTTATCAGGGGTGAGCAAACATGGAAAAAAACAGAATTCGACCAGTCAAATCCGGCAGAACCTTCCGTATGAGTTATTCCAAGTCCAACGAAGTTCTTGAAATTCCGAATCTGATTGCGATCCAGAAGGATTCTTACCAGTGGTTCCTTGGCGATGGACTTAAAGAGGTATTTGATGATATCTCCCCTATCGTAGATTTCAGCGGCAATCTGGAGTTGCGTTTTGGCAAATTCCGTCTGTGCCCGGATGAAATTAAGCACACAATCGAGGAATGCAAGGAACGTGATGCAACATATTCCGCACCACTTAAGGTTGAGGTCAGACTTCATAATAAGGAAACTGATACCATTAAAGAACATGAGATTTATATTGGTGATCTTCCGTTGATGACGGATACAGGCTCCTTTGTAATCAATGGAGCAGAGCGTGTTATCGTTAGCCAGCTGGTACGTTCACCTGGTATTTATTTTACTATCGACCATGATAAGACCGGAAAAGAGCTGTACTCTTCTCAGGTCATCCCGAATCGTGGAGCATGGCTTGAGTATGAGACAGACTCAAATGATATTTTCTATGTAAGAGTCGATCGTACACGTAAGATACCGGTAACTGTTCTGATCCGTGCATTAGGATGGGGCAGCAATGAGCAGATTTTAGAGATCTTTGGCGAGGAGCCAAAGCTTCTTGCAACACTTGAGAAGGATGTCAGCAATGATTACAAGAGCGGTCTTCTTGAATTATATAAGAAGATTCGTCCAGGCGAGCCGCTTTCTACCGACAGTGCTTCCAGCTTGCTGCAGGGTATGTTCTTTGATGTAAGAAGATATGATCTGGCACGTGTAGGCCGTTATAAATACAATAAGAAGCTTCATTTCCGCAATCGTCTGAATGGACATATTTTAGCAGATGATGTAGTAGATGTTTCTACAGGCGAGATTATTGCTGAGGCAGGTACGACCTGTAATCGCGCAATCGCAACAAAGATTCAGAACTCAGGTGTTCCGTACGTATATGTTGATGCAGAAGGACGCCGTGTAAAGGTTCTGTCTAACCTCATGGTAGATGCTTCTGAGTATCTTAACCTGACAGAGGAAGAGCTTGAAGCTGCTGGAATCAATGAGCTTGTTTATTATCCAGTACTGACTCAGATCTTAGAGAAGGGTCTTGAGGGTGATGAGCTGATGGCAGAGCTTCGTGCAAATAATGCAGAGCTGATTCCGAAGCACATCATGAAGGAAGATATCTTAGGTTCTATTAACTACTGCTTAAACTTAGAGTATGGCATAGGACAGGATGATGATATCGACCACTTAGGAAATCGTCGTATCCGTGCTGTAGGTGAGCTGCTTCAGAACCAGTATCGTATTGGTATGTCCCGTATGGAGCGTGTTGTAAGAGAGCGTATGTCTACAAACGATCCGTCTGATCTGACACCACAGAGCTTAATTAACATTAAGCCTGTTACTGCTGCTGTTAAGGAGTTCTTCGGAAGTTCCCAGCTGTCTCAGTTCATGGATCAGAATAACCCGCTTGCAGAGTTAACTCATAAGAGACGTCTGTCTGCGTTAGGACCTGGTGGTCTGTCAAGAGACCGTGCCGGATTCGAGGTTCGAGATGTTCACTATACTCATTATGGACGTATGTGCCCAATTGAGACTCCTGAAGGTCCTAATATCGGTTTGATTAACTCACTTGCAACATATGCAAGAGTAAATAAATATGGATTTATCGAGGCACCGTATCGTATCGTTGATAAGAGTGATGCCCAAAATCCGCGTGTAACTGACGAGGTTCGCTACTTCACAGCTGATGAAGAGGATGATTTCGTAGTAGCACAGGCAAATGAGCCGTTAGATTCAGAAGGCCATTTCATGAATAAGATGGTTTCAGGTCGTTTCCGTGAGGAGACTTCTGAGTTTGAGCAGAAAAATATCGACTTGATGGACGTTTCTCCACGAATGGTATTCTCTGTCGCAACTTCCATGATTCCATTCCTGCAGAACGATGATGCGAACCGTGCACTTATGGGTTCCAACATGCAGCGTCAGGCAGTTCCGTTAATGTTAACAGAGGCTCCGGTAGTTGGTACCGGTATGGAAGATAAGGCAGCATACGATTCAGGTGTTTGCGTAGTAGCAAAGCACGCAGGTGTTGTTGAGCGTTCCTCCTCTAAGTTAATTATCGTTAAGTGTGATGATGGTACAAGAGATGAGTATCGTCTGACAAAATTCTCAAGAAGCAACCAGAGCAACTGCTACAACCAGAGACCAATCGTTTTCAAGGATGAGCGTGTTGAGGCTGGACAGGTTCTTGCAGATGGTCCGTCCACAAAGAATGGTGAGATTGCACTTGGAAAGAACCCGTTAATCGGATTTATGACCTGGGAAGGTTATAACTACGAGGATGCTGTCCTTTTAAGTGAGCGTCTTGTTCAGGAGGATGTATATACCTCCATTCATATTGAAGAATATGCAGCAGAGTCCCGTGATACAAAGCTCGGACCGGAAGAGATCACAAGAGATGTTCCTGGTGTCGGCGATGAGGCTCTCAAGGATCTTGATGACCGTGGTATCATTCGTATTGGTGCGGAAGTACGTGCCGGAGATATTCTGGTAGGTAAGGTAACGCCAAAGGGTGAGACAGAGCTGACTTCCGAGGAGAGACTGCTTCGTGCAATCTTCGGTGAGAAGGCAAGAGAAGTTCGTGATACATCACTGAAGCTTCCACACGGTGCATATGGTATTGTTGTTGATACAAAGGTATTTAACCGTCAGAATAGTGATGAGCTGGCTCCAGGTGTAAATCAGGTAGTACGCATCTATATCGCACAGAAGAGAAAGATCTCTGTCGGCGATAAGATGGCAGGCCGTCACGGAAACAAGGGTGTTGTCTCCAGAGTTCTTCCTGTAGAAGATATGCCGTTCCTTCCAAATGGACGTCCTCTGGATATCGTATTAAACCCGTTGGGCGTACCTTCTCGTATGAACATCGGACAGGTGCTGGAGACTCATTTGAGTCTTGCTGCAAAAGCACTTGGATTTAATATTTCTACACCAGTATTTGATGGCGCAAGCGAGAGTGATATCCTTGATACTCTTGATCTGGCAAATGATTATGTTAATATGGAGTGGGATGAATTCTACGAGAAATATAAGGATTCCCTGCGTGAAGATGTTATGGATTACCTTGGCACTCATCTGGAGCACAGAGAGCTGTGGAAGGGTGTTCCGATTCGCCGTGATGGTAAGGTAAGACTGCGTGACGGCCGTACCGGTGAGTATTTCGATAGCCCGGTAACAATTGGACACATGCACTACTTAAAGCTGCATCATCTGGTAGATGATAAGATCCATGCACGTTCAACAGGTCCTTACTCACTTGTTACCCAGCAGCCTCTTGGTGGTAAGGCACAGTTTGGTGGACAGCGTTTCGGAGAGATGGAGGTTTGGGCTCTCGAGGCGTATGGTGCCGCTTATACACTGCAGGAGATTCTGACTGTTAAGTCTGATGATGTTGTAGGACGTGTAAAGACATATGAGGCAATTATCAAGGGCGAGAACATTCCTGAGCCAGGTGTACCGGAGTCCTTTAAGGTACTTCTTAAGGAATTACAGGCACTGGCACTTGATGTACGCGTACTGGATGCAGATAATAATGAAGTAGAAATTAAGGAAAGCACAGAGTATGGCAACACTGACTTCAGAAGTATTATGGAAGACGGTGGAAAGCGCCATTATTCTGAGGAAGAGTTCCAGAGAAACGGTTCTACCATTCAGGAAGTAAAGAATGGAGAGATTGCAGACGTTGATATGGATGCTTCCAATGCAGATGATTTTGATAAAGATGATATGGACGGGTCATTTGGGTCTGATGGATTTGATGCAGATGATTTTGATGATTTAGGAGACTCAGATAACTAAGAGCCAGAAGGGAGAACCATTTATGCCGGAAAATAAAACCGATGGAGGACAGTCAATTGCTTTTGAGTCCATTAAGATTGGTCTTGCTTCCCCTGAGAAGATCAGAGAGTGGTCAAGAGGCGCTGTCACAAAGGCTGAAACAATTAACTACAGAACGCTGAAGCCGGAACCGGATGGCTTATTCTGTGAGCGTATTTTCGGACCGCAGAAGGACTGGGAGTGTCACTGCGGAAAGTATAAGAAGATTCGTTACAAGGATATGATTTGTGATCGTTGTGGTGTTGAGGTTACAAAGTCCAGTGTCCGCCGTGAGCGTATGGGACATATCGAGCTGGCAGCTCCGGTTTCCCATATCTGGTATTTCAAGGGTATTCCGAGCCGTATGGGCCTGATCCTTGATATTTCACCAAGAAATCTTGATAAGATTTTATATTTTGCATCCTATGTCGTTCTTGACAGGGGTGAGTCTGATCTGAATTATAAGCAGGTACTCTCAGAGAGAGAGTACCGCGATGCAATCGAGCAGTACGGCTATGGCAAGTTCCGTGTAGGAATGGGTGCCGAGGCAATTCAGGAGCTGTTAAAGGCAATTGACCTTGAGAAGGATTCTGAGGAACTTCGCGCAGAGCTTAAGGATGCATCAGGCCAGAAGCGTGCTCGTATCATCAAGAGATTAGAGGTTGTTGAGGCATTCCGTAATTCTGGAAATCGTCCTGAGTGGATGATTCTTGATGCTATCCCGGTTATGCCGCCGGATCTTCGTCCTATGGTTCAGCTGGATGGAGGAAGATTTGCAACATCTGATTTGAATGATCTGTATCGTCGTATTATTAATAGAAATAACCGTCTGGAAAGACTGCTTGAGTTAGGCGCTCCAGACATCATCGTGCGCAACGAGAAGCGTATGCTTCAGGAGGCAGTTGATGCCCTGATCGATAATGGTCGTCGTGGCCGTGCCGTAACAGGACCTGGAAATCGTAACTTAAAGTCTCTTTCTGATATGTTAAAGGGTAAGCAGGGACGTTTCCGTCAGAACCTGTTAGGTAAGCGTGTTGACTATTCTGGTCGTTCCGTTATCGTCGTAGGACCAGAGTTAAAGATTTATCAGTGTGGTCTTCCGAAGGAGATGGCAATCGAGCTGTTCAAGCCTTTCGTTATGAAGGAGCTTGTTGAGAACGGTTCTGCTCACAATATCAAGAGTGCAAAGAAGATGGTAGAGCGTCTTGAGACAAAGGTTTGGGATGTGCTTGAGAACGTAATTAAAGAGCATCCTGTTATGTTAAACCGTGCACCTACACTTCACAGACTTGGTATTCAGGCATTCGAGCCAATCCTTGTTGAAGGTAAGGCAATTAAGCTTCATCCGCTTGTTTGTACCGCATTCAACGCCGACTTCGATGGAGACCAGATGGCTGTCCATCTGCCGCTGTCCTTAGAGGCACAGGCAGAGTGCCGTTTCATGCTGCTGTCCCCGAACAACCTGTTAAAGCCGTCTGATGGAGGTCCTGTAGCAGTTCCTTCTCAGGATATGGTCCTTGGTATTTATTACCTGACTCAGGAAAGACCAGGTGCAAAGGGCGAGGGCATGTGCTTTAAGAGTATGGACGAGGCACTGCTTGCATATGAGAATGGCTGCATTACATTCCACAGCAGAATCAAGATTCGTGTAAGAAAGACAATGGCAGATGGCACTGTTCTTCAGGATACACTTGATACTACACTTGGAAGAAGTATGTTTAATGAAATCCTTCCACAGGATTTAGGATATGTAGACAGAAGCATTCCAGAGAACGCATTAAAGCTTGAGGTTGACTTCCATGTCGGCAAGAAGCAGTTAAAGCAGATTCTGGAGAAGGTTATCAATACACACGGAGCAACAAAGACTGCTGAAGTTCTTGACTCTATTAAGGCAATGGGTTACAAGTACTCAACAAGAGCAGCTATGACCGTATCCATATCTGATATGACAGTTCCGCCGCAGAAGCCAGAGATGATTAAGAAGGCTCAGGCAACTGTTGACCAGATTGCAAAGCACTACAAGATGGGTTGGATCACCGATGAGGAGCGTTATAACCAGGTTATCAAGACTTGGGAAGCAACTGATAAGGAGCTGACAAAGGCACTTCTTGATGGTCTTGATAAGTACAACAACATCTTCATGATGGCTGACTCTGGTGCCCGTGGTTCTGATAAGCAGATCAAGCAGCTGGCTGGTATGCGTGGACTTATGGCAAACACAACTGGTAAGGCAATCGAACTTCCTATTAAATCAAACTTCCGTGAAGGACTTGACGTATTGGAGTACTTCATTTCCGCTCATGGTGCAAGAAAGGGTATGTCCGATACCGCACTTCGTACCGCTGACTCTGGTTACTTGACAAGACGTCTTGTTGATGTATCTCAGCAGCTTATGGTTCGTGAGATGGATTGTTGTGAAGGAAAGAACATTCCATATATGGAAATCGGTTCCTTTATGAATGGTCAGGAAGTTGTTGAGCAGCTTCAGGAGCGTATGACCGGCAGATTTATCGCAGAGACAATTGTTGATCCTGATACAGGAGAAGAAATTATTCACGAAAACTGCATGGTAACACCAAAGCGTGCTGCAAAGATTATGAATGCACTTGAGCGCATGGGCAGACATACAGTAAAGATCCGTACTGTTCTTAGCTGCCGTTCCCATGTGGGAATTTGTGCAAAGTGTTATGGTTCCAACCTGGCAACAGGACAGGCTGTACAGATCGGTGAGGCTGTTGGTATTATCGCAGCTCAGTCTATCGGTGAGCCTGGTACACAGCTGACCATGAGAACCTTCCATAGTGGTGGTGTTGCCGGCGGCGATATCACACAGGGTCTTCCTCGTGTCGAGGAGCTTTTCGAGGCACGTAAGCCAAAGGGTGTTGCAATCGTAACTGAGATTGGCGGTATTGCTACTGTTAAGGATGTCAAGAAGAAGAGAGAGATTATCGTAACAGATCCGGAAAGCGGAGAGTCAAAGACTTATATGATCCCATATGATGCAAGAATCCGTCCGATCGACGGCAAGGTAATAAATGCCGGTGATCCTCTGACAGAAGGTAGCATCAACCCGCATGATATCCTGCGTATTCAGGGTGTTCGTGCCGTACAGGATTACATGCTTCAGGAAGTTCAGCGTGTATATCGTCTGCAGGGTGTTGAGATCAACGATAAGCATATCGAAGTAATTGTTCGTCAGATGTTAAAGAAGATCCGTATCGAGAGAAGCGGAGATGCCGATGTTCTTCCAGGAGTATCTATGGATGTTCTTGATTTTGACGATATGAACGAGAAGCTTGTCGAGGAAGGTAAGGAGCCAGCAGAAGGAAAGCAGATTATGCTTGGTATCACAAAGGCATCTCTTGCAACAAACTCCTTCCTGTCAGCAGCATCCTTCCAGGAGACTACAAAGGCTCTGACCGATGCAGCTATCAATGGCAAGGTTGACCCGCTGCTTGGTATGAAGGAAAATGTTATCATCGGTAAGCTGCTTCCAGTAGGTACTGGTATGAAGCGTTATCGCAATCTGGAACTCAATACAGATTATCAGCAGTCTGATATTGTTGATTTCTCTGATGATGAGACTGAGACTGCAGGTGATGATACTATCGAGCTTTCTGAGGATTTTGATGAGTCTGATGATGCAGACGAGGCTGTAAAGGCAGCTGAGGAAGCATTTGCAGATGATGATGATGATACAGATGCAGATATAGACACAGATGATTTCGATGAGGAATATTTAAAGGCATTTTCTAAATCAGATGATTCTGATGCAAAATAAAATATAAAAAAAGCTGTTCCGGTGGCAATGCTGTCGGGGCAGCTTTTTTAGATAAGCCAATATTGCACCGAAGGGCTTTTGTTACATGAACAGTGACAAAAATGTTGATAAAAATGTGTAAAAACTTGAATTTCCTATTGACAGAAAAATATAAAGGATATATAATTTAAAGGCATGTGGCCTTGGAAGCAAAATGCTGTCCAACAACCGGGCTTGCATGATTCATTACATTATAATGTTTTTAATTTCCGCAGGAGGTGAAACGGATGCCTACATTTAATCAGTTAGTTAGAAAAGGAAGACAGACTCTGCAGAAGAAGTCTACTGCTCCGGCACTTCAGAAGGGATATAACTCCTTAAAGAAGAAGTCTACCGACAAGAGTGCTCCGCAGAAGAGAGGTGTTTGTACTGCAGTTAAGACAGCTACTCCTAAGAAGCCGAACTCAGCTCTTAGAAAGATCGCCAGAGTACGTCTTTCCAATGGAATCGAAGTAACAAGCTACATCCCAGGTGAGGGACATAACCTTCAGGAGCATAGCGTAGTTCTGATCCGTGGCGGCCGTGTTAAGGACTTACCAGGTACCAGATACCATATCGTAAGAGGAACCCTTGATACAGCAGGTGTTGCTAAGAGACGCCAGGCTCGTTCTAAGTACGGTGCTAAGAGACCGAAGGACGCTAAGAAATAATTTTAATTAAAACTAAATAAAACGCATTTTAATTAAGAAGAGATTCTTGCGCAAAACAAGTAAGTAAGTGTACCACTTTTTTTGATTAGTGCCGGCATTCGAACAATACCTTCCTGGCGGTTGCAGGAGATAGAAAGGTACAGCCAAGTGTGCGTCGAGGACGCTGCTTGTGTTGGAGAAACAAGAACCGAGCGCGAACACAAAGATGGATGTGAGTACCGATGAGATAACTGAGAGGCGAAAGCCTCGTATTGTAGTTAAGGAGGGAAGTATCGTGCCACGTAAAGGACATACTCAGAAGAGAGACGTATTAGCAGATCCGTTATACAACAATAAGGTTGTTACCAAGCTGATCAACAACATTATGTTAGACGGTAAGAAGGGTGTTGCCCAGAAGATCGTTTATGGCGCTTTCAACAAGGTTGAGGAAAAGACCGGAAAGCCAGCTGTAGAAGTTTTCGAAGAGGCAATGAACAATGTAATGCCAGTTCTCGAGGTTAAGGCTAAGAGAATCGGTGGAGCAACTTATCAGGTTCCGATCGAGGTTAAGCCAGAAAGAAGACAGGCTCTTGCTCTTCGTTGGTTAACCATGTTCTCCCGTAAGAGAGGCGAGAAGACCATGGAAGATAAGCTTGCAAACGAGATCATGGATGCAGCAAATGGAACAGGTTCCGCTGTAAAGAGAAAGGAAGATATGCACAAGATGGCAGATGCAAACAAGGCGTTTGCTCACTATCGTTTCTAATAGTTGCATTATCTGATATTTACAGCAAGTTAAGGAGGAAAAAATCTTGGCTGGAAGAGAATATCCATTGGAGAGAACCAGAAATATTGGAATTATGGCTCATATCGATGCAGGTAAGACTACTCTGACTGAGCGTATTCTGTATTATACTGGAGTTAATTATAAGATTGGTGATACCCATGAGGGTACTGCTACCATGGACTGGATGGCTCAGGAGCAGGAGAGAGGTATCACAATCACATCTGCAGCTAC
>RRZT010080289.1_pt1 | contig 13900 bp, 18 predicted proteins | sample 2165551 | NCBI WGS metagenome assembly RRZT01 (sample SAMN10456910, study PRJNA506462) | wastewater metagenome | biome: wastewater; feature: sludge; material: wastewater sludge; isolation source: wastewater sludge with Escherichia coli K12::gfp cells carrying plasmid... | place: USA: Moscow, Idaho... | reverse complement strand
GAGCACGACGAGGGCTACCAGGAGGAGCGCACGCCCACGTGGCACGCCCGGGACGTGGCCATCGAGCGGGCCCGGCGGGCCGGGGTGCCGTGCGTGCTGGTCTCGCCATGCCCCACCCTCGAAGCACAGGCGTGGGGTGACCTGCTCCCGCCGTCGCGCCAGGTCGAGCGCTCTGGCTGGCCGGTGGTGGACGTGGTCGACCGGCGCCAGGAGGACCCGGGCCGCGCCGGGCTCTACTCGCCGCTGCTCGTCCAGCGCCTACGGTCGGGCGGACGGGTGCTGTGCGTGCTCAACCGGGTCGGGCGGGCCCGTCTTCTCGCCTGTGTGCGCTGCGGCGAGTTGGCCCGCTGCGAGCGCTGTGGCTCGTCCACCGCGGAGGACGAGGTCGGCACCCTCACCTGTCGCCACTGCGGCCTGGAGCGCCCGACCGTGTGCCTGTCCTGCCACGCCACGAGCTTCAAGAACCTGCGGGCGGGCATCAGCCGGGCCCGTGAGGAGCTCGAGGCCCTCGCCGGCGAGCCCGTGGTCGAGGTCAGCGCCAAGACCGCCGGCGAGGACCTGCCCCCGGCGCGGATCTACGTCGGCACCGAGGCCGTCCTGCACCAGGTGCCGGACGCGGCCGTGGTGGCCTTCCTCGATCTCGACCAAGAGCTGCTGGCGCCCCGCTACCGCGCGGCAGAGCAGGCCATGGCGCTGCTGGCCCGGGCCGCTCGGCTCCTGGGGGGACGGGCCGACGGCGGTCGCCTCGTGTTGCAGACCCGCCTGCCCCAGCACGAGGTCGTGACCGCTGCGCTCCACGCCGACCCGAGTCGGGTGGCCAGGGCCGACCGCGAGCGGCGGCGGGCGCTGGCCAACCCACCCTTCTCGGCCTCGGCCACCGTCTCGGGCGCCGCCGCCGAGGCCTACGTCGAGGCGCTCGGGACGCCCCTCGGGGTCGACGTGCTCGGCCCCCGCGACGGCGAGTGGCTGTTGCGCGCCCCCGATCACCGCACCCTCTGCGACGCCCTCGCGGCGACCCCCCGTCCTCCCGGCCGCCTCCGCCTCGCCGTCGACCCCCTCCGCTGAGGCGCCGACCCACCGCTCTGGGACGGCCCTGCTGTGGTGGGCCACAGCCGCGTGGTCGCGGAAAGGAAGGGTTCGTCGCTCTGGGACCACCGTGCTGTCATGGGGCGCAGCCGCGTGGTCCCGGAACGGGAGGGCGGGGCCGGTTCGACGCGGGCGCCGGCGTCCGACAGCATGCGGGCATGCGCGTCGTGGCCGGCTCGGCTCGGGGGACCCGCCTCGAAGGACCGCCGTCGGAGGGCACGCGCCCCATCAGCGACCGGGCCAAGGAGGCCCTGTTCAACATCTTCGGCCGTGACGTCCGCGGCGCCCGGTTCCTCGACCTCTTCGCCGGGACCGGCGGCGTCGGCATCGAGGCACTGAGCCGGGGCGCCGCCGAGGCGGTGCTGGTCGAGCAGGACCGGGCCGTGGTCGAGGTCATCAAGGCCAACCTCGCCAAGACCCGACTCGCCGATCGTGCCGTCATCGAGCGCGCCGACGTGTTCGCCTGGCTCGACCGGCCGGTCGCCGCGCCCTTCGACCTGGTGTTCTCGGGGCCGCCGCAGTGGCACGAGCTGTGGGGCCGATCGCTGGGCGCCATCGACGAGCGCAGCGAGAGCCTGCTCGCGGAGGGCGCCTGCGTGGTCCTCCAACTGGACCCCCGCGAGGAGGACGATGAGCCTGCGCTGGAGCACCTCGTGCTGCTCGATGCCCGCCGCTACGGCAACGTGGCGCTGCGCTTCTACTCGGTAGCCTGAGGACGTATGCCTCCTTATGCCATCCGCGTGTTCGGTGACCCGGTCCTCACCGAGCGCGCCGCCGAGGTCGACGACATCAACGGCGCCCTCGTCCGCCTCGCCGACGACATGTTGACCACCATGTACGAGGCGCCGGGCCTCGGCCTCGCCGCCCCCCAGGTGGGTGTGCAGAAGCGTCTGTTCGTCTACGACGCCGGCGACGGGCCCGCGGTGCTGGTCAACCCGGTCATCTCCGAGAGCAGCGGCGAGTGGGCCTACGAGGAGGGGTGCCTCTCCGTGCCCGGCCTCTCGTGGGAGATCATCCGGCCGAAGCAGATCCACCTGACGGGCTACGACCTGGACGGCAACGAGGTGTCCCTCGAGGCCGACGAACTGCTGTCACGGCTCTTCCAGCACGAGATGGACCACCTCGACGGCGTGCTGCTGCTCGAGCGCCTCGACGACGACGAGCGCAAGGACGCGCTGCGCACGCTGCGGGCCCAGGCCCTCGCCGCCGCGGAGGCCACCCGGCCCCGCGCCACCCAGGGCGGCCTGCGCCTCCCCTGAGCCCGGCTTCGCGCCGTCGGCCCGCTCCCGTGCCCCCTGTCCCACCCTCGTCCTCGCCGCAGCGCCTCGTGTACCTCGGTACGCCGGCGCTGGCCGTCCCACCGCTGCAGGCGCTGGTCGACGACGGCCGTGACGTCGCCCTCGTGGTCACCCGGCCCGACAAGCGGCGGGGGAGGGGCGGCGACCTCCAGCCCAGCCCGGTGAAGGCGGCCGCGCTCGAACTGGGCATCCCGGTGAGCCACGACGTCGACGACATCCTCTCGGTCGGCGCCGAGCTCGGGGTGGTGGTGGCCTTCGGCGAGATCCTGAAGGACCACGTGATCGCCTCGGTGCCGCTCGTGAACCTGCACTTCTCGCTCCTGCCCCGATGGCGGGGCGCGGCCCCGGTCGAGCGGGCCATCCTGGCCGGCGACGAGCACACCGGCGTGTGCCTCATGGAGGTCGTGTCCGAGCTCGACGCCGGTGCCGTCTATGCCCGCACCGCGTGCTGGGTGCACCCCGACGTGACCCTGGATGAGCTGCGCGACGAACTGGTCGATCTCGGCTCGTCGCTGCTCCTGGATGCGCTGGCCGAGGGCTTCGGCGAGCCCGTCCCCCAGGCGGGCGACGTCACCTACGCCAAGAAGATCCGTCCCGAGGAGCGCGAGATCGACTGGTCCCGGTCGGCTGTCGAGATCCACCGCCAGGTGCGGGTGGGCGGGGCCTGGACGACGTTCCGGGGCAAGCGCCTCAAGGTCCACCGCACCTGCCTCGTCGAGTCACCCCCGGCGCCGGCCGTGGCCGTGGGTGACGTCGAGCACGCCGGCGGCGAGGTGCTCGTCGGCGCCGGCGATGGACCGATCGCGCTGGTCGAGGTGCAACCCGAGGGCAAGGGTCACCAGGACGCCGGCGCCTGGTGCAACGGCGCCCACTGGACCGACGACGACCGCCTCGGCGCCTGAACGTCCGCCTCGCGGCGAGCCCAACTCGAGCCCTCGAGAAACCGTTCTGGGTACAGAAATGGACCGGTGAGAGCGGAGATCTGGTCCCAGAACGGTGAGCCCGGGCGTGGAGATCCGTCCTCGCCGCGAGCCGCTCGTGCCGTGACGACCCGTTCTGGGCACAGAAACGGATCGGTGAGAGCGCATTTCTGGTCCCAGAAGGGTGAATCTGGTCGATCTTCGCCCTCTACGGTGAGGCCATGAGCACCGACGACGACGGCCACCACGGGTTCGCGAAGGTGCTGACGGTGTCGGACGGGGTCGTGGCCGGGACCAGGGAGGACAAGTCGGGTGAGGCGCTCGCCGTGCACCTCGCCGCCCACGGCTTCGAGGTCGTCGAGCGCCGGGTGACCGAGGACGGCATCGAGGCCGTCGCGGCGGTGTTGCGCGACCTCACCGATGGCTTCGCCGGCCTGGTGGTCACCACAGGCGGCACCGGCTTCGGCCCCCGCGACCTCACCCCCGAGGGCACCCTGAAGGTGCTCGAGCGCGAGGCACCGGGACTGGCCGAGGCGATGCGCCTGGTCAGCCCCCTGGGGCGCCTCTCCCGGGCCGTGGCCGGCACGGTGGGGGAGAGCCTCGTGCTCAACACCCCCGGCAGCACCAAGGGCTGCATCGAGACCCTCGAAGCCGTCCTCGACGTCATCCCCCACGCCCTCCGCCTCCTCGCCGGCCACCGCGAGCACTGACTTGCTGTCGGCCGATCCCTCCGCTCCGCTCGAAGCGGCCCTGTTCCTCTCACTCTGGGTTCCTCTCACTCTGGATGGACGTGGGCTCCGAACCCAAGGCTCGGAAGGTAGTGGGTCGTGCCGCGTGCCGGCTCGGGATCGCTGAGGAGGTCTTCGACGTCATCGGGTTGGACCCCACTCGCGTGGCATGGAAGGTGGAAGCGGCAGTGTCGCTCCCTCCATCAGCGGGCGCCGGCGTCGTGGCCGCACTGCGGGTCGTTCGCGGCGTCGCCATCCCGATCATGGTGTCCTCGACGGACCTCGACGAAGGCCACTGGAACCTCGAGGGGTACGCCGGACCGTCGGGTCTTCGAGAACCGGGCTTGACCTTCGTCAGCTTCTCGGCTCGGTCGTTCTCGGCACCATCGAACGGCTGAGGACGGCCTGGAGCATCGGGGTGATCCCGCCGTCGGCGCATCGCAAGTGCGTCGGCGCCCGCCAGACTGGTGTGACGGGCGTCGGGTTGACGTCGTGCACACCCAAAATTAGAATCGGTTCTAATTTCTGACCACAACCGAATACACACCCCTCGCGGGGTTTTGGGTGAAAGTCCCGACCGGCAGTACAGCCTGCGAACCCTGGCCCTCGGGCCCGGGCCGATCCGGGGGAGTTCCGGAGCCGACGGTCACAGTCCGGATGGGAGCGAGGGTGCCACCACGCCGGACCTCCCGGCGCGCGCACCTTTGCCTGCGCACGCTGAGGAGCACCACGAGTGGACGGCACGTCGGAGGACGAGCAGGTGATGGCACGGGCCATGGCACTCGCGTCCGCCGTGCGCGCCTCCACGTCGCCCAACCCGTGGGTGGGTTGCGTGCTCACCGCCGCCGATGGCACGACCTTCGAAGGCGCCACCCAGCCCCCCGGTGGTCCCCACGCCGAGCGTGTCGCTCTGACCGCGGCGGGCGACAAGGCCCGAGGCGCCACCGTGCACTGCACCCTCGAGCCCTGCTCGCACCAGGGGCGTACCGGCCCCTGCGCCGACGCCCTCATCGACGCCGGCGTGGCCAGGGTGGTCTTCGCCCTGGAGGACCCGGACTCCAAGGTCGTGGGCCAGGGCGCGCAGAAGCTGCGCGACGCCGGCGTCGAGGTGGTCGAGGGCGTCGGCTGTGATGCGGTGGCTGAGCAGCTCGCCCCTTACGTGAAGCACCGCACGACGGGGCGCCCGTGGGTGGTGCTGAAGCTGGCGGCCTCCGTCGACGGTCGCACCGCCGCGCCCGACGGCACCAGCCAGTGGATCACCGGTCCCGAGGCCCGGGCGGATGCGCACGCTCTTCGGGCCGAGAGCGACGCCGTCATCGTCGGCGCCGGCACCGTACGGGCCGACGACCCATCGCTCACCGTGCGCGACGCCGAGGGCGACGACCCCCTGCGGGTGGTGCTCGGTCGGGCGCCCGAGGGCGCCAAGGTGCTCCCCGCGCTCGAGCTCGACGGCCCCCTCACCGAGGTCCTCGACGAGCTGGGTGGCCGCGGCGTGCTCCAGGCCATGGTCGAGGGCGGCGCCGGCGTGGCCGGCCAGTTCCACCGTGAGGGCCTGGTCGACCGGTACGTGCTGTACCTGGCGCCGGCGCTCTTCGGCGGCGACGACGCCCGGGGCCTGTTCGCGGGCCCGGGCGCCGCCACCATCGACGACGTGTGGCGGGGCGAGATCCGGTCGGTGCGCCAGGTCGGCGCCGACCTGCGCCTCGAGCTCGCCCCCTCGACCACGATCGTTCTGGCGCCTGATGTGCGGCCTGGGGCCAGTAGATCGGGCGCCAGAAGCGTGCGAGATCGAGAGGAGACCGACTGATGTTCACCGGGATCGTGGAAGAGCTGGGCACCGTCGAGTCGGTCGAGCCGAGCCTCGACGGGGTGCGCATCCGCATCGCCGCCGGCGGGGTGCTGGAAGGCGCCGGCCTGGGGGACTCGACCGCGGTCAACGGCTGCTGCCTCACCATCGTGGCCCTCGACCCGGCCGACCCGCCCACCTGGTGGGAGGCCGACGTCAGCGACGAGACCCTAAAGCGCACGAGCGTCGGCCGCCTCAAGGAAGGCGACCCGGTGAACCTGGAGCGCCCGGTCCGCCTCATGGACCGCCTCGGCGGCCACCTGGTGCAGGGCCACGTCGACGCGGTCGGCGAGGTGGTCGCTCCCGTACCCGACCTGCAGGTGCGCATGCCCGCGCACCTGCTCCGCTACGTGATCGAGAAGGGCTCCATCACGGTGGACGGCGTCAGCCTCACCGTGGTCGAGCCCCTCGCCGACGGCTTCACCGTGGCGGTCATCCCCCACACGGCCGAGGTCACGACCCTCGGCGCCCGCCGACCCGGCGACCTCGTCAACCTCGAGGTCGACGTCATCGCCAAGTACACCGAGCGCCTGCTCACGATCCCCGCGTCACCCCCCGATGCATCCGACACCCCTGCAAACACCCCCGCACTGGAGGCCTGATGGCCGAGCACAAGAACCCCTTCAACACCGTCGACGAGGCGGTGGAGGCCATCGCCCGCGGCGAGATCGTGGTCGTGGTCGACGACGAGGACCGCGAGAACGAGGGTGACCTCATCATGGCGGCCGAGCACGCCACCCCCGAGAAGATCGCCTTCTTCGTGCGCCACACCTCGGGCCTGATCTGCGTGCCCATGACGGGTGAGCGCCTCGACGAGCTCGACATCCCCCTCATGGTGAGCCACAACACCGAGGCCCAGCGCACCGCGTTCACCTACAGCGTCGACGTCCGTCACGGCACCAGCACCGGCATCTCGGCCGCCGACCGCGCCGCCACCATCCAGTCGCTCATCGACCCGGCCACGCGGCCGGCCGACCTCGCCCGACCCGGGCACATCTTCCCCTTGCGCTACTCGGAGGGCGGCGTCCTCAAGCGGGCCGGCCACACCGAGGCCGCGGTCGACCTCGCCCGCATGGCCGGGTTGTACCCCGCCGGCGTGCTGTGCGAGCTCGTGATGGACGACGGGACCATGGCCCGCGTGCCCGACCTGCTGGAGTTCAGCCGCGAGCACGGCCTCAAGATGATCTCGATCGCCGAGCTCATCCGCTACCGCCGCCAGAACGAGAAGCTGGTGAAGCGCACCGCCGAGGCCCGCATCCCCACCGAGTGGGGTGACTTCACCTGCTACGGCTACGAGTCGCTGCTCGACGGCGAGCAGCACGTGGCCATGGTGCGCGGCGCGGTGCAGGGCGAGGACGACGTGCTCGTCCGGGTGCACAGCGAGTGCCTCACCGGCGACATCTTCGGCTCCCTGCGCTGTGACTGCGGCTTGCAGCTCGACGCGGCCATGGCCCGCATCGCCGAGGAGGAGCTGGGCGTGCTCGTCTACCTACGCGGCCACGAGGGCCGGGGCATCGGCATCGGTCACAAGCTGCGGGCGTACTCCCTCCAGGAGGCCGGCGCCGACACCGTCGACGCCAACGTGGAGCTGGGCCTGCCCATCGACAACCGCGAGTACGGCATCGGCAGCCAGATCCTCGTCGACCTGGGCATCACCACGATGCGCCTGATGACCAACAACCCCGCCAAGTACGGTGGCCTCGAGGGCTTCGGTCTCGAGGTCGTCGAGCGGGTGCCGTTGGAGTCCATCCCCAACCCCGAGAACATCAACTACCTGCGCACCAAGCGGGAGCGCATGGGTCATTTGCTGGAGGGCCTCGATGATGCGTGACAACGGCAGGGGTCGCAACGCACCGGGCAGGGCCTCGATGACGTACGACCGGGCGCTGGGCCCGGACGACCGGAAAGGGTCTCGACGATGACGTCCTACAGCGGCAACCTCAACGGAGCGGGCATGCGCATCGCGCTGGTGTGCGGGCGCTTCAACGACCTCATCACCGAGCGCCTGCTTGCGGGCGCCCGTGACGGGCTTCTCCGCCACGGCGTGGACGAGGGCTCCATCACCGAGGTGTGGGCGCCGGGATCGTTCGAGATCCCCCTCGTGGCGAAGCGCCTCGCCGCCTCGGGCGAGGTCGATGCCGTCGTGACCCTCGGCGCGGTGATCCGGGGCGCCACCGGGCACTACGACGTCGTCGCCGGGCAGTGCGCCTCGGGGGTGCAGGCGGCGCAGCTCGAGACGGGCGTCCCCATCGTGTTCGGCGTCCTCACCACCGACACCATCGAGCAGGCCATCGAACGGGCGGGCACCAAGGCCGGCAACAAGGGCTACGAGTGCGCGGTCACGGCCATCGAGATGGTGGACCTGCTGCGCCAGCTCCCCAAGGCGTAGCGCACCACCGATGCCTACCGGCAGCGTGGCCAGCTTCGACGACCCCCGGGGCATCGGCACCGTGGTCGACGACGCCGACGGCCAGGAGCACTTCTTCCACTGCACCGCCATCGCCGACGGCACCCGCGCCATCGAGGTGGGGGCGGCGGTCGACTTCGAGGTGGTCCCCGGCCGCATGGGCCGCTGGGAGGCGGCCAACCTGCGGCCCGCTGCCCACGGTGACTGACGGGGCGGGCTTCACCATCCGCCCCATGGCGGACGAGGATCTCGACGCGGTGATGGACCTGCGCGCCGCCGTCGCCGGCGAAGGCCGGTGGATCGGCGCCGAGCTGCCCCTCGACGAGGAGGGGGACCGCGCCCGCATCCGACCCGGGCGACCGGGCACGGGTGCCTTCGTCGCCATCGCCGAGGAGGGCACGCTGATCGCCAACCTCGGCATCGAGCTGGCCCCGTACGGCGTGGCCCACCTGGGCATGTGCGTGGCCGATGGCTGGCGGGGCAGGGGAGTGGGTCGAGCGCTGCTGACCGAAGCCATCGACTGGGGGCGGACCGCCGGCGCCCACAAGCTCGAGCTCCAGTGCTGGCCGCACAACGACGCCGCCCACCGGCTCTACGAGGGCATGGGCTTCGTGCAGGAGGGGTACCTGCGCCGCCACTACCCCCGCAACAACGGTGAGCTGTGGGACGCGGTGGTCATGGGCCTCGTGCTCGACGAGGAACGCCCCGGCAGCTCGCTGCACTGAGGCGCCACCACGATCGTCGCCGCCGGGCGCGAGCGGGTGGCTACACCCGACGGAGCGGCTCCAGCGCCTCCACATAGGAGGCCAGGCGGTCGGCCGCCTCCATGGCGAGGTCCACCGAGGCCAGGTCGGGGCCCTCCCACACCTCGGAGACCCGGCGCCAGTGCTCGGGGCGGCCGCCGACGAACGTCCCGGCCACGGGCTCGGTGCCGAGCGCGGCGCGCCACCCCGCCTCGCCGGCACGCAGGGCCGCCAGGACGGCGTCGTTGCGGCGCTCGTCCCGATGCTCGGCGTGGAACCCCACCTCGACGTCGCGGCCCTGGAGCCACTGCACCTCGTAGTGCTCCTTGGGCTCGTCGAACCACACCTTCACGCTCCACCCCGACGCCTTCATCGAGGCGCCGTCGAGCAGGCCGGGCACGATCTCGGCCACGGCCTCGAAGAAGGGCCGTCCGTCGGCGAAGACGTCAGGCGTCGGGGGCCTCGGCCGCCGGGGCGCCGGCGCCCTGGACCTGCACGAACGCGAGTTGGATCTGGCTGAGCATCGCCCGGATGTCGGCCTCGTGCTCGCCCAAGCGCCCCTCGACGGCACCGAGCAGGCCGGTCATGGCGTCGATGGCCACCTTCGCCTGGGCGGTGTTGGGCGGCTGCTGCTGGAGGTGCAGCGCGGCCAGCTCGAACAGGCCGACGGCGTGGTTGCCCACCATGACCTCGATGGGGGACTCGACGACTCGCTGTTGGGTGTCGGCCATCTCCACGAGCCGCTCCAAGTACTGCTGGCGCTCCTCCTCCGAGAGCTCGCCGAGGGCCTGCTGGAACTCGGCTCGCTGATCCGGCGGAAGGGCGTCGAGCATCGCCGCCAGTGCGTCCACGGCGGCGTCGGAGGGGCCGGCGGAGCCATCGTCGCCGGTCGGCTCGGCCACCCGCGGAGCAGTTCGGTCGACCGGGACCTCACCGCCTGGTGTCCAGAGACTGCTCATCGGGGCATCCCACCTGTCCTGATCGAGGTCATGGCTGGTAGTGTACGACCACAACTGAAATCGGAAAGCGGGGCCCCTCGGGTCCCCACCCGGCCACCCCTGGTGCGCCCGGGTCGATGGAACCTCCCCTCACCGGCTCGCCGGTGGGTCGGCGGACGTCGGCTTTCCCGGCGTCCGCCTTTCGTGCTTTTCACCCCCGGGTGGCGAGGCTCGAGGCGTCCGCCACCGGCAGCACCCGTCCTTCCCAGCCCCCATCTCAAGGAGTTGCGCATTGAGCAGTGATCGGCCATAGCTGCGCCCCCGGCCAACAACGAGCCTCGGATCAACGAGAAGATCCGGGCCCGTGAGGTACGACTCGTGGCCCCCGACGGCGAGCAGATCGGCATCAAGCCCCTGCCCGAAGCCCTGCAGATGGCCCGTGGCCTCGACCTGGACCTCGTGGAGGTGGCCGACAAGGCCAACCCGCCGGTCTGTCGGATCATGGACTACGGCAAGTACAAGTACGAGGCCGCCCAGCGCGCCAAGGAATCCCGCCGCAACAGCACCAACGTCGTGGTCAAGGAGATGAAGTACCGGCCCAAGATCGGTGCCGGCGACTTCGAGACCAAGACGCGCAAGGTGGAGCACTTCCTCGACGAGGGCCACAAGGTCAAGGTGACGATCATGTTCCGCGGCCGGGAGATGCAGCACCCCGAGCTCGGCAAGAGGATCCTCGACAACGTCGCCGACGCCGTGGCCCACACCGGCCGGGTCGAGGTCGTGCCCAAGGTCGACGGTCGCAACATGACCATGGTCCTCGTGCCCGACCGCAAAGCCCAGCAGGCCCACGCCGCCGCCAAGGATGCCGGGGACGAGCCCGTCCTCGGCGCCACCTCGGTGCCTGGCATCGAGGCCGACGGCCAGCAGCCCCCCGCCGATCCCGCGCCCAGCGCACCCACCCCGCCCCTCACCACCGAGGTGACCGCCGCGGCCGAACCTCCGGCCGAGCCCACCTAGGTCCCCCGAACCCACCGGAGACGACGACATGCCCAAGATGAAGACCCACAGCGGCGCGAAGAAGCGCTTCAAGGTGACCGGGTCCGGCAAGATCATGCGCCGCAAGGCCTACCGGGCCCACATCCTCGAGAAGAAGTCGTCCCGGCGCACCCGACGCCTGGCCGGTGAGACCGAGTTGACCGCCGGCGATCGCGCCAAGGTCAAGCGCCAGCTCGGCATCTGAGCCCCCGCCGGCGTCTCCGCCGGTCCTGCACCTTCCCCCCGAACTCTCGAAAGGACTCCCGATGGCCAGAGTCAAGCGCGCCGTCCACTCCAAGAAGCACCGCCGCGCCACACTGGAGCGGGCCAAGGGCTACTACGGCAACAAGAGCCGCAGCTACCGCGCCGCCAACGAGCAGGTCATGCACTCGCTGCAGTACGCCTATCGCGACCGGCGGGCGCGCAAGGGCGAGTTCCGCAAGCTCTGGATCCAGCGCATCAACGCGGCCTGCCGTGAGAACGGCACCAGCTACAGCCGCTTCATCTCCGGCTTGCGCCTCGCCGAGGTGGACGTCGACCGCAAGGTCCTGGCCGACCTGGCCGTCACCGACGCCGCCGCGTTCAGCGCCTTGGTGAAGGTGGCCGACGAGGCCAGCGCGGCCGCCAGCTGATCCCGCCCTGCGGGCGAGGCGCGTCCCCGGCCGCCCCGACGGTCCGGCCGTGACCCTGCTCTCCGCCCGCAACCCCCGCGTCCAGCGGGTGCGCCGGCTCGCCCGGCGCCACCGAGCACGTGTCGACGAGCGGGCCTTCGTCCTCGAAGGCCCGCACGTCGTCGATGCTGCGCTCTCTGCCGGCGTGCCCATCGAGGTGCTCTTCCACGAGGCCGGGGCCGACGCCGGCTTGCTGGCCCGGGCACGTACCGCCGGCGTGGAGGTGCACGAGCTCGAACCCGGAACCTTGGCCCGCGTCGCCGACGTGGTGACGCCGCAGCCCGTCGTGGCCGTGGCGCCGTGGTGCGACGCCCCGCTCGAGGCGGTGCTCGCCGCGGCGCGCGCGGAGGGCGGTCCGGCCCGCCCCGTGGTCGTGCTGCTCGACGTCCGCGACCCCGGCAACGCCGGCACCCTGCTGCGCACGGGGGAGGCGTCCGGCGCCGCCGGCATGGTGGTGGCCGGCCACAGCGTGGACGTGTTCAACCCCAAGTGCGTCCGCGCTTCGGTGGGCGCCCTGTTCCATCTGCCGGTCGCGCTCGTGCCCGACGCGGGCGAGGCCCTGGCCGGGCTCCGGAGCGCCGGGCTGCGGGTCATCGCGACCGCCGCCTCCGCCGAGCTCGCCTACGACCGCTGCGACCTGACCGGTCCGATCGCCCTCCTGCTCGGCAACGAGGCCGCGGGTCTGCCCCCCGAAGTGCAGTCCGGCGTGGACGAGGTGGTGGGCATCCCCATCGAGGGGCGGGCCGAGTCGCTCAACGTCGCGGCCGCAGGCGCGGTGCTCTGCTTCGAAGCCGCCCGCCAGCGCCGCTCCGGGAGCCCAAATGGGGGTCCCACGGCGGACCGCCGCCCCTAGCCTTGTCGCCGATGACCGCCCGCCGACCGTCGCTCACTATCGTCGGTGCTCCCCGTCCCCAGGAGGCTCCCCGCCGGTGTCGATGATCGAGCAGCTCGCACGGATCGGCGACGACGCCGAGGCACGCGCCGGCGCCGTCGCCACCCTCGCCGAGCTCGACGCCCTCGGCTCCGAGTTGCTGGGCAAGCGCTCGGCCCTCGGCGAGCTGAAGAAGGGCCTGCGCGACCTCGACGAGGACGAGCGGCGCGCTGCGGGCAAGGCCCTCAACGAGACCAACGCCCGGGTGCAGGCCGCGCTCGACGGCCGCCGCCGGGTGCTGGAGGCGGCCGAGCGCCTCGAACGCCTCGAAGCCGAGCGCCTGGACCTCACCGAGACCATCGCCGATCGCTCGCTCGGCCACCTGCACCTCGTCACCCAGACCCACGACCGCCTCGAGGACGTCTTCGTGGGCATGGGCTTCACCGTGGCCGAGGGCCCCGAGGTCGAGACCGACTGGTACAACTTCCAGGCCCTCAACATCCCCGAGTCCCACCCGGCCCGGAGCATGTGGGACACGCTCTACGTGGACCTCGGCCCGCCCGAGAGCACCGTCCTGCGCACCCACACCTCGCCCGTGCAGATCCGGGTGATGGAGGGCGGCCCGCCGCCGATCTACTCGATCATGCCGGGGAGGGTGTACCGCCGGGACACCGCCGATGCCAGCCACATGCCGGTGTTCCACCAGATCGAGGGCCTCGTGGTCGACAAGGGCATCACCTTCGCCGACCTCGCCGGGACGCTCGAGGCCTTCACCACCGCCTACTTCGGCGGCGCGATCCACTCGCGGCTGCGCCCGTCGTACTTCCCCTTCACCGAGCCGTCCGCCGAGTACGACATCAACTGCCTGTTCTGCCTCGGCGAGGGCTGCCAGACGTGCGGCCGCACCGGCTGGATGGAGCTCGGGGGCTGCGGCATGGTGCACCCCAACGTGTTCGCCAACGTGGGCTACGACCCCGAGGAGTGGTCGGGCTTCGCCTTCGGCTTCGGCACCGACCGCCTCTCCATGAACCGCCACGGCATCGACGACATCCGTGAGCTGTTCACCAACGACATCCGCTTCCTGAGCCAGTTCTGAGGGTGCATCACCTTGGCTCCTCGTTCCTCGGAGCGCCTTCGGCATCCGATCAAAGCACTCGTCGCTGCTCCGCTCCGCTCCGCAACGTCGATGAACCGGTCAAGTAGGTCTTGAGATGAAGGTTTTGTTGTCTTGGCTCCGCGAGTTCGCGCCGATCGAGGGTGACCCCGTCGCGCTCGGCGAGGTGATGAGCGACCTCGGCATGGCCGTCGAGTCCATCGAGCACCTCGGGGAGGGGCTCGACGGCATCGTCGTGGCCCG
>RRZT010014009.1_pt1 | contig 13905 bp, 14 predicted proteins | sample 2165551 | NCBI WGS metagenome assembly RRZT01 (sample SAMN10456910, study PRJNA506462) | wastewater metagenome | biome: wastewater; feature: sludge; material: wastewater sludge; isolation source: wastewater sludge with Escherichia coli K12::gfp cells carrying plasmid... | place: USA: Moscow, Idaho... | reverse complement strand
TCAGGAAGTCGCGGGTCGCATCGGGCTTTTCCGTAAACAGCGTGACCGAGCGCAGCCGCGTCGGCGCGATCGGATCGGGCAGGGGCGCGGCGGCGGGCATGTTGACCCCGACCAGCTTGACGGTCACGCCGTCCGGGTCCTTCAGCCGCAGCACGGTTTCGCCGAATTCGCGGCTGGGGCCCTGGACGGGCACGCGCGCCGTCATGGCGCGGGTCAGCCATTCGCCGATGCTGTCAGGCGGCACCGCCAGCGCGAACTCTGCCACCTGACCGTGACCCACGCGGCCCGGCGCGCCATCCTCCCAGACAAGGAAGGTGACGACCGAACCGGGCGAGCCAAGCGCATCGCCATAGATCAGGTGCAGCTGCTCGGCATCCTCAAAGCCGCCCGTGCGCTTGACCAGCCGCAGGCCCAGAAAGCCCACATAGAAGTCGACATTGGCCTGCACCCGGCGGGTGATGCCGGTGACGTGATGGATGCCGGTGGACATCGCGGATACTCCTTACTTGCCCTGTTCGCGGGCCAGAACACGTTTGACGGCCTCATCCGCGGCCATGCGGTCGTGCAACGCCTGCACATTGGGCCAGTCGGCCAGTTTCTCGGGCAGCTGACCGATCGCCCAACGCAGCATCGGGAAGGAATAGGCGTCGATGACCGAGCGTTTGCCCAGGATCCAGTCCTTGCCTTCCAGATGGGCGTTCAGGATGCCCAGTTGCCGGCGCACCAGCTTGCGGCCGGCCTCTTGCACGGCGTCCAGATCGGCCTTGTCGCGGCTGGTCGTGTAGCGCGTCGGCGTGAAAACCGGATAAAAGCTGGGATGCAGGTCGCCGGTGAAAAAGCTTGACCAGCGGTCCATTTCCGCCGCGCCACGGGCCGAGGTGTCGCCGGCCAGATCGGCCGCGGGATGCTTGTGGGCCAGATAATGCAGGATGGCGCCGGCCTGGGTCAGGATCCAGCCGTCATCCTCGATCAGGGCCGGAACCGCGCCCGAGGGGTTGATGGCGAAAAGCTCGGCCGAGCCGAATTCGACCGCCTGCGTCTCATAGGGCGCGCCGATCCATTCCAGAACGATATGGGGCGCCAGCGAGCACGCGCCAACATGATATAGCAGCTTGGGCATAAAAACCTCCTTCGGTCACGCATCTGTATCTAATACGGGATGCCGCCCCGCCAAAGGCAAGAGCGGAAAACACCGTGTTCTGCGCAGCCGAACGGCGGCGGGGGTGGGTGGCGACGCGCGTCAGGCGCTGTGCGCGCCCGCGGCCAGGGCTGCGACGAAATCCAGCACCTCGGGCACCGAGCGGCCCTCGCCGATCAGTTTGACGATGGCGCTGCCCACGACGCAGCCATCGGCGACGCCCGCCACCGCCTGCGCGGCCTCGGGGGTCGAGATGCCAAAGCCCACCACGACCGGCAGGCCGGCGGCTGCGCGGATGCGGGCGACCTCGGGGGCGACCTCGGCGGCATTGGCGGCGGGGCCGCCGGTGATACCGGTGACCGAGACGTAATAGACGAAACCGCTGGTGTTTTTGACCACGGCGGGCAGGCGCGCGTCATCGGTGGTGGGCGTGGCCAGCCGGATGAAGTTGATGCCGGCGCGATTGGCGGGCAGGCACAGTTCGCTGTCTTCCTCGGGGGGCAGGTCGACGACGATCAGCCCGTCCACGCCGGCATCAGAGGCCTCGGCCAGAAAGCCGTCGACGCCGCCTTCGCGGGCATAGATCGGGTTGTAATAGCCCATCAGCACGATGGGGGTGGTGGCGTCGGACTGGCGGAATGCGCGCACCATCTCGAAGACGCGGCTGACGCTGCCACCGGCGGCCAAGGCGCGCTGGCCTGCCGCCTGAATCGTCGGCCCGTCGGCCATCGGATCGGTAAAGGGCATGCCCAGTTCGATGATGTCGACGCCCGCACCGGGCATGCCGCGCATGATCTCAAGCGAGCGGTCGAAATCCGGGTCGCAGCCCATCATATAGGCGACGAAGGCCTTGCGCTTTTCGGCGGCAAGGGCTGCGAATATGGTCTCGATCCTGGTCATGCGTCACCTCCCGGGCAGATCCATGCCGGTCTAGCCGGAAAGCGCGGGCCAGTGCAATTGCCGACGCGCAGGCTCAGTGGCCGCCCAGATTGCGATGCAGGCGCAGGAAACCGAAATTTGCGCCCGGATTGTCGTCGCCAAGATCGGCATTCGAGATATGCGCAACTGCTGCCGAGGCGGACCAGTCCTCGTTCAGGTGGTATCCCAGCGCGAGCTGGCTGCGGAACTCCAGATCCTGGCCCAGATCGTGATCGTTGTCGCCGGCATGGTAAATGCCGGGCATCTCGCTGAACTCGACGAACCAGCGCTCACCGAGGTTGCGCGTGACGACCAGACCGCCGCCGAGGAAATAGCTGCCGCCGCTGCCCCATTGTCCGATGCCGCCCAAGCCGAAATCAAAGCCCCGATAGGTCGCGAAGGGCGAAGCGTGATATTCGACCGCGCCGAACAGCCGGTTCTCGGCATGGTTGTCGCTGTAATCCGAGCGTCCCAGCCCGATCACCAGCTCATTCGCGGATGCGGCTGCCGAATGGCCGGCAAGGGCCGCGAAGGCGGCCAAGGCCAATACGTATTTCATGACAATACGTCCCTGATCTCCAGATATATGCTTCGAGTTAGGTAAACCTGTGTATGAACAGGGGGTTACGCAAGGCCCGGTCCATGTTTCGTGACGTAAGCCACCTAAGCTTGCAAATCCCGGATCGCGCTGCGGGCGGCGTGGCCTGCATCGCGCAGGTGGCGAATTTTGCGTTCCGCGCGATCGGCTTAGGCCCGGTCGCGGGTCGATGAATCGCGGGTTCCGGCAGGAAAAAGATCGTCCCGACAGGCATCGGCCGGGCCAGGTTCCGCGCGCGTGGCTTGCGCCGGGGCCGGGCGATGCTTATTAGCGGCGCATTCTTCATTTGTCCGAAAAACGCGGGGAGCGGATCATGGGCTTTCGCATGGGAATTGTCGGGCTGCCGAATGTCGGCAAATCGACCTTGTTCAACGCGCTGACGAAAACCGCCGCCGCGCAGGCCGCGAACTTTCCCTTCTGCACCATCGAGCCGAATGTGGGCGAGGTCGCGGTTCCCGATCCGCGTCTGGACAAGCTGGCCGAAATCGCGGGCAGCAAGCAGATCATCCCGACCCGCATCACCTTTGTCGACATTGCCGGTCTGGTGAAGGGCGCGAGCAAGGGCGAGGGGCTGGGCAACCAGTTCCTTGCCAATATCCGCGAGGTGGACGCCATCGCCCACGTCCTGCGCTGCTTTGAGGATGGCGACGTCACCCATGTCGAGGGCCGCGTCGATCCCATCGCCGATGCCGAGACCATCGAGACCGAGTTGATGATCGCCGATCTGGAATCGGTCGAGCGCCGCCTTGCCAACATCCAGCGCAAGCTGAAGGGCGGAGACAAGGAAGCCGTGGCGCAGGAAAAGTTGCTGAAGGCCGCGCAGGCGGCGCTGGAATCGGGCAAGCCCGCGCGCACCGTCAAGGTGGATGCCGACGACCAGAAGGCATGGGAGATGCTGCAGCTGCTGACCGCCAAGCCGGTGCTGTTCGTCTGCAATGTCGAAGAGGACAAGGCCGCCACCGGCAACAGCCAGTCCGACCGCGTGGCCGAAATGGCCAAGGCGCAGGGCGCCGGTCAGGTCGTCATCTCGGCCAAGATCGAGGAAGAGATCAGTCAGCTTCCGGCCGACGAGGCGACGATGTTCCTTGAGGAAATGGGCCTGCACGAGGCCGGTCTGGATCGCCTGATCCGCGAGGGCTACAAGCTGCTGGGCCTGGACACCTATTTCACCGTCGGCCCGAAAGAGGCCCGCGCCTGGACCATCCATCACGGCACGCTGGCCCCGCAGGCGGCGGGCGTCATTCATGGCGATTTCGAGCGTGGCTTCATCCGCGCCGAGACCGTCGCCTATGACGATTACGTCACCTACAAGGGCGAGGCCGGCGCGCGCGAGGCTGGCAAGTTCCGCGTCGAGGGCAAGACCTATCAGGTCAAGGACGGCGACGTGCTGCATTTCCTGTTCAACGCCTGAGCAGGCGCAGGGAGCAGCAAGCAAACGGGGCGGGATTTCCCGCCCCTTTCCACATCGCTCAGTTCGAGAAGGCGTCGATCAGGTTGATCACCGCAAGGATTTTGCGGGTATTGCTGTCGACGCGATAGATGCGGTCGTCGTCGCGGTAATAGTCCCAGTTGTCGCGCCGCTCGAGGTCATAGCGATCATAATCGCGGACGCGGTAATAGTCGCCATAGAGGACATCGCCGCGGCGATAGTATTTCTTTGCATGGCCGGGCGGCTGGCAACCGTTGTGTTTCTTGGCCAGCCCGGGCGGGCATTGCCGGTATTCCCGGCGATGCTCGCTGTAGTCCTCGCGGTGTTCGCGCTGATGCTCCTTGCGGTGATGCTTTTTGCGATCGCTATCGGCAAGGGCAGGCATTGCGACGCTTGCCGCAACCGCAAAGATCAACGCAGCCCTGAATGAGCGTTTCATCGGATTCTCCAGATTCGGAACTTGATGCGTCATAACGCTGCGACTTGGAACTCGGTAGCAACGCTTTTGCGAGGGTGGCGGTTTCATGCCGATCCGGCTTTGACGCCTGCCGGGGCCCGGAAAAGACGAAAGCGGCCCAAAGGCCGCTTTTCGCTTGTCCCGATCGGGAAGTTTCTGGAGCGGGCGATGAGATTCGAACTCACGACCCTAACCTTGGCAAGGTTATGCTCTACCCCTGAGCTACGCCCGCACTCCATTCCAGTGCCTCTCGGCCTCCGGTGACGGGTCATTTATGGGACGATGCGGGGGCGCGCAAGCGGAAAATGCGGGCGCCCGCGAATTTTTTCACCTTTTCGGGTCATGGCCCCTGCAGGCGGGGATTTGTCCATGCCGTGCTTGACCCCGGGGCCCGCGCGTCGGATTCTGCCTGCGCAAGATTGGGGATATCATGAAACCTGCCGACCAGCTTTCCGAATTCGTTCGCGACGCCATGGCGCGGGGCGGCAGCCATGACCAGATCGCGCAGGCGCTGGGTGACGCGGGCTGGTCCGCGCCCGAAATCGCCGAGGCGCTGCATGGCTGGCAGGCGGTGCCCGGCCTGCCGCCGGTGCCGCGCCCGCGCCCCTATGCCTCGGCCACCGAGGCGCTGCTTTACGGGCTGCTGTTTCTGTCGCTGAGCGTCGTCGCCTGGAACATCAGCGATCTGGGGATGGCGGTGCTGGACCAGCTGATCCCCGACCCCGCCGAACGGATCCACTATCCCGGCGGCGGCGAGCTGCGCTGGCCCATTGCCGCGCTGATCGTCTTCACGCCGCTGTTTCTGTTCCTGAACGGCAAGGTTGCGGCTCTGGCGCGCGGCGATGGCGGGCGGCGGCGGTCATTGGTGCGCAAATGGTTTGCCTCGATGACGCTGCTGATCGCAGCGCTGGTGCTTTTGGGCGACGGGATCTCTATCGTTTACGCGCTGCTCAGCGGCGAATTGACCGCCCGTTTCGCCGCCAAGGCGGGGCTGGTCGCCAGCATCGCGGCGCTGGTCTTTGCCTATTACCGGGATGAGTTGAATGATTAAGGGTTGGCCGGCCATGGCGCTGACCGTCGTTGCTGCCATTGCAATCGGCGCCGGGCTGGCGCTGACCGGTGGCCCCGGACAGGCGCGCAAGGAACGCCGCGATCAGCAGCGCGCAGATGACCTGAGCACGCTGGCCGGGCTGGTCGAATGCCTTGCCGGGACGAATCGCGGCCAGTTGCCTGACCGGCTGGCGGTGACGCTGCAATGCGACTGGCAGGCGGCGCTGAACGATCCCTATACCGGCCAGCCCTATCGCTATGAGGCGACCGGCCCGCGCAGCTATCGGCTGTGTGCCGATTTCGAAACCCCGCCCCCCGGGACGCGCCGCCCATGGGGCCGCGATGCCAATGGCTGCATTGGCCGGCAATATGCCCCGTCGCCGAAATCGGGGGCGGCGGTGACGATCCCCTAACAGAAATAGCGCCTCAGCCCGGCAGTTCGCGCAGCGGCCGGGACATGTCCCCCAGCAGCGCCTGCGCCAGAAAGCGTGGCAGGCCGGCGGCCAGCCCCTCGAAGGCCCCGGCGGGGGTCAGCGCCGGATCGGCCTCGATCAGCAGCTCCAGCCCCTCGGCCTGCCCGTCGCTGCGGATGGTGATGTTGAAGCCGTCGCCCGGCCCGTTCGACAGCACCTCGCGTGTGGCCTCGCAGCCGGGGAAATGCGCCTCGTCAAAGGGCAGGACGTTGATCAGCGGCGAAAAGAAGAACCGGCTTTGCGCGCCAAGGCCGTGATCTTGCGCGATCTGCTCGATCCTGTAGCGGCCATGGCGGCGCAGCATGCGCAGGCTGGAGCCCAGCCGGGTCAGCACCGTCTCCAGCGGTTCGTCGGGGTGCAGATCGACCAGCAGAGGCAGGATATTGACCACCAGCGCCGGGACCGAGACGCTGACGCTGCCCATGCGGCTCATATAGGGCAGCCAGACCGGCGTCCGGATCCGGCCGTCGCCGTCCTGTTCGCAGCGGGCCGAGCCGTCCCTGATCCGCAGCGCCGCCCAGACCGCGCAAAGCGCCGTCAACAGATCCGGCCAGCCGATGCCAAGCGCGCTCGCCCGCTCGAGCAGCGGCCCGCGCAGCGCCGACAGGTCATGGCCGGCCTCGAGCGCGGTGGTCGGATAATTCTCGGAGCCTTTCTGCAGGACCTGCGGCGCCGGCGCGGCGGCCAGCACCCCGGCCCAATGCCGGCCATCGGCGGCATGGCGGGGGCTGGCGCGGTAATCGGTTTCCTCGTTCAGGTAATCGGCCAGCGGGCGCAGCGGCGGCCCCGGATCGCTGCCCTGCGTCAGCGCCGCGTAAAGCGCCGCGCAGCGCCGCTCGACCAGCGCCATGCCATAGCCGTCCAGCGCGATGTGATGGCCGCGATTGAACCACAGGTAATGCCCCTCGCCCAGCCGGATCAGCCATTGCGCGGCGATGGGCCGGGTCAGCAGGTCAAGTGGCGCGTCCACATCGGCCTGCATCATTGCAAAGGCCCGCGCGCGCCCGTCCTCTTGCCGGTCAAGGACGATGCGCCGCAAAGGCGGGCGGTGGCGCCGATCAACCCGCTGCCGGGGCTGGCCATTGGCGCCCAGCGAAAAGCGCAGCGCGGTGATGTCGGATTCGGCGGCGGTGGTCTCGATGGCGCGGCGCAGCGCGCCGGGATGGGTGACGCCGCGCAGCTCGATCACATGCGCCACGGTCGAGACGGCGGTGTCGGGATGCAGGCAGAACTCCTCCCAGAAGTCCAGCTGGGCCAGCGTCAGCGGCATCCAGTCGGCGTCGGGTTGATACTGGGTCATGTCTTGGGTCCGGATATCTGAGAAGGGCGGGCCGAACATCCTGTGGGTTGTATCCGGCTTGCCTTGATGTGACATTTCAGATAAAAATACTCGACTATCCTGCCGGGTCAAGATGACGGGCGGGATATCGTGTTGAACAAGGGTATTTCCATGATCGAATTCAGCCCCTGGCCTCAGGATCTGGCGGCGCGCTATCGTCGTGCCGGCTATTGGATCGACCAGCCTCTGACCGGCATCCTTGATGCCCAGCTTGCCGCGCGCCCGGCGGCCGAGGCGCTGGTCTGCGGCGACCGCCGGCTGAGCTATGCCGATCTGGACCGGCTGTCGCGCAATCTGGCGGCGCGGCTGGCGCGGGCGGGGCTGGGGCATGGCGACACGGCGCTGGTGCAACTGCCGAATGTAGCCGAGTTCTACATCGTGTTCTTTGCGCTGTTGCGCATCGGCGTGGTGCCGGTGAATGCGCTATACAGCCATCGCCGGCTGGAGCTGGCCGCCTATGCCGCCCAGATCGCGCCGCGCCTTGTCATCGCCGCGCGCGGGCATGAGTTGTTCCGGGATGACGCCTTCGCCGATGAATTGCGCGCCGCTGGTGCTGAGACCCTGCTATTTCTGGGTGAAACGGCACCCGAACGCAGCCTGAGCCATTGGCTTGAGCCGGGCGCAGATCTGCCCGAGGGCGCCGGCCCGACCCCTGCCGATCAGGTCGCCTTCTTCCAGCTTTCGGGCGGCAGCACCGGCACGCCCAAGCTGATCCCGCGCACCCATAACGATTACGATTACTCGGTCCGTGCCAGCGCCGAGATCTGCGCCGTGACCGCGCAGACGCGGTTTCTGTGCGCGCTGCCGGCGGGGCATAACTTCACGCTCAGTTCGCCCGGGGCGCTGGGTGTGTTCCATGCCGGCGGCACCGTCATCATGGCGCCCAGCCCCGAGCCGCAGACCTGTTTCGACCTGATCTCGCGCGAAGGTGTGACCATGGCGTCGCTGGTCCCGCCCGCCGTCGCCCTGTGGCTGCGCGCGGTCGAGGAGGACCCCGCCCGCCGCGCCCAACTGGCGACGCTGAACCAGATGCTGGTCGGCGGCGCCAGCTTTGCCGAAACGACCGCGCGCCGCGTCCCCGAACTGCTGGGCTGCCGCCTGCAGCAGGTCTTTGGCATGGCCGAGGGGCTGGTGAACTACACCCGGCTTGAGGACAGCGCCGAGACCATTTTTACCACTCAAGGCCGTCCGATCAGCCCCGATGACGAAATCCGGGTGCTGGATCAGGACGGCCGCCCCGTCCCCGACGGCAGTCCCGGCGCGCTGGCGACACGCGGTCCCTATACCTTCCGGGGCTATTATCGCAGCCCTGATCATAACGCGCAGGCCTTTGATGCGGATGGATTTTACCATTCCGGCGACATGGTGGTGCGGCAGGGCGGCTATCTGCGCGTCGTCGGCCGCATCAAGGACCAGATCAACCGGGGTGGCGAAAAGATCGCCGCCGAGGAGATCGAGAACCTGCTGCTGCGCCATCCCGACATCACCCATGCTGGGCTGGTCGCCACGCCCGATGCGCATCTGGGCGAGAAAAGCTGCGCCTTCCTCGTGCTGCGCGAGGGGGCCGAAAAGCTTTCGCCGCCCGCGCTGCGCCGCCACCTGCTGGATCTGGGCGTGGCCGAATACAAGCTGCCCGACCGTTTCCGCTTTCTGCCCGCATTGCCGCTGACGGCGGTGGGCAAGATCGACAAGCGCAGCCTGCGCGACAGTCTGACCACAATCGCCGCCTAGAAAGGATGACCATGGAAACCGCCGAGAAAACCCGCCTCAGCCCCGACTGGCTGCTGGCCCGGGTCCAGAAGATGATCGAGGATGATGGCGAGATCGACCCGGCCGAGAATCTGGTGCTTTACGGCCTCGATTCCATCGCCGTGATGACCTTCTCGTCCGAATTGAATCAGATGGGCATCAAGGCCAGCTTCGATGAACTGGCGCGTCAGCCGACGCTGAACGACTGGTGGGCGCTGATCGCCGCGCGGGCCTGAGCGATGGGCGGGCGCCGGTGCGCCGGCCCCGCATATCCGCCGTCAGGCGCGCAGGGTCGCGCCGCCATCGACAAAGATATCGGCCATGGTGATGTGGCCGGCCTGATCCGACAGCAGAAACATCACCGCATCCGAGACATCCTCGGGCGTCGCCAGCTTTTTCAGCGGGATGCCGGTGCGATAGCTTTCCAGATTGCCCTCGATCACCGCACGCTCGCCATTGGCGGCCTGGTCGGCCCACATACCGGTCTGCATCGGCGTCAGGGTCGAGCCGGGCGCGACGATATTGCAGCGCACGCCCTGTCCGGCCAGTTCCAGCCCCAGACAGCGCACCAGCATCGTGACGGCGGCCTTTGAGGCCGCATAGGCGCCCATGTTCATGCGCGGCAGCGCCGCCGCGTTCGAACTGATGGTGACAATGCTGCCGCGGCCATGGCGCACCATCGCCCGACCAAAGGCCCGCAGGGTGTTGAAGCTGCCGGTGGTGTTGACGCCGATCACCCGCTCCCATTCCTCGGGCTGAAGGTCCAGCAGCGGCCCGATCGACAGGATTCCGGCGGCATGGACGCCAAGCGCCAGCGGGCCCAGCCGGGCCTCGGTCTGAGATACCAGCGCCTCAAGCGCCGCGCCGTCGCGGACATCCAGCGCGGCGGCTGTGGCGCCGGGCGGGGGCGGGTTCGCGGCCAGCGCGGCCTCGGTATCGGCGGCGGTGACACGGGCGCCGGCCTCAAGCAGGGCGCGGGTCACGGCCTGCCCGATGCCGCCCGCCGCGCCGGTGACGATGGCGGTTTGCCCGGCAAATCCGCTCAGGCGCATGATCTGACCTTTTCAACGGCGTCCATCGCTGCGACCGCCTGATCTGTGGACAGCACCACGCCGCAGGTCGCCGCGATCCAGCCCATCGCCATGTCGTGTTTCTCGCGCGAGAAATCGGCCTGCGCATCGGCGACGGCAAAGGTCTCGATATCGCGCTGGAAAGCCTCGATCGCGGTGGCAAGGCAGCCGATATGGGCGTAAATCCCGCAAATCATCAACTGGTCGCGCCCCCGCGCGCGCATCAGCGTTTCCAGATTCGAGCGCTGAAAGGCGCTGTAGCGATGCTTGACCAGCACGATATCGCCATTCGCTGGGGCCAGATCGGGCAGGATCTCCTCATGCTCGGGGGTGGCGCTCATGCCCGGACCCCACAGATCGGCCTGAAGACCGCGATCGGGGCGGAACTGATTGCCCTTTTGCGCGGTGTAAAGGACCGGCACGCCCGCCCTGCGCGCCCCCGCGATCAGGCGCGCGATATTGGCGATGGCCGGGGTCAGCGGTGCGCCCTCAGGATAGGGGCGGCAGAAATAGAGCTGCATGTCATGGACCAGCAGCGCCAGCCGGTCGCCCCGGGGCTGCCACGGCCCGCGCGCCTTTGGCAGGTCGCTTTCGCGGGGCAGGTCATAGGGGGCGATGCCGGGCAGGGCCATCAGTTCACTCCTTCTTCTTCCATGCGCAGGACGCCGGCCAGACCGGCATCTGCGGGCAGGCCAAGCGCGGCCAGCAGCGCGCCGAACTTGGCGCCGGTCTCGGCCGCCTCGGCCATCGGCTCTGATCCGGGGACGATCCCCGCCCCGGCATAAAGCCGCGCCTGCCGGCCGCTGATCTCGGCGCAGCGGATGGCGACATACCAGGCGCCATCGCCCCGCGCATCGCACCAGCCGACGGCCCCGGCATAGAAATCCCGCGCCACGGGTTCAAGCGTCCTGATCAGCCCCTCGGCCCGGGCGGTCGGAACGCCGCCCACCGCCGGCGTCGGATGCAGCGCCGAGGCCAGCACCACGGCGGGGGTTTCGACATCCTTCAGCCGCCCCTCGATCCTCGTGCCCAGATGCCACATGCTGCGGGTCGAGGTGACGCGCGTGCCCTCCGGGCAGCGCAGATCGCGGCACCATGGCGTCAGCGTGTCCAGGATCGCCTCGACCACCATGGCGTGTTCGCGGTGATCCTTGCCGGATTGCTCCAGCCCGGCTGCGGCGGCGCGGTCCAGTTGCGGGTCGATCTGGCGCCGGGCCGAGCCGGCCAGCGGATGCGACAGCACCCGCGCGCCGCGCTTTTCGACCAGCAGCTCCGGCGTCGCGCCGCAAAGCTGGCGGCTTTGGCCACTCTGCGCGGGCGGCAGCTCAACGCGAAAGGCGGTGGCGCTGGGGTCAGCACCCAGCCGCGCCATCAGGGCGTCGACCGGGATCGGATCGGCGGCACGCAGCATCAGCGTGCGCGCCAGGACCAGCTTTTGCAGCGCGCCGGGCATGCCGCGCTCCCCGTCCATGATCGCCAGCGCCTGCGCGACGTTGCGGGCATAGTCCCGCGCCGCCGGTTCGGGGGTCAGCGACCAGTCCCGCAGGGCCAGCGTGTCCGATGCAGAGATCGGACCCGGGGGCGCAACATCGCACAGCCACAGGCAATCGGGCGCCGCGCGGTCAAAAGGTAACGCCCCGCCGATCATCTGGCCCGGCCCGGCCTCGTCAAAGGCGTCTTGGATCCGCGTGGCCAGCGTGCGCGCCGTGCCGGGCGCAACCGGCCGCGCCGTGCCGCGCCCCTGAATGCTGCCCGCCAGACCATTGAAGGCGAAGGCGATCTGCGCCTCCGGTCGGGCAGCCGCAGGGGTGGCCGCACCACCACGAGGATCGGAAAGACGAATATTCATGCTCTGTCTCATTGCTGGGAAGGGGGCGGCATCGCGACAGTCGCCTGCCCGGACAACGTCAGCGCCACCGCAACGGGCGCGCGCGCCGCAAAGCGGCGTTATCTGTCGGGCGGAATGCTCCTGCGCGGATCAAGTCATTGATTTTATAGGGGTGGCGTGGCCTGCAACCGGGCTGTCTTGTGGTCGCGAACGGCTGGTTTGGCTGCCCTTGCACAATCTGGACGAGTGCAATCCGAAAGTAAAGTAAAAAAGTCGGATATAAGATCCTGCTTTGCCGGGACATGGAACCGGATGCGGTCCATCCATGTTTGCCCTAGCCCAACCGCCCGAGGACGCATGTTCAGCCAACCCCCGCAAATCCCCGACGAGGCCCTGCTCGACCTGTCCCGCAAGCGGGTCTGCGTGATCGTGAACATGGGTTCGGGCCGCAAGGCCGGCGGCGACATCGCTGCCCGGCTGCAACAGGTGCTGCAGGATCGTGCGGCGGATGTGGATATCCGCCGCGTGGAAGAGGGCGCCGACCTGACCGATATGGCCCGTCAGGCGGTCGAGGAGGGCTTTGATGTTGTCGTGGCGGCGGGCGGTGACGGCACGCAGGCCGCGGTGGCCAGCGCGCTGGCCGGCACCGATGTCGCCATGGCGGTGATCCCCGGCGGCACCTTCAACTATTTCGCCCGCGATCTCGGTTCGGGTGAGACCGTCGACGAGGCGCTGAAGATTTTCGACGCGCCGCAAGTGCGCCATGTCCATGTCGGAGACGTCAATGGCATGATATTTCTGAACAATATCAGCTTCGGCGCTTATCCCGAAATCCTCAAGCGCCGCGAAAGCATCTATCGGCGCTGGGGTCGTTCGCGCATCGCGGCCTATTGGTCGGCGCTGGTCGCGTTGTGGAACCTGCGCCATCCCCTGCACCTGACCGTGCAGGCCGAGGGGCAGGAGCAGCACTTCACCACCGCGCTCGCCTTTGTGGCCAAAAGCGCCTATCAGCTCGAAACCTTCGGCCTCGAGGGCGCCGAGCGCGTCCGTGAAGGCCATCTGGCGCTGCTCATCGCCCGCGCCCGAAAGCCGGGGCCGCTAATTCGCGCGGCGCTGCGGCTGGCTTTTGGCAAGACCGCGCGCTATGCCGATTTCGACCTGATCTGCGCCGATGAAATGCGCATCAAAGCCAATCCACCGCATGAATATGTCGCCCATGACGGCGAAAAGACCTGGATGGATTCACCCTTCGATATCCGGGTGCGACGCAATGCGCTCAAGGTGCTGGTCCCCGGAGGCGCGGGGGGGCAGGACAAGGCATGACCCGTATCCTGCATCTTTCCGACCTGCATTTCGGCCTTGAGCGCACGGCGCTGATCGCGCCCCTGCTCGAGCTGGTGAACGCCGCCCGCGCCGATCTGGTGGTGGTCAGCGGCGATCTGACCCATCGCGCGCGCTCGGCGCAATTCGCGCAGGCGGCAGCCTTTCTGCGCCGGATCGAGGCGCCGTTGATCGCGGTGCCGGGAAATCATGACATCCCGCTCTACAAGCTCAGCGACCGCCTCATGCGCCCCTATCGGCGCTATCGCGACGCAATCGCCCAGACGCTGGAACCCATCGGTCATGTCGGCGATATCCGGGTGCAGGGCGTCAACAGCGTCGACCCGATGGCCTGGCAGCGCGGCACCATTGCCGCCGGTCAGGTTGCCCGGGTCACCGCCGCGCTCGATCCCGCCTGCATCAATATCGTCGCCATGCACCACCCGCTGCAACAGCGCCCCGAAATCGACAAGGCCCTGGCCGAAGGGGCGCCCGAAGCACTTGGCCAGTTCGAACAGGCGGGCGTCCACGTCGTC
>RRZT011661863.1_pt1 | contig 13908 bp, 13 predicted proteins | sample 2165551 | NCBI WGS metagenome assembly RRZT01 (sample SAMN10456910, study PRJNA506462) | wastewater metagenome | biome: wastewater; feature: sludge; material: wastewater sludge; isolation source: wastewater sludge with Escherichia coli K12::gfp cells carrying plasmid... | place: USA: Moscow, Idaho... | reverse complement strand
CCATCTCAAGCAAATCGGCGATTTCAACTAACCTCGCTTTCTTACAAAGCATACTTAAAATCATTTTTCTTTGATCTTCATTTAAATGTTTCCCGTGAGACATGAGAGTCACTCCTTTCTAAAGTGGGGAATACACTCATCGTAGCACGGACGCTTCTCACACTAAATTCTGTTTTCCTAGGAAAACAGAATTTAGTATTATAATGCGGTCTAATTATTCTATTTCGTTACAGCCTCTTTTTTAGTATGGTATAATTTTAATGTGATTAAGGTGAAAATATGAAAGTAGCATTATACTTTGAGTCAGAAAAATTAATTCAAACATCTGGAATTGGTCGTGCATTTCATCATCAGAAACTAGCACTTGAAAGTGCCGGTGTCGAGTATACAACAAATGTAGAGGATAAGTTTGATATTCTGCATATTAATACTGTAGGTATTACAAGTACATCCGTTATCGAGAATGCTCGTAAGAATGGGGCAAAGGTCATTTACCATGCTCACAGTACAGAAGAGGATTTTAGAAACTCATTTATCTTATCGAATCAGATTGCACCATTTATGCGTAAGCATTTAATTCATCTCTATTCATTAGCGGATTATATTATTACTCCAACACCTTATTCGAAGCGACTATTACAAAATTATGGAATAGAGGTTGAGATTGAAGATGTATCGAATGGAATTGATTTAAATCGTTTTAACTATAATGAAGAAAAGGTTAAAGCGTTTAGAAGATATTTTTCATTATCGGATGATCAGAAAGTTGTTATATCCGTAGGACTTTACTTTAAACGCAAAGGGATACAAGACTTCATGGAAGTCGCTAAGTATTTCCCAGATGTTAAGTTTATCTGGTTTGGTTATACACCGATGATTTCGATTCCTAAATCTGTTCGTGATTTGATCCATGATCATCCAAGAAATGTTATATTACCAGGTTATGTTAAAGGGCCTATCATTGAAGGTGCTTATGCATCTGCGGATTGTTTCTTCTTTCCATCCTATGAAGAAACAGAAGGGATTGTTGTTCTAGAAGCACTTGCGTCTAAGTGCCCAGTACTCATTCGTGATATTCCTGTATATGAAGATTGGCTAGAACATAATGTATCCTGTTTCAAGGCAATCGATAACGAAGGATTCGCGAACAATATTAAGCAAATCTTAAATAAAGAACAGATTGATACCTGTGAAGCAGGCTATCAATTAGCGGTTGAAAGAAGTATTCCAGAAGTAGGAAAGAAGTTAAAATCGATTTATGAGAAAGTTAGGGGGATTGTATGAGAATCGCATTATTTACAGATACATACACACCAGAAATTAATGGTGTAGTATCTTCAATCGTTACGCTTCAAGAAGGTTTAGAAGCGATGGGACATGATGTTTTTATTGTGACAACACATGCCTCTATTTTAACAATTTCATATGAAAATCGTATTTTACGATTACCAGGTATTCAACTAAAACAAATGTATGGTTATGTCTTAACATCACCACTTCATATCCGTGCGTATGACATTGTAAAAGAAATGAACTTAGATATTTTACATGCACATACCGAGTTTGGTATTGGTATCTTTGCACGTATTGTTGCTCGTTTAATGCATAAACCGTTGGTTGTGACCTATCATACAACCTATGAAGACTACACACATTACGTAAATTTATTTAAATCGAAAACATTTGAGAAAGTTGCGAAGAAGACAGTCTCAAAATTATCTAAACTCTATGTAGAAACAAGTGATGGCGCAATCTCACCTTCTGAGAAAACAAAATTAATGTTAGAAGGTTATGGTATTAAACGTGCAATTACAGTTATTCCTACAGGTCTAAATCTTGATCGATTTAAACAAGAGAATGTTAATTTTGATGATGTGAATAATCTTCGATCTGAACTCGATTTAGATGGGAAGCTAACCATTCTCTATGTAGGTCGTATTGCGAAAGAAAAGAGTATTGATTTAGTTATCGAAGGATTCTCGAAAATAGATCAATCACAAATACCGAGTCGATTAGTTATTGTTGGGGCAGGACCTCAAGAAGATGAGTTAAAAGAACTCGCTGATCGTATTGCGGATAAGGGCACTGTTTTATTCTTGGGCAAAAAGGCTGCACATACGATTCCAATCTATTATCATGCTTGTGATATCTTCGTATCTGCTTCCTTAACGGAAACACAAGGAATGACCTTTATTGAAGCACTCGCAAGTGGTAAGGTGGTATTTGCACGTGAAGATTCTGTATTAATGGATTTAATTATTCCTAGAAAGAATGGTTATTTCTTTGAAAATGCGGAAGATTTCAGTACTAAGGTAAAAGAGTATTACCAACTTAATACTGAACAAAAACATGAGATTCGTAGGAATGCTCTTTCAAGCTCATTGCCATATGATCGAGAAGTGTTTGTGAACCAAGTACTTAAGGTTTACCAAAATGCGATAACACAAGCACAAGAAAGTATGTTGTTAAAATCAGTTAAACATACGAAAGATGTTGTGGAATGTGAACTAGAGAATAAGAACCGTAGTTTAAACATTTTAGTTAGTATGGAAATGTTTGTACAACTTGGTTTAAGGAAGGGAAATGAATTGAGTCAAGAAACGATTGAACAATTGCTTGAACACGAACAAGCTGTAAAAGCCTACCAAAGCTGTATCCGTAAGATCAGTGTTAAAGATCGAAGTCGTAAAGAAATCTATGATTATTTGATTGAAAATACAACTTTGGAGATTAGTCAAATTAATCGAATTGTAGAACATTTAGAGTTCAGAAAATACATCGATGATGAAGCGTATGCACGTGATACCGTATCGTCTCTTCAAGCTTTATTACAAGGTAAACAAAAGATTATTCAAACCTTACGTAGAAAAGGGATTGCTCAGGAAATTATTGATCGAGTGATTCAAGATGATAATCTTGAAAATGAGGTTGAACATGCATTGGCTTTGGCTGAGAAAGTTAAACCAAACATTAAAGATAAGTCTGTTCGATTGAAGAAACAAAAATTAACACAAAAATTAATGACTCAAGGGTTTGATTTCAATGTTATTGAATTGGTTATGCGTAGTTTAAACTTCACTGAAGATGAGAAAGGTGAGTTGGATGTATTACGTAAAGCCGCAATGAAGGCTAAACGAAAGTATGCGTCTAAGGCGACAGGCACAAGTTTAAGAAATTCAGTCTTTAGTTATTTGGATCATCAAGGATTTAATCTAGATGATATTTATATTATATTAAATGAAATGGAGTGGGATGATGAGTAGACAAACAATTCAAAGTTTTGTGGAAGGTGAGAAGGTTAATACCAGTTTATTAATTACTCAACTTACAAAAGGGATTACAAATGCTGGAGCTCCTTATGTTTCTTTTAGTTTTCAAGACCAAACAGGCACGATAGAAGCTAAATTATGGGATGTTAAGGAAGATATGCTCGCATCCATTGAAGCGGGTAAAGTCGTACAGGTTACTGGTGAAGTCTTGAAATATCGTAATGCGAACCAATTAAGACTCTATGGTGTTAGTCCACTAAATGAATCGGACTTTAATCCAGGAGACTATGTTGTAAGCACGACACTTAGTTTAGAGTTCATGCAAAAACGTATTAAAGAAACCTTGTTGTCAATGAAAGATCCAATCTATCAAGGAATCTGTAAATCCATCGTTTCTCAATATGCCGATAAATTATTTGTTTATCCTGCAGCCGCAAAGAATCACCATGACTTTGTTGGTGGACTCGCGACGCATATGATCGCGATGATTGATTTGGCTGAATCGTTTTGCCAACTCTATCCAATTTTAAATCGTGATTTACTCTTAGCGGGTGTTATCTTACATGATTTAGGTAAGATGGAAGAACTTTCTGGACCGATTCTAACTGAATATACTTTAGAAGGTAAGTTAGTAGGTCATATCTCAATTATGCAAAGTAAAGTCTCTGAAGTAGCGACAAAGATGGGTGTTGAGAAGTCTGAACAAGTAACCCTTATGCGCCATATGATTCTATCCCATCATGGTGAATATGAATTTGGTTCACCCGTATTACCAATGTTAATGGAAGCTGAAATGCTCAATTATATTGATAACGTGGATGCTCGTATGAATATGTTAACCAAAGCATTGGATCAAGTTAATCCAGGTGAATGGACAACTCGTATATTTGCGTTAGAGAATCGTAGTTTCTATAAACCAAAAGAATAAGCTTAGCTTATTTTTTTATGCAAAACTCTTGCATTATACCCAAGGGGGGTATATTATAGTCACAGAGGTGAAAATATGTTAAAGAAATATACAGTTGAAGGTATGACATGTAACCATTGTGTCCATCATGTCACAGTCGCATTAAGTGAAGTAGAAGGTGTTAAAGATGTGAAAGTATCTTTAGCAGAAAAATCTGCACTTGTTAATTCAGAGGATTCTGTATCCTTTGATACATTACGTGCTGCTGTAGAAGAAGCGGGGTATAAACTTGTCGGATAACATTCGCCACTATACCGTGACGGATATGACCTGTGCAAGTTGTGCTGCAGCTGTTCAAAGAACAGTTTCTAAATTAGATGGAGTTTCCCGTGCTGAGGTAAATCTTAGCACGGAGAAGCTTACTGTTGAGTTGAGCAAGGATGTTGATTTCTCAACCCTAAAACAAGCAGTCGAAAAAGCAGGTTACGGTTTAGTCGAGCCAACTCAAGTCCGTCAAATTAACCTCGATATTGAAGGAATGACTTGTGCATCCTGTAGTGCAGCGGTTGAACGCGCTATTAAGAAACAGTCTGGGGTACAATCTGTTAGTGTTAACCTTACAACCAATAAGGCAACACTTTCCTATGATCCTAGTGTAATAAAGTTATCTACCATTAAACAAGCGGTAGAAAAAGCAGGCTACAAAGCCAATGACATACAAATCGAGAAAGATGAAGATGATAAACGCAAAGAATTAGCGCTTAAGCAAATGACGTTTAAACTTATTCTAGCGTCAATCTTTGCATTGCCTTTACTTTATTTAGCGATGGGACATATGATTCCAGGGATAAAACTTTGGTTACCAATGTGGTTAAAACCCCATATGAATCCATTCAACTTTGCATTAGTTCAGTTATTCATAAGTATTCCAATACTATATGCAGGACGTAAGTTCTTTACAGTAGGTTTTAAAACACTCAGTCATGGATCTCCAAATATGGATTCATTGGTTGCGATTGGTACAGGTGCCGCATTCTTATACGGTGTATATAACACAATTGGTATCTATCAAGGCAATCATGAACTTGTCAATGATTTGTACTTCGAATCAGCTGGTGTTGTAATAACCCTCATACTTTTAGGTAAATGGTTAGAAGAACGTTCAAAAGGAAAGACATCCCAAGCCATTAAGAAATTAATGGGATTAAGTCCTAAATCAGCGCATTTAGTACAAGGATCAGAAACAATTGATGTACTTCTTGAAGAGGTTGTGATTCATGATATTCTACTGGTTAAACCGGGTGAAAAGATTCCGGTTGATGGAATTGTTATCAGTGGTCAAAGTGCAGTCGATGAAAGTATGTTAACGGGTGAAAGTTTACCGGTTGAGAAAAATGTTGGGGATAAAGTTATTGGTGGTTCACTCAACGCAAATGGTGTCATAACCATGAAAGCAAGTGCAGTGGGTCAAGATACAGCGTTAGCACAAATCATCAAGCTTGTAGAAGATGCTCAAGGCCAAAAAGCCCCAATCGCTCAGTTAGCGGATGTTATATCGGCTTACTTTGTACCTGTTGTTATTGTGATCGCATTATTGAGTGCAGGTTTCTGGGCACTCAATGGTAAGGATTTCCCATTCGTATTAAGTAGTTTTGTGACTGTGCTTGTTATTGCATGTCCATGTGCTCTAGGCTTAGCAACCCCAACTGCTATTATGGTTGGGACTGGTAAAGGAGCTCAAATGGGTGTCTTGTTTAAAGGCGGAGAAGCCCTTGAGACAGCTCATAAGGTTAATGCGATTATCTTTGACAAAACAGGTACGATCACAAAAGGTGCTCCTACATTAACCGATTTAAAACCAATTGATATCGATGAAAAAACATTCTTAAGTATTATTGCAAGTGCAGAGTCTGTATCGGAACATCCACTAGCGAAAGCTGTGGTTAAATACGCAGTAGATCAAGAAATAACTCTATTGTCGGTAGATCAGTTTGAAGCAGTCAGTGGTAGAGGACTTAAAGCTGTCGTAGATCAAAAACCGATTCTTATTGGTAATGAAGCTTGGATGTTAGAAAATAACATTCCTGTCCAAGAAAAGGAATGGGCGGATGAATGTTCATCTTTAGGCAAAACAGTCTTATGGGTAGCCTATGATTCAAAACCTTTAGGATTATTTGCGGTTGCGGACGTAGTTAAAGAAAGTAGTTTAGAAGCAATCACAGCACTCAAGAAAATGGGTATTAAAGTCGCCATGATTACAGGTGATAATCATAAAACAGCCAATGCAATTGCGAAACAAGTTGGTATTGACCTTGTATTATCCGAAGTTCTTCCTCAAGATAAGGGAGAAGAAGTGGATAAACTTAAAGCACAAGGATATATTGTCGCAATGGTTGGAGATGGTATTAATGATGCGGTTGCGCTTACGAAAGCAGATGTTGGAATTGCGATTGGATCAGGAACGGATGTTGCGTTGGAATCCGCTGATGTCGTCTTAATGAAATCAGATTTAAAGGATGTGGCTAAGGCGTTGAAGTTATCCAGAGCCACGATGATTAATATTAAAGAAAATCTATTCTGGGCATTTATTTATAATATTATTGGTATTCCATTTGCGGCAGGTGTGTTCTACTATTTTGGTGGTCCATTACTCAATCCAGTTTTAGCTGGTACCGCAATGGCATTAAGTTCAGTATCAGTTGTGACGAACGCATTACGCTTAAGATTCTTTAAAATGAGGTAAAAACTATGGATGAATGTAAACATACACATCGTGAACAAGACGAAAAATCAAAACTAATTAATCGTCTCAATCGATTAGAAGGTCAAATACGTGGGATTAAAAATATGGTTGAAGAAGATGTGTATTGTGACGACATCTTAATTCAAGTGGCAGCGGTTAAGTCTGCCCTTGATGCGTTTTCTTCAAACTTATTTGAGAATCATTTAAAAACCTGTGTTGTTCGAGATATAAAACAAGGACATCCTGAGATTGTGGATGAAGTCTTAACCACAATCAAACGATTAACACGATAAAATGGAAAGAAAGCTTAGACTCTCTGGTTTAACTTGTACACATTGCGAAGAAACCATTAAAAAAGAATTAAAGAAACATCCTTCCATTCAATCTGTTTCGGTTTCATACAAAACAGGAATAATGTATCTCAAAGGTCCAAAATGGATATCGAATCAAGAAATCAATCAATTGATTCAACCTTTAGGATATGAGATTGATAAGGATAAGAATGGACTCAATCTTTTAATATTGGTATTTGGTTTAGTTCTATTTGTTGGTTTTCAGTACTTATACGGACAATTCAATTTTGATCCTACACGATCAAATCTAAGTATTGGATTGGTAGTAGCTTATGGACTTGTATCCTCACTCCATTGTGTAGCCATGTGTGGTGGATTAGCGTTATCCGCAAGTTTAAATCAAAAAAATACGAAGTACATGAACTCTATACTACAGTATCAAAGTGGTCGATTAATCTCTTATACTGTATCAGGATTATTACTTGGATTACTGGGTTCTGTATTTCAATTATCCAATGAAGTTAAGAATATCTTATTACTCGCAGCGGGGATATGGTTGATTCTCTTATCCTTACAAATGGCACAAGTCATACAATTACCTGATTTTAAGTGGAACTTCCGTACTAAATCACGTCAATCCTTTGTGATTGGTCTACTCAATGGTTTGATGCCATGTGGTGCTTTGCAGACGATGCAGATTGTCGCATTATCAACGGGCAATGCATTAACCGGTGGACTCATGATGTTTATCTTTGGACTCGTCACATCGCCTGCTTTAATGGGGATGCAGTGGTTAGGTTTAAGACTATCCAATGTAAAAGCAAAGACCGTAAAACTCGTTAGTTCTATGATTGTATTACTCTTAGGTTTACAAATGATTGTACAATCTCCGATCATTCAAAATACCGTTGACTCGATCTTCAGAGATGTTAAGCAAGCACCGATTGTGGATGGTGTTCAATACGTTAAATTAAGTATTGTGGAAGGTCGTTATGTCTTAGATTACAACACCGTAAAAGAAGATGTCCCTGTAGAATTAAGCTTTGATCATACTCAATTCTTAGGATGTGCAAATCCTATAATTCTAAGTTTCTTAGATAATCAAGTTGTGGATGTCTTACAAGATCCAAAACCAGTTCGATTTATTCCAAATCAAGATGAGTTAAGAATTCATTGTTGGATGGATATGGATACAATAACACTCTATGTAAATAAGTAAAATGCACTGTCAGACAGTGCATTTATTTTATTGCAAGTTGGTTTATTTCATCTTTAGTATACTGAATAGATTTATCGTGATTGAATAAAAGTACCAATCCATCCTTACCATAATATCGTGGAATCAAATGGAAATGAACATGAAATACAGATTGTCCTGCAGCTGAATTCATATTACTTATTAGATTATATCCATCCGGTTTAAGAATCGGTTGATAATGGCCTACAAGTTTCTTAGATACCTCATGAATCTGCTTGACAGTATCACTATCACAATCTGAGAAGTTATCATAGTGTTTTTTAGGAATAATTAAAGTATGTCCTTTTGTGACAGGACTAATGTCTAAGAATGCTAATACTTGATCATCTTCGTAGACAACATTGGAAGGAATCTCATGATTCGCAATTTTACAGAATACGCACATCGTTTTTACCTCTTTTTTTCATCATAACATAAAAAGAAAGACTGTGATAACACAGTCTACTTAGTTAAATAGTTTGGATAAGTTTGGATGAATAAATCATATACAGTCTTATCATAAATCGTGAAATTGTATTTTACGAAATAGGATTCTAATGTTTTATCCATAAAGTTTGTATCGAGTGCAAAGGATTCAATAATTTCATCCTTTAACTTATTTGTATCTGCATTTGTAACTTGTACAATGAAGTTTGTCGTACCATCGGTTAATACTTCAGATAGCGAAGGTGTAGTTAGGTAGTCATAGAACTCCACAACAACTGTAGGTAATGAACTTGTATTGTTTACGAGTTCTTCATCACCTGGATAGTTAGAAGTTGAATATTGATCTGCCACAACGGAGAAGTCTTCACCTGCTTTGATTTTAGCAAGTGCTTCAGCAGGTAATGTCGCCTCAGTGATTTCGATAATACGAATCTTCTTTGGACGGTAACCAGCCGCAATAGAATCGAAGTTTTCAGTTAAGTAAGTTCTAACAAGTTTTTCTTGTTGGAGTGAAGGAAGAATGCCATTGTTATAGTAATCATCTTTATCTTTATATCCATAATATTGTAGATATAAATCTAAGTTTTCCCCAACAGAATCCGCAAATTCTTGAAGCGTTGTATCAGCTTCTGCTTTCAATGCATCATCGACTGGAACTTCTTTATCTAAGATAATACGAGAAGCCATTTGCTTAATAATCGCTGTAGAATCCGTAGCCATCATTTGAGTGTAAACTTCTCCAACGGTAATTGTTTTACCACCGACTTTAATTAAGGCATCTTTAGAATTGGATACATTGGTTGTCTTATTGCCACAACCGACTAAGACTAAGCTTAGACTTAAGATTACGAGTAATTTTTTCATACTTATTCCTCAATTCCCATATACTTGAGTAATTCTGCTTTAAGCTCTTCATTACCCATGAAGTCAACATTTAATTCTTGTGCTTTATCCCAAATAATATTGAGTTCTAAAGTCGTATCATTCGCAAGAATCGCATCATAGAATTCTTGGTATTCTTTCAATGCATCTAATTGAGTTGAATTAACTGTAATTAAGTGATAACCATATTGAGTCTTAACCCAATCACTTGTTTCACCTTCATTAAGCGCTAATGCAGCACTTAAGAACTCAGGTACGAAGCTTGTTTTCGCATCAACATAACCCAATAATCCTTTGTTTGTATTATTGGATGTATCTTCAGAATATTGAGATACCATTTCTTCAAAACTTAATCCACCAGCATAGGCTGCTTTAGCAGCTTCGAAACGAGATGTTTCATCGGCTGTAGGATTATCTGGATCTGCCATCGTAATGAGAACATGACTTACAATACGAGGTTTACTGACTTCCGCAAAGCCTGGATAGATGGTATCCATATTGGTATCAATGTACCCATTCATCAATGCTTGACGCTTGTAAACATATTCGAAGTATGTTGTAAGGTCTTCAATCTTTGAATAACCTAAACTCTTTAATGCTTCAACGATGTATGATTCATATTCAGCACCATAATAACTTTGGAAACTTGCTTTTACATTATCAGCTTCAACTTCTGCTTTAGTTGTAATAACTTCTGTTGTTTCGATAGATGCATCAATAATGGCACGTTCGAAGAACAAGTAAACGGCTTGAACACCATATTGATTGTAAAGTTCTGTATAGAACTCATCGGTTGTAACATCAGTGTCTGCTACACTAAACACTACATCTTTTCCACCCACTGATTTGGATGGTAAGTTATCTTTATTTTGATCATATACATAGTAAATAACGGTCGCGAATAATAATACGGCTACTAAGACAACGAACCATTGTCTTTTAATGACTGCTAGCATTCTAAATCCTCCTGATTAACTTCTTAATTATAGTGTAGTTGTTCATTAAAAGCAATAAATCAAAAAGTGCATTAAACATAATTCAAAGTCACAGCTATGTTATAATAATCACGGTTATAAAACCATGTTAGGAGTAAAGAAATGAATACACTCGAAATTAAAAATCTACACGTCTCGATTGATAATAAACCAATCCTCAAAGGCGTTGATCTAGTGGTGAATGAAAAAGAAGTTCATGCCTTAATGGGTCCGAATGGAAATGGTAAGTCTACCTTATTAGCTGCCATTATGGGTCATCCAAAGTATGAAATCACGGAAGGAACGGTTACCCTTAATGGTGAGAACGTTCTTGAAATGGAAGTCAATGAAAGAGCGAAAGCAGGTTTATTTTTGGGTATGCAATACCCACAAGAAATCAATGGAGTAACCATCTCTGATTTCATGAAAGCTGCACTTAATACACGCAGTGAAAAACCAATTCCTCTATTTACATTTATTCGTAGTTTAGACTCTGCGATTAAGAAATTAGAAATGAAGTCTGAAATGGCACATCGTTATGTCAATGAAGGTTTCTCTGGTGGTGAAAAGAAGCGCAATGAAATCATGCAAATGATGTTATTGAAGCCAAAGTTCGCAATGTTGGATGAAATCGATAGTGGTCTTGACGTTGATGCGATTAAGGTTGTTGCGAAGGTATTAAATGAACAAATTGAATCCAGTAATATGGGTAGTTTAATTGTGTCTCACTATGACCGTTTCTATCAAATGGTTCAACCAACTCATGCACACGTTTTAATCGATGGAAAAATCGTGATTTCTGGTGGTCGTGATCTTGCGACTAAGATTGATGAACAAGGGTACGATTGGCTTCAAAAGGAATTAGGCATTGAAATCAAAGAAGAAAAAACTGAAATTGTACGAAATGCCGTGGGAAGTTTAGGCACTTGTGCAGTGAAGGAGTTAAGCGATGTCACTCAATAGTTATTTGGTTGACACTGGATTTCATGAGTTAACATTGGATTTAAACACATCTTCTGAATTTAAACTTCAATCAAAAAAGAATGTTTCTGCCGATGTTTTAGTTCATCTCATTGGAAAAGGGAATGCGACATTAGAAATAACACTTGAAAAAGACAGTAAGTTGAATCTCTTTTATCTCAATACTGCAGATGAAGCACATTTGAATGAAAGTTATATTTTAAATAGGGATAGTCAATTAGACTTAGCCTATGGTGACTTTAACGATGGGACCTGTGATCGTAATACCGATGTTTACTTGGTAGAAAATGGATCCAGTGTATATCTTAAGTCCGCAAGTTTAGTTAAAACTGAACGAAAACTTGTGTATCGTTTTAATCACCAAGCTCAATATACCTATGGGGATATGCAAAACTTTGTGGTAACCTTAGATAAAGGGAAACTAAGTTTACATGCGATTGGTAAGATTGAAAAGAATGCGGCAAACAGTGAAACACATCAAACATCTCGTGTTTTAAACTTCAACGCAACTGAAAGAGCTTCTGTTTTCCCACAACTCTATATCGATAACAATGAAGTTAAGGCTTCACATGCGGAAAGTAGTGGACAAGTTGATCCTGATCAACTTTATTACTTACAATCCCGTGGTTTATCGCCAGAAGAGTCTGTTAGTTTGATTGTTAAGGGGTATTTATCCTCTATACTAGAAAATATCAAGAATGATGACATTAAAGAACGTTTAATGGAATCAATTGAACGAAAGGTTGATGAGGTATGTTCGAGGTAAGTAAAGTTCGTCAAGATTTTCCATTATTGAAAAAAGCGGGTGAATCCAATAAACCGCTTATTTATCTTGACAACGCTGCTACTACCTTAAAACCTCAATCTGTGATCGATGCGGTCACAACCTATTACACTGATTATTCGGTAAATATTCACCGTGGTGATTATGACTTATCGTATCAAGTGTCCGATTATTATGAAAAAACACGTAAAGCGGTTGCCTCATTCATCCAAGCAGACGTGAATGAAGTCGTCTTTACAGCTGGTGCGAGCGCATCACTAAATCTTGTGGCTTATGGCTATGGAGAGAAATACATACATGAAGGAGATGTGATTCTATCAACCGAATCTGAACACGCTTCAAGTATTCTTCCTTGGTTTAGAGTCGCAAGTCAAAAGAATGCATTAATCGAATATGTTCCACTTACTGAGGATGGAATGATTACCATCGAAAACTTTAGAAATGCGATGCATGATAAAGTGAAGGTTGTTGTTCTTGCACATATATCCAATGTATTGGGCTATGTTGTTCCAATTAAAGAATTAACTGAAATTGCACATTCATTTGGTGCGATTGTTATTGTGGATGGAGCACAATCTGTTCCACATTTACAAACTCGTGTAAAAGATTGGGATATTGATTTCTTAGCTTTCTCTGCTCATAAGATGTATGGCCCTACGGGTGTTGGTGTCTTATATGGTAAATATAAGTTGCTTGATTCAATTGAACCCTATTACTTAGGTGGAGGTAGTAATGCTCGATTTGATCGTTGTGGAAATATTACCTTAAAGAATCCACCGTATAAGTTTGAAGCAGGGACACCTGCTATTGAAGCTGTTCTAGGTTTAAAAGCTGCGATTGATTATATCGAATCCATTGGATTTCATGCGATTGAAGAAAGAGAATTAGAATTAAGAAAATACTTAGTGGATCAACTTAAAGAAATGAAACACATTAAGTTGTATAATCCAAACGCAACATCTGGAATCGTCACATTGAATGCGATAGGGATTCCATCTCAAGATGCGGCAATCTATTTGAATTCAAAAGGTATTATGGTTCGTGCTGGAAACCATTGTGCAAAAATATTGCTTGATGTATTAAAGACACCGGATACCATTCGTATTAGTTTAAGTTTCTATAACACTAAAGAGGAGTGCGATGCAGTCATTGAAGCACTTCGTGAGATCACACTCGAAAAGTGTATCGATTTAATTTTCTAGGAGGTTATTATGTCAGATTTAATGAAAGATCCACTTATTCTTAGACAGATTATTATGGATCATTATGAGTATCCTAGAAATCATCATTTAACTGAAGATGAGCATTATCATAAAGTGCACATGGCTTCAGAATCTTGCATTGATGATATTACAGTTATGGCAAAAATTGAAGATAACATCGTTAAAGAT
>RRZT011964123.1_pt1 | contig 13910 bp, 13 predicted proteins | sample 2165551 | NCBI WGS metagenome assembly RRZT01 (sample SAMN10456910, study PRJNA506462) | wastewater metagenome | biome: wastewater; feature: sludge; material: wastewater sludge; isolation source: wastewater sludge with Escherichia coli K12::gfp cells carrying plasmid... | place: USA: Moscow, Idaho... | reverse complement strand
GCAACGCCATCGCCCTCGAAGACAGCGAAATCTGCGCCATCCCGTTCGCCCGCCTGGAAAGCCTGTCGCGCGAAATTCACACCTTGCAGCGACATTTTCACAAGGTGATGAGCCGGGAAATCGTGCGCGACCATGGTGTCATGATGCTGCTTGGCACCATGCGTGCCGAAGAGCGTCTGGCGGCGTTTCTGCTCAATCTGTCACAGCGATTCACCGCGCGCGGGTTCTCCCACACCGAGTTCTACCTGCGCATGACCCGCGAAGAAATCGGCAGTTATCTCGGCCTCAAGCTGGAAACGGTGTCGCGCGCCTTCTCACGGTTCCAAGAAGAAGGCCACATTGCCGTACAGCAGAAACACGTGCGCATCCTGAACGTTGACGGTTTGAAAGCACTGCTCAATCAACGCGCCTGAGTACTGCAACCCTGGCGCTTCCGGACAACAGCTTCAGCCATTCGGCACGCGCAAGGACTGCCTTGCGGCACGCCCCCGCCTGCGCCCCAGTTCAACACTCAGCACAGGCCGAGCCAGCCAAGATCAACAGGAATAGGGCCGCCAGCCAGATTTTCCGGGGATTTTCTTGACGGAAAAGTATCTCGCTGTAGAATAGGCGGGTTTGACAATTTTCGAAGGACACCAGATCCTTTCCACCGCTACGTAACTGCCCTGTGAACAATCCAACCAACAACTCCCTCACCATCGGCAAGACAGACTATCTCTGTCTGATGCACCTGCGCCCACCAGAAGATCTGGCGAGCGAACTCGAGCGCGCCAGCATCGTGGCCGATGATGCCGTGCCGGCCAACGTGGTCAGCATGGGCTCGCGCGTGGCGTATGCAGAGAAGGGCACAGGCAATCGTCGCGAAGTTGAAATCGTGTATCCATCCGACGCCAATCCTGCACAGGGCAAGGTGTCGGTGTTTGCCCCAGTCGGTGCTGCGCTGATCGGTCTTGCCGTCGGCGACGAAATCGACTGGGAATTTCCTGGTGGCGCAAGCCGCCGTTTAGTCGTCGTGGAGGTCGTCCACCCCACGACCAGTCCGTCGGTGCTGCCACCGCAGCGCTGACATTTTTCCTCGGGAGAAACCTATCGTGCGCTATACCTCATTACAAGATTTTCTCAACCAAGTTAGCACACGAAACCGAGGACAACCCGAGTTCGAGCAGGCCGTCACCGAGGTGATTGAAAGCCTCTGGCCGTTCCTTGAGAAGAACCCGCGCTACACCGATCACGCTCTGCTCGACCGCCTGGTCGAGCCGGAGCGCGTCATCATGTTCCGGGTTTCCTGGCTCGACGATCGCGGGCAAGTCCAGGTCAATCGTGGCTACCGTATCCAGCACTCCTCTGCCATCGGCCCCTACAAGGGCGGGATCCGCTTCCATCCTTCGGTCAATCTCTCCATCCTCAAATTCCTTGCTTTCGAGCAGACCTTCAAGAACGCGCTGACCACGTTGCCCATGGGCGGCGGCAAGGGCGGGTCGGATTTCGATCCGAAGGGTCGCAGCCCCGGCGAGGTCATGCGTTTCTGCCAGGCATTCGTCAGCGAGCTATTCCGCCATATCGGCAGTGATACTGACGTACCGGCAGGCGACATCGGCGTCGGCGGACGTGAGGTCGGGTTCATGGCCGGCATGATGAAGAAGCTGTCCAACCGCTCCGACTGCGTATTTACCGGCAAGGGCATCAGCTTCGGCGGCTCGCTCATCCGTCCGGAAGCCACCGGCTATGGCACCGTCTATTTTGCGCAGGAAATGCTCAAGCTCAAGAACAAGAGCTTTGACGGCATGCGCGTCAGCGTCTCCGGTGCCGGCAATGTCGCCCAGTACGCGGTAGAAAAAGCCATGTCCCTGGGCGCCAAGGTCGTCACGGTGTCGGATTCGTCCGGTTGCATCGTCGATGATGCCGGTTTTACGCCGGAAAAACTCGCCATCCTGATGGAAATCAAGAACGAGAAATACGGCCGTGTCAGCGATTACGCCAGCCGCGTCGGCGCACAATTCATCGCCGGTGCCACCCCATGGCACGTACCGGTAGACATTGCCCTGCCCTGCGCCACGCAGAACGAGCTGAACCTGGAAGACGCCAAGACCCTGGTCAAGAATGGTGTCATCTGCGTTGCCGAAGGCGCCAACATGCCTTCGACAGCCGAAGCTGCCAAATTCTTCGAACAGCAAGGCGTACTCTACGCCCCGGGCAAAGCCAGCAATGCCGGCGGCGTGGCTACTTCCGGTCTGGAAATGAGCCAGAACGCCATGCGGCTGTCGTGGACCCAGGAAGAGGTGGATGACCGTCTGCACAAGATCATGTGCAGTATCCACGAAGCATGTGTACGCCACGGCACCCATGCTGACGGCAAGGTCAGCTACGTCGACGGAGCCAATATCGCAGGTTTCGTCAAAGTAGCCGACGCCATGCTCGCGCAAGGCGTCATCTAAGGGCTGTTAGAACAGTCCCAGGCTCGCTTGCCGGCTCAAGGCCACGCCTACAATGTAGGTGAAAGCCAGAGCGGCAAGCAGGCCGAATTTGAGGCGCGACACTGACGCCCGCCCCGCTTTCAAAGCCATAGCCCCCAATCCAATGTAAACCAGCAGCGCCAGTACCTTGGCGGTCAGCCAGGCGTGCACAAACGGATATTGACCACTCAGCCAGACCATGGCGAGTGCGCTACAGAGCAAGGCTGTATCGATCACATGCGGCAAAATACGGGTCATACGGACACGCGCCAGACGCGACTCCGTCAGCACCCAGAAAAAGCGCACCACGAACCCCAGTCCCGAGAGCACGACACAGGTGACATGCAGGTGCTTCAGCGCAATGTAGCTCATGCTCTTTCCCCATTCACGACAGCCTGCAGGCGAAAACCCCGATAACGCCAACATGCGCGCACCAGATTGAGAAACAAACCGGCCCCGGTCAGCACGATCAGCACTCCGGCAGGTATGACCATCGCGGCAGGCCAGATCCAGGCCGCCAGCAAGCCCCCCCCGGCAAGGTAAAACAGGTAGAGCTGATATTCAGCTTCCACCTCAGCCAGCAAACGATTCATGGCCGGAGGCGGCTGGCCGATCGCAGAACGATTCTGCAAGTCAAACCAGAGCAGGAAAGGCACGATTTTGTACAGCATGCCCGTAATAAAAGCGACATACCCCCCCAGCACAACGAGCAAACCCAGCAATAGCGGCCACGCCTTGAACTCACCCAGCGCTGGCCATACGCCTTCAGCAAGCGCCATGGTCAGCGCCGCCAGTACTGCGTACAGTGCAAACTGCCAGTAGCGAAATGTCACATCCACTCTCGCCCGGCGGCGTTTCTTCTGCAGCAACAGGGTGGCAATGACGAAGCCCCCCGTAGTCAACACCAGCAGGACACGGGCAACGGTAACCAGCCACTCAACCCCCATCAGGGCACCCACACTCCACAGCAGCAACGCCAGGAAAACCAGCCGCGGGAACCACCAGGCGAGGCGTGCCGGATAACCAGGCGTCAGCTGGAACATGGGCACCACCACATAAGCCACGGCTGCCAGCAAAATCGCCGTCCAGCCCCCCAAACCCCAACCCGCGTGCAGATTGGCCACCCGATCCAGAACAAGCGGCCACCCCCCGGCCAGGGCAAGCAGCATATACACACCGCTGACCACGGTGATCAGCAGCGCCAGCAATGCAATTTTCAGGCCGCGAATACTTGGACTCGTTGAAGGTACCCGCCACAGCGCCCAGCCGCTTGCCGCAATAAAAACCCCCAAGGCAATGACCAGAAATACAGCCGCAGCATACATCCATGTACTGGCCCCCTGCAGGAAACCAAGCGCCAGAGAGAGGACGCCAAGATTGAGCGCGGGGTGCACCACTGCTGCCAGCAGACGAGGCTGTGGCAGATGGGCCCCCGCCACCACGGGCAGGATCTGGATCAGGGCACCGAGCATAATCTGCAGCATGAACCCCAGCGTCAGCAGGTGGGTCAACGCCAGCGCCGCCGGCGTCCAGCGCGAAGCAAATACAGCCTGCCCTTCAAACGCGAGCAAGACCCCTGCCAGCGCCAAGTACAGCGGCGCCGTCAGGAAGAAACGCGCCGGCACCGCTACCGGCGGCCCTTGCTCAAAGGCGAGTAAGGCCTGCATCTAAGTGCGGCACGCGATCAGCAGGTGATACGAATGGCAAATGTGCCATCCGCGCGCAACTCACTCACCCAGTTGTGTCCATTCTTCTGCAACACACGGTACAGCGGATGCGGTTCGCGAAAAAGCAGCAGCAGCATTTCCTCGCCCGGTTGCAAGGTATCCAGCATTTCCATGGTGGCCACAAAAGGTTGGGGTGGTTCCATGAAACGCGCGTCAACGGTACGTTCGGCAGGAAAATCCATCATCCCTCCCGCAAGGCGGCCTGCAGACGCTCAAGCAAAGCAGGAGCAGCCGCCAAATGCTGGTCGCACATCGGATAAAGCACGTTTTCTTCCTTCATGTTGTGCTGTTGCATGGTAATCAGCAGACTGTCCACCTGCCCGAGAAAACCTTCGCGGTCACCCCCCGCAAGCGCCGCAGCAGCGGCATTCATCATGGCGCGCATCTGTTCGTGTTCCATGCGCATCACCTGGGTCGGCCCCATGCGCATGCCGGTAGCGTCCTCAAATGCCGGGAAAAGCATTCCCTCCTCGGCAGCAAAATGACGCAACACCGCCTGCCGAAAACGCTCGAAACCGTCCTTTGCCAGCACCAGATCGCCACCACTGGCGGCCTGCTCGGCAACAGCAAACAAATCGTCGCAGGCGCGGTGGTCTTGCTGAAGGAACTGCTGCAGAGTCATGACGTACATCCCGGAATGATTACTGGTATACGGTTATTCTCCGGGATGCAGCGAAGACGGGCATTGATAGGCATCAAAGCCCGCCTCCAGCTACCGCCGCAACGGTCTGCGACTTATTTTTCCAGCACGTAAGTACCCGGTGCATCGGCCAAGGCTGGGAATTTACGATTCGATACCGGGTAGGCATCCACCACGGCATCATCACGCTGGCGCAGCCAGGCAGTCCAGTCTCCCCACCAACTCCCGGGTGTTTTCTCGGTGCGCCCCTGCCAGCGTTCCCAGTGCTCGTTATGCTCCGGCTCACCCGCCCAATAGGCACGTTTGGGTGGATTCACCGGTGGATTGACGATACCGAGGATATGCCCGGAAGTAGACAAGACGAAACGCACCGGTGCGCTCACGTTGACATATTTGCGGATGCGATAGCACTGCTTCCAGGGCGCGATGTGATCATCGAACGCAGTCACCGCATACAGCGGTTGGGTGATTCGGCCCAGGTCGATGCTTTCGCCGGCAATCGTCAGATGGTCGCGCTTGATCAGGTTGTTGTGCAGATACATCTCACGCAGGTAGTAGCTGTGCATGGCCTGCGGCATGCGCGTCGAATCGACGTTCCAGAACAGCACATCGAAGGGTGGCAGCGGTTCGCCGAGAAGATAGCTATGCACCCAGTAATGCCAGATCAGGCTGTTCGAGCGCAGCAGGCGGAAGGAAGATGCCATCTGCGCACCATCGAGATAGCCCTGCTCGGCCATCATCTTCTCCAGGGCTTCGATGCAGACCTCATCGATGAACACATCGATGTCACCCGGATTGGAAAAATCAACCAGGGTGGTAAACAGCGTCCAGTCCGCCACCGGCATGTCCTTTTCGGCATAGCGCTTGTTGGCCCAGGCCATATACGTACTGACCAGCGTCCCGCCGATGCAATACCCCACCAGATGCACTTGCGGCACCTGACAGAACTCCCGCGCCACCCGCACCGCCTCGCTGACGCCTTCGGTCAGATAATCGTCGAAGCGGACATCGTGCATCGTTTCGTCCGGATTCTTCCAGCTGGTGATGAATACAGAAAACCCCTGATCGGTCAGGTACTTGACCAGACTTTTACGGGAATTCAAGTCCAGGATGTAGAACTTGTTGATCCACGGCGTGATGATGACGATCGGCATCGCCTGCACTTTTTCCGTCGTCGGCGTGTAGTGGATCAACTCCAGCATGCGATTACGGAACACCACCTTACCCGGCGTCGTCGCCAGATCCTTGCCGACGGTGAATGCGTCCGGCAGCACCATCTGAATATTCTTGGCCTTGGCATCACGCTGAAAATTCACCCAGCCCTGACGCAGGCTCTCGCCACCGCTGGTTACCGCGCGCTCGATAGCCGTCGGATTGAGCCAGAAGAAATTGGTCGGCGCCACCGCATTGAGCCATTTACGAAACCAGAATGCGGCTCGACGCTGCTCCTTCTCCGACAAACCCGGCGTCTCGAAGGCCATATCCTGCAAGCGGTGGGTGAAAGCGAGATACCACTCCTTGATGATGTCCCAGGTGGCAGAATCGGTCCATGCCGGATCGGTAAAACGCGCGTCATCCGGATGCGGCGTGACCACATCGGTCGACGGCAGGCCGAGCGCTCGCCGCGCAACGTGCGCCTGCAAGGCGAGCAAAGCCCCGCTCAGACCGTGAACGGCACGCGACAGCTCCACCGGATGCATCCACCAGGCCAACTGGGCGCGCATGGCTGACGACACGACACCAAAAGGGTCAAGCGCATTGCTCATCGAACGCAAGGCGCTTTCGACGGGACTCAAGGTGTGCAAATCAAGGGCACCACGATCGGCAACGGGGCTTTGCGGCATGGTCATCTCCTGTTAAGTGAACCATTTTCACTTTCAACCCGTCATTTTACCGTCTCGCGCACGCCCCGTGACAAATTAGATCAAACGCATGCCAGCATCCTGCCCCCGGTGGCTACCGAGACGCCCCGCACACATCCTTCGGATGAGTGCGGGATAACGACAGCAATACGCCATTGCGACGACATCTCAGGTCATGCACATCACCTTCCGGCCGCGGAATTTTGCTTTCCCCCCGACTTGGCGTAGCATCCCCTGGCCCGGCACAAAAGAGCGCCGGCAAGCCATTTGAGGAGTTTCTACATGTTCAAGCACATTCTCGTTCCCACCGATGGTTCCGAGCTGTCCAGCGCCACTGCCAAGCGCGCCGTGGATTACGCCCAAGAAACCGGCGCCCGCATCACCGCCTTTTATGCCAAGCCGGAATATCGCATCGCCTATTTTGGCGAAGGCGCATTGATCGATTCCACCACACCCGCCACCTTCGCCGAAATGGCCGAGAAGCAAGCTGCCGAGGTCCTGGGCAAAGTCGCCGCCTGGTGCAAGGAAGCCGGCGTCCCCTGCGACACACGCTCCACCACCAGTGACCTGCCTTACGAAGCCATCATCAATGCCGCCACCGATGCGGGCTGTGACATGATCTTCATGGCCTCGCACGGTCGCCGTGGCATCACCGGCCTGTTGCTGGGCAGCGAAACCAACAAGGTGCTCACGCATTCAAAAATCCCGGTTCTCGTCTACCGCTGACCGCACTGACGCAGGGCGGCTGCATGGCCTGGTGCCACTGCAGCCGCCCTTTTACGTACACATCGCAATGAAATAATTTCCTTACACGCGTGTGCTAATCTCCGCTTTGCCGCAACGCAACAAAAAATACTTTGCCATTCAAAAACACAAGGAAAGAACATGACTTGCCAAGCCTCATCCCCCGCTCTGCCGCTGGCCGGTAAAAAAGGTCTCATCACTGGTGTCGCCAACGACAAATCCATCGCCTATGCGGTTGCGCAGGCCATCGTCGCCCTGGGGGGCGAAGTTGCCATCACCTATCAGAATGACAAAACTGCCCGCTACACCCAACCGCTTGCCGACGCTCTCGGCGCCAAGCTGTTCCTGAAACTCGACGTCGCCGAACCGGGCAGCCTGGAAAACGTCGTCGCAGAATGCGGCAAGGCCTTCGGCCAGATCGATTTCGCCATTCACTCGATGGCCTTCTGCAACGCCGACGACCTGCACGGCCGCGTCATCGACGCCACCGAACAAGGCTTCGACTCGGCCATGAACATTTCCTGCCACAGCTTCCTGCGCATGGCGAAGGCTCTGGAACCGCTGATGACCAACGGTGGCGCCTTGATCACCATGTCCTACCTCGGCGCCGAGCGCGTGGTGCGCAACTACGGCGTCATGGGCATCATCAAGGCCGCGCTCGAATCCGCCGTACGCTACATGGCGCACGATCTTGGCCCCAAGGGCATCCGCGTCTTTGCCGTCTCGCCTGGTCCGATCATGACGCGTGCTGCTTCCGGCATCGCCAATTTCAACAACCTCCTGGAAGCCGATGCCCAGAAAGCACCGCTGGGCCGCACCGTCACCATTGAAGAAGTCGGCGCATTGACCGCCTTCCTGTGCACCCCGGGCTCTTCCGGCATGACGGGCCAGACCATCTACGTTGACGCCGGCGCCCATATCGTCGCCTGAGTGTCGACGCGTCCCGACGGCTGCCGCCTGCCGGCAGCCGCATTGATTACCTCAGCGAAAGGCAAGGCCATGGCCGATACTCCACCACCGCTGCTGCCCGACCCCATTCCTGACCATCCCCTGCTTGCCGGCCGCAAGGAAATCGGCCGTGGGGAGAGCACCATCGTCATCGAGGCCGATTCTGTCGACGGCCAGGAGCGGGTCTACAAAGTGCTCACCTCTCCCACCGATCACGCCTACTACACGGCGCCGGATCGTCCAACCGGCCGACATTTTCCGATCGTATTCGCCGATCATGGCAGCTTTGGCCGCTCCAGCCGCGGTTTTCCCTACTATCTGGTCGAAGTCGAACGCCTCTATCCACTCCATGGGAGCGGCGAAGCAGCCGAAGCTGCAACCAAGATCTCCTCCGCCTATTTCGATGCCTGCATGATGTGGCGCAATCTCGCCCAGGACATGGGCCGCATCGCCCTGCACCACCTTACCACCACGCCCATGGGCTGGACCCAGACGGTCAATGAATCACTCAAGGCACTGGAAGTGTTTGCCGAGGAATACGGGGCGCTGCCTGACCTGATCAAGGCCGATAACCTGATGATGCGCAAGGACGGCACCCTGGTCTTCTCGGACCCGGTTTTCATGGAATGAAGACACGCACATGAGCATTACCCAGGTTTTCTACACCTCGCGCAAACTGGCCGAAACACTGGCCGGCAATCCCTACATGGCCGTCATTTCGATCACTGATCCGACGACACCGGAAGCCCGTCTCGATCCGCTCTTTCGCCATATCCTGCGCCTGTCATTCTTCGATGCAGTACCGGCCGACCAGTTCATGCCGCCGCTCCCCGGCCTGTTCAACCGCGACATGGCGCGCCAGATCGACACCTTCGTCCAGGAACTGCACGCCGCACCCTTCGAACTCTCGCTCATGGTGCACTGTGAATACGGCGTCAGTCGCTCGGCTGCCATCGCCCTCTTCGCTTCGGCCACCACCGGTGCTCCGCTGGCGGCACGCGAATTCACCTACGAAGCCAACACCTGGGTGATCGAGACCCTGGAAAACCTCCATCCGGGCCTGACCATCGACATTCCGCGCCCGGAGGCCTGCACCGAGCGGCGCTTGGCGCAGCGCGCCTGATCCATTTCAATTTTTCGCAAGGAAACCGTCATGTCACCAAGCTGCCAGACCAGCGAAAGCCGCTACCTGAGCAATAAAACCTTCGACGAAATCGCTGTCGGCGATTGTGCCAGCCTGACCCGCACGCTGATGCCGGAAGACGTCAAGCTGTTTGCCATCCTGACGGGCGACATCAACCCGGCCACCATCGACCCCAAATACTCGGAAAGCGGCATGTTCCGTGAGGCCATTGCGCACGGCATGTGGAGCGGTTCCCTGGTGTCCACCGTCCTCGCCACCCAGTTTCCCGGCCCGGGCACCATCCTGGTTGACCAGTCGCTGCGCTACACCCGCCCGGTCAGCATCGGCGACCGTATCGAACTGACCTTGACCGTCAAGCAGAAATTCACCCACAACCGGCACGTACTGTTCGATTGCGTCTGCATCAACCAGGAAGGTCTGGAGGTCGTGCACGGCACAGCCGAAATCCTCGCCCCCAGCGAAAAAGTCACCCGCCTGCTGCAGGATGGCCACGCCCCTGCCATCCGCATCGACGACAAGCACGCCCGTTTCACCGAACTACTGGCCCGCGTCAAGGGCCTGGAGCCCATCCCGACCGCCGTCGCCCACCCGTGCGATGTCGAATCGTTGAAAGGCCCGATCCAGGCGTTCCAGGCCGGCATCATCGAGCCCATCCTGGTCGGCCCGGAAAGCAAGATCCGTTCGATCGCGGAGGAAAACGGCCTCGACCTCTCCGGCATCCGCATCGTCAATGCTGCCCACAGTCACGATTCAGCCGCACTGGCGGTGTCGCTGGTCAAGACTGGCGATGCTGAAGCCCTGATGAAAGGCAGCCTGCACACCGACGAATTGATGAGCGAAGTCATCGCCCGCGCCAACGGCCTGCGCACCAATCGCCGCATCAGCCACGTCTTCGTCATGCAGGTACCGACCTATCACCGGCCACTGCTGATTACCGACGCCGCCATCAACATCGCGCCGACGCTGGAAGAAAAAGTCGACATCATCCAGAACGCCATCGATCTCGCCCACGTCCTGGGTATCGCCGAACCCAAGGTCGCCATCCTGTCAGCCGTGGAAACGGTCAACCCCAAGATTGAATCGACACTGCACGCCGCGGCCCTGTGCAAGATGGCCGATCGCGGCCAGATCAAGGGCGGACTGCTGGACGGCCCGCTGGCATTCGACAACGCGGTTTCCATCGTCGCCGCCAAAACCAAGGGCATTCAGTCCGCCGTGGCAGGCCAGGCGGAAATCCTGGTCGTACCGGATCTCGAATCCGGCAACATGGTGGCCAAGCAGCTCGAATATCTCGCCAACGCGCTGACCGCCGGCATCGTACTCGGCACCAAGGTACCCATCGTCCTCACCAGTCGCGCCGACACGGCCGAAACACGCACCGCCTCCTGCGTCATCGCCGCACTCATCGCCCACGCCAAACGCGCCAAGAAAAACGCATGAAACCCAGCATTCTCACCATCAACGCCGGCTCCTCTTCGATCAAGTTCGCTCTCTTTCCGCTCGCCACACCGATCTCACCAGAAGCCGAGGTCTCCGGCCAGATCGACGGCCTGGGCACCAGCACCACCCGCCTGGTCGCCAAAAACCGCGCTGGCGAACGCGTTGCCGACCAGATCATCGAAGGCGACAAGGTCAATCACCGCGCCGCCTTCGACGCCCTGCTGCAATGGTTCATCGGCAGTTACAGCGGCTGGAAGATCATCGCGGTGGGTCACCGCGTGGTGCATGGCGGCGAACGCTACGCGCAGCCGATCGTGATCGACAACACCGTTCTCGGCCACCTGGAAAGTTTCATCCCGCTCGCTCCCCTGCACCAGCCACATAACGTCGCTGGCATAGAAGCCCTGCGCACCCTGTTGCCGGAAGTGCCCCAGGTTGCCTGCTTCGATACGGCGTTTCACCGCAGTCAGCCCGACATCGCGCAGCAATTTGCGCTGCCGCGCAGTTTCACGGCCGAAGGCATCAAACGCTACGGCTTTCACGGCCTCTCCTACGAATACATCGCCCGGGCGCTGCCGCAGCATTCGCACCGCGCCGACGGCCGCGTCGTCGTCTGCCATCTGGGTAACGGCGCCAGCATGGCGGCCATGGTCCGCCGCAAATGCGTCGCCACCACCCTCGGCTTTTCCACCATCGACGGCCTGATGATGGGCACCCGGTGCGGCAACATCGACCCCGGCCTGATCCTGCATCTGATGGAAAGCAAGCAGCTGTCGGTCAAGGACATGACCCGCATCCTCTACAAAGAATCCGGTCTGCTCGGCGTTTCCGGCATCAGCCAGGACATGCGCACCCTGCTCGCGTCCGACAAACCGGAAGCGCATGAAGCAGTGGAACTCTTCTGCTACCGCATCGCCCGCGAACTGGGCTCGCTCGCCGCCGCTGCCGGCGGCCTGGATGCCGTGGTGTTCACCGGCGGTATCGGCGAGCACGCTGCCGAAGTCCGCCGTCGTGTCTGCCTGCAGGCGGAATGGCTGGGCATCCGGGTCAATCCGGAAGCCAACGCCCGTCACGATGTTTTCATCAGTGCCGGCAACAGCAGCGTCGATGTGCTGGTCATCCCGACCAATGAAGAATGGATGATGGCGCACCATGCGCAAACACTGCTCGCGCTCTGAGTAAAAATAAAATCAGCCGCAGCCAGGGCTCCCCCGGAAACGGGCGGAGCCCTTGTTTTTTCGGCAATTTTTCCGTCATCACAGGCGTTGAGCGCAGACGAACAAAACCACTGCATATAGTCAAGCCCTTGTCACACACCACTACATCTAGTAGATTACTCCCCCAGCGAAAACACACCACACGTCCACAAAACAATCGAGAGGAGCCCTGGATGAACCCGCAAGCCGAGCAGTTGTCCCTCACTGACATTCCCGCCCCGCCGCAATTCGCGCCGCTGCCGGAGCAGGAGATTTCCGGCGAGGTGCTCGTCGAAAAATACGCCAAGGGCAAGGAAACCAATGTCCATGACGTACGCAAACGGGTCGCCTGGGCGCTGGCGCAAGTCGAGCAGGAAAAAGATCGCCCGCACTGGGAAGCGCGCTTCCTGTGGGCACAGGAAAACGGCTTCATCCCGGCCGGGCGCATCAACTCCGCCGCCGGCACCGACCTGCAGGCCACCCTGATCAACTGCTTCGTGCAACCGGTTGGCGACTCCATCGTCGAAGACACCGACGGCAAACCCGGCATTTACACCGCGCTGGCGCAAGCGGCTGAAACCATGCGTCGCGGTGGCGGCGTCGGTTACGATTTCTCCTCGATCCGACCGCAAGGCGCCCGCGTCAAGGGCACCCAGTCGCGCGCCTCGGGCCCGGTGTCCTACATGCGCGTCTTCGACCGCTCCTGCGAAACCGTCGAATCTGCCGGCGCCCGCCGCGGTGCGCAGATGGGCGTGTTGCGCTGCGACCATCCGGACATCGAAGAATTCATCCACGCCAAGGACAAGGGCGACCTGACCAATTTCAACATCTCCATCGGCGTCACCGATGCTTTCATGCAGGCCGTCGATAGCGATGGTTTCGTTGAACTCACCCATCGCGCCGAACCCAATGCCGACATGCGTGCGGAAGGTGCCTACCAGCGCGACGACGGCATCTGGGTCTATCGCAAGCTGCGCGCCCGCGAACTGTGGGATCAGGTGATGAAATCCACCTACGACCACGCCGAACCGGGCATCCTGTTCCTCGACCGGATGAACAAGGACAACAACCTCAATTACTGCGAAGTCATCGAGGCCACCAACCCCTGCGCCGAACAGCCGCTGCCACCGTACGGCTGCTGCTGCCTGGGTTCGATCAACCTCACCCTGTTCGTGCGCGACGCCTTCTCCGACAAGGCCAGCTTCGATTTCGACGCCTTCGCCGAAGTCTGCCGCGTATCCACCCGCATGCTCGACAACGTGCTCGACGCCACCCACTGGCCGCTCGAACGCCAGCAGCAGGAAGCCGCCAACAAGCGCCGCGTCGGCCTCGGCTTCACCGGCCTCGGCGATGCGCTGGCCATGCTGCGCCTGCGCTACGACAAACCGGAAGCCCGCGCCATGGCCGCCCGCATCAGCGAGTTCATGCGCGACACGGCGTATCTGTACTCGGTCGACATGGCCAAGGAGCGTGGCGCCTTCCCGCTGTTCAACGCCGAGCTCTATCTGTCCGGCGGCAATTTCGCCTCGCGCCTGCCGGCCGACATCAAGAATGAAATCCGCCAGCACGGCCTGCGCAACTCGCACCTGCTGTCCATCGCGCCGACCGGCACCATCTCGCTGGCCTTCGCTGACAACGCCTCGAGCGGCATCGAGCCGCCCTTCTCCTGGACCTACTCCCGCAAGAAGCGCATGCCGGACGGCACGCTCAAGGAGTACTCGGTCGAGGATTACGCCTGGCGCCTCTACAAGCACAT
>RRZT011914257.1_pt1 | contig 13912 bp, 10 predicted proteins | sample 2165551 | NCBI WGS metagenome assembly RRZT01 (sample SAMN10456910, study PRJNA506462) | wastewater metagenome | biome: wastewater; feature: sludge; material: wastewater sludge; isolation source: wastewater sludge with Escherichia coli K12::gfp cells carrying plasmid... | place: USA: Moscow, Idaho... | reverse complement strand
TATCGCCTTTCGGCTTTTCCAGGCCGAGGATCAGCATGTGTTCGCCCAGCCAGCCTTCGTCGCGGGCCATGGACGAAGCGATGCGCAACGCCAGGCACTTCTTGCCCAGCAGCGCATTGCCGCCGTAGCCGGAGCCGTAGGACCAGATTTCGCGGGTTTCGGGGAAATGCACGATGGCTTTGCGGCCGATGTCCGGCTCGCACGGCCACGCCACATCTTTCTGACCGGGAGCCAGCGGGGCGCCAACCGAATGGACGCACGGGATGAAGAACCCGTCGCTACCCAACGTGTCCAGAACCTTCTGACCCATGCGGGTCATGATCCGCATGTTGACCACGACGTAAGCCGAGTCGGTCAACTCGATGCCGATCTGGGCGATCGGGCTGCCGATGGGACCCATGCTGAAGGGGATGACATACAGGGTGCGGCCCTTCATGCAGCCGTTCATCAGCCCTTTCAACTGCGTCCGCATCTCATCCGGCGGCGCCCAGTTGTTGGTCGGGCCGGCATCTTCTTTGTTCAGGCTGCAAATGAAGGTGCGGTCTTCGACCCGCGCCACGTCGGACGGATGCGACCGAGCGAGAAAAGAGTTGGGCCGCTTTTCCGGGTTCAGCCGGGTGAAGGTTCCAGAGGCGACCATTTCGTTGCAAAGCCGGTCGTATTCCTCCTGCGAGCCATCGCACCAGACGATGCGATCCGGTTGGGTCAATGCGGCTATTTCGTCCACCCAGCTTAACAACTTGGCGTTGCTGGTCCGGTTTTTGCCATCATGAGCGATTGCCATCGATTAAATCCCCTCTAGTGTTGAATGCGTTGGGGTTGGGAAGCCATCAAGCGGGCCGGTTCACCATCGTCCGCGCTGGATTTGACCGGGCGCGACCCTTCCGGAGCCGGTTACACCATGCGGCGGTAAGGTTATCATCAAGCCGGTTTGGATGCCACCCAGGCGATGTGGTCGAGCCGGCCGACAGGGGAATAGGACCGTCAGGCGGGCGATCCGCCCTCGGCGTATCCGGCCGCGCCCGGGAGCGCGGCCGACGAACGGGGGACGGTGTCGCTCGATCGGTCAGCTTCCCTTGGACGGATCGAGCCGCGCGGTCGCTTCGGCGGCGGTTTCGTAGAGGTGGGGAGCGAGGTCGCGCTCGCGCAGCGCGTCGCCCAGCCGGGCGCGCAGGAAGGCGCTGGTGGTGTAGCGGGTCACCCCGACGTAATAGCGTTGCACGACATCGCTGACCATGTCCATGTAGGTTTGCAACAGTTCCGGCGTGATCGAGAAATTGTCGTAGTTGACGATGGCGAACACCTTCTTGCCCAGCGGTTCGACTTTGCCGGCGACCGCCGCCCGGATGCGCTCGATATCCTCCCGGCTGCGCACGGCCAAGCCCTCGAAATTGAGGAAGAACAGGTTTTTGGCCGGATCGTAGGACAAGCGTTCGTCGAGCGGTCGCAGCAACAGCATATCGCGCAGCCCCATCGGCCCGTCGCCGAAGATGCGGCCGTCCATCACGCGCAACTGGGGGCTGACGCGGGGCTGGAAGGTCATGCGCGCCAGCACGTCCCGTTCCAGATCGACGCCCGGCGCGATCTCGATCAACTCCGGTCCGTCGGCGGTCAGGCGGAATACCGCTCGCTCGGTGATGTACAGCACCGGCTGATTCCGTTGGCTGGCCACCACGCCGCTGAAGGTGCGCTGCTCGACCTCCTCGACGAACTTGGGCGTCTCGCCCTCGCGCAAGATGCGCAGTTGCCCCTGTTCCACCGCGATTTCCAGATTGCCGGCCGTGAAGGTGCCGGTAAAGACCACCTTCCGGGAATTTTGGCTGATGTTGATGAAACCGCCCGCACCGGCGATGCGCGTCCCGAATTTGGAGACGTTCAGATTGCCTTGCCGGTCCACTTGTGCCAGCCCGAGAAACGCCAGATCCAAACCGCCGCCGTCGTAAAAATCGAACTGGTTGGGCTGGTCGATGATCGCCTGCACGTTGGTGGACGCGCCGAAATCCAAGCCCCCGGCCGGGATGCCGCCCACCACGCCCGGCTCGGCGGTGAGGGTCAGCAGGTCGATGATCTTCTCCTCGGCGGCGATGTTGGCGATGCTTTCCGGCATCCCGATCCCCAAGTTCACGATAGCGTTCGGGGTCAGTTCCATGGCCGCTCGCCGGGCGATGATTTTGCGCTCGCTCATCGGGATCGGCGGGATCGAGGCCAGCGGCACCTTGATTTCGCCGGAAAACGCCGGGTTGTATTGGGTGGCGAAAGTCTGCCAGTGGTGTTCGGGCGGCGAAACCACGATGCAGTCCACCAGAATGCCGGGCACGCGCACGTCTTTCGGTCGCAGGATGCCGCGCTCGGCCACCCGTTCCACCTGGGCGATCACGATGCCGCCGGAGTTGCGCACCGCCATGGCGATGGCCAGCGATTCCAGCGTCAGCGCCTCTTTTTCCATGGTCAGGTTGCCGTCGATGTCGGCGGTGGTGGCGCGGATGATGCCGACCTGAATCGGAAACGCCTTGTAGAGCAAATAGTCGTGGCCGCCGACGACCATCACCTCCACCAGATCTTCGCGGGTGACGGCGTTGAGCTTGCCGCCGCCGTGGCGCGGATCGACGAAGGTGCCCAGCCCGACGCGGGTCAGCGTGCCCGGCTTGCCGGCTGCGATGTCGCGGTACAGGTGGGTGATGACGCCTTGCGGCAAGTTGTAGGCTTCGATTTTGTTGGCTACCGCCAGCGCTTGCAGTTTCGGCACCAGCCCCCAGTGGCCGCCGATGACCCGCTTGACCAAGCCCTCGTGCCCCAGATGGTTGAGCCCGCGCTGTTTGCCGTCGCCCTGGCCGGCGGCGTAGACCAGCGTCAGGTCGCGCGGTCTGTCGAGTCCGGGCGCGTTCGGATCGTCTTCCGGCGCCAGATAAAGTTCCTCCAGCGCGCAGGCGATATCCTCCGCGAAGCCGGTGCCGACGAAGCCGCTGGTGGCGACCGTGTCGCCGGCGCGGATCAAACTCACCGCCTCGCGAGCGCTGACGACCTTGCCGCGCTCGGGAATGCGGAGTGAAGCGAGCAGGGGATGCAGCATGTTGCGATCTCTCCTTTGGTGATGACGGGGCGCGGTGGATTCACCGCCCCCGAAGCGGGCCGGATCAGTAAATCCCGGTCAGGTAATAGAAAGCGATCACCACGAACACCGCGCTAGTTTTGATCACGGTGATCGCGAAGATGTCCTTGTAGGATTGCAAGTGGGTCAGGCCGGTCACCGCCAACAAGGTAATCACCGCGCCGTTGTGCGGCAGGGTGTCCATGCCGCCGCTGGCCATCGAGGCGACCCGGTGCAGCACCTCCAGCGGAATGCCGGAAGCGTTGGCGACCTCGATGAAATGGTTGGCCATGGTGGCGAGCGCGATGCTCATGCCGCCCGAAGCGGAACCGGTGATGCCCGCCAGAGTGGTGACGGTAATCGCTTCGTTGACCAGCGGATTGGGGATCGCCCGCAGCGCGTCGGCCACGACTAGAAAGCCTGGGAGCGAGGCGATGACGCCGCCGAAACCGTATTCCGAAGCGGTGTTCATCGCGGCCAGCAGCGATCCGGCCACCGCCGACTTGGCGCCTTCGGCGAATCTCTGTTTGATCGGCCCCCAGGCGGTGACCACCACAAATAGAATGCCCATGAGCAACGCCGCTTCCACCGCCCAGATCGCCGCGACCTTGGGGATTTCAAACGGCACTGGCTTGGCGCCGATCCCGGTCATGGTCAGCTCGTACTTGTCGCCGTACAGTTTCGGTATCAGTTGGGTGAAAACGTAATTGAGGATGCCTACCAGGAACAGCGGGGTAATGGCCAAGAGGGGATTGGGCAGGTTCTCGTGGGTGAAGGGTTCCGGTTCGTTGACCAGGTTGGTCCCGTAGTCTTCACCGGCAGTGTGAGCGCGGCGGCGGCACGATTCGAGATAGAGCATCCCGACGATGAAGATGAAAATCGCGCCGACCACGCCCAGCCAGGGCGCGGCCCAGGTGGTGGTTTTGAAAAAGGCGGTCGGAATAATGTTCTGGATCTGCGGGGTGCCGGGCAGCGAGTCCATGGTGAAAGTGAATGCGCCCAGCGCGATCGTGCCCGGAATCAGTCGCTTCGGGATATGGGTCTGCCGGAACAGCTCCGCCGCGAACGGATACACCGCGAACACGACCACGAACAGCGAAACGCCGCCGTAAGTCAGGATCGCGCATACCACGACGATGGACAGCATCGCCCGCTTATGGCCGATGGCGTCGACCACCGCCGAGACGATGGCTTTCGAGTAGCCGGATAATTCGACCACCTTGCCGAAGACCGCCCCCAGCATGAACACCGGGAAATACAGCTTCACGAAGTTGACCATCTTGTCCATGAAGACGCCGAGATACATCGGCGCCACCAGGGTCGGGTCGGTCAGCAGCACCGCCAGCAAGGCGGCGACAGGTGCGAACAGCACCACGCTGTGACCCTTGTAGGCCACGTACATCAACAGGACGAGCGCCCCGAGAACGATCAGGAAACTCATTTGGATTACCCTCTTGGTGGATATCGTTGTGGAGAGTGTCGAAATCTCAACCGGCTTATTGTGATGACCGGCCATACGGTCCCTGGAGCGGATTCCAAATTCGGAAGGATCGGGAAATCGCGAGCGACCGGCGAAACCTGACCCATGAACTATAGTTGCGGTTGATGGCTGTGAAAATTCGCAAAAAGAATGAAATACCTGTGCGGAAATGCACGGATGAAGAGAAGGCCGGGAGATGAAGCGCGAAATCGACTGGAACGATCTGCGCTATTTTTTGGCGGTGGCCCGCGTGGGCCGGCTCAGCCCGGCCGCCCGACGGCTGCAAGTCGAACACAGCACGGTATCCCGTCGGATCGAGAGCCTGGAACGGGCGATGGGCACGCGGCTGTTCGACCGTCACCGCGATGGGCTGGTGTTGACCGAGGCCGGCCATGCCCTGTTGCCCATGGCCGAGCAGGTCGAAGCGACGGTTGCGGTCGTGTCCGAAAAGCTGTCGGGCCAGGATCTTTCGATCAGCGGGGAGGTCCGCCTGGGCACGCCCGAGGGGTTGGCGGTGTGTTTCCTGACGCCGAATCTCAAGCCGTTGCTCGACGAGTATCCCCGGTTAACCGTGGAGCTGCTGGCCCTGCCCCGGCTGGCGAATCTGGCGAGTCGCGAAGCGGATTTGGCCATCACGCTCGAACCGCCGCGCCGAGGTCCTTACGTGGTGACCCGCTGGACCGATTTCACCTACTTCCTTTACGGCGCCAGGGATTATCTGGAGGCGCGCGAGCCGATCACCGCTCGCGCCGATCTGGCCCGCCATCCGTTCATCGCCTACATCGACGATTACTTGCTGATTCCGGAGCTGCGCTTTCTCGAAAAGCTCTGCGATCGACCGGATCTGCGGTTTAGCAGCACCAGCATGTTGGCGCACAAGGAAGCGGTGCTGGCGGGCGTCGGGCTGGCGGTGCTGGTGTCCTATATCGGCGCCAGCGATCCGCGTTTGCTCAAGGTGTTGCCGGACGAAGCCTATTTCCGGCACACGTTTTGGCTGGCCGCGCACGCGGATCGCCTGCGGCTCAAGCGGGTGCGGGTGGTGTGGGATTATCTGGTCGGGTTGATCGGCGCCCACCGCAGGCTGTTTCTCGACGGCGAGCGCTGAACGGCGAAGGGTCGGTTTCGGCCGCTACTCTCCCGAATCCAGTTGCTCGACCAAGGCTTCGCGCAGCGCGGCGTATTTTTGCGGGTCTTGCAGCAGCCGGTTTTCGCGGTCGGTGACGAAGAACACGTCCTCCGCCCGAGCGCCGATGGTGGCGATCTTGGCGTTGTGCAACTGCACCCCGCACTTCATGAACGCCTGCCCGACCCGGCACAACAGGCCGGGACGGTCCCATGACACCAGTTCCACCACCGTGCGACCGTTGGCGGCATCCTCGCGGAACGCGACCCAGGTGGGAATCTGAAAGGCTTTTTGAATTCGCGAAATGTGCCGGCTGGGCAACAGCGGGGCGATTTCGGGCCGGTTGAGGTAATGCAGGAGGGCGGTGACGATTTCCTTGATGCGCGCCCGGTCCTGGATCAGCGCGCCGGAATCTTCCAGCACCGTGAAACTGTCGAGGGTGAACCCGCTGTGGCCGGTGATAATCCGGGCGTCCAGGATCGTCAGCCCCAGTTGATCGAGAATCGAGGTGATCAGGGCGAACAGATTGTCCTGGTCGCGGGTGTAGATGAAAACTTCGGTGCCGCCCCGGCCCGGATCGTCGCGGGCCATCACCAGCGGGCGCGGGTCGTGCCCTTTCTTGATGATCGCCCGGGTGTGCCAAGTGATTTCGTCGGCGGAATGGCGCAGGAAATAATCGTCGCCGAAGCCTTCCCACACCCGGTCGATGCGTTCTCCTTCGATTTTGGTGACGCCCAGCCGCTGGCGCGCTTGACCCTGGACCTCGCGGATACGCTCTTCCTTGTCGATGGGATTGTCCAGGCCGCGCCGCAACGCCCGGCGCGTGGCTTCGTAAAGCTGCCAGAGCAGGGAGTCCCGCCAGGTGTTCCACAGCTTGGGGTTGGTGGCGCGAATGTCGGCGACCGTCAGCAGGTACAGATAGTCCAGGTGCATTTGATCGCCCATCCGCCTGGCGAATTCGTTGATCACGTCCGGGTCGTGGATATCCTTTTTCTGCGCGGTCAGCGACAGGGTCAGGTGATGGCGCACCAGCCAGGCCACCAGCCGGGTGTCGAAGGAACTCAAGCCGTGCTGGCGGCAAAACCGCTCGGCGTCCTGGGCGCCGAGCTCGGAGTGATCGCCGCCGCGCCCCTTGGCGATGTCGTGGTATAGGCCGGCGATATACAGCAGTTCCGGCTTGGGCAAGCCTTCCATGATCGCGGTGCAGCGCGGCAGTTCACGGGCGAACTGGGGCAGGAAGAAACGCCGCAGGTTGCGCACCACGAACAGGATGTGCTGGTCCACCGTGTAGGCGTGGAACAGGTCGTACTGCATCCGGCCGTTGATGTGGCCGAACTCCGGCAGATAAGCCGGCAGCACCCCGAAGGCGTTCATCAGCCGCAACTGCTGGGTCACGCCGTAAGGCTGGCGCATGATTTCCATGAACAGGCTGCGCGGCCGCACGTCGTTGCGGAATTTTTCGTCGATCAGCGGCCGATGGTCGCGGATCAGGCGGATCGTGCTGGCCCGGATGCCCTTGATCTCCGGATGTTGTTGCAGGATCAGGAAGATCTCCAACAGGGCGAACGGGTAGCGCAGAAACACGTTGGGCCGCACCACTTCCAGATAGCCGCGGCGAGACTGGAAGCGGCGGTTGATCGGCTGCGGCTCGTCGGAATCCTCGGCCAGCAGAATCGCTTCCCCGAACAGTTGCAGCAGCATTTCGTTCAGCCGGCTCAAGGCGTTGACGGTGCGGTAGTAGCGCTGCATGAACTGCTCGACCCCCAGGCTGTGTTCCCGGTCCTGGTAGCCGAACTGTTGGGCGATCCGCCGCTGGTGGTCGAACAGCAGGGTATCCTCCCGCCGGCCGGTGAGGACGTGCAGGGCGAACCGCACCTGCCAGAGAAAATCGCGGCATTCGATCAGTTCGTCGTATTCGCTCGGGCTCAGAAAACCGTGGTTGACCAGCTCGTGCAAGGTGCTGGCCCCAAAATGCCGCTTGGCCACCCAGCCGATCATCTGTAAGTCGCGCAGGCCGCCGGGGCTGTCCTTGATGTTCGGCTCCAGGTTGAAAGCGGTTTCGTGGTATTTGTGGCAGCGCTCGCAGCGTTCCTGCTGCTTGGTTTCGAAGAACGCGCTGTCCGGCCAGATCCGGTCGGGGCCGGTAACGGCCCGCATCCGCTCGAACAGGTCCGGCGAGCCGGTCAGCAGGCGGGCTTCCATCAGGCTGGTGGCCACCGTGATGTCCGCCGCGCCCTCGCGGGCGCAATCCTCGACCGTCCGCACGCTGTGCCCGACATCCAGCCCGATATCCCAAAGGAAAGTCAGAAAACTCTCCAGGCCGGAACGGCGGGCGTCGAGCGCTTCGTCGCCCAGCAGGACCATGATGTCCACGTCCGATCCGGGATGCAGTTCGCCCCGGCCGTAGCCGCCCACCGCCACCAGGGCGAGATCGAGCGCGTCCGCCCCGAAATGCTGGCGCCAGACGTGCCGAAGCAGCTCGTCCATCAACCGGGCGCGGGCCGGCACCAGTTCGTGGGCGGGAGTTCCATCCTGAAACAACGCTTTAAGCCGGGCATCGCTTTGCTTGAGCAGGGTGCGAAACGAGATCAGCGGGTTGCTCGTCGCCGCCAGTTCGCGCTCGAAAGCCATCGGGTCGAACGCGTCGATCTCGCTCCACCGCACCTCGTCCCGCGAAAAGCTGGCGGGCAAGGGCGGGGTGGATGCGATGGGGGTCGCGATGTCGGAAGCGGCCATGCGGTTCTCCGGAGCGGGGAGTCGGCGCTAGAGCGCGGCGCCGGGGCTGAGGGTCAAAATCTCGTGGCCGGTGTCGGTGACCAGCACGGTGTGTTCCCACTGCGCGGAGATGGAATGGTCCTTGGTGACCACGGTCCAGCCGTCGGACAGGAGTTTGACGTGCCGCTTGCCGGCGTTGATCATCGGTTCGATGGTGAACGTCATGCCCGGTATCAGCTCGACGCCGGTGCCGGGGTCGCCGTAGTGCAGGACTTGCGGCTCCTCGTGAAATTCCCGGCCGATGCCGTGGCCGCAGTATTCGCGCACCACGGAGCAGTGCTGGGCTTCGGCGTGCTTCTGGATGGCGTGGCCGATGTCGCCGAGACGGATGCCGGGCCGCACCAGGCGAATGCCGGCGCACATGCATTCGTGCGCGATCCTGCTGACGCGCTGGGCGGCGATCGGCGGCGTGCCGACCTGAAACATCCGGCTGGTGTCGCCGTGGTAGCCGTCCTTGATGACCGTGATGTCGATGTTGAGCACGTCGCCCTTTTTGAGCTTTTTCGGTCCCGGGATGCCGTGGCAGACCACATGGTTGACCGAGGTGCAGATCGATTTGGGGAAACCGCGGTAATTGAGCGGAGCGGGAATGACGCCCTGGACATTGACCATGAAGTCGTGGCAGATCAAATCCAGCTCTTCGGTGGCGACGCCTTCCCGCACATGGGGGCCGATCATGTCGAGCACCTCGGCGGCCAACCGGCCGGCCACCCGCATTTTTTCGATTTCCTGCGGGGTCTTGAGCGTTATGTTCGCGGGCTTTTTCGGATTTTTCTGAAACATGAATCTCGGTTCGCGGCGGCGGGGCCGGCCAATGAGGGAGCGTTGTTCGGTCGGTGCGTCGGAGGTTGGGACAGTGCCCGCCGGGAGGCGGTTCAATTGGTTTTCCCGAACGATCCATGTTATAAAGCGCGCGCCTTAATGGCAAACCTTCCCAGGTTTTTTTACTTCGCACATCTGCCGGCACGGGTGGCCGGGTGCCCCGCGAGGGGTCGCCGCCCGGGGCGGATGGAGGCTTAACCCCAATCCTGTTGGAGAATATTCGGCAATGGCGACGATTTCCATGCGCCAGATGCTGGAGGCCGGCGTGCATTTCGGCCACCAGACTCGTTACTGGAACCCCAAAATGGCCCCGTATATCTTCGGGGCGCGCAGCAAAATTCACATCATCAACCTCGAAAAGACCCTGCCGCTCTACCTCGACGCGCTGAATTATGTCGGCAAAATGGCGTCCAAGGGCGGCAAGGTGCTGTTCGTGGGGACCAAGCGTTCCGCCCGCGAAGCCACCGCCGAAGCCGCCCTTCGCGCCGGTATGCCCTTCGTCAACCACCGCTGGCTGGGCGGCATGCTGACCAACTTCAAAACGGTCCGGCAATCGATCAAGCGGCTCAAGGAGCTGGAGCTGATGGCCCAGGACGGCACCTTCGACCGGCTGGCCAAGAAGGAGGTCATCGGCCTGCGGCGGGAAATGGACAAGCTGGAGCGCAGTCTCGGGGGCATCAAGGACATGGCCAGCTTGCCCGACGCGCTGTTCGTGATCGATGTCGGCCACGAGCGGATCGCCGTGCAGGAAGCCAACAAGCTGGGGATTCCCGTGCTCGGCGTGGTGGACACCAACAACTCGCCCGACGGGGTGAACTACGTCATTCCCGGCAACGACGATGCCATCCGCGCCATCCAGCTATACGTCGGCGGCGTCGCCGAGGCCGCCCTGGAGGGCCGCGCCCTGCTGGCGTCGGGCCGCAGCGCTCAAGAAGAGTTCGTCGAAATCCCCGAGGAGTCGCCGGCGGCGGAAGGCGGCGCCTGAAGCGTCGCCTGGCCGGATTCGCCAACGCGAAGGCTCGCGCGCTCGGACGCGCGGGCCTTTTTGGCGAATTTCGGCGTTCAGCCCGGTTTCATCAATCGCGTTTTATTCTGATTCGGTTTTGGTAGAGGTACGCAAGCATGGCGGAAATTACGGCGGCGCTGGTCAAGGAACTGCGCGAGCGCACGGGCTCGGGGATGATGGAATGCAAGAGGGCCCTGCAAGAAACCGGCGGGGATATCGAGGGGGCGGTCGAGCTGATGCGCAAGGCCGGTCAAGCCAAGGCCGACAAGAAAGCCAGTCGCGTCGCCGCCGAGGGTTTGATCGCGATCAGGCAGGCGGCCGGCGCGGCCGCCATGGTGGAAATCAACTGCGAGACCGATTTCGTCACCAAGAACGACGATTTTCGGGCGTTCGTCGATGCCGTCGCCGATGCGGCCCTGACCGGCGAATCGAGCGATTTCGCTGCCTTCCTGGCGTCGCCCATGGCCAACGGCCAAAGCGTCGAGCAGGGCCGGCGCGACTGCATCGCCAAGATCGGCGAAAACATCAACGTGCGCCGCTTCGCCCGACTGGCCAGCGCCGAGGGCGTGCTGGGCTGCTACCTGCACGGCACCCGCATCGGCGTGCTGGTGGAACTGGAAGGCGGGGACGCCGACTTGGCCAAGGACATCGCCATGCATGTGGCCGCCAGCCGCCCGCTGTGCATCGGCGAGGATCAGGTGCCGGCCGATCTGATCGCCAAGGAAAAGGAGATTTACGCCGCGCAAGCCGAGGACGAGGCCAAGGGTAAGCCGGCCCACGTCGTCGAAAAAATCATCGGCAAAATCGTGGAGGGCAAGCTGCGCAAGTATCTGGAGTCGGTGACCCTGCTGGGCCAGGCCTTCGTCAAGGACCCCGACCGGACCGTGGGGGAACTGCTCGCTGCGCGCGAGGCCAAGGTCGTCCGCTTCGAGCGCTTCGAGCTCGGCGAGGGCATCGAAAAGAGAGCCGACAATTTTGCCGCCGAGGTGATGGCGCAGGTCCGGGGAGATTAGGCTGACCCGCCGGCTGCCGTCCGGCGCCGGCCTCTGCCGCCCCTGGCGCCAATACAGTACAATCCGCCCGTTTTCGACCATACAGGTTGCGCCGATGTCCATGCAGGATTCCAGACCGGTATTCAAGCGGATTCTCCTCAAGCTCAGCGGCGAGGCCCTGATGGGCGAGGGCGGTTTCGGGATCGACACCGAGGTGCTGGCCCGCATCGCCGGCGAGGTGCGGGAGCTGTGCCGGCTCGGGGTGGAAGTGGGCATGGTGATCGGGGGCGGCAACCTGTTTCGCGGCGAAGGTCTGGCCAAGGCCGGCATGGATCGGGTCACCGCCGATCACATGGGCATGCTGGCCACCGTGATGAATTCGCTGGCGATGCAGGACACTCTGGAGCGGCTGGGCGTGTTCACCCGGGTCATGTCGGCGGTCCGCGTCAACCAGGTCTGCGAGGATTACATCCGTCGCCGCGCCATTCGCCATCTGGAAAAAGGCCGGGTGGTGATTTTCGCCGCCGGCACCGGCAACCCCTTTTTCACCACCGACTCCGCCGCCAGCCTGCGCGCCATCGAGATCAACGCCGAGGTGATGCTCAAGGCCACCAAGGTGGACGGCATTTATTCCGCCGATCCGTTCAAGGATCCGACGGCGGAGCGATACGAGCGGCTCACTTACGACGAGGCTTTGGCCCGCAAGCTTCAGGTGATGGACGCCACGGCCATCGTCATGTGCCGCGAGCACGACCTGCCGCTGAAAGTCTTCAACGTCAACCGCCACGGCGATCTGGTGCGGGTCGTGTGCGGCGGGGACCTGGGTACCTCCGTGGTACGGGAATAACGACCATGATCGACGACCTCAAAAAAGAAGCGACGGCCCGGATGGCCAAGAGCGTTGACACCCTCAAGCAGGAATTGACCAAGCTGCGCACCGGTCGGGCGCACGCCAGCCTGCTGGATCATCTCACGGTCAGCTATTACGGCTCCGACGTGCCGCTCAATCAGGTGGCCTCGGTCGGCGTGGCCGACGCCCGCACCCTGCTGGTGACGCCCTGGGAAAAGAACATGGTCGGGCCGGTCGAAAAAGCGATTTTGAAGTCCGATCTGGGGCTGAATCCGGCCTCCGCCGGCACCGCTATCCGGGTGCCGCTGCCGCCGCTGACCGAGGAGCGCCGCCGCGATATGGTCAAGATCGTCCGGCAGGAGGGCGAGGGCGCCAAGGTGGCGATCCGCAACATCCGTCGTGATGCCAACAGCCAGCTCAAGACGCTGCTCAAGGACAAAAAGATCACCGAGGACGCCGAACGGCAGGCTCAGGACGAGATCCAGAAGCTCACCGACCGCCACGTTCAGGAGGTGGACAAGCTGCTGGCGACCAAGGAAGCCGAGCTGATGGAAATCTGATGCGGCGGTCGGGGCGGGCGGGCGCGATCAAGGCTCGAACGAGGATTTTCCCGGATGGTGGCTGATACGCTGGCTGCGCCGGCACCCCATGATCGGTTGCCGCGCCATGTGGCCATCGTCATGGACGGCAACGGCCGTTGGGCGCAACAGCGGTCCTTGCCCCGCACGGCGGGCCATCGGGAGGGCGCCAAGACGGTGCGCCGGATCGTGCAAGCGTGCAGCGAGCGCGGCATCGCGGTGTTGACCTTGTTCGCCTTCAGCAGCGAAAACTGGCACCGGCCGCGGCCGGAAGTCGAAGTGCTGATGAACCTGTTTCTGACCACCCTGCGCGGCGAGATTCGGCGCCTGGACAACGCCAACGTCCAATTGCGGTTTATCGGCGAGCCCGCCCCGTTCTCCCCGACGCTGCAAGATTACATCGCCAAGGCCCAGCGGCGGACCGCGGGCAACACGGGGCTGACGCTGGTGATCGCCGCCAACTACGGCGGACGCTGGGATATCGCCCGGGCCGCGCGTCGGGCGTCGGAGGAAATCGTGGCGGGCCGTTTGCGGTCCGAGGACATCACGCCCGCCGTTTTGCACGGCTATACCTGCCTGTCCGATTTGCCCGAGCCGGACCTGTTCATCCGCACGGCGGGCGAGCAGCGCATCAGCAATTTTTTGCTCTGGCAGCTGGCGTATACCGAGCTGTATTTCACCGACCGGCTGTGGCCGGATTTCGGCACCGAGGATCTGGACGCGGCTTGCGCCGCGTTCGCCGGCCGGGAGCGCCGCTTCGGGTTGACCGGCGAACAAGTCGCGGCGGGCGGCCATGCTTAAGCAGCGCGTCCTCACCGCCTCCGTCTTGGCGATACTGGTGGTCTGGCTGGTGTTGAAGCTGCCGGTCGCCGGTTTTGCCCTCGCTCTGCTGGCGGTGATTCTGCCCGCCGCTTGGGAGTGGGCGCGGCTGGCGGGGTTGGGCGAAACCCGCGACCGGCTGCTGTACGGCGGCGCGGTGTTGGCCTCGATCGCGGCGCTCTGGCCGCTGGCCGAAAATAGCGGGTTCGTCGTCGGCCTGCTGGTCGCCGTCGTCGCGGGCTGGTGCTGGGCGCTGGTCTGGATGTGGCGCTACGCCGGCCACCCGGACCGCCGCGACCGCCCCCTGACGGTGGCGGCGGCGGGCTTGATCGTGCTGGTGGCGCCCTGGGTGGCGCTGGTGGCGCTGCGCGATGAATAC
>RRZT012594369.1_pt1 | contig 13915 bp, 13 predicted proteins | sample 2165551 | NCBI WGS metagenome assembly RRZT01 (sample SAMN10456910, study PRJNA506462) | wastewater metagenome | biome: wastewater; feature: sludge; material: wastewater sludge; isolation source: wastewater sludge with Escherichia coli K12::gfp cells carrying plasmid... | place: USA: Moscow, Idaho... | reverse complement strand
TCCCAACTACTTCCTAACAAACCAAAAGTTCAGGTTTTCAAAACCTACGGAACAGCGATGTTGCGTTTTGAAGACACTGAGGTTGAATTTGTAGGCGCCAGAAAAGAATCCTATCATTTTGACAGTCGCAATCCCGTTGTAGAAAACGGTACCTTGGAAGACGATCAGAATCGCCGTGATTTTACCATAAACGCATTGGCTTTATCTTTGAATAATGAAAATTTTGGAGAACTATCTGATCCGTTTAATGGATTAGCCGATTTAGAAAACAAAGTAATAAAAACACCATTAGACCCAGATATTACTTTTTCTGATGATCCATTACGTATGCTGAGAGGCATTCGATTTGCCAACCAATTGGGTTTTGAAATCGAAGAAAACTCATTAAAATCTATTGCAAAAAATGCGGAGCGAATAAAAATCATTTCTGGAGAACGTATTGTTGATGAATTGAATAAAATCCTTTTGACGGACAAGCCTTCTATAGGATTTATGTTGTTGTTCAAAACTGGACTTTTAGATATTATTCTTCCAGAATTGACTGCACTAAATCAGGTAGAGGAAATAGAAGGACACACCCACAAAAATAATTTTTATCACACACTAGAAGTAGTTGATAATATTTGCCCGAATACTGATGATGTTTGGTTGCGTTGGTCGGCATTATTACACGACATTGGAAAAGCACCAACCAAACGATTTAATAAAAAACAAGGCTGGACTTTTCACGGACATGAATTTCTTGGTGGAAAAATGGCTAAAAAAATATTCGAACGTTTGCACATGCCTTTGAACCAAAAAATGAAATTTGTTCAAAAAATGGTCATGATGAGTTCACGTCCTATTGTTTTATCCCAAGACACGGTTACGGATTCAGCGGTGCGTCGTTTGGTTTTTGATGCAGGCGAAGATGTCGAAAATTTAATGACATTGTGCGAGGCAGATATCACAACCAAAAATCCCAACAAGTTCAAAAAATACCATAGTAATTTTGAAATTGTTCGAAAGAAAATTGTGGAAGTAGAAGAACGCGATCAAATCCGTAATTTTCAACCACCAATTTCGGGAGAGGAAATCATGAAGCTTTTTGATTTGAAACCATCAAAAGAAATTGGAATGCTCAAAGAAGCCATCAAAGAAGCCATACTAGAAGGAGAAATTCCTAATGAATATGAAGCCGCTTTTCAATTTATGTTAAAAAGAGCGGCAAAAATTGGATTAAAGATTAACGTTAGTTGAATAAACCATTAATTAAATTTCAAATATCTTTGTCTAAATTAATTTCAAACAATGAAAAAAGAGAATAATTACGTAATTATCTGGTTGCTTTCAGGTTGCTTATTATTGTTTATAATGGTCGTTGTGGGCGGAATCACCCGATTGACCAATTCTGGTTTGTCCATGACCGACTGGCATTTAGTAACCGATACTTTTCCGCCTTTGACAGAGTCAAAATGGATTCAAACTTTTGAAGAATACAAGAAATTTCCTGAATATCAAAAAATCAATATCCACAATGATTTTACGCTAAGTGATTATAAATTCATTTATTTTTGGGAATGGTTCCACCGTTTTATTGGGAGAATAATTGGTCTGGTATTTATCGTTCCGTTTTTCTATTTCTTATTCAAAAAACGTCTTTCAACTGAAACCATAAAAAAATCTGTAATATTGTTTTTTATGGGCGGTTTTCAGGGGTTTTTGGGTTGGTTCATGGTACGAAGTGGCCTAATTGACAATCCGGATGTAAGCCATTTTAGATTAGCCTTGCACCTTACCTTTGCCTTTATTACGTTTGCGTACACTCTTTGGGTGGCTTTGGATTTAATCTATCCTAACAAAACACAAGTTATTGTTCCGCTTAGAAATTTAGCGCGCATTTCATTCGTTTTTTTAATATTACAAATTATCTATGGTGGGTTTGTGGCAGGTTTAAATGCGGGTTTAATTCATAATCATTGGCCTTTAATGAGTGATGGGCAACTGATACACGACAGTGTTTTTATAGAAAAAAGCACTCTTTTCTTGAATCTTATCGAAGGTAAAAGCGGCGTTCAGTTTGTACATAGAATCATGGCCTACGTTGTCGTAGGATTAATTCTTGCACTTTATTTCAATAGTAAAAAATACTCACTTACTTCGTTACAGAAAAAAGGAATCAATGTCTTGGTATTAATCGTATTTTTACAATTCACATTAGGTGTCTTTACGTTGCTTTTCAGAGTTCCGCTTTCGTTAGGATTATTACATCAAGTGGTGGCTTTCTTTTTACTGACAGCAATGACATTCACTTTACATCGATTTTCGAAATAAAAGCATAATAACAGTACAACTGACTATATTGTCGCATTTCTTTGTTTATAAACATAAATGTCTAAACTTGCTGCTCAAGATAAATTTTTAGATTTATCAGATTATGGAAGACCATTTGGAAGATTCCTAGCCAATAAACTAAAAAACACTCGGTTCACTCCTATTCATGTCACCTTACTTTTTGGTGTTTCTGGATTGATTGCCATTTATCATATTATTGCTGGATCTTACTTTTTGGCTGGTTTTTTCATTTTGCTAAAATCAGGAATTGATGCTGCCGATGGTGAACTAGCACGATTGAAAAACACGCCTTCCTATACTGGAAGATACTTGGACAGCGTATTTGACATCATACTGAATTTTTTATTTTTGACGGCGATTTGTTACGTTTCTAAAATGAATATCTGGCTGAGTATTTTAGCCTTTATTGGCATCCAATTGCAAGGTACTTTATACAATTATTACTATGTGATTTTAAGAAATAAATCAGTAGGTGGAGATACAACGAGTAAGGTCTTCGAAAACAAATCGCCCCGAGCGTTACCCGGAGAAAGTCAAAAATCAGTTGACATTTTATTTATAATTTACACTATTGTTTATGGAGCATTTGACAAAATAATTCATGTTCTAGACAAGGATGCTTACAAGGTAAAAACCTTTCCTAACTGGTTTATGACTTTGGTTTCTATATACGGATTAGGCTTTCAATTATTGATTATAACCGTGATGTTGTCGATGAATTTAATAGAATATATCATTCCGTTTTTTATTGTTTACACCATATTGATTTTTGTTATAATTGGCATTAGAAAAGCCTTTTTTAAAGTCTAAAACCACTATAGAGACAATCTATAGCTGACATTTAATTACCTAAAAATTAAATATTTAAAAAAATCTATCTCAATTATACATTGAACAACTTAATTAGTCAATCCAATCCTTAAAATCAGAAACTTTTTCTCTACTTACAATCACTTCCTCCTCTTTATACGAAGGCAAAATCACCTTTAACCGGGAGTTACTATAGATCACAATTTCTTTGATTGCTCTAAGAGGAACTATAAATTTTCGGCTTACTCGATAAAAATTTTTGGGGTCTAATTCCTGTTCCAAAAGCTCTAAAGTAGTTTCAATTAAATAACTTCTATTATCAAAAGTATGAATATACGTTCCTTTATTTTCACTAAAAAAACACTCAATTTCATCGATAGCAATTACTTTTAAGTGTTGGCCTATTTTTACTGTAAACCTTTTTTTATAGTTTTTTTCAAACGGATTGGTCAGCATTTTTTTTATCTGTTCAAAATCCAATTGTACCGTTTCTTGTTTTGGCGCACGCATATTAAATTTGGCAACAGCAATCTCTAAATCATCTTCATCAATAGGTTTCAAAAGGTAATCGATACTATTCAATTTGAAAGCACGAAGCGCATATTCATCATAAGCCGTTGTAAAAATCACCGCACTTTTAATGACACACTGAGCGGATACAAAGTGTTCGAAAATCTCAAATGACAACCCATCCGATAATTGAATATCTAGAAAAATTAAATCAGGATGTTCGTTTTTAGAAAACCAATCGATAGATTCTTCAACGGAATGCAACAGCACTCCTACCGGAATGTTTAGCTTTTCGAGTTTGCGTTGCAACAATCTGGCAGCTGGTTTTTCGTCTTCTATTATTATTGTGGTCATAGTTGATCTTTCATTATTAAGTTACGGTTAGGAACAATAGATAATTAGAATCACTCCCATTTATTGTCTTTATTTTTATCCATGAATTCTTGGATTTTCTTTTGCTCCCAATCAGAACCAAAAAATATATTCTTTCCAAAAACCGATAAACCATGCGCTATTAATCCAGTTCCCCAAAAGAAAACTGTATTCCAGGTTTGCCACTCCCAGAAAACCTCCTCTCCAATCCTACTCCTATTAAAATGAGAAAATAGCACGAAAGCATTTACAAGTATATAAACTAATAAATGAACATAAAATCCTTTAATTCTTTTTACTCTTTTATAAGCCATATTGTAACGTGCATCTGGATTATTAACATCCAAATCATAATTGTCGAACTTGCTGTGTGTGTCTCTTCGCATCGTGTTTGCATTAAATTAGCTCCAATTCCTTTTTTGTTCGTTTGCTTTTTCTTTCTCCATGAATTCTTTAATCTTTTGTTCTTCCCAATCTTTCCCCAGGAAAGGCATACAATTAAAAACTTTCATTCCGTGAAAAATCACTCCTATTCCCCATCCTAACATGGGCCAAAAAAACCATAAATACTTAGGAGAGGTTACTAAGTTAATTACCAACAACCCTAAATTAACAACTATATAAGAAATTAAATTCCCATAAAATCCTTTAATTTCTTCTACTCGCTTCTTAGCTTTAAAATAGCGATCTTCATTATGATATGGATTTTCCATGATTTTATATTTAAATTTTTCTAGGTTTAAAGTTGCTCTGACTCTTATTTCCAGTTTTGGTTCTGTTCCTCTTTACGCAAAATTTCTTGAATTTTTCTTTCTTCCCAATTGGAACTGTATCCAAAAACTTTGAATGCATGCATCGTTAATCCAAATCCCCATCCTCCAGCAGAGAACCAAAACCATTGAAATTGAGGTGAAAATCTTAAATTAATGAATACTAAAATAGGAATGACAATGCAATATGAAATTAAGTTTCCGTAAAATCCTTTCAATTCTTCCACTCTCTTTTTGGCTTTGTAATATGCGTTTTTTTCACTGTAATCTGCTGCTATTTCCATAACTGATATTTGTTTTGTTAGCATTGGTATTTTGACCGTAAATGTTTGTTCTTTTTGGATAATCAGTACTTTTCTATTGGTTACAATTCCGTATCGATTGATAATATTTTGCAAGCCTACACCCTGTCGTTCCTGCAAAACTTCTTTCTTTTGATACTCATTTTGAACAGCCAGATAATCGCCCTCCACATAAATCCGAATGTGCAATGGTCTTTTTTCACTAACCACATTGTGTTTTACCGTATTCTCTAATAATAGCTGCAAAGAAAGCGGAACAACCTTAGCTTCAGTACTGATGGTAGTTGGCGGCATTTCATAAAACAAACTGTTCTCAAAACGCATTTTCAATAAATTCATATAGGTTTTGGCGAAAGCCAGTTCCTCTTCGACCGAAACCAATTCTTTGTCTTTTTGCTCCAAAACATACCTATAAATCTTGGATAACGAAGTTGTAAACCGTTGTGCATTTTCTGGATTTTCTTCGATTAATGAACTTAAAACATTCAAACTATTAAAGAGAAAATGAGGATCTATTTGATTCTTTAAACTTTCAAATTTGGCAGAAGCCGTTCCTGCAATTATTTTTTGTTCTTTGACCCTGTTTTCGTTATACGCTTTGTAAAAGTAAAGCGCATGAATTCCTAACAAAACAACAAAGGATATTATTAATGAAACAATATAATTTGCAGGTTTCTCATTTTTTAAAAATGCACTTAAAGTGTTTTCTTCAATGAAAACATCTTCAAAAATTCTCAATAAAAATATTACAAATAGCGAAAGAACAAACGAACTTAAAAAACCAATAACCAATCTTTTAATAGCATATCTATTGTTTTTGAAAACAGAATCTAAAACCATGAAAAGTATTGCATTCACATAATACAAAGACATCCCATAAAGCATGATGTATAAAAAACTAATCTTCAAACGATTATCAAAAGTTATTTCTCCTCCGTTTAAAACTGGTATTATTGTTAAAACAACGAATATTACTATCGAAATAAACAAAGCCCTTGGAAGTTCTCGTATTAATTTACTTGTATTCATTTTTTAGACAATTATTTGCAATTTTTCTGTGCTTCTAATGCTCTTTCTAAGCCCCATTTTGGAGAGAAAGGGGTTTCTGGTTTAAAAGTAGCAAAAAGTCCAATAGCTTTTTCAATTTGAGCACACATTGGTTTCGTGTCCGTTCCCCAAAATTTGGCTCCACCAATCTCAAATTCAGCTTTACAAAAGACAACTCTAGGATTTTCTGGTGCAATTGCCTGTGCTTTTCCGTACAATTCCATTACCGTTCCAGATAATTTTTGTCCGTTTGTCATCGGGTCAAAAGCAATCCAAGCGGTATGAATCATGGCTTGCATCACCAATAATTCGGCATTATTAGGATTTTTATCCATTTCTGCATCCAACGCTTTCTGTGCTTTAGACAATAATAAATTCATTTGTTCTTTGTCTTTGGTTCTAAAAGCAGTTGTTGTATTGACCAAAGCCACATAATAATTGGGCAACCAACTTGCTTTTTCAGCGCTAGCAATTCGTTCGAATAAATCCGAAGCTTCGGTACTTTTTCCTTCGCCCCAAAGCTGGAACGCTTTTCCCATTCCTTGCTCAAATTGCCCTTGAGCCGATACTAAACTACAGATAAAAAATGTGATTGTGGTGATAATTTTGATCATGATTTCTTGTTTTAAATGGTTATTTTTTTGATGATTGAAACATTCTGCTCTTTTATACTTCAAAAGTATCTCGATTTTTTAGGGTTTAAAATATATTCCTACTGAACTGTAGCATTTGATGGATGAATTGTTATTTAGTCCAAAGTAGAAAGCCATAAAGTAGAAAGTGTTTACGTCAATAAGGACTTTAGGCTTTACGACTTTTTTAAAGATTCCTCAGTTGATTGTCTTTTTTATCGTTACTAATCGTCCAAAAGAATCCTACAAAGAAAAACCGATCCGCTGTAGGAATGATTTCCTTTCTGTTGTAAAAGCCTTTGTTGTCTGGATTGTTGGCGTATTCGTATCCAAATACATTGTGACTTCCTAAAACATTGGAAACCGAGAAATACAAAATCTTTTGTTGTGACAGTAAATACGCCCAATTGAAACTCAAACTGTTGTACGATTTTGTTTTTTCATTCATGAATTTCGTTTCGTTTGGGTTGTTGTAAGGGCGTCCGGAGCTGTAGGAATTTGTAAACCCGACTTGAGATTTCCAATCGTTTATCCAATATTTAGCAACAATGGAAAGGCTATTACTGGCAATAAAATTTGGAGTTGCTTGAGTTGGGAAGTTTTTATAATCTCTTTCAGAATCAATATACGAATAGGAAATCCAATATTCTACGTTTTTGATTGATTTTCCGTCTCTCCAAAACAAATCCAAGCCTTTCGCATAACCAGAACCAGTGTTGTCGTAAACCGAATTATAAGTAGCTTTTTCTGTGTTGAATTTCACTAAATTGCTGTAGTCTTTAAAATAGGCTTCTGCACGAAATGTTTTTCCGTTTTTGTTGTATTGAAAATTCAAAATGTAATGCGACGCTTTTTCGCTTTCAAACTGATGATTGTTCGAGTATTTGATATATTCCGAATTTGGAGTTTGAGTAAAATCGCCATAAGCAAATGAAAACTGGCTATTTTTAGCCATTTTATAGGCAAATGAGATTCGGGGAGCAAGGACCGTTTCGTTCAACAAATCGTTATTTGAAGCCCGTATCCCTACTTTTGCAGCCCATTTTTTAGAGAAGAAAATATCAGCTTCCGTATAAACAGCGGCAATGTTAAGGTCGTATCCATTGGTGAAAACCGAACCTGGATTTTCCTTAAAATCTTCATTGAATTGCGTCACAAAATAATCTGCTCCAAAGGATAGTTTCAATCGGTCCGAAAAGCTTTTTTTCAATTTTAATTTCAAATGAGCCGAATTTTCATCATTGACCACTTTATCTGAATCCAAATTTATTTTGTTGTTGCTATACCCATAACTCAACCCAGAAGTAATTTGCCAATCATTTCCAAAAACACCTTTGTAAGAAGTATTAAAATAAAAATTATTGTTGTTTAAATCGACTCTGATTTTATCAGTAGAATTAATATTTTCCTGATTGATATCAAATTTGGAACTGTCAAATGCAGCATACACTTTCAAAATTCCATTGTTGAAATTATACCGATACACCGTTTCTCCAGACAAAGACTGAAAAGGGCTGTTCCAATCTACGTTTTGAGGAATAGCAGCTTGATACGGCGCTAAGTTGATGTAATTTGTATTGACGCTCAACGAACTTTTTTTCCATTTTTGAGTATTTCCTAGACCTAAACCTACCGTCATCAAGGAAATTTCGGTTTTATTTTGATCTGGATCATCTTGGGTATTTAGTAATAAAACACTGGACAAGGCTTCTCCATACTCAGCTGAATAACCGCCTGTAGAAAAGGAGATTCCACTAAACAAAAAAGGAGAAAATCGACCTCGTGTAGGCAAATTATTCGTAGTCGCTCCATACGGTTGCGCTACTCGAATTCCATCTACAAAAGTTTGGGTTTCATTAGCCTCTCCGCCACGCACAAACAATCTTCCATCCTCGCCTACTGTTTGTGTTCCCGGCAAGGTTTGCAATGCCGCAATAATATTCCCCGCTGAACCCGCTGTAGTAACAATATCTAATGGTTTCAAAACAGAAACTCTTGCTTTATCGCCCGCCTCTAATGTTCCAGCTGTAATGACAACTGCATCAAGCGATGTCACACTTTCTCGTAATTTGATGGTCTTATTTTGAAAATGAGCGACATCAATTTGTGTTTTTGAAGTTTCAAAAATTAAGAAACTCACTACCAAAGTTTGATTCCCCGTTGTTGTAGTTGTAAAACTAAAATCCCCGTTTTCAACACTGGAAGCACCATCGTAAGTTCCTTCGATAAAAACATTAGCACCAGAAACTGGTTTTCCTTTCTCATCTATTACTTTCCCAGAAATGGTGTTTTGAGAAAAAACGGTTAAGCTAAGTAATAAAACAGCAAAAGTGATAAGTAGTGTACGGCTTTTTATCAAATGATTGGATTGTTGTCTCCTCGTTGGTTTCATGATTTTCGATTTTGATAAAGCAAATATCTATTGCAAAAATCAAAAATAGAAAAAGTTTCTACTGAACTGTTGAAATTATAGGATGAGTTGTAAGAGATTTGATTTTCTGTTATATTTACATCCAAACGTGAGGATTTACGGGGGCGATTTGCATGAGGGATGGCAGTGAAAATCCTCCCATTTTTTAATGGGAGATTGTAACGAACAGCCCGACCGAAGCTTTTGCGAAGGGCATGCCCAAAAAAGAATTAAAAACAAAATTACCAATTAGAAAATGACAAACGAAAAAGAAAAAATGATTGCCGGACAATATTATTTTGCTGGGGATCCTGTTTTAGTAAAAGACCGAAGACGCTCAAAAAACTTATTGCATCGCTTGAATGTTACGGAATATAGGGTTACCAAGAAAGCGAGAGAAATAATCAAAGAGCTCATTCCTAATGCGGGAGCCAACTTATATATTGAACCTCCTTTTTTTTGTGATTATGGATACAATATTAGTTGCGGAGAAAACGTTTATTTCAATGTAAACTGCGTTATTTTAGACTGCACCAAAGTTACTATTGGTTCCAATGTGTTTTTTGCGCCGGGAGTTCAATTGTACACCGCTACACATCCGCTGGATGCGGAACTCCGAAAAACGCTGGAAAGTGCTTTGCCAATAACCATAGGTGATGATTGCTGGATAGGCGGAAATTCAGTTATTTGCCCGGGAATTACAATTGGAAAAGGCTGTGTTATTGGTGCGGGTTCGGTAGTTACAAAAGACATTCCTGACAATTCTCTGGCGGTAGGAAATCCAGCAAAAGTGATTCGGAAGTTGAATCAACAAGAAAAATAAACCACTATAGACTGAAAGTTCCTAAATTTGATTGACAGACATAAAGTTTATACAGTCGAAAACGCACTATTTAAGACGAATTCTACGTATTAATTTGTGAAAATTAGTATCATTCGTGTTTATTTTTCAGAAGCTAAAAGCGAAAGACACTAAAGTACAGCGTTTTAAACTATATTTGAGCATAATAAATTATAGTACAAATACTTGAATTTTAAATCATTAAAACAAATACAATTATGAAGCAATTGAAATTAGTTCTAGTGTTGGCATTTAGTGTTACCACAAGTTCAGTTTCGGCACAAACCACGTTTGACAAATGGCCTACCATAAAAGACCTTCATGAAGTAATGTCGGAAACATTTCATCCAGCTGAAGAAGGAAATTTGGCACCCATAAAAGCACGTTCAGAAGAAATGATGAATAAAGCAGCTCAATTATTGAAATCAGAAATTCCATTAGAATTTAAAACTGATGCCATATTAGCTTCGGCAGAACGATTACAACTTAAAAGCAAAGCGCTTCATAAATTAGTAAAATCTAATGGATCAAATGCTGAAATTCTAAAATCGATTACTGATTTACACGACACTTTCCATGAGATTGTAGGGCTTTGTTCCGCTGCGAAAAAATAAAAAAACGTAAGTAGTATACTGCCCCCAAAAAGTTAGACGAGATTTGGGGGCATTTTTATAAAAAAACTTATGCTTCTCTCTAAATTTGATATTGCTTACGCAAAAATCTTATCAACAAATCGAAAATCGGAAATCTAAATCTAAAAATTAAATTTTACCTTTGGCGTTTCAATAAAAACAACGATTATGGTTTATAAATTTAGGGTGATTCTAGACGCAGAAGAAGATATTTTTAGAGACATTGTAATACTTGAGGACGATACTTTAGAAGATTTACACAATGCTATTTTCAATTCTTTCGGATTTGACGGGATGGAAGTGGCTTCTTTTTATACTTGTGATGAAACTTGGAACCAAGAAGACGAAATTTCGCTTTTTGATACCGGTGATGTTCTTGGTGAACAAAAAATCATGAGCGACTATACGTTATCTGAAATATTAGATAAAGAAAATACTAAAATTATTTATGTGTATGACTTCATCAATATGTGGACATTTCTAGTAGAACTTGCCGCAATTGAAGACCAAGTTATTGGGAACACCTATCCTGAAACTATTTTTTCACACGGAGAAATTCCTGATGAAGCAATGGAAAAAAACTTTGAATCAGATAATGCAGATGATTACAATGATGAATTTGAAGATGGTTTAGACGACGATGATCTTGATATGTTTGAAGGAGACGATAGTTTTGAAGATTATGGTTTTGAGGAAAACTGGAATTAAACCTGTCCCCAACCCACTCTAAAGGAGAGAGATGCCAAAACACTAAAAAATAAAATAAATGTCCGTATTGATTCCCAAAGGATGTTTTTTTTAACAGATTTCTTTGTTCGATAGGATTCCAGTCATTTAGAAAAAAATTTCACAAATACACAACCACCTCTCGACTCCCGCTCTTTCGGCGGTGCTGGGGAAGGAAACCTTATAAAAAATTATGATCAACTTATTTAACACGCACATCGAAAACTTATCAATTCACAGAGTTGGTAATAAAAGTAGAAATGAAGCTATCTTTTTGTCGGAGCAACCTTTTAATCTAAATGATGAGATTGTGCCTTTGATTAAAGAATTTTTCTTTAAACCCTTTAGAGAAAAAGAAGAAAACTATTTTCAGTTTGCTCATGAAATTGATTTGGATTACAATGATATGTTCAAGTTGGCTACGGAAGTGTTTGACAATCCAAGCGCTATTCATGAGGTTTCTAAAAAAATCACAGCACACTTATTTGAACAGTCCAATCATCCGCACATCAAGAACGGGGAAGTGTACGTCACGTATTTAACAAATGTAAGTATTGATAATAATGTGGTGGATGCAATAGGGATTTTCAAAAGCGAAATTCAAGCTGACTTTTTGCAGTTTGAAGAAAAAGAAACACACCTAGAAATGATTTTGCAGCATGGTGTTAGTCTTACTAAGTTAGACAAAGGATGTGTCATATTTAATTACAAAAAAGAAGAAGGATACAAAATCCTAACGGTTGACAGCAACCGTTATGATGCCAGATATTGGCTAGAACATTTCTTATCTGTTGATGCTTTCGAGGATGAAAATTTTATCACTAAAAAATACCTTAAATTTTGTCAAAACTTTGCTAAAGATGTCGTTTTCCCTGCGGAGGACAAGAAAGAAGAAGTCATGTTCATGAACCGCTCAGTAAACTATTTTGCAAAAAATGATGAATTTGAAGAGACGGAATTTTTAAATGAAGTATTAGACAATCCAGACCTTATTCCAGAGTTTAAAAACTACAAATTGGACAAAGGAGAAAAATACAGCATTGAAGATATCACTAGTTTCCCTATTGCTAATGCAGCTGTTTCTGATGCCAGAAAATCAATTAAAAACGTCATTAATTTAGATACACACATCCAAATCAAAATGGATTTTATCAATCCTGAAAGTGCTGAGAAATATGTAGAAAAAGGTTGGGATGAAGAAAAACAAATGTATTATTACTTGGTTTATTTCAATAAAGAAGAGAAGTCGTAAAACACTTTTTTTATCTGAATTTACAAAAAACAAATCCCCATTTACTACGTATTTGGGGATTTAAATTATATTGAAACATGTGATGTGCTAACAAATATTTTTTTTAATTTATTGGGGTCAAAAAACGGCGTATTGTCAAATTCTAAAGAGAAACAATGAAGTAAAACTTCTTACGACCTGTTTTTTGACAGGTTAGTATTTTTAAAATTCCGAGTGATAAATTGAAAAGCGGCACTCATGATTTTTCCCATCGATTTTGCTTTTTTAAAATTCAAATCATTCGTATACCGATACAATTCAAGTTTTAATTGCTTTAAATGTGATTCCGGCGCTAATGTATCTTCACCCATAATTTCCAACAGCCGCTTAATCCTATTTTCGGCAGAAATAATTCTTTTTGCTAAAACCGATCTTTCCTCATATTTATATTGTTCGATGGAGCTGTTTTGAAGTTTTTCTTTTACCAATTTCACCATTGGATAATTTTCCTTGAAAAACTGAGGCCGGTATACTTTGAAATTACCTTCATAACATTGCTGATCAAAGTCGATGGCGCGTATTTTATAAACAACTTGATCAAAATCGTGGATTGGAATAATTACATAATTATAAGAACGCATGTCTCCTAACAATCGAATCATGCACCGCTCATTAAACTTCACAAATTCTTTTGCTATTTGTGCTTTTTCCGTTTCGGTACAGTCTGCCAAAAGTGTTTTTATAAACACATCACCAGGAATTCCCATGATATGTTCCTCAATTAAAGTGTCTTTATACACTAGAAAATTTATTTTATCCGGAGAAAGAATATGTTCTAACTCTAGCCCATAAACACGAGAAGCATCTGCTTTCTTAATGTAAAAATGCGTGTAATTATCATTGAGAATATTCCTGATTTTTATTCGAAAAGGTTTCGAATTCCCAAAAGTGCAATAATCAATTGAATCTACATGTAGGAATTTGATAATCCCCAGATTTCCATCAGAATGCAACAGCGAATAGATTTTTTTTAGATTTAAATCAATTTCTTCTCTTTCAAATTCGGTATAGTATACTCGAATCCATAAAGTATCTTGATCGTTTTTGTCGTAGACCGTTACAGATCCTGAAAAACGCAATAAATCATCATAAAAAATAGAAACTTTTGAAATCCGATCAAACCGTTCTAAATACCCTAAAAGGGCATCATTTATAGGATAAGATGGTTTTTTAAAAAGCATTACTGGCTCACTCATCTGAAAAAAAATTTATTGCAAATTTACATTAAATTAAACTGC
>RRZT010844822.1_pt1 | contig 13915 bp, 11 predicted proteins | sample 2165551 | NCBI WGS metagenome assembly RRZT01 (sample SAMN10456910, study PRJNA506462) | wastewater metagenome | biome: wastewater; feature: sludge; material: wastewater sludge; isolation source: wastewater sludge with Escherichia coli K12::gfp cells carrying plasmid... | place: USA: Moscow, Idaho... | reverse complement strand
GCTTGCGTTGGTCAATCTTGCCAAAACTTCCCCCAAGGTAGCAGTGCAGGCGTGGACAAACCGTATCATGGATAGCGATTTGGTGCAGGTGCTGGGGCGGATTGTTATTTTGGAACAATGCGAGCCTGTTTATTTGGCGACCGACTGTTGTCCTGTGCCCCGTGATAAGGTGTTGGCGTTTATCGCTGATCAATTATATTGCCCTTTGCCCATTTGTCAAAACGCCAACCCGACAGGCAAACAGATCATCGGTAATTTGCCTAAAGATTGGCTGGCTTTTCCTGATTATCGGCAGGGGTATGGTTATGTTATTGGGTGGTTGTAGAAAATTTAAAGAAAAAAAGACTAGCTAAGAAAGCCAGTCTTTATTGGGTGCGTGTTTAATACTGATTAGGCACTAACGCCGTAGAGCCGTCAGCTGTTTGTACGCGATGATAGACAACAGGATAATGATTAGCACTAGTGATATTTTGACTAAGTGGCCCCCGAATGATAGTAATGGTGGGCTTTTTGTCACTTGTGCCTGCTGGGGTAGTATTTTGGCTAACAGGTTTACCTTTATTTTCCATGATAAGACGATAGAATTTTTGTCCTGCACGCCCATTAACTGGTACACCCATTTTGCGTTGGTAGTCCATGATAGCACGGCGTGTATTGTCGCCAATGATGCCGTCCGCCGCACCAATATCATAACCTGCATCTAATAGGGCTTGCTGAATCTCTTTGGCTTCACGTCTGCCAATGCCAGCGTCATCGGTGGGCCAAGGTGTGGCAAAATTGGTATCGGTACTGTTTGTTTCAAGTAAGGTGGATAAGTGGGCAATGGCCAAGGCGTAATTTTCGGACGCATTATAAGCGTAGAAAGTATCAAAGTTACGACCAACCAAAAACGCAGGACCGCTACGACCTGCAGGAAGCAACAGCCCTGCACTTGCCATGTTATTCGGTAGGGCACGACCGTCAGGCAAGGTTAAGCCCATATTTTGCCAGTGACCGATAGATTTTTTGTCTTTGCGACCGCTAGAACCCGCATAACCATTTAGTTTGACTTCATAGCCCCACGGCTCACCCTTGCGGTAGCCTTTTTTAACAAGGAAATTAGCGGTGCTGGCAAGGGCATCTGCCTTAGAATTGACCAAGTCTTTGCGTCCATCGCCATCAAAATCAACCGCCAATTCCAAAAAGGTGCTTGGCATAAACTGCGTCTGACCAAACGCCCCTGCCCATGAGCCTTTCATGTCGTGGGGGTAGATGTCGCCATTTTGGACGATTTTTAGGGCGTTGGCGTATTCGGTGCGAAAATAGGCTTGGCGGCGACCAAAGCAGGACAGCGTGGCAAGACTGTTAAATAGGTCTTTTTTACCAAGCGTCTGACCAAAGTTGGACTCCACACCCCATACGCCAAGCACGTGCTCGGGCTTTACGCCATAGCGAGCTTCAATGCGTCTTAGCACATCCGCTTGTTCACGTTGGGCTTTCATGCCGTCCTCTACACGGTCGCTATCTACCAAAGAAGCGTGATAATCCCATACATCTTTTTTAAATTCGGGCTGATAGTTGAGCGAGCGAATGACGCTAGGATCGGGCTCACTGGGGCGATAGTTTTCAAAGGTAGAACCCGATACGCCCTTAAAAGCGTTGGTGTTTTTTAGACCACTTAGGCAAGATTGAAATTGGCTGTTGGACAGTACAGGCTCATTGGCAAGGGCGACTGTACTAACACTGCTGGCAACCAATACGCCAAGGAGTTTCAGGCTAAAAGATTGAGAGGTTTTCATGGGTGTTTCTCCTTTTGAAAACAGATAAAACTTGATAAGTTTATATACTAATGGTACAAAAAATCCGACAAAGTATAAAGTTATTTATACAAAATCAACATTTGAGCAATATTTAAGCAATAACAACCTATCCATGCTGGTAAAAATATATAAACAAACGTTCATCATTTAAATGTCCGACATCATAGCAAAAAATGCTAAAATAGCACACCATTTTTACTTAACGTTACCAAAAGCCAACTCAACGCCAATGACCAAGCAAGAAAAAAAACCCAATAAAATCCAATCCCTTAACCACAGCCTAAGCATAGGGGGCATGACGGGGACAGACACTTTATTTACCACGCCACTGGATAAATCGGCTCGTTTTTCTTTTGATGAGCAGGTAGTCGCTTGCTTTCCCGACATGATTCGCCGCAGCGTCCCTGGTTATGGGCAAGTGCTGTCGATGTTGCCGATTTTTGCCCGTCGCCATTTGGGTTTTCGCCAAACCAAGGACGACAAACGAGTCAGCCGAGTGTATGATTTGGGTACGTCTTTGGGGGCGGTGCTGTTTAGTTTGGCAGGTGAGTTTGCCCCTGACGAATTACAAATGATTGGTGTGGACGTGTCCAAGCCAATGACCGCCAAGGCAAGTGCATTATTAAAAGAGCATTATCCCGATCACGACATACAGATAATTACAGCCGATATTTGTGAACTGGAAATATTGCCTTGTGATATGATTGTCTTAAATTTGACCTTGCAATTTTTACCCCCCGAAAAACGTTTGCCATTATTAAAAAAATGTCATGACGCATTGGCGGTTGGCGGTATTTTAATTTTAACCGAAAAAGTACATTTGCAAGATGAACAAAATGACGCTTGGCAAGTAGAGCGTTATTATGATTTTAAACGTGCCAATGGTTATAGTGAACTTGAAATCAGTGGCAAACGCACCGCCTTAGAAAATGTACTAATGACCGATACCAAAGAAATACACCACCAGCGTTTACAACAAGCAGGGTTTGATCGGGTGCTGACGTGGTTTGGTTTTTTAAATTTTATTTCTATGATTGCTTTTAAATCTTAATTTAATATTTTAAAAAAGTACAAATATGAACAAAATCCATACCCAAGAAAAAGCCTTATATCTTTATTTATTAGAACTTGCTGAGCATAATCCTAAAGCCTGTGAGTGGCTTGCTTTATTGCCGTCTTGGCTTGCCGATATTAAAGATAAAAGCCGTTATGCTCATGCTCCGTTTTATGCGTCTGCGGTTGAGCGTTTGCCAAACGTTACTGCTGGGTCTGTCAATTTAAAAAATCAAGTCACGGTAATGACCGACTGGGAACAAGGCGACTTTAAAAAAACCCATAGCCTATTAAAAAACCTAATGCCGTGGCGTAAAGGTCCATTTTATATCGGTAATGGCACAGACAGACAAATACATATAGACACCGAATGGCGATCGGATTTTAAGTGGATTAGGGTTGCCCCGCATTTGGATTTGACGGGTAAGCGAATTTTGGACGTGGGCGGTGGTAGCGGTTTTCATGGCTTTTGTATGCTGGGCAGTGGGGCAAGATCGGTTGTGGTGATTGATCCGTCTTGTTTGTTTTATCATCAGTTTTTGGCGGTCAGGCACTTTGTGGGTGATGTGCCCGTACATTATATCCCTGTGGCATTAGAAGCCCTGCCCGATAATAGCACGCTGTTTGATGTGGTGTTTAGCATGGGGGTTTTGTACCATAGACAGTCGCCATTTGAGCATTTGGAGCAGTTAAAAGGACAGCTTAAAAAAGGCGGAACATTGGTATTAGAGACGTTAGTGGTGGACGGCGATGAAAATAGCGTACTTGTGCCAACTGACCGTTATGCTCAGATGAATAATGTGTATTTTTTGCCGTCTGTATCCGCCTTGCAAAATTGGTTGGCTAAAGCTGGATTTACAAATGTACGCTGCGTGGATATAGACACTACAAGCACCGATGAACAAAGAGCGACCGAGTGGATGACATATCATTCATTGGCGGACTTTTTGGATAAAGATAATCCTAGTAAAACTGTGGAAGGTTATCCTGCACCAAAACGGGCAGTGCTGCTTGCCACTAAATAGTTGAAATATCGGCTAAATGCTAGGTGATGGCTTATAAAAAAGCCGCTATCACCCATTCAATAATTCCTTTGGCAAGAAAACCGACACAGCCTGCCCCTAGTGCCACAAAAATCCAAAATGTCCCTGCCTTGCCCGCCTTGGATTTTTTGGCGATATCCCACATGATAAAAAACAAAAAGCCGATGAATATTGGTAGCAAACCATATAGACCAAGTTTAACGATCGTACCTTCAGAAATGGCAAATAGCATGGTAGTTCCCCCAAAATATAATGAGCTATTATAGCAAAGTTTTTGTGGGAGTGGGTAGGGTAAAGTGGCTATATGGCGGTAGAAATTAAGGATATAATACCTTGTTCTTTCGCCTTTTCAACTTGTTGTCTTTCATAATTCCAATTATGAGCTTTGGAAAAACTTCCACCTTGTGTATTTTCAAAGCCGACCAAATTGAGGGTAAAGGTTGGTTTATTGTGGTCTTTTAGATAGAGATAACTGTAATAAAAATACAAGAATATCATATAGCCACTACTAGGGAATGAAAATGGTGAATAAATATCAGGAGAGGATTTGGGGTATGTAAAAAATAAATTACTTTCTTCGTGTATTTGGGCGTAATTATGTCTATGTAAGTTGATATTATTTTCTATAAAAAATGTAGGAAAATACTCATCAAACATAATAAAATTATTATTTGAAAATATAGTTTTTTGTAGTGCAATATATTTGGATTTGATGGGTAAACCATGATGATTCCCTGTGTCTTTAGCAGATCGAAAAAATATCATTAAGTGTTGTTTGTTAAGATATGGTATAAAATCATAGAGTACGCTGTTATTCATACCGATAACTAAATCATTGGTTTTTATATGATTCATTAGTAATTCTATTGGTATATTTTTATTGTTGGCAAGAATATATACATTTTTTATTTTATTTCCTAGTTTACTAGCCAAACCATATGGTAGGCTATGATAAGCAGTAGCTAATATGGCTGGAAATTGTAAGATGTATTCAAAGCTTAGTTCGTGAATGATGTCTTGGGTATAGATATTGGGATGATTTTCTTTAAAATAATGATGTATTTGGGTATTATTACTTTCTTGATTGGCAAGCCAAAATTTGTGGTGTTTATTATGATGAATATTTTTAATAGGTTGTAGGGTAGTTACGGCTTTTTGGTGATAGCCATGGCTAATGTAATTTCTAATAAGCTGGGTTGTGACACTATCATTGTGGGGGTAGTTTGTATTTAAGGACTCTAAAATTTTAAATCCTTGATTGGGTGCTCTATTATTCTGCACAAAATTTCTCCCATTCATTAGATGTTCTGATTAGACCCAATTCAACAAGTTGTTGGCTGTTTTCATATTTAACTGTTTTATCTAGTTTGGTAAAGTCAAAGTTTTCATCAGAGAAACTTTCATACATTTTGGCATAACCTCTATAATTTATTCCTCCACGAGAGTGTTGCTTTCGACTTTGTTCCTGATTGGATTTTTCATAAAAATCACCTATCATTTTAAAGTGTAGGTAAGCACAACTAATATCAGATAGAATGGTTGGCATGGTGTTATGCGTTGCTGATAGTAGATGAAAGCCTTCTTTAAGTTGAAATAAGGCTGTTTTTGTAAGAACTAAATTTATACAATAAGGAAAAAATAGACCACCAGATGGAGTTATATAAGGACTGCTTGATTGGTAATAAAATCTATAGTTATTATAAAAATAAGGTGAAACGGTGATTAAATCATCATTGATAGATATATTTTTTTGTGTTTCGATGTCTTTTGGAAACATATCTATGATAAATGAGTTTTGTGCAGTATAACCATATTGGTGTAAGTATTTTATCAAGTAAGTCAGTTTATGAGTTTCACAGTTCGGGTAAACTAAAAATTCATCAGCATCTACATGTAAGCACCATTGATTTTTCAAAAGATAATTATTAATTAAATAATGAACCCATACCACTCCAGAGCCTGCTTCATTATGGCTATCATCTGTCCAAAAAACATGACAATCAGGTTGTTCTAATAAAAATTCCAAACTACCGTCATCGGAATTATTATCGACAAAGAAAAACTGTGTAATGCCCAATTTTCTGTAGTATTTAAGAAAGTAGGGTAAACGAGAGATTTCATTACGTTCAACACAAATCAAGGGTATATCATCTATGGTGATAACAACATTGGTTTTACTCATTTTGACAAAAGAATGTATAGGTGCTGCAATCTCTGCTTTATATATTTTTGTTAAAATATTATTCCAAATTAATTTTTCTTTACTGATATCTCCTTGTTGGTGAGCTGCCCATGCTTTAAATTGCAACGAACTTACATTTGATATATTATTGGGAATGTTATTAATTAAGTCAGTAGCAGTGTCATGCTTGCCTAATTTGATATAAGTATTTATTAAGCTACTCCTAATCCATTGATGATTTGGATATTTTTCATGTAAACTTTCTAAAATTTTTAACCCTTGAGAAGGTGTTTTTTTATTGGTTTTCACAAAATTTCTCCCATTCTTCAGTTGTCTTAATTAACCCTAAATCAACGAGTTGTTGGCTGTTTTGGTATTTAGTGGTTTTATCTAAATCAATAAAATTTGTATCAGGATTATTGGTAATCCAGTTATGATATATGCGATAACGAGACCCTCCGCCAGAATGTTGCTTGTTATTAATTTCAGATTTTGTATACAGTTCAAAATCTCCTGCAAATTTATAATGTAAAAAAGTGGTTATTAAATTTGATGTTAAAAAAGGCGTAGTTTGATGTGTACTAGAAATCAAATAAATAGGTTGATCTATTTTTTTAAATAAAGCTGTTTTGACATAGTAGCTATTATGTTCGTCAAAAATATGTGAACGAATACCGCCAGATGGTTGAATGTATGGACTTTCAACTTGATAAAATATTTGATAATTATTATAAAAATAAATGTGTTCTTCTAAAAAATTTGGATAGCTATTTTCTAAATCTTTAGGATACATATCCAACATAAATGATGGTACAGCTTCTGCGTCAGTGGTATTAAGGTAGGCTATCAAAGTTTTCAACGATCTAATTTCACAATTGGGATAAACTAAAAACTCATCAACATCAGCAATAATATACCATTGACTATCATGCAAAATACCTGATTGGTTAATGAGATAATTCAACCATGTCAAGCCATGCCCTGATTGATTGTAACTGTCATTTGTCCAAAATACATAACAATCAGGTTGTTGTAATAAAAATTCTAAACTGCCATCATGTGAGTTGTTATCAATAAAAATAAACTTTGTTACCCCTAGTTTACGATAATAATCTAAAAAAAATGGCAGTCGAACCATTTCGTTGCGTTCTACACAAAATAAAGGAATATCTGAGAATTTTAATGTTAAATCTCCTTGGCTTCTTGCGATGAATGTTTCTATTTTATTATGAATTTGAGACATATAATTTATTTCTAGAATTTGATGCCAAATTTCTCGCTCTTTAACAATATTATTTTCTTTATGGGTCAGCCATGCCTGATGACGTAAACTGGTCATATCACTTTTTTTGCTAGGCGTGTCTTTAATCATGTTAATGGCAGTATCATGTTTACCTAATTTAATATAAGCATTTATTACACTATTTTTAGTTGATAGATGATTTGGGTATTTTTTATGCAGATTCTCTAAAATTTTTAACCCTTGTGAAGGTGTTCTTGTTGCCATTACTCTACACCTCTTCAAGAGTTAAATTAATCAATGCATTAGCATAAGTTATAGCCACTGAGATATCCTCTGGGTGCTTTTCATATAGAGCTTCTAACATATCTAGATAATAACCATTACCATGCTGTATTTGATAAATTCGAGCCAATAATAACTGATTGGCAATACTGTCATGATTGCCTAGATATTGATTAAATATACTTAATGCATCTTCAGGTTCATTATAGATAAGGTAGCTATTAATTAATTGGCGAGCAATATGCTCTTGCTTGGGGAAATGTAGCAAGGCTTTTTGTAGTGTAATAATACTTTTTTCCCACTTACGCAGTGTGTAATACATACTGGCAAGCCCTGTTAGTGGCGATGGATCGTCAGGAAATTGTTTACTTAGGGCTAAAAAATAACTTTCAGCTTCATCAAATCTTTTGAGGCGTACCAAAGCTGTGCCACGTTGACTATAAAATGATGTGTGCTTAGGAAGCAGTTCAATACCAGCGTCACACCAAGCCAATGCACTTTGCCAGTTGGCTTGATGGTTGGCTGTATCAATCAGTCCTTGTATACCATAATGGTTTTGGGGGAATGCTTTCATTAGATGGGCGAACTGTTGTTCAGCTTGCTCATATTCAGCTAGGTTTTTATGAGCGTGCCCAAGCCACCAGTAGCCTTGCCACATATGGGGAAACTGCTTGATAAACTGTTTGGATAATTCGGCGGTTTTTTGCCAGTCGTTTTCATGTTGGCTGACGTTGATAAGTCCTTCTAATCCTTGGTGTATTCGTGGGGATAGTTCAATAAGTTTTTCAAATTCGGCATAAGCAGGTGCGTATTGATATTGGTTTTTGTAGCTTTGACCTACCCACCAATAGCTTTGCCACATATGAGGGAACTTTTCTCTAAACGCAGTAGCGCGTTCAATAATGACTTTTTGATCACCTTGATGTTGGGCGATGTTTACCATGCCTTCATAGCCTTGGTGCATCTGAGGGAACTTTTCGATCAATAAGCTAAACTGTTGTTCGGCTTGTTCATACTGACGTAAGTTTTTATAGGCATGACCTTGCCACCAGTAGCCTTGCCACATATTAGGAAACTTTGCTTGTAGCGTCTTGGTATGTTTAATTACTTGTTGCCAGTCTTGCTGTTGTTGGGCGACTTCAATTAAGCCTTGGTAGCCATGATGCATGGCAGGAAATTTATCAGCTAACTGTGTAAACTGACCTTGAGCCTGTTTATATTGATGTAAGTTTTTATGGGCTTGACCTAGCCACCAATACGAATGCCATAGGTTGGGAAACTTTTCTTGAAAGATTGTGGCACGTTCAACAGTCTTTTGCCAATCTTTTTGGTGTTGAGCCACATTTACCATGCCTTCAAGACCTTGGTGCATGGTAGGGAATTTTTCCATAAACCGCCCAAATTCGGCTTCGGCTTGCTCGTACTGACCTAGATTTTTATAATTTTGTCCAATCCACCAATACGAATGCCACATATCAGGAAATTTTTCTCTAAAAGTCATGGCTCGTTCATGGATTTGCTCCAAGTTTCGCCCATGTTGAGCCACATTTACCATGCCTTCATAGCCACGGTGATGGTTGGGGAATTTATCGATCAGGGCTTGAAAGGCTTGCTCAGCTTGTTCATATTGACCTAAGTTTTTATGGGCTTGACCTTGCCACCAGTAGAGCCAAATCAATTGTGTATTATCTAGCTCACTTTGGGGATTGGTAATAGTTTTAGCGGTGTTAATGCAGTCTTGCCATTTTTGGGCTTTAAATAATGATTCTAATTGAGTGTAGATGGCAGTCATGGAGGGAAATCTTGATTAAAAATTGTGATTTATTGTAACAAACCAACCCTAAAAATCCAAACTTTAAGCAAAAATAAAGATAATGAAAAATCATCAAAAAAATGTTAGAATAAAAAGTTTGACACTCACTTATTTACAATAAAAATATTTAGGTATCCCATGAGCCAACCAGCCACCGACCCACAAATCATTGCCCTTAGCCAAATGACTCTTGATGTGCTAGATGTATTAAAGGATAAGGGCGAATTACCTGCCGAATTTAGTGCCCCGATTAACTGGGTGCGTACCAAAGACCCTGCTCATGGCGATTTTGCTTGTAATGTGGCGCTTATTGGCGCCAAGCAGGTCGGTAAACGTCCGCAAGAATTGGCAGAGGTGGTGCTTGCTGGTCTGTTGTCTCACGGCTCGGACTTGGTAGAGCGTGCCGAGGTGGCGGGGGCGGGCTTTATCAATGTTTTTTTAAAGCAGACCGCCAAATTTGCCGTACTTGATGATATTTTAAATCAAGGTCAAAAGTTTGGGCAGTCAGAGCTTAACAAAGGACAAAAAATCCAAGTGGAATTTGTCTCTGCCAACCCAACATCTAGCCTACACGTGGGGCATGGTCGTGGGGCGGCCTATGGCATGAGCGTGGCAAACCTGTTGCAGGCAACGGGCTATGAGGTGTGCCGTGAATATTATGTCAATGACGCAGGTCGGCAAATGGACATTTTGGCGACATCTACTTATTTGCGTTATTTGCAAGCCTGTGGCGAAAGCGTGACGTTCCCTAGCAATGGCTATCGGGGCGATTATGTGGCGGACTTTGGTCGGGCGTTATTTGCTGAGTTTGGGTGTACCTATCATCATGAATTTAGCAAAGTAAGCGCCGATGTTTGCCCTGACGCTGTCTATGCTGATGACGAAGCCAAGACTTTATTGTCAGGCGATAAAGAAGCCCATATTGACGGACTGATCGCCAATGCTAAAGCCTTGCTTGGCACAGATTACAACATCTTTTTACAATTTGCCCTAACTAATATCCTTGATGACATCAAAGCTGACTTAGCTGAGTTTGGTGTGGTGTTTGAAAATTGGTATTCAGAAAAATCACTGGGCGATAAGATTGACCATGTACTTGCCGAGCTAGATGCCAAAGGTCATCTGTATGAACAAGATGGCAACATTTGGTTTCGTTCCACCGACTTTGGCGATGAAAAAGACCGTGTGGTCAAGCGTGCCAATGGCTTGATGACTTATTTTGCGTCTGATATCGCTTATCATAAAGACAAATTTGACCGTGGTTTTGATAAAGTCATCAACGTTTGGGGGGCTGATCACCATGGTTATATCGCCCGTGTGAAAGCAAGTTTATCAGCACTGGGCATTGACTCTGAGCGCCTTGAAGTGATGTTGGTACAGTTTGTGGCATTATGGCGTGGCGAAGAAAAAGTACAAATGTCCAGTCGCTCGGGGCAGTTTATTACCTTGCGTGAGTTGCGTGAAGAAGTGGGTAATGATGCGGCACGTTTTTATTATGTCAATCGCACACCAAACATTCATATGGATTTTGACCTTGAGCTTGCCAAAGCCCAAAGTAAAGACAATGCCGTCTATTATATCCAGTACGCCCATGCCCGTATTTGTCGTGTGCTTGAGCGTTTGGCTGAATTTGGCGTGTCTATGGATTTGGCAAAAGGCAAAGACGGCGAACATTTATTTACTGATAAAGAAAGTGAATTGATTAAACTGCTTGCTGCTTATCCACAAATGGTATTACGCTCGGCAAATGCCCGTGAACCACATATCCTAACCCATTATCTAAAAGATTTGGCAGGGCAGTTCCACGGTTGGTATGACAACAGTCGCATTTTACCCAAGGGTTTGGCGGACAGCACTGCCAGCGCTGAAGAGTTGGCGCTGATGCAGGCTCGTTTACGCCTGTCTGTGGCGACCCGTCAAGTGCTTGCCAATGGCTTGAATTTGCTGGGTTTATCCGCTCCTGTGGCGATGTAAGTGGATTGTTGGATTAAGGGAGAACAATATGGCTTATAAAGCACCCGTAGATCGCAAAACTCAAGAACGAACCAAAGCGGGCTGGCAAAGCCTTTTATGGATGTTTGTCGGGGCGATACTGGCTGTAATGATTGGTGTGTTTTTGTATTTATCGCCTTTGTTTGATGGCTTTCGTAAAGAAGTGGAGGTTAACGCTCCTGTGGAAGTCGCCCCTTTGCCACAAAACACCGAAAAATCAAACGATTATGAGTTTTATGAGATTTTACCTCAACGTAAATTCCAAGGCAGTGATTCAGGATTGGGCGAAACCCCCGATCCTGAAACCCCCGAAGTAGAACCCAGACGCAAAAAAGAGGTTGATGTGGTGGTAACTGTTCCCAAGAATGCCAAGGAAGAGATTACCGTGGTGGAAGAAGATGCCACTTATGATGATGCTTCTACAGAAAAGCCTAAGCCTGATACAGAAACCGCCACTGCCAGCGACGAGGGCGCTAACACTGGTGGCGACATTAAAGTAAGCCGATCAAATTCTACCTATATTTTGCAAATTCGCAGTTATGACAATGCTGATGATGCTGATCGCAAGTTGGCAGAGGTGATGATGGCAGGTGTGGAGGCTCGGGTGGTTCAGCGTCGTGATGCGTCAGGTGTGGAGCTTTATCAAGTGATTTCTCAGCCGATGAGTAGCAAGGCTGCTGCCATTGCTTCTGAACAAAAATTAAGCAGTTATGGCATTGATGCCATTGTGGTAGAACAAAGACGCTAATAAACACAATTAATAAAAATACCGCTTAAAGTAAATTTTAGGCGGTATTTTTTTGGGCTTTAATTGGGATATATCCCAAGATTAAGATTTGGGAGCTTCGGCTTTGGCATCGGCAGGAGCATCAGCAGGTTTGGCTTCGTCAGCTTTAGCATCAGCCTTGTCAGCGGTGGCTGTATCGGTAGGCTTGGCTTCGTCAGCTTTAGCATCGGCAGTAGCAGTTGCTTCGGTAGGCTTGGCGGTATCTGCTGTTGTGGCATTAGCCGTTGCTGTATTTGTGGCGGTTTGTGTGGCAGCATTTGCTCCTGCTGCACCACCTACGCCACCAATGGTAGGTTCGCCATGATCGGCAAACTTGATTTCTTCGGCTTTTGGGGCTTTGGCTAGGGCTTCAGCTTCAGCGGTGGCAACGTGTTCTACAGCGGTTTTATGCTCACCCTTATGGCAGGCGGTTAATGTTAAGGTTGTGGCAGCGATAAGGGCTAAAGCGATTTTTGAGCGTGTCATGTTAAACTCCAAAAAGGAATAAAAAGAGTAAATCAGCAAACGTTACTATTATCTCACAATTGAGCAATCATTGACAAATATTGTATATATTGTTTAGGGCGTACTGACATTTCAGATTTGCCTTTAAAATGAGAAAAATCGCACGTTTTTCAAGGAAAAGTCCGAAGTTGATATTGGAATATCAACAAGGAATTTGACGAAGAAAAACAAGATTTAGCCATTTTAAAGGCAAAAATGCTAAAAAAGTATAGCCATTTTCAACAAATGTAATAAAATGTTGTGAAATATCAGTATGCCCTATTATCTCACAAATAAGTAACCATTGACAAATATTGGGGTGTTTTGGGGGTTATTTGTTAAACACAGACAGCCCCAAACACACCCATTAACTATTCGTCCAAACTTTCTAAACGAATACGCACCACAGGTTCGGCAACCGCTCCTAGGTTTTCGATTTGTTTGATGGCGTTGTTCATTTGTTTTTCTAGGACAGGTAGGGTTAGGATAATGATGGGTACTAACCCTGATTTGTGAGCGTCTCTTTGCATGATGGCGTCAATGTTAATGCCATTATCACTTAAAATGCGAGTGGTGTCAGCAAGTACGCCAAGCTCATCTTTGACCGTCAAACGCAGATAATACCCACAGGTCATCTCTTCGCTGCTAAGCACACGGGTGTCGGACAGTTGCTCGGGGATAAAGGCAAGGTGTGGCACGTCATCAGCGTCATCATTGATGACATAAATCAAGTCCATGACATCTGCCATGACCGCTGACGCTGTCGCCCCTGCCCCTGCACCGTCTCCATAATATAAAGACTGTCCCAGTGGGTGAGCGTCTACCATGACGGCATTTTTTACGCCATTAACGTTGGCAAGTAGCGTGCTGTTGGGGATAAGCGTGGGGTGTACACGAAGCTCAAAGCCCGTTTCACGGCGAAAGGCAAAGCCAAGGTGCTTGATGGTGTAACCTAGCTCTTTGGCGTACACCACGTCTTGTAGGCTAATTTTGGTAATGCCTTCGCAGTACACTTTGTCAAATTGTAGGGGGATACCAAAGGCGATAGACGCAAGCAGGGACAGTTTATGGGCTGCGTCAATGCCTTCTACATCAAAGGTCGGGTCGGCTTCAGCATAGCCTAGGGCTTGGGCTTCGGCAAGCACATCACCAAACTTACGGCTTTTGGACTGCATTTCGCTTAGGATAAAGTTGCCTGTGCCGTTGATGATCCCTGCTACCCAGTCAATCTTGTTGGC
>RRZT010729226.1_pt1 | contig 13916 bp, 13 predicted proteins | sample 2165551 | NCBI WGS metagenome assembly RRZT01 (sample SAMN10456910, study PRJNA506462) | wastewater metagenome | biome: wastewater; feature: sludge; material: wastewater sludge; isolation source: wastewater sludge with Escherichia coli K12::gfp cells carrying plasmid... | place: USA: Moscow, Idaho... | reverse complement strand
GCGCGTCACCTGCTCGGCGAGCCGCAACTGAACTTCTACGGCGTCAGCTACGGCACATTTCTGGGTGCGGTCTACGCCGAGCTCTACCCGCAGAATGTCGGACGCATGGTGCTGGACTCGGCGGTGAACCTGACACCCAGCACCGAGGTCATCCAGGCTCAGGGCTTCGACACCAGCATGCGCAACTTCACGTCCTGGTGCGCGCAGAACCCTGCGCAATGCCGGTTGGGCACCACCGAACAGGCGGTGATCGACAAGGTGACGGGGTTCATCAAAGGGCTGGACGCCGCTCCGCTGCCCACCAGCGACCCGAACCGGCCGCTGACCCAGTCGCTGGCCGTGAGCGGTTTGGTGCTGTACTTCTACTTCGGCGCAGAGATGTACTCGTCCCTGGCTGAGCTGCTGCAACACACCATGACCTCGGGGGATGGTACCTACCTGCTGGCGGCCGCCGACCTGCTCAACGACCGGAACTCCGATGGCAGCTATGGCGACCTGACCTATGCGTTCCCGGCGATCCGCTGTGCTGATGAGACCGATGACGGCGTCCAGGACGCGTTCGCGGTCTGGCAGGGGCGCGACTCCGAGATGGCCCCCATCTTCGGCCCGCTCTTCGGCCCCGACCTGGTATGTGCGCTTTGGACGGCCGAACCGGCCACGCAGATCGATTTCACCGGTGCTGGGGCACCGCCGCTGCTAGTCATCCAGAACACCGGCGACTCGGCCACCCCGTACCGCAACGCTGAGATCATGGCCGCCGAGTTGGCATCCGCGGTGCTGGTGGTGCGGGAAGCCCCCGGGCACGGTGCCTTCGCGGCCGGTAGCGCCTGCATGGACGCCATAGTCATCGACTACTTCACCACGGGCGCCTTGCCGCCCGAACAGACCCGGTGCACAGACGGCTGACCGCCGAAAGGCTCGGCCGGTGGACGGCGACATCACGCTCGGTACGCAGGGGAAGCCGGCCTAGGGAAGATGCCCGGTGAATTGGGTCGCCCCTGGGCATGCGATCGTGACGGCGGGGGTGTCCGCGCTGTTTCGCGCGAACGCGCGATGTCGGTATAGTTTGCGTGGTTGACCGGAGTCGGTCGACGCGCCACCTTAGCTCAGTCGGTAGAGCGACGCTCTCGTAAAGCGTAGGTCTGGGGTTCGATTCCCCAAGGTGGCTCCACTGTTCAGGCTAGTCAAATGGATTTGATCAAGTTTGGTTAGCCGTGCCCATCTCCTCAAGTCCGTGAAGAGTCCGCCAGAATCCTCGATCGCTGTGTCGCAAGCTTCACGGCGACATCGTCCAGGTCCTCGTCGAAGAGGTCCGCGTACACGTCCAGGGTGGTGCTTGGTTTGGTCAGCGCATCGCCCAGGACGGTGGGCCCGTCACCCGATGCTCACCGGGAGAATCGACGAACTGGTCGTCGAAGGTTTCGGCCCAGCCGCCACCGACGACTCACTAGGCATAACCCTCGCCGAGTTGTTCACCGTGATGCCGCTGGCATCCCCGGTCGGCTTCGCTGGCGAAGACCCCACCGAGCCGCAGGCGCTGATCATCCGGCGGCCCGTGTGAGGCAGGCCGCCAAGCCGGGCCCCGGCGTGAGCGCGTCCAACCTCGCTCGCTACATTGGGCGAGTGTTTGATTGCGTGGTTGTCGGAGCAGGATTCGCGGGTTTGGCTGCGGCTGTCGAACTGAGCGGTCGGGGCAAGGACGTCGTTGTCCTTGAGGCACGCGATCGGATCGGTGGGCGCGTCGCTACTTATGAACACGAAGGGACCATGATCGAGGTCGGCGGCCAGTGGATCAGCCCCGGCCACGATTCGATGCACGAACTGGTCGAGGCTGCCGGAGTGGAGCTGATCGGCCCGCAAGAGGGTGCCCTGCTGATCCGCTCGCAGGGCGGGGTCTATCGCAGCAGTGCTGCCCCCGACCGCAGCCACGCGTTGACGCCGTTCGAGATGGCCGACCTCGGCCAGGGGATGCTGCGCTTCCGTCGGTTGGCGCAACGGGTCGAGTCTGATCGCTCTTGGGCGGCGGCCAACGCGTCCTGGCTCGGTCAACCGCTCGGCCGTTGGGTGAAGGCCAACCTGCGGACGCCTGCGGCTCAGCAGGACTTCTCCGCGGTGCTGGCCAGCGTCTCGGACGGGATGGCCGGCGATGTCTCGTTGGGGCGGGCGCTGACGACGACCGTGCAGGGCACCGACCTGGAGTCGTTGTTCGCGGTGAGCGGTGGGCTCAAGTTGCGCCGAGTCATGGGAGGCATGCATCAGTTGGTCGACCATTTGGCCGCCAAGCTCGACGACCGTGTGAAGCTGGGCCAGATCGTCACCCGCATCGACCACGGTCCCGATGGGGTGACGGTGTGCACCGAGGCGGCCGATGGCACCTCGTCCGGTAGCTATCGGGCACGACGCGTCCTGGTGACGTTGCCACCCTGGCTGGCGCTGCGGCTCGAGTACAACCCGCCGCTGCCCTCCTGGCGCGAAGAGGTCCTGCACCGCAATACTGCCGGCCACGTCATCAAGGCGTTTGTGCTCTACCCGACCCCTTGGTGGCGCGAGCAGGGCTTGAGCGGCCAGATGAGTGCGGACGAGGGGTCGGTGCGAGTCACCTTCGACATCTCGGAGCAGAGCGGTCCCGGGATCATGATGGGCTTCTTCGAGGGAGCCGAGGCCGCCTCGATGTCCAAGCGCAGCCGCACCATCCGTGAGCTCGCCTTCATCGATTCGTTGGCTGCGGTCTTCGGTGAAGAGGTCCGCCAACCACACGACTACCTGGACTACGACTGGGCTGCCGACAAGTACACCCGTGGCTGCCACACGCCCCACTTCGCGCCCGGCGTGTGGAGCGTCAACGGGCAACTGCTCGCCGAACCCGTAGATGCCATCCACTTCGCGGGCTCGGAGTATGTCGGTAAGAACAACGGCTACCTGGAGGGCGCGGTCCGCTCCGGCCGCGAAGAAGCCAAGGTGATCTGGCGCGAGCTGGGCTGAAGCTCAGCTCGCGCCAGATCACCAGTGACAGTTGTGGCCAGCGAGTGTTCGCTGGCCACAACTGTTCCTCAGAAGCCCGAATCCGGGGTGACGGACCGCGCTACGTGCGGGCGGGTGCCGATCAGATCGCCGATTCGCCGTGCTCCCCGGTGCGGATGCGGACCACGTCATCGACCGGCTGGATCCAGACCTTGCCATCCCCGATGCTGCCGCTGCGGCCCGCGGCGCAGATCGTTTGCACGATGGTCTCCGCGTCTGCGTCCTTGGCGAGGATGTCGAGCCTGATCTTGGTGATGAACGAGATGGTGAACTCCTCGCCGCGGTAGACCTCGGTATGCCCGCGTTGGTGGGCGTAGCCTGTCACCTCGGTCACCGTCATGCCGCTGATGCCTTGCCGGGCCAATGCGATCTGGACGTCGTCGACCGCGTCTTCGCGCAGTACTGCGGTGATGAGCTTCATGCCGGTACCTCCGTGTTCTCGTCCTTGCTCGCATCGTTTGGCAACCACAGGGTCTTGCCGACGTTGTAGGAGGAGTACTGCGCCTTGGACAGGTCATACCCGGTTTCGGCGTGCTCGCCGACGTCGATGCCTTGGGCTTCTGCGGCCATCGGGATGCGCAGCCCCATCGTCCGGTTCAGCAGTTGCGCGAGGAGCCAAGTCACGAGGAAGGAGTAGACCAGCACCGCACCGGCGCCGAGCGCTTGGCGTCCCAGCTGGGCGAGTCCACCGCCGGCGAGGAGCCCGGCGGTGTCTGGGCTGCCGGTCAGCGAGACGTCGGCGAACAGTCCGATCGAGAGCGTCCCGATCAGTCCGCCCACCAGGTGGACCCCGACCACGTCGAGCGAATCGTCATAGCCGAACCGGTACTTCAGCGACAGCGCCATCGAGCAGCCGACGCCGGCCAGGGCGCCGATCGCGATCGCGCCGAGCGGGGTCACCACCGCCGCTGCCGGTGTGATCGGCACCAGCCCCGTCACAACTCCGGACGCAGCACCCAACGAAGTGGCATGGCCGTCCCGGAGGCGTTCGGTGACCAGCCAGGCGAGCATCGCGGCGGCCGGAGCAGCCAAGGTGTTGACCCAGGCAAGCCCTGCGAGTTCGTTGGCACCAAGAGCGGAGCCCGCGTTGAAGCCGAACCAGCCGAACCACAGCAACCCGGCCCCCAGCATCACCAAGGTGAGGTTGTGCGGACGCATCGGCACCTTGCCGAAGCCGACCCGCGGCCCCAGCACGATCGCCAGCGCCAGCGCCGCCGCGCCGGCGTTGATGTGGATCGCGGTGCCGCCCGCGAAGTCGAAGGCCTTGATGGTGTTCGCGATGAAGCCACCCCGTTCGGCCACCGCACCGTCGAAGGCGAAGACCCAGTGGGCAGCCGGGAAGTAGACCAAGGACGCCCAGGCCACGACAAAGACGCACCAGGCACTGAACTTCATGCGCGCGTCGACCGCACCTGAGATCAGGGCTACCGCGATGATCGCGAAGGCGGCCTGGAAGCCGACGAAGACGATCGCCGGTACGGTACCCACCTCGGCGCCCAGCACGTTTGCCAGCCCGAAGAACTGGGTGGGGTCGCCCAGCAGCCCGCCTATTGAGTTGCCGAATGCCATCGAGAAGCCGTAGGTGACCCACAGCACCCCCACGATGCCGATCGTGACGAACGACATCATCATCATGTTGAGCACGCTCTTGGTGCGTACCATGCCGCCATAGAAGAAGGCCAGCGCCGGGGTCATCAACAGAACCAGGGCGGCACTGATCAGCACCCAGGCGGTGTCGCCAGTGTTTATCTCGTGCAGTGTCATGTCAAGAATCCTGCATGGACGCCGTTGCGCGGGCGTTGTGGCCAGGTTACGGCGGTGTTAGTGATCTCGTTCTGCGATTACGGGCCTGTTTCAGCTGGCTCCTGACCTCGCATCACCGGTCAGCAGGCCGGTGGGGCAATTCCGGTGGCCAATCGGCGGGTGGCGTTGGTGAGCTCGGTGATGGCGCCCTGTCCGACGGCGGGATCGGTGAACTGCCCAGAGACGGCCATCGCGATGCCGATCTGGGTGGAGTCGGCCAATCTCATGATCCCGAACTGCCGCACCAGGGTGTCGCCGTTGCCCATGGTGCCCCAGTCTCCCTTGGCGTACGTCAGCGGGATGGTCTGCAGACCCCAGGGGTCGTCGGCCGGATCGTTCAGTTTCGACAGTACCGGGTGCACAGCCACGTAGTCGCACAGCATTGCACCGGCCACTCGGGCTTGCGATTCCAGCGTCCACTCGGTGTCGAGGTAGGGGGCCTCGCGGTTCGCGGTCGAGGTGGCCGGGACGCTGGTGCGCCAGTCGCCGTAGCTGCGCAGCGCTTCCTGGGTCTTCTTCGCAGCCTCCTCAGGAGTACCGAGGAAGGCCCACAGCGCATCGTCCGCCGCGCGGGAGTTGTCGGCGAGTGCCCTGTTGAACAGGTAGTCCGGGTCGGATGGCTGCTTGCTGTCGCCGAGCACGGCCAGGCCCAGCGCCACGTCGATGGTGCCGAATGCGGGCCCGCTGCTCAGTGACCCGCCATGCCAGGCCTGTTGGGTCACGCGAGCCCGCGGGGCGGCTTGGCTGAGGGTGATGCCGACCAGCACCCCGTACTTCTGCTCGATCCGCGCGATCTCCGCATCCAACTCCGCCAGTTGGGGAGCCGGCGACAGTGGCGCCGGCGAGGCGATAGGGGTGGGTAGGCCGCCGCCCCGGGGGCTCGCAGAGCTGGTGGGTGCGGGCGGGCTGCCGGTGTTCGGGCGGGTGGCCCCGAACGCAATGGAGATGACCAGGACGATCAGGATGCTCAAGATCAACAGCCCGAGCGGAGCCTGCCACCACCAGCCGAGCCGATCACGCAGTCCTGCCGAGCCGCTCGGACGAGTAGCCTTGGACGCGCCGTTGGACGACGGACGGGTCTTGCTCATGATGAACCTCCTCGTCGACCGGTGCAGGTGGTGGCGATTGCGCGTGATTGCTGCCTAACAGTATGGTGGCGGGGCGCTAACCCGCACGACGAGGGTGGTTGATAGCTGATGTTCTGCGCACGCTGCTGGGCGCCGGTCGGAGCCCATGACCGTAACTGCGGTGAATGCGGAGCAGACCTGTTGTTGCCCGGCTCGGTGCGCCTCACCGATCCGCGGCGTCTCACCGCATCGTCGGCACCCGCCCAACCTGCTGCGGCCACCCCCGTGACGTCCGCAGGCCCGGTGGTGCATCCCGTCGTGGATGCTGCACCTGCCGAAACCGCGGCAGCGGACGGCAAGCCTGCCGCCACTCAGACGGGCTCGGTTGGCCCCGGTTGGTGGTCGGGCGTGAAAGACAAGCTGGTCGAGCTGGGAGAGAAGGCGACGGAGGCCAACCGCACCCGGGCGACGGATCCCCTTGCCGCACAGGTCGTCACTGCCCCCCAGCCGACGCCTGAGCCCCCAGCTCCGGTCACCCAGCCGACGCCTGAGCCCCCAGCTCCGGTCATCCAGCCGACGCCTGAGCCGTCGCGTCCCGCCGGGCCCCAGTCCGTCGCCGCAGCCGCCACCGAAGAGACGACCCAACCGAAATCGGGCCGTCCGCAACCGGAGCCACGCTCACCCCGACCGAAAGAGGTCGGTGAGCTCAATCTCTGGGACGACTACGGCATCGCTGACGCCCACGAGTGGTACGAGATAGCTACCTCGGCCCCCCCGCGTGAGCGGGTCAATCACCTGCTCGGTGCCTCCGTGGTGCCCACTGCGAAGACGTTCAGTTTCCTGTTGGTGCTGGGTGGCGCCGTGGTGATGCTGCTGGTGCTGGTTTCGCTGCTGCTCAACCTGGACAAGCTCTTCTTCGCGCCGAGGCCAAGCGAGGCCACCCCAACATCACCTGCCACCACCGCGTCGGCTGAACCCACCACCGAGCCCGAGCCGCAGACCGAAGAGCCCGCCCCGCCGGCCAAGCGAACTCCGGAGATGCTGCCCGGCGCCAAGGAATGCCTGCCCGGGGTTTGGGCGGGTCCGCAGACCTCCTGCCCGCTGGCCGAGGCAGTGGCCACCCAGGTAGATCTCAAGATGACCGACAGCCGAATCGTCGAGGCGTACAGCTCGATCACCGATCGCAGCTATCGGCTGGAATGCGTGGCCAATGGCGGCATCACCTGCACCGGGTTGGAAGGTGTGGCCGGTGTCTACGTCTGGTTTGTGACCGAGTCCTGACCAGAATGCGGGCGGTTCAGATGTCTCTCTTCGGACGCCTGACCTCTGCCAGTCTCGCGTCGCCGTCCGAGTTCCACAGCTCTGACCAACTGCTGTCGATCTCGAACTCGCTGTGGGCAGCTGTGGGGAACCAGCATTGGATCTGGTCGGCCTGACGGGGCTGGGTGGCCCACGCCAGTTCGGCGGCCAGCGTCGGGATGCCGGGGGAATGCCCGATGACCAGCAGTTCTGTGATGTCGTCGGTGATCTCGCCGATCCGTTGCCGGATCAGGTCGGCCGAGCCCAGGTAGAGCGCCTCCATGTACTGCACGGGCACGGGCTCGCCACTTGGCAGCTTCAGCCCCAGCCCCTCATAGGTCTGCCGGGTGCGCGCCGAGGACGAACACAGCACCAGTTGGATGCCGCGATCTGCGAGCACCCGCCCGGCCTCCTCGGCCTGCTGCCACCCGCGGGAGGACAGTTTGCGATTGAAGTCGGAGCGGGGATCGTGGGCCTCGGCCTTGGCGTGGCGCATGAGGAAGAGCGTCCGGGTCATGGCTCAAAGCTAGCCTCCCCGTCCACGTCATGGGGCGGTGGCTACCACCAGGTCACGGTTGATGGAGGCGTCCACTCGGTGCGCGAACTGGCGCCAGGGTCCCTCGTCGCGAGGCTGCAGACCGGCCTGCGAGATGATGTCCAGCAACTGGGTACGTGACAGGGTGTGGGTGTTCCACGAGATGCCAAGCGCGCCGCCGGCTTTCAACTGGCCTCGCCAGACCGGGATGGCCTCGGCGAGCAGGGTTTGCGGAGAGCGGTCGCGCGGAGTGCGGCCACCCCGCCCGGATTGCCCGGCTCTGCCCTTCCCGGACGCAATGGCGTCGCCCGCGTTCGGGTCGCGTTGCTGCTCCGAGCCGTGCACCACCCCATAGGGGGCGTCGGTGACGATCGCGTCGAAGCGTTTGCGTCCGAACAACACCGCCGTGTCCCGGGTGTCTCCGGTGAAGACCGTCATCCGCAGGGTGGGCATGCCCGGGCGTGCCGGCTGATCGTGGGTGGCCTCACCCAGCCGCGCCTCCGCGTCCAGTCGGCGCCCCAACGTCCGTCCCTCGCGCCGAACCGGGGTGATCTGGGCGGTGTGCTTGATCCGCTTGGTGCGCAGGTAGGTCTTCAGGTAGCCGGCCAACGCCTCGAACGCCTTCTCGTCGGCTTCGACGCCGAAGCCGTGGTGGCTGGCCCGCCAGGCGGCGAGCAAGGTGGTGCCGCGTCCGGCCAGGGGGTCGAGCACCTCCAGCGGGCCGGGCCGCTCGACCTGGCTGAGGGTGAGGTGCAGCAGCAGCCGGGTGAACCCCTCGTTCGTCTTGCCCTGGTACTTGGGGATGGTGACCAGGTCGTCGTCCATCACTGAAATGTCGGGCACGTCGAGGGGACGCAGCAGGTCACCCTCCTGCCGGAAGGTCACCAGGTGCGCTGATTGTGCGGCTAGGACGAGCTCGTCGACCTCGTCCGCCTGAAAGCCCAGGGCATCGGCGGCACCGATCCGGCACGGCGTGATCTCGGAGGCGAAGGGGGCGGTGACCGTCAACTCCGCACAAGACAAGGCAACGGTGGCCTGTCGGTAGACGTGGTTCGCGGACGGATTCAGCAGCATCACGTACTTCGGCACCCGACCATCGTGTCATGTGCGCTCGGCTCGAGGCCCCGGCGCGTCCGGTGGCAACAAGCTGGGCAACCTGAACCGGCCGCGTTTCTGTTGGTTAGACCATTTCGCCTAGGGTTTGGCCATGGGTAACAGGACCATCCTCGGCTTGGCGCTGGCCTGCTATGGGGCCGCCTTCGCGCTGCTGCTGTTCGGCCGTCGGCCGAACCAGACCGGGCCGCAAGCCTGAAAGCGCTGGTTGCAGTCTCGCCCTACCCCCTCTGGTCGGGTGAGTTAGGCAATGCTAACCTAACTGTATGAATTCGGTCTCGTTGCCGCTGTGTGACCGCTGTCTCGAGGTCTGTGACCCGCAGGCCGCGGGCTGTCTGGCGATGGGCCGCCTCGAATGTGGGCAGCGTGCCTTCATCGCCGGATACCGCGAGCAGGAAGACATGGCGGTCTGCCGCCGGCTCTTCGATCTCGGCTTCGCTCAGGGCGTCGAGGTTCAGCTCATCCGCCGCGCTCCGATGCGCGACCCGTTGGTCTTCCAGGTCGGCGGCGGCGAGATGCTGCTGCGTCGCCAGGATGCCGATCGCATCGTGGTTCGTGTCGCCTGAGATGTCCTGCCACGACCAGCCAGGTGCTCCCGCGACCATTGGCCCAGCCGGGCGAGCCACGGCGCTCACGTCGCCCGACCTTCGGATCGCCATGGTCGGGAACCCGAATGCCGGCAAGTCGACGCTCTTCAACGCTCTCACCGGGCTCAACGTCAAGGTCGGCAACTACCCGGGTGTGACAGTCAGCCGACATACCGGCACCACCAGCCTCGCCGACCAGACGGTCCTCTTGGAAGATCTGCCCGGCTCCTACTCCCTCGACCCGATCAGCCCGGACGAGGAACTCATCGCAGAGATCCTTGAGTCCGGCAGCCCGTTGCGGCCGGACGCCCTGCTCGTCGTGCTGGACGCCACCAGCCTGCAGCGCTCCCTCGGGTTGCTGGCTCAGGTTCAGCAGTTGGGCATCCCCACGCTGGCCGTGCTGACCTTCAGCGACGAACTCGCACGCCGGCAAGGTTCGGTGGACCTCACCCGCCTCAGCCAGGCTGTCGGGAACAAGCTGATGGTGGTGACTGCCGGCAACCGGGCGCAGCTCTATGACCTGAAGCTCGCGCTGACCGAGCCGGAAACCTGGCCCGCACCACCCGTGCCGGCGCCGACCGAGCCACGTCACGTGACCGGGTGGATCACCTCGGTCTTGCGTAGCGCCGGCTACCAGGCGCCCGCAGTCGACGATCGCACCCGCCGCCTCGACGCGGTGCTGCTCCACCCGGTTGCGGGCACGCTGATCTTCTTCGTCACGATGGCGCTGTTCTTCCAAGTCATCTTCGCCGTGGCCGCGCCGCTGCAGGGGGCGGTAGAGGCTATCTTCGGCCGCTTGGCCGAACTGGTGCGCGCGCACGTCGGGGTCGGCTGGCTCTCCGGGCTGCTCGCCGACGGGCTGATCGGCGGCGTCGGCGGGGTGCTGGTCTTCCTGCCCCAAATCGCGTTGCTGTTCGCCATGATCACGGTGCTCGAGGCCACCGGCTACATGGCGAGGGTGGCGTTCCTGATGGACCGGGTGATGGGACGTGCCGGGCTGGAGGGGCGCGCCTTCGTCGCGATGCTCAGCTCGGTTGCCTGCGCGGTGCCCGGCATCATGGCCACCCGGACGCTGCCGTCGGCGCGTGACCGGTTGGCGACCATGATGACTGCCCCCCTGATGACTTGTTCGGCGCGGTTGCCGGTCTACACCCTGCTGATCGGACTGCTGGTGCCGCCGGGGGCTCGTCTCGGCCCGATCGGGCTGCAGGGTCTGGTGATGTTCGGCCTCTACCTGCTGGGCGCGGTCGCCGCCATGACAGCGGCCTGGGTCTTCAAGCACGTGCTCAAGGGCAAGGGTCCGGCGTTGCCGTTCTACATGGAGATGCCCAGCTACCGGATGCCGGGCCTGCGAGAGCTGGGCCGTGCGGTTTGGGACGCCTGCGCCAGTTTCGTGCGTCGGGTCGGCGGCATCATCTTGGTGATGTCGCTGTTGATCTGGGCGCTGCTGTCGCTACCGGTGGCGTCACACGACGAGATGGCCGCGGCCGGTATCGATTTGGACGATCAGGTCGCCGTTGCCGCTTTCCAACTGGACCAGTCGGCTGCCGCCGCGGTTGGCAAGACCATCCAGCCGATCTTCGAACCGCTCGGTTTCGACTGGCGGATCACCGTTGGCCTGGTCGGTGCGATGGGTGCCCGTGAGGTCTTCGTCGCGACGATCAGCCAGGTCTCCTCGGCTGAGAACCCGGACGACCCAGGAGCCACCCTCGCTGAGATGACTTGGTTGTCAGGACCGCACGCCGGCGACCGGCTGTTCACTCCGGGCGTGGTCGCGGCACTGCTGATCTACTTCGCGTTCGCGCTGCAGTGCACCTCGACGATCGCGACACTGCGCCGGGAATCCGGCAGCTGGAAGTGGCCGGCCATCGCGTTCGGGTACATGACCGGGCTGGCCTGGGTCTCGGCGTGGCTGGTCAAGCTGCTGGTCGAAGCGCTGCTGGGGTGACCGCGATGGCAGACCTACGCACTCCGGCTGCCGGGTTTGCGCTGCATGCCGAGGCCGTCGGGTCCGACCCGGCGGCGCTGCGCTGGGTCTGCCCAGATGGGCTGCCCGCGGTTGGGCGATTGGTGGACGCGCCGGGACGCCTGGGCGAGCTGCTCGCGCCGGGCGGGCCGATCGTCCAGGCGCTGACCGAGCGCGCAGCGCTGTGGACCTGGCTCGCTGACGTCGACGCCGGGTGGTCCGAGCTCGGGCCCGTCGTCCGGGACGCCATTGCAGCTGCCGCCGAGCGTCCCGACCTGTGGCAGGTGGAACCGGCACCAGACGAGGTGCTTCGGCTGGTGGCACGCGACGTGGTGGAACGCGGACTGGGTGAGTACATCGCGTCCCACGGCGGGTTGATCACGGTGGTGCGGGCTGAGGGAGGCGAGGTGGACGTGGCCCTGGAGGGCGCCTGCGCGCGTTGCCCGGCGGCCGGGTTGACCTTGCACGGCCGCATTGAGGCTGCCATCAGGTTGCGGGTGGACGACCGAGTGGTGGTTCGCCCTTCGGCGGGAGGCCAATCGGGGCAGCACAACGACCGGCGGCGGTTCGGGCGCTGGTCCGGTTTGCTCTGACCTGCGCTGCCTGTCCGGCGCCGACCAAACGATCAGTGCAGGTCGACCTTGTGATGCTCGTAGGGGGTGCCCTTGGCACGCTCGATCGAGTTGCGGATCTCCTCCTCGGCGGCCTCGCGTCCCACCCAGGTGGCGCCCTCCACCGACTTGCCCGGCTCCAGGTCTTTGTAGACCGTGAAGAAGTGCTCGATCTCAAGGAGCATGTACTGCGGGATGGTCTCCAGGTCGTCCAGGTAGTTGCGGCGGGTGTCTGCGGTTGGGATGCAAAGCACCTTGTCGTCGCCGCCCATCTCGTCCTGCATCTGGAACATGGCCACCGCGCGGCATTCGATCAGACAGCCCGGGAAGGTCGGTTCTCCGACGATCACCATGGCGTCCAGCGGGTCTCCGTCTTCGCCTAGGGTGCCTTCGATGAAGCCGTAGTCGTACGGATACTGAGTGGACGTGAACAGGGTCCGGTCAAGACGCAGACGACCGCTGTCGTGGTCCATCTCGTACTTGTTCTTGGTACCGCGCGGAATCTCGACCGTCATGTCGAATGTGATGCCGACGCGAGGGTCCACGTCAACTTTGCGGAAGTCGTCGATCACCTGAACCGTCCTTAAGATGGGAGTCTCAGCCATCAGAGTATCTGCTCGAAGGGAAACCAGTGGCATCAAACGCTCGACGCAAACCGTCGGCGCCCCGCCCCGCTCGGGTCGGTTGGCTCGTCTGGGCGTTGACCCTCGCGTTGCTGGTCGGGCTGGTCTGGTATGCCAGCGGGCCGCTCGCCCGCGACCGCGGCTGGCTGGTCGACGGCGGCAGCCCCACGGTCGATCCGCAGGTCATCGCGCAACTGCATCCCGACCCCGTCCGACTGGGCGCCGGGGTCATCGATCCCGTCCGGGTGCCGGACGCTGCGCCCGCCGACCCGAGCCTGGTGCAGCAGGCGATGGCCGCCACACCCCCCGAACTGCCGGGACGCTACGCCGGCGCGGTCGCCGACCTCGGCGGTGGCCCGCTGCTCTACGATCTCGACTCCGCCGCCCCGATGATTCCGGCATCTACCCTGAAGGTGATGCTGGCGGTCGCCGTGCTGGACGCGGTGGGCCCGCAGCAGACCTTCGCCACCTCGGTGGTCAGCCCCACGCCCGGGACGATCGTGCTGGTCGGGGGCGGTGACCCGCTGCTGTCGGCGACGTCCACCAGCTACCCGTACGCTGCCACGGTGTCGCCACCCACCACCGCAGACCTGGCCGCTCGCACCGCTGCCGCGCTGACCGCCCAGGGCGTTACCGAGGTCAGCCTCGGCTACGACGACACCCTGTTCTCCGGGGCGGTCTGGCATGCCGATTGGCCCGCCGCCGACCGGCAGTTCATCGGGCCGATCAGCGCACTGGTGGTCGACGAGGGCGCGGCGCAATCGGGTGTCGAATCGGCGTCCCCCTCGGCCGCCCGAACCTTCGCCGACCAACTGCGGGCCGCCGGCATCGCCGTGACCGGCGAGCCGACGCCGGCGTCCGGTGCCGGTGCCGCGGAGCTGGCCCGGGTCGAGTCGTTGCCGTTGTCGCTGCTGGTCCAGGAACTGCTGGTGCATTCAGACAACTTCATCGCTGAGATGCTGCTGCGCCAGCTCGCGCTGGCAAGCGGCCAGTCCGGCAGCTTCGAGGGCGGCACCGCTGCGCTGACGGCCGGCCTGCAAGCGCTGGGTTTGTGGGTCGAAGGGCAGGTGATCGTCGACGGCTCCGGGCTGTCGACCGGCAACCGGGTGACCGCCGGGGCGCTGGTCAAGGCCCTGCAGCTGGCGGCCGAACGGGATGACTTGGCCGCGGTGCTGTCCGGCATGCCGGTCGGGACGGCGACCGGTACGTTGACGAACCGTTTCGTCGATGCGCGCAGTGCCCCCGCCCGCGGGCAGGTGCGAGCCAAGACCGGCACCCTCGACCAGGTTTC